>JRHI01001508.1_pt1 | contig 19178 bp, 16 predicted proteins | sample 215371 | NCBI WGS metagenome assembly JRHI01 (sample SAMN02929681, study PRJNA255918) | sediment metagenome | biome: cave system; feature: Ice Cave; material: Sediment; isolation source: sediment from deep within a dark volcanic ice cave with no known source of... ...
GCACGGTGCCCAAGCCGGTCTGGGAGAAAGTGGCGCCGGCCGACGCGCGCAACCGGATTGCCCTCGCGATGCGCCCGCTCATCGTGCGCGGCGCGCGCACGATGATCATCGACGCCGGGCTGGGCGGCAAAGAGGACGAGACGTTCCACGAGATGTACGGGGTCGACCGCGGCCGGTCGCTCGATCGCACGATGGCCGAGGCCGGCATCGGCCCCGACGAAATCGACATCGTGCTCGCCACCCACCTGCACGTCGATCACGCCGGCGGATTCACGTACCGCGACGCGAGCGGCCGCGTGCGCCCGACGTTCCCGCGGGCGCAATACATCGTGCGCCGCGGCGAGTGGGAGGACGCGACCCACCCGCACCAGGGGAGCCATGCGCGCTATCGTGCGGATGATGTCGTACCGTTGGCCGAGGCCGGCGTGCTGCAGCTGGTGGACGAGGACGTGACGATCATGCCGGGCGTCAAGGTTCGACGCACCGGCGGTCACACCATGCACCACCAGATGGTGCTGATCGAGTCGGCAGGCAAGACCGCGGTATACGTGGCCGACATGATCCCGACGGCCGCGCATGTGCGCGACGCGTGGATCACGGGCCACGATCTGTATCCGCTGGACACGCTGGCGGCGAAGGCGCAGTTTGCGCGAGAGGCGGTGGACGAGGATATCCTCGTCTTCTTCCCGCACGATCCGGCGCTCGCCGCCGGCTACATCCGCGAGCGAGACGGCAAACGGCGGGTCGTACCGGCATAACCCTGGTTTCTGTGTGTCTTTCGCGTTGACCGGACCTCCAAAGCAGCTATGAGCAACCACATTCAGATCGGCATCATCGGCGGCAGCGGCCTCTACGACATGGCGGAGCTGGTCGACCGCGAGGAGAAGATCATCAGCACGCCGTTTGGCGATCCCTCCGGGCCGTACGTGATCGGGACGCTGCGCGGCAAGCGGGTCGCGTTCCTCGCGCGCCACGGCGCGGGGCATCGCATCCTGCCGTCCGAGCTCAACTTCCGCGCCAACATTTACGGCATGAAAGTGCTGGGCGTGGAGCGCATCCTGTCGGCGAGCGCCGTCGGCAGCCTGAAGATGGAATACGAGCCGCTCGATATCGTCGTCCCGGATCAGTTCTTCGATCGCACGAAGGGGCGCATCAGCACGTTCTTCGGGAAGGGCATCGTCGCGCACGTGGCGTTCGCGCACCCGTTGTGCCCGGACCTGTCGGCGGTTGCGGCCGACGCGGCGCAGCAGGTCGGCGCCACGGTGCACCGCGGCGGGACGTACGTGAACATGGAGGGGCCGCAGTTCTCGACGCTCGCCGAGTCGAAGCTCTACCGGTCGTGGGGCATGGACGTCGTGGGGATGACGAACCTGCAGGAGGCGAAGCTCGCGCGCGAGGCGGAGATCTGCTACGCGACGCTGGCGCTCGTCACCGACTACGACTGCTGGCACCCCGACCACGACTCGGTGACCGTCGACCTGATCCTCGCGAACCTGACCCAGAACGCGGCGACGGCGCGAAAGACGATCGCCGGCGCGGTCGAGCGCATCGCTGGCGTGCGCACGTGCGCGTGCAAGGATGCGCTGGCGACCGCGATCATCACGCAGGCGGCGCTCGTGCCGGAGCAGACGAAGACCGATCTCGCTCCCATCATCGGGAAGTACATGAAATGACCATCGTCGTCACCGGTTCGATCGCCTACGACTACCTGATGTCGTTCCCCGGGAAGTTCACCGAGCATTTCCTGCCCGAGCACATGAATCGCGTCAGCCTGAGCTTTCTCGTCGACACGATGGACAAGCGGCGCGGCGGCTGCGCGCCGAACATCGCCTACACGCTGGCGCTGCTGGGCGAGCGGCCGCTGCTGATGGCCACCGCCGGCGAGGATTTCGGCGACTACCGCCAGTGGCTCGACGCGGCCGGCATCGACACGACGCACGCGAAGCAGATTGCCGGCAAGTTCTGCGCGTCGTTCTTCTGCAGCACCGACGTGGACAACAACCAGATCGCCTCGTTCTACACGGGCGCGATGGCGGACGCGGGACAGCTGTCGTTCCGCGCGGTGGAGGACTGCGGCCTGGCGATCATCGCGCCGAACGACCCCGGCGCGATGGTCCAGTACGCGGAAGAGTGCCGCACGCTCGGCATTCCCTTCATCTTCGATCCCGGCCAGCAGTGCGCGCGCATGTCGGGTGACCAGCTGCGCGACGGCATCACCGGCGCGACGATCGTCATCGTCAACGACTACGAGCTGGAGCTGTTGCGGCAGAAGACCGGACTCAGCGAGCGCGACATCCTCGACGTCGCGAAAACGCTGATCGTCACGCGCGGCGAGCTCGGCTCGTCCGTCCTGACGAGCGAGGGGCAGGTGGACGTTCCCGCCGTCACGCCCACGCGGATTGTCGATCCGACCGGCGTCGGCGACGCCTTCCGTGGGGGGCTGATGCGCGGCATGTCGCTCGGCCTGCCGTACGAGGTCTGCGCGCGGATGGGCAGCGTCGCCGCGACCTACGCGCTCGAGCATGTGGGCGGCCTCAGCCACGCGTACACATGGGACGAGTTCAGGAAGCGGTACGAGGAACACTTCGGATCGTTGACGCTGTTTTAGGGAGCCGACGAGCTCACCACAGTGGGCACGGCGGTATCTGCCGATCACGGGAGGACACAGATATCGATATGTTTTATCCGTGGCCGCCGTCCCTGTCCGGGTCCTCCGTGGTAGCGCCTTGAGCGGCGTCTTGATCGTGCTCGGGACGCTGCTGTCCTACGCCGTCGGCTGGGCCATCGGGGTCCCTGTCCTCCTGCCGGTCCTCAACTCGCTCGCAAGTGTTCCGTTCATGGTCCTCGCGCTCAGGCGTGGGGATCTTCGTCTCGCGGTCGCGCGCATGTTGCTCTGGGCGCTGACGATGGGCGTCGTCGCGACGCTGCTGTCGTACGTGCGGCCGGCGCAGACCGACGTGCTGTTTCTTCGCGGCGAGTCGTACCGGGCGGAGATGTTCGCGTGGATCCTGACGGGGCAGGGTGCCGAGAGCAGGCCGTCGCAGTTCATCCCGCAGCAGGTGGGGCAGGCGGCGCTGCTCTCGGGTCTCGCGCTCGCGACCGGCGGCGTGGCGGCGATGCCGATGGGCGCCGTCCTCATGAATTACATGGGGCACTACGTCGGCACGCTCGTGGCCTCGAGCCGGCGTCCGGCGGTGACGATACTGCTCGCGTGGCATCCGTGGGCGGTCATTCGGGTCATCAGCTTCGTGGTGATCGGCGTGGTGCTGTCGGCGCCTCTGCTCTCGCGCCTCGGCGGATTCCGCGTCGATCGAGGCGTGGCGCGTACGCTGCTGATCGCGGCTTGCGCAGGGTTATTCGCCGACATCGTCTTGAAAGCGCTGCTCGCGCCGGTCTGGCAACGGCTTCTGCTGAGCACCGTCGGCTGGTGAAACGACGCGCAATGGGATGGCCCGATCGCCTACGACAATCGTCTGGCGAACGCGGTGAAGCCCGAGCCGCCGCCGGCCGGCGATCTGGTAGAATGTTAGCCCTTCTAACAAATGAACACCGCATTCTTCGTCACACTTCGGGGCCGGATCGTGGCCGCGGGTCTCGCCGCCGCGGCGACCTGTGCCGTCGGCGCCGGAGCGCAGGCCCCTCAGACAGCTCTGCCGCTCGATCCGCAGCGTGAGCGCGGCGCCAGCATCACGCCGGCCTTCGAGGGCTGGTACCCGAATGCGGACGGCTCCTTCAGCATGCTCCTCGGGTATTACAACCGGAACACGAAGGCCGCGCTCGACATCCCGGTGGGACCGAACAACCGCGTCGAGCCGGGCGGCCCCGACCAAGGGCAGCCGACGCATTTCGAGGTCGGCCGCCAATGGGGCGTCTTCGTGGTGAAGGTCCCCAGCGATTTCGGCGGCAAGGCGATCACCTGGACCATCGTCGCCAACGGCGAGACGCAGGCGGTGCCGTTCACCCTCAACAAGGGCTATCCCATCAGTCCGTACAAGGAACTGGGGATGGGCAACCAGCCGCCGGTGCTGGCGTTTTCAGCGGGCGGGGCGAAGGTGACCGGCCCGCCGCTGACCGTCGCCTCGAGCTACACGGGCACCGTGAACAAGCCGGTCGCGATCAGCGTCTGGGTCGAGGATCCCAAGTCGCCGAACGAGGTCGAGGTGCCAGGGGCGGCGGCGTTCCGCGGGCCTGTCGCCAAGGTCGCGACCGTCTCGCTGCACAAGTTTCGCGGGCCCGGCAAGGTGACGTTCGGCAAGCCGCGCATTCCGGCCAACACCCAGGGCGAGACGATCACCGCGACCGCCACGTTCGACACGCCCGGCGACTACCTGCTGCGCGTGCAGGCCAACGACGAGTCGGGGGAGGGCGGCGCCGGCTTTCAGTGCTGCTGGACCAATACCTACGTAAAAGTGACCGTCCGGTAAAAAACGGCAATGAGAGGGAATCGAACATGAGGCCAATGAAGCAGGGACCGCACAGCGTCGCGGTCGGCGCGTGGGCGCTGAGCGTGGCGCTGATGCTGCCGGGGGCGGCCGCCGCCGCGGACGCCGCGAAGACGCCGACGTTCACGAAGGACATCGCGCCGATTTTCCAGGACAAGTGCGAGGCCTGTCACCGGCCCGACTCGATGGCGCCGATGTCGCTGATGACCTTCGCCGAGGCGCGGCCGTGGGCGAAGTCGATCAAGGCGCGCGTTGCCGACCGCCAGATGCCGCCCTGGCAGATCGATCGGACCGTCGGCGTGCAGAAATTCAAGAACGATCGATCCCTCACCGACGATCAGCTCGAGACCATCGTCCGATGGATTGACGGCGGCGCCCCGCAGGGCGACCCGAAGGACATGCCGGCGGCGAAACACTGGCCCGACGATCAGGGCTGGAACTTCGCGCCGATGTTCGGCCAGAAGGAGCCGGACATGATCATCAAGTCGTACGACTTCACGATGCCGGCCGTGTCGCAGGACGCGTGGGACAAGCGCGTCACGCCGTCGGGGCTCACCGAGCCGCGCTGGGTGCGCGCGATCGAAATCCGGCCCGAGACGCTCAAGGGCCGCAAGATTGTGCATCACGCGATCGCCTATCTCGAACAGACCGAACCGGGCGTCCCGGCGGCGGCACCGAGCCTGCCCGCGCCGTTCATGGAGTGGGCGGTCGGCAAGCAGGGCGAGATGATGCGCCCGGACACCGGCAAGCTGCTGCTGCCCGGGTCCAAGTTCCACTGGGACATTCACTACTCCCAGGCCGGCGAGGAGATCACCAATAAAGTGGAGATGGGGATTTACTTCTATCCGAAAGGACAGGAGCCGAAGTACCGCACGGCGCTATCGCTGGTGCCGGCCGCGCTCGGCACGATGGACATCCGCCCGAACACGGTCTCGCTCGCCGAGGGCTTCACGCCACTCCGCGAAGCGGCGCGCATCGAGAGCTTCCAGCCGCACATGCACCTGCGCGGCAAGGCGATGATGGTCGAGGCCATCCTGCCGACCGGCCAGAAGCAGGTGATCAGCTTGGTCAGCGACTTCAACTTCAACTGGATGACCACCTACGTCTACGCAGACGATGCGGCGCCGCTGCTGCCCAAGGGGACGATCCTCAAGGTGACGGCGTGGCACGACAACACCGTCGCCAAGAAGAGCAATCCCGATCCGAATCAGTGGGTCGGCTGGGGCGACCGCACGGTGGACGAAATGGCCCACGCGTGGATCAACATCGTCTACATGAAGGACGAGGACTTCAAGATCGAGCAGGATAAGCGTCGCGCGGCGACCTCGACGGCGACGGCGGGGGTGCAGCAGCAGTAGGCGTCCGCGTTCTCTCCGCACATCGACCAGGGCCGGCGCTCAGGCGCCGGCCTTTTTGTTTGTTTCGATCGGTGCCGAGCAATGCATGCGCCTTTGACATCGACCGGCGCGTATGTGACGCTGGGCGCGATGAACATGCGGGGCGTGAGGCGACTGTCGTGACCCCGCCCCTGCGCGTCGGCGTGATCGGCACCGGTGCCATCGCACAGATGATGCACCTGCCGACGCTCGCCGAGCGGCCGGATCTCTTCACGATCGCCGGCCTCGCCGACATCGATCGCGCGACGCTGGACGCCGTCGCGGCGCGCTACCACGTTGAGCGGACGACCACGGACTACCGTGAACTGGTCGCGCGCGACGATGTCGATGCCGTGCTGGTCCTGGCGTCAGGCACACACCGACCCTTTGTGACCGCGGCACTCGCCGCCGGCAAGCACGTGTTTGTCGAAAAACCCCTGGGCTTCAGCCTCGCGGAGACGCAGCAGCTCGCCGGCGTCGCGCGTGCGAGCGGGCTCGCCGTTCAGATCGGGTACCACAAGCGCTTCGATCCCGCGTACCGGCGGGCGCGCGATCTGGTGCGCACGCTCCCGGACGTGCGGCTGGTCGAGGTGACGGTGCTTCACCCGGACGAGGATGCCTATCGGCGGCATCACGCGCTGCTGCCTCGTCGCGACGCGCAGGCACTGAGCGAGCCGGAGCTCGACGCGCTGACCGTGCGTGAGGCCACCGTGGGTGCGATCCGTCCTGCGCTCGAGAGCACGCTCGGTGCCGCTGCGCCGCAGCAGGTGCAGGTGGCGACCCTCGTTCTGCTCACCAGCCTGATCCACGACCTGAACCTCGTTCGCGGGCTGGTCGGCGAGCCTGAGGAAGTTCTGTCGGCGCACGTGTGGCGCGGCGGCATGGCCCAATCGTCGCTCACGCGCTTCGCCGGCGATGTCCGGGTGTCGATGACCTGGATTTCGGTGCCCGGTCTGGCGCACTACGAGGAGCGAGTGCGCTGCGTGGCCAACCATCAGCGTGTCACGCTGGTGTTTCCGTCGCCCTACCTGCGGCACGCGCCCACGGCGCTCGAGGTCGAGCGGATGGACGGCGCGTCGCTCGTCGTCGAGCAGCACACCGTGTCGTACGAAGAGGCGTTCCGCGCGGAGCTGCACAGCTTTCGCGAGGCGGTGCGTTCGGGCGCCGCGGCGGATCCGGGTGTCGACGAGGCGGTCGCAGACGCTCGGTGGATTGAATGGATCGCCGACGCGCTGCTCAAGGCGGAGCGTCGAGATTCGTCCGTGTGACGAGACCCACCTTCGTGCGCTGATCGCGCGGGACCGGCGCGCCGCCGATCAGCCTCACCGCGCTTTCAACCGCGATTCTGCCCATCTCATCGGGGTATTGTGCGACGGACGCCTCCATCGTCCCGGCCACTATTGCCGTCCGCGCATCGGCGATCGCATCGAAGCCGATGACGCGAATCCGGCCGGTCCGGCCGGCCGCCTGGATCGCCTCGATCGCACCCAGCGCCATGACATCGTTGCAGGCGAAGACGGTGTCGATCTCCCGGTGCGCCTGCAGCATGTTGCGGAAGACGGTGAAGCCCTGGTCGCGCTCCCAGTTGGCCGTTTGCGATGCGACGACCGTGATGCCGGGCGCGGATCGGATCCCGTCGCGAAACCCGCCCAGCCGCGCGTCGCCGGTCTGGTGGCCCGGAGTGCCTTCGAGGAGTGCGACCCTGGCCACGCCACCGCTCGCGGCGACCAGGTAGCGGCCCGCGATGCGGCCGCCCTCGACGTTGTCCGATCCGACGTAGCTATCGAACCGGACGCCCTGTTCGACCGCCGCGCCCTCGTCGATTTCCTCGTCGACGATGATCACGCGAATGCCGGCGCGGTTGGCCTTGCCGATCGCGGGGACGATTTCCTTCGAGCCGGACGGGCAGAGGCACAGCACCGTGACGCGCGTCTCGATCAGGTTTTCGATGATCTGCATCTGCCGTTCGACATCGACCTCGCGCTCGGCGGCCTGCACGACGAGATCGATGCCGGCTCTGGCCGCGGCTGCCACTGCCCCGGCGCGCATGTCGAGGAAGAACGGGCTGTTGAACGTCTTGAGCACGAACGCCACGCGGGGGCGGCGGCCCGGCGTGCGCCTGCAGGCGGCGACAGTCGGGGACGCGAGGATGATGAGCGCATCGCGGCGCGTCATCGATCTACCAGTGGACGAGAGGCTCGCCGGAATCAGACACCTACGCCTCGCAGAAAGTCGCGGTTGCGCCGCGCGCTGTCGGCCGGCGTTCCCAAGCCGGGCACGACGTCCTGCTCCACGACGATCCAATCGTCGTAGCCATGCTCGCGGAGTGCGCGGAGCATGGCATTGAAGTCCACGGCACCGCGCCCGAGCTCGCAGAAGATCCCGTGCCGCATCGCCGCGAAGTAGTCCCACGACCCGCCGCGGACGCGTTCGAAGACGCGCGGGTCGAAGTCCTTGAAGTGGACGTGCCACACGCGCGCGGCATGCCGGCGGTAAATCTCGACGGGATCGCCGCCGCCGAGCATCAGATGGCCGGTATCGAGGCAGAGGCCGACGAGAGCCGGATTGGTCCTCCGCATCAACTCGTCGACTTCCCACGGCGTTTCCACGAAGCCGGCGCCGTGCGGATGAAAGACCGTGCGAAGGCCCGTCGCATCGCGCACCGCACGGGCGATGGCCTCGCATCCGCCCGCGAATACGTTCCACGCGTCGTCGGCGAGACTGTCGTCGCGAACGATCCGTCCAGCGCGCGAGGTCCGCGTGGGATCCGTGCCGCAATCGTCGGCCAGTACCACGAGAGGCGCCTCGCCGGTCGCGGCCAGCAGACGCGCGGTGCGAATGGCCGTGTCGACGCCGTTCTGATGCGTGGATGCATCAGCCAGCCGAACCGGCACGAAGGCGCCAAGCATGCTCAGGGCGCGGGTGGAGAGCTCGGACGCGAGCGCCTTGGCGTCGGTAGGCATGAAGCCCCAATCGCCGAGCTCGGTGCCGGCGTAGCCGGTGGCCGCGATTTCGTCGAGGACTTGCGCGCACGGGGCGCTGTGCTCCATTCCGTCGAACTCGAGGATGCCCCAGGAGCAGGGGGCGTTGGCGACGCGCATCGGGCAGAGTATGGATCATCCGGCGATTAGGTATAAAGTGTCGCGGAGCGCGCCTGAGTCAGGCGCGCGATCACGTATCGACAGGAGAGAATATGTGCGATCAGGATCACTTTGACGACGATAAGCTGGAGTTCGAAGCGCAAGGCCTGGTGACGCGGCGGCAATTCGGCGTCCTCCTCGGGGCGGGCATGATCATGATGCTGCCGAGGGTCGCCAACGCCGTCGCGGTGACGGAATCGGACGTCACGGTCACGACCCCGGACGGTAGCGCCGATTGCTACTTCGTGCATCCGGCCAGCGGCACCGCGCCGGCCGTGCTCGTGTGGCCGGACATTTTCGGGTTGCGGCCGGCGTTTCGTCAGATGGGGAAGCGGCTGGCCGAATCGGGCTACGCCGTACTCGTGGTCAATCCGTTCTATCGCACCAAGAAGGCCCCGACCGCCGACAACGGTGCAGCGACGCCGATTCCATCGCTGATGCCGCTGGCGCAGTCGCTGAACGCGACCACGCAGATGACCGATGCGAAGGCGTTCATCGGCTGGCTGGATCAGCAGGCGTCGGTGGCGAAGAACCGGAGGGTGGGGACGCAGGGATACTGCATGGGCGGTCCGATTGCGTTTCGCACGGCGGCGGCCGTGCCCGATCGCGTCGGCGCGGTCGCGTCCTTCCACGGCGGTGGGCTCGTGACCGATCGGCCGGACAGTCCGCACACCCTGGCGGCGAAGACCAAGGCGCAACTGTTGGTCGCGATCGCCGCCAACGACGACGCGCGGTCGCCCAACGAGAAGAACGTGCTGAAGGAGACGTTCGCCACGGCGAAACTGCCGGCGGAGATCGAAGTGTACGAGGGCGCCGCGCACGGCTGGTGCCCGCCGGATTCAAGCGTCTACAACGAGCCGCAGGCCGAGAAGGCGTGGAGCCGCCTCCTCGCGCTGTACGCGAAAGCGCTGGTCTGAGCGCGGAGATCTCGGGCGCTTTACAGATTCGTGTAGCGCGAGCCTTCAGGCGAGCGTCGTTCGCTCGGCTGAAGCCTCGCGCTACGACGTCGTGCAAACGGCTGTCGTCAGCGGGTTTCCCGCAGCTGCGCCGCGAGGCGCCACGCAGCCAAGGTACGGCAGGCTCGAGTCCGGCGCTGCCGCCCTATCGCAGCGGCTTCAGTTCGGGCGTTTCGCCGTCCGGCAGCGGATAGCGGTCGATGTTCAGCATCATCGACACGAAGCAGTAGTAGCCCATCACGCCCGTCAGATCGACGGCGCCGCGCTCGCCAAATTTGTCCACGACGCCCTTGAACGCCGCGTCGCTGACCTGCCTGGTTCGCAGGAGCTCGTCTCCGAAGTTGTAGACGGCCTCTTCGTCCGGCTGCATCGGGCTCGGCCGCTTGCCGTCGCGGATCGCCTCGACCACGGCGGGGCTCAGTCCGGCGGCCAGGGCGTTCTTCTTGTGCGCCGACCACTCGTACTGCGCGGTCCAAAAGCGCGCCGTCATCAGGATCGCCAGCTCATTCAGCCGGTTCGGCAGCGACGAATGGAAGCGCAACTGCGCGCCGAGCTTCTGCGCCAGGTCGCCCATCTCCGGGCTGCGCAGCGTCACGTTGAACGGTCCGTTCATCCCGCCGCGTTCTCCCGCGAGCAGATGTTCCACCATGGCCTTCTGCTCGGGGGTCAGCCTGTCATAGGTCAGCGGCTTGAAGCGGTCGCCGCGGAGATGGAGATCGCGGGTGGCCGGGGCCTGCGCCATCGCAAGACCCAACAGCACGGCGGCGCCGATAGAGACAACGTGTATACCCATCGCATTCTCTCCTTCTGAACGATCCGCGCGGATCAGTTCTTCTGTTGCGCCCGCAGCTTACCGGCCCTCGCGCATTCCTCCGCGACGGTCAGATAGCGCTGCACCACGTCCGGGCCGACCACGTACGGATTCGGCTCGCCCGGCTTGCGAGTCGCCAGCGCCGGGATCTTCGTTTTCGATTCATCGTACACCGTGTGGTTGGCGATGATCGCGTCGGCGCCCGCCTTGGCGACGATCTCACGGAAGCGGCGCGCGGAGCGGATGTAGGTGTCGAACCAGAAGGCGTCCGGCCGTTCAGGGGTGATGTATGCCGCGCGGTTCCGGACCCAGTTGTACAGCGTGCCGCCCCATTCGGCGACCAGGTGAGGTTCGCCGTGATCCTTGACGGGAATGAGCGTTGAAATGGTGCCGAGCGTGTGGCCGGGCGTCAAGTAGAGCGTCAGCGTCTCGTCGCCGAGCGTGAGCTTCTGGCCGTCGTAGGCGACCATGTCGCGCTTCGGCTTCGGCCCCGGGCTGCGATCGAGCAGGTCCCAATCGGCGGCCGAGAGAATCACGCGCGCCTTGAAGCGATCCTGCAGATATTTGGCGCCCCCTGAATGATCCGCGTGGCCGTGGCTCAACACCACGAATTTGATCTGCGCAGGATCGAGCCCGAGTTTCCGCAAGCCACCGGCCACTTCGTCGTCCACCGAGTAATCGAAAATGGAGTCCACGAGGATGATGCCGGCCGTCGTGGTCACGGCCCAGGCGGAGTATTCGCTCTGCCCGACGAAGTACAGGTTGTCGAAGACTTTCGCCGGCTCGACGTGCCAGACCGAACGATCGGGAACGGCCGGCGTCTGTTCGGCTCGCGCTTGCGGCGGCTGCGGTGCGGGCGGCGTGCAGAGCTGAGTGAAGAGGGCGGGGAGATCTCGCCCGGCGGCCGCTCTGGCGGCCTCGATGTGAGTGGGGATCGTGTCAGGGGCGGCCTGCCCGACGAGGGTGGCGCCATTTCCGAGCACAAGGCCGATTATCGCCGCCGCACCGAACGCGAGTGTTTTCTGCACGGCCCATCCCGCGGCCGGATTATATGGAAGCTCGCGCCCGTGCGGCGATCAATTGCCTCGCGATGCTTGCCCCGCGATTGTTTCTAGAATCCGATCCTGAACGCCAGCTGCCCGGTGCGGATACCGGTCATGTTGCTCACCTGCATGAACGTCGCGGCGTTCTCGCGCAAATCGTAGGTCGTCATCGTGTGTCCGAGGAGATTGAAGCCCTCGACCATGCCCGTCACTTTGACGCCGTGGCCCAGATTGATGTCCTTGGTCAGCCGCACGTCGAGCGACTGGCTGGAATCGTTCTGAAACGTGTTCTTCGGAATGAAACTGAGGTCGGCGCGCAGGCGAGTGGCGCCGTTGCCCCCAAGGGGAGACAGTCCCGAGCTGAAGGTGGCGTACTCGCCCGTGGCATATTGAAACGACCCGGACAGGTTCACGCCGTGCGGAAGATTCAAGACGCCGTTGGTGCGCAGCGAATGGCGGCTGAAATCGTTGGACCGTCCCCAGTTGTAAGCGATATCGAACGGATTGAGCAGGTTGTTGCCGTAGCCCGACCCGCCGATGCCCGCATCATTCTTGAAAAACGTCAGGGTGTAGGCGACGGTGAACTGGAAGTTGTCCCGATACCGTCGCGTGAACGTGGTGGGGAGCTTCAGCGACTCCGACCAGCCGTCGGTGGCGATGATCCGGAGCGGCCCGAAGTCGGGGCGTGGCCGGCCGGATGTGACAGGATTTTTCGGCCAGCCGTTCGCCGAGTTGTAGAAGAGGTTCGGATCCCGATTGTTCTCCTCGTTATAGCCCCGCAGGTAGACCAGGTTCGACTCGAGCCCCATCACGGGACCGATCTGCTTCTGGAATCCCAGCGACGATTGCCAACTGCGCGGCGTTTCGATGGTGCGGGAGAACATGGTCAGGCTCTGCGGGGCTAACGGGACCTGGCCGCTCAGAATCTGCGCCGCCGTCACGCCGCGCGTCGGGTCGGTCACGAAGCCCGGCTTCCCGTCGTTGGCGTACGAGTTGGTGATCACCTTCGCGCCCATCTGCACGTCGAACGCCGGGTTGCCCCCCACGCCGCTGTAGAAGATGCCGCTCCCGCCGCGAATGACGAGATCGCCCTTGCCGCCCACGTTCCACGCGAAACCGACCCGGGGGCCGAAGTTGTTCGTGTCGCGCAGGTTGTTGCGATAGCCGACATTCTCGGTGAACAAACCGTTGTTGATCACGAGGTCGCTGTCGGTCACACCCGGCGGCGTGAAATCGCCCGACGGCAGGTCGTACCGGATTCCCAGATTGAGCGTCAGCTGAGAATTCACCGCCCACGTGTCGGAGAACCAGGCGGAATAGGTTTTCCGGGGGCACGCTATAGAGCCAGTCGTTGGAATACGTCTGGTCGAACCGGATGACCGTCGAATCGAGACCGGCGAAGTTCCAATGCGTGGGATCCTGGGCCAGCGGAAAGCGGGCGCCCGCATCGGCGGGGAGCCTCGAAAAAAAGAATTGGCCCCGCGATCGATACGGCCAGTTGCCATCGTCGAGGCCGATGCTCGCGTCGGCACCGAGCTTGATGTCGTGATGGCCCCGATGCTGCGTCAGGTCGTACCGCAGAATCGGGCGATTGCGCTGACTCTCGTACTCGTAGTAGTTCCAGGGCAGACCCACATATGGCGGTCACCTGAGCCAAGGGGATACCCTGATCTTCGAATATAGACACACGTCGATGCAAACTATTGACGAGGTGTTTGTCTTTGATGTTAGAATCCGGCGCTCCAAAATAGTGCAGCATGAAGGGGGTCCCGTGGTGAGTGTTCGGCACCTCGCGTACAACCTGACGGGCCGGGCGCTTCTGCCACTCGGGACAGGCTTCCTGCTGATCTCGGCTGCATGCGGAGGCGCGCCCTCATCCCCGTCGCGGCCCTCCACCATCTCCCAGGCGACCGTCCCATGGGGCGAGGTGACCGCCAACACGTCGATGGTTGCCCTCTCGACAGAAGCGGCACACGCAGCGTTTTCCGTTGGGGTCGGCGCCGTCCACTTTGCCGCGTGCCTGACGGGACCCGGGGTGCCAGGCTGCGTGACGACGGGCCGGCGAATGGCGGCCGCCGCCGTGATTCCGGCGCCGACGAATCTGGTCGCCAGCGCCGTTGGCGGGACCGTGACGTTGACCTGGACGGCGCCGGCCGGGGAAACGGTTCTCAACTACACGATTGACGCGGGTTCGGCGACAGGTCTGTCGGATCTGGCCACCGATATTTCAACGGGCAGCGCCGCCACGTCTTTCTCCGCGAGCGGAATTGGCAACGGCACCTACTTCGTGCGGGTCCGGGCGGTGACGGCGGCGGGGAAGAGCGGACCGTCCAACGAGGCGATCCTTGTTGTCTCGAGCTCGACGCCCGCACCCGCGCCAGGTCCAAATCCGGGACCGTCTCCTCCTCCTCCTCCGGCTCCGACTCCCGGTCCTGGTCCGGGCTGTGCGGCCGTCCCGGGTGCTCCGTCGGGTTTGTCGATCACCGTCAATGGCGGTGCCATTACCCTGGGATGGAACGCCGCGACAGGATCGCCTACCTCATACGTGCTGGAAGCTGGCAGCTCTTCAGGATCTTCGAATATCGTGCCTGGCAGCGATGTCGGGGCCGTCACGACATTCTCGGCGCAAAATGTGCCCGGCGGCACATACTTCATCCGCGTGCGGGCGAGGAACAGCTGCGGACTCGGGCCTGCCTCGAATGAAGTCTCGGGAACGGTCGTCGGCTCATCAACGCCGGGACCGACGCCAGGGCCCAATTCTCCTCCGGGTCCCAATCCTCCGCCTGGTCCCTCGCCGACGCCAGGTCCCCCTCCAGCCCCTGGCCCGACTCCGGGACCTGGCTGCGCGGCAGTCCCGGGGGCGCCGTCTGGGTTGTCCATGACTGTGAATGGCGGGGCGATCATCCTGAATTGGAGCGCCGCGACGGGATCGCCAACTTCGTATGTGCTCGAGGCCGGTAGCGGCTCCGGGCTCTCGAATATTGTGCCTGCCAGTGATGTTGGTGCCGGCACGTCGTTCTCGGCACAAAACGTTCCTGCCGGCACGTACTTCATCCGCGTGCGAGCGAAGAATAACTGCGGCCTCGGTCCCGTGTCCAACGAAGTGTCGGGCACGGTCGTGAGTTCATCTCCGACGCCGGGAGCACCGCCGCCGGGAACGCCGCCGGCGCCCAAGCCGCCGCCGCCGCCGCCGGGAGCGCCGCCGGGAACGCCGCCGCCGGGAACGCCGCCGCCGGGAGCGCCGCCGCCGGGAGCGCCGCCACCGGGAGCGCCGCCACCGGGAGCGCCGCCGCCGGGAACGCCGCCGCCGGGAACGCCGCCGCCGCCGCCCGTTCCGCCAACGGCAAAGCCGACGCCGCGGGGATGAAGCGATACAAGGTGACCGCCGCCGCTCACCAGCGGGCGGCGGCGGTCTCGAAAGAATTCAAGGCGTAAAACTGGCGCCGCAGAAAAAGTCGCGACCGAACCGCCGAGACGATCGTGCCGTCGTGGCGTCTTTCTGGCTCCTCGCTCCAGACGCAGGATCTCTCGTTCACGAATCCTGAGATACTCTCTGACGCGACGTGGCCGCCGACGCGGTGTGTCGGGGCACGCGTCCGCGCGCACGCTGCAGCGGTGCGACACCGGCAGATAAAGGAAGAGAGAGCATGGGAACGCTGAGTCGTCGTGAGTTCGTGGCCATGAGCATGGGCGCCGCCGCGTTGACCGCGGTCTCGAGTCCGGACACCTCGTTTGCGGGGACGGCCGCGCCGCCCGGAGAATTGCTGGCGCTGTCGCTGAGCGAGGTGTCGAAACGCATTCGCGCGAAACAGATCACATCCGTCGAGTTGACGCAGGCGGTCCTCGACAGGATCAAGATCTACAACCCGAAGGTGAATGCCTATATCACCGTCATGCGTGACGAGGCGCTGGCGCAGGCCGCCCGCCTGGACGACGAGGCCAAAGCGGGGAAGTTTCGCAGTCCGCTCCATGGCATTCCGATCGCCCTGAAGGACAACATCGATACGGCCGGCACGCGGACGACCGCAGCCAGCGGCGTCTTCGACGATCGTATTCCCGACGAGGACGCCGAGGTGGTGCGCCGGCTCAAGGAGGCGGGCGCGGTCCTCATCGGCAAGACCAACATGCACGAATTCGCCAGCGGAGGATCGTCGGCGTCCACGTACTTCGGACCCGTGCGCAACCCGTGGGCGCTGGATCGCGTTCCCGCCGGATCATCCGGCGGATCGGCGGCGGCCGTCATCGCCGACCTGGCCTTTGGGGCGCTCGGCACCGATACCGGCGGGTCCGTGCGCATGCCCGCGGCCTATTGCAGCATCGTCGGGTTGAAGCCGACGTACGGCCTGATCTCGATTCGAGGCATCATCCCGCTGACCTACTCGCTCGATCATTGCGGGCCGATGACCAAGACGGTCGAAGACGCCGCGATGCTGCTGAACCACATGACGGGCTACGACTCCCACGATGTGGCCAGCGTGGAACATGCGAAGGAAGACTACGTCCAGTCCATGAGGCAGCCGGTGTCCGGCCTGCGTCTCGGCATTCCACGCGCCCCGTTCTTCGACACGCTGGACGAGGAAACCGCGAGCGCCGTCGAGGACGCCATCACGCTGCTGACCACGCTCACCGCGAAGACCCTGGAGTGCACGCTGCCGGGCACCGCCGGATTCAACGCCCTCGCCCTTGGCGGAGAACGGATTGCCTACCATCATGAATTGTTCCGCCGGAATGCGGGGCGCTATTCGCTGGGGGTCCGTCAGAGTCTCGAGAGCACGCTGAAGTCGATGAACGACCCGGCCATGGAGCCCTGCTCGGAAAAGGTCGTGGACTATGTGACCTCGAACTGGAAGCTCACCCTGCTGCGCAAGAACATCGACGCGGCGTTCACGAACTTCGACCTGGTGGCGTTGCCGACCATGCGCATTCTGCCGCGCACCATCAACGACGCGCTGAACCGCGAAGAGGTGGTGGTGCCGCGGGAGCCCGAAACGATTTCCAACTGCACGCCGTTCAATATCTTCGGATTGCCCGCCATCTCGGTCCCCTGCGGCTTTTCGAAGACCGGGCTGCCGATCGGATTGATGATCGCGGGCCCGCGCTTCTCCGAAGGCAAGGTGCTGGCGCTTGCGAATGCGTACGAGAAAGCAACGCAGTGGCACACGAGGAGGCCGACCCTCAGCCCCGACATGCAGGTCCCTCCGGTCGTCCGGAAATCGTGACCATGGGAAAGGAACAGGGAACGGCGTGTCGATGACGATCCGTGAGCGCTGGGCTCGGTCGGTGTGCGCGTTGGGCATCGCCCTGGGCCTGCTGGTCTCCCCGGTTCATCGCCTGCAGGCGCACGGAACCGAGGCGCGATACGTGGAGCTCACCCAGTGGAAGAAGCCGCATTTCTCCCGGGTGTTCGGCGTGGGGACGGCGGCGCTGGGTGTCCCGGGTTCGAGAAATTCGATTCAGATGCGGATCATCGAGAACAAGGCCTGCCTGATCGGCAACATCGTCGCGTTCGACGTGGACGATGCGTACGCGTTCGATGTGGACGAGCCGGTGACGCTCACCTTGACCTACGCCCCGCAGTTCACGACGCCGTTCGTCGTCGGGTGGGACAAGAGCGGAGGGACCGGCGTCGGCCTGACGGAGGCGATCAATCCGGAGCCCGGCGCCGCCCTTCGCACCGTGACGGTGACGCTGGATCGCGCGCGTCTGGCCGGCCAGGGCACCCAGGGCACCGACATCGCTGTCGCCAGCCGGTCGGGCCTCGCGCTGTGCGACGTCGAGCTGACCCGGAGCGCGACCACTCGGCGGCCGGCGGGCTTGGGCCAGGTGCAGCTCACCGTGAAAGATCCCAAGACGGGCCTTCCCGTGCCTGCTCGAGTCGGGATGTACGACGAGACCGGCCGTGCGCCGCTGGCGTCGGACCGTGCGCTGATGCTCCAGCGCTACGCCGACGATCTGCGGATGCTGCCGGTGAACGACCGGACGTTCTGGCCCTCCGCAATCGCCAGGCGTTCTATGTGGACGGCCGCTACGACGGCCGCGTGCCTGCGGGCAAGTACGAATTGGTGGTCACGCGGGGTCCGGAGTATCGCGCCTACCACGGCGCGTTCGAGGTTCGCCAAGACGTCACCAGCACCGTGACGGTGACGCTCGAGCGTTACGCGGATTTACCGAGCCGAGGCTGGTACTCCGGCGATTCGCACATCCACCTCACGCGCGACGAGGTGGCCGATCCGCTCGTCTGGGGGATGGTGGCTGCCGAGGACGTGTATGTGGGGAACCTTCTCGAGATGGGCAACATCTCGGGGACGCATTTCAAGCAGCCGGACTTGTGGGGCCCGGCCAGCCGGTTCGGGCGCGAGGGACACTACATCGTCTCGGGCCACGAAGATCCTCGAACGGGTCATATGGGCCACACGATCCACCACAATCTCGAGCTCCCCATTCACCCGGCTGCCGAGGACTACTTTTTCTACAACAAGGTGTTCGAGCAATCCCGAAAGCAGGGCGGTACGTCGGGCTTCGCGCACATGGGGTCGGGGTTCAACGGCCAGCGCGGTCTGGCGCTGACGGTGCCGTTCGGGCTGGTGAACTTCATCGAGGTGCTTCAGGCCGGGCGGATTTTCACCGATGTCTGGTACCGTTTTCTGAACCTTGGGTACCAGATCAATCCGGCGGCCGGATCCGACTGGCCGTACAGCGACTTTCCTGGCGTCGTGCGCAACTACGTCAAGGTGAACGGCCCGCTCGATCTCAACGCCTGGTTCAAGTCGTTTCACGCCGGCCACGTGTACGTCACCAACGGTCCGTTCCTGGAGCTCACTGTGAACGGCCGTCAGATGGGCGAGGAGGTGCGCGTCAAGCGCGGCGCCTCGCTGCACATCGCGGCCAGCACGCAGCTCAATCCGGATGTCGACGCGCTCAATCGTCTCGAGCTGGTCATTCTCGGCGACGTGGCCGCCACCGTGGCGGCTGACGGAAAAGACCGCATCGATTTTCATCAGGAATTGAAGGCCGAGCACGGCATGTGGATCGCCGTGCGCGCGCTGGGCGCGCGTCAGGATCCGCGGAACATGATCATCGCGCACAGCGCGCCCATTTACGTCGTGGTGGACGGCGAGCCGTCGTGGAAGGCGAGCGCGGTGCCCGAGCTCGTGGCGTACCAGCGCGCGCAACTGGAGGACCTTCTGGCCGCGCCGCTCGAACCGCTCGACGATCTCGAGCCTTGGGAAACGCGCGACCTGCTCCTGGACGTGTGGCAGACGCAGCGTCCGCGTTTGCAGCCGACCATCAACGAAGCAAACGCCCGCTACCAGCAGCTGCTGGATCGTCTGAGCCGGTCCCCGAAAGTGTTTCAGCGCTAGTGCGCTTTGCAGGGTCCGTGTAGCGCGAGCCTTCAGGCGAGCGTCGTTC
>JRHI01001509.1_pt1 | contig 19177 bp, 18 predicted proteins | sample 215371 | NCBI WGS metagenome assembly JRHI01 (sample SAMN02929681, study PRJNA255918) | sediment metagenome | biome: cave system; feature: Ice Cave; material: Sediment; isolation source: sediment from deep within a dark volcanic ice cave with no known source of... ...
CGACGATCCCTCCGCCTGGGTCACGAATTAACGCCGGGCGCCACTAGCCGCGATCGCGTGACGCCGCAGCGTCCTGCTCCGCCGTGCCGCGGGCGGCCCCACCTCCGCCCAGGCGGTGACGGCCAGCGTCGACCTCGTGCTCATCGCCGTCCCCCAGGGTGCGGAGGGACGCGAGGCGGTGACACATTTCGTCAGCATTACGAAACGGCAGAAACGCGTCAGAACCCACATCGCCGGTCCGGGGTTAAGCAGTCCTTCACCCCTTCTTCCGCTGTGCTTGCCCGCTCTCCGCCATATTGAGCGCGGGACCCAAGACCTGCGCCGAGGCCGCGTTTCGGCACTGGCGCCTCGACATGCGCCGCAACGGCAATGGGGAGAGAAAGAACGGTGTCTCGTCTACTTCGCGCCCTCGGTGTCGCCGGCGCCATCGGGGTTGTCGTCATCCCACTCGGTGCCATGGGGCCGGCCGCGGCCAAGCACCGGTCCACTGCACAGCACGTGCTGATGCTCTCGTTCGATGGCATGCATCAAACCGACCTCGAGTTCTACATCAAGGCGCATCCGAAATCGGCGCTCGCCACGCTGGTGAAGCAGGGTGCCGAGTACACCCGCGCCGAGACCCCGGTTCCCTCGGACTCGTTCCCGGGGCTGACCGCGCTGATGACCGGCGGCAACCCGTCGTCGACCGGGATCTGGTACGACGACAGCTGGAACAACGCGATGTTCCCGCCCGGCACCACCAGCTGCACCGGCACGGCGCCGGGCGCCGAGGTGACCTACTTCGAGCAGGCCGACAAGAACCTGCACGCGCTCGACGCCGGCCAGGGGCTGGCCGGCCTGCCCGGCTCGATCCTCAACATGACCGGCGACCCCCGCACGGTGATCGACACCACCCAGCTGCCGGTCGACCCGATCACGTGCCTGCCGGTCTTCCCGCACCAGTACCTGAAGGTGAACACCATCTTCGAGGTGGTGCACAACGCGGGCATGCGCACCGCGTGGTCGGACAAGCATCCCGCGTACGAGCTCCTCAACGGTCCCTCCGGCACCGGCGTGCAGGACCTCTTCACCCCCGAGATCAACAGCGACGCGCCGCCCCCCGCGACCGGCGACTGGACCTCGGACAACCTGCTCACCCAGCAGTACGACAGCTACAAGGTCCAGGCCGTGATCAACGAGATCAACGGCCTCGATCACAGCGGCGGCAACGCGGTGGGCACGCCGGCGCTCTTCGGCATGAACTTCCAGACGATCTCGACCGCACAGAAGCTGCCGGTGTCGCAGGGCCAGCCCGGCGGCTACCTCGCCGATGGCGTCACCCCCGGCCCGGTGCTGATGAGCGCGCTCGACTATATCAACACCCAGGTCGGCAGCATGATGGCGGCGCTCAAGCAGCGACACCTCGACAAGAGCACCACCTTCGTGATCTCGGCAAAGCACGGCCAGTCGCCGCAGACACCCTCGGCGCTGACCCGCATCCCCGACGGCCCCATCATCACCGCCCTCAACCTGGCGTGGCAGAACGCCGGCCATCCCACCAATCCGGCGCTGGTCAACTTCAGCATCAACGACGACGGCATGCTGATGTGGCTCAACGACCGCTCCGACGCCGCCACCGGGTTCGCCAGGAACTTCCTGCTCAACCTCTCGGGCACCGGCAACGACATCAACGGCAACCCCAAGCCCTACACCGCGTCGGGGCTGGCCAGCATCTTCGCCGGCCGTGACGCCGCCGCCTACTTCGGCGTCGCCCCGGGTGACGCCCGCGTCCCCGACATCTTCGGCATCGCCCAGTACGGCTCCGTCTACACCGGCAGGAAGGCGAAGATCGCCGAGCACGGCGGCGCCAACCCGCAGGACCGCAACGTGCTCCTGATCGTCTCCGGCGGCCCCGTGAAGAACGCCGTGGTGACCACCGCGGTCGAGACCACCCAGGTCGCCCCGACCGTCCTCCAGCTGCTCGGCCTTCCGGCCAGCGCCCTCCAGTCGGTCCAGGTCGAGCGCACCCGCGCCCTCCCCACGCACTGACCTCCTGTCCACCCCTCCCCGCCCGGCACCGCGCCGGGCGGGGAGGGGCTCCGCCCCGGCTCCGGTCAGCCCGCGGGGCCGAGGTGGCGGTCGAGGAAGGCGGCGATCCGCCGCCGCGCGTCCTCCGCGGAGGGCTCGTGGTGGCCTCCCCCCATCAGCCGGCCGGCGACGTGGAAGAGCACGCTGTCGTGGTCGTTGAGGAAGGAGTGGCCCGCATCCGGGTACTCCTCGACGTCGTGCTGGACGCCGAGGCGGGTGAGCGCCCCCTCCAGCCGGGCGGCCGCACCGCGCAGCGTCCGGTCCTTCCGGCCGAAGCTGCCGACGATGGGGCAGGCACCGGCGAGGATGCTCTCGGCGCTCTTCGGGACCATGCCGTAGTTCACGCTCGACGCCTGGAACCCGTGCCCCGGAGCCAGCAGGAGGGCGAAGCCACCGCCCATGCAGAAGCCGATGACCCCGACGCGTCCGGTGCAGTCGTCGCGACCGGCGAGCCAGCCGCGCACCGCGTCGATGCGGTCGAAGGTGCGGCCGCGGCGGGACACGAGGTCGCGGAAGGTCGCCTGGAGGCAGACCGCCCTGCGCCCCCAGGAGAACAGGTCCGGGGCCACCGCGAGATAGCCGGCGCCGGCGAGCCAGTCCGCCTGGCGGCGGAGGTCGTCGCTCATCCCCATGGCGTCGTGGAGGACCACGACCCCGGGCCACGGTCCCGCGCCGGCGGGCCGGGAGAGGAGGGCGCGCAGCTCACCTCCGGCGGCCGGCAGGCTGAGCTCGACCATCGACGGCGACCCTACCACGGAGCCCCCGGGACCGCGCCGGTACCATGGTGGCCATGGACCTGCGCTCCCGGATGATCATGGCCCTGAACGCCGCCGGCATCGCCCCCGGGCCGCGATGAGCGGCGACGCCGGAGTCGCCCTCGGCAGGCCGGTCGTCGACGTCCGCCGCGCCGCCGACCGCTTTGCGACCAACCTGTCGTGGCTGGACTCGAAGCACTCGTTCTCGTTCTCCCGACACCACGACCCGAAGAACACCCACCACGGCCTGCTCCTGGTCAACAACGACGACGTGGTCCACGCCGGGACCGGGTTCGAGACCCACCCGCACCAGGACATGGAGATCGTGACCTGGGTGCTGAACGGCTCCCTGGTGCACCAGGACTCGACCGGCCACTCCGGGATCATCTACCCCGGCCTCGCCCAGCGGATGAGCGCCGGCACCGGCATCCTGCACTCCGAGAAGAACGACTCCTGGAGGCTCCAGGGCGGCGACGCCCACACCGACCCGGTGCACTTCGTGCAGATGTGGGTGGTGCCGGACACCGCGCGGGTCACCCCCGGCTACGAGCAGCTGGAGATCGACCACGAGCTGCTGAGCGGCGGCCTCGTGGTGGTCGCGTCGGGGATGGACGAGCACACCGACGACGCCGCGATCCGCATCCGCAACCGGTATGCGGCGCTGCGCGCGGCGCGGCTGCAGCCCGGCGGCGAGGTGCAGCTGCCCGAGGCGGCCTTCCTCCACCTCTTCGTCGCCCGCGGCAGCGTCGACCTCGAGGGCGCCGGCCGGCTGGCCGAGGGCGACGCGGTGCGGTTCACCGCGACCGGCGGCCAGCGCGTCACCGCCGTCGAGGCCGCCGAGATCCTCGTCTGGGAGATGCACGCCACCATCGCCTCCCGCTGAGGGACCCCCGGCCTGGGATTTGCCGTGGGTCGCCGCGCTTCCGTAGGATGGCCGGGCGAGGCGTGGCCAGTGGTGGGTGGAGACGGCACTGATCCCGGAGCCTCGGCCCCCGCCCGCCGCATCGGAGTGCTCGATCGTTGGCGCTCTTCGTCTCCGCGCTGATCCTCGGGGTGACCCTGGGGACCATCTACGGCCTCATGGCCTTCGGCATGGTCGCCTCCTACCGGATCAGCGGCGTGGTCAACCTCGGGCAGGCGGGCATCGCCGCGCTCAGCGCCGCCGTGTACTGGTGGATGGAGGCGGTCGCGGGCACCCCGCGGCCGGTCGCCGTCCCCGCCGCCATCCTCCTGGGAGCGGTGCTCGGAGCCGCCCTCGGCCAGGTCACCCTGCGGCTGTCGAGCTGGCCGAAGGGGCTGGTGATGATCCTGACCCTCGCGATCACGCTGATGCTCTTCGCCGCCGCCGACCTGGTCCTGCCGCTGAACAATCCCGCGGGGTCGCCGGTCTTCGGCTCGAGGGGGTTCGACTTCGCGCTGACCTACGTCACCGCCGACCAGATCGGCTCCCTCGCCACCTGCGTCGTGGTGGTCGTGGTGACCACCTGGGTGCTGCGCAGGACCCGCTTCGGCCTCTTCGTCCGGGTGATCTACGACGACCCCAACACCGCCGCCACCATGGGCATCCCGCTCTCCGCCTACATCGTCCGGGTGTGGGCGATCTCGGGGGGGATGGCCGGGCTGGCCGGCATCCTGGTCAGCACCCGCACCACCCTCGCCACCCCGCTGCTGCTGTTCGTGATGGTGTGGGGGCTCGCCGGCGCGGTGCTCGGCGGGCTGGAGTCGTTCGCCCTCGCCTTCGCCGGCGGCCTGCTCCTCGGCATCGCCGAGGACCTGCTCGGCGCCGAGCTGGCGGGGTCTCTCGGCCCCGGGCTGGAGAACCTCACCGCGATCCTGATCATGGCGACGGGCGTGCTCTACGCGGGCCTGCGGCGCCGGCACCTCGCCCACCTGCAGAGCTGATGGGGACGCCGGCGACCGCCGCCCCGACCCGGCGGCTTCGGCTGCTCACCCCGGGCGCGATCCCGGCGGTCCTGGTTGCGGTGCTGGGGGTGGGCGGCTTCCTCCTGCTGCCCGGCTACCTGCTCTACGCGGGCTCGACCGCCCTCGCCGCGGGGCTCATCGGCCTCGGCCTGTTCCTGCCCATCGCCGCGCTCCGCGAGATGCCCCTGAACGCCGCCGGCATCGCCGGGCTGTCGGCGTACCTCTTCGCCCACCTCGCCACCAACGGCGGGCTCGCCAACCACCTCACCGGCATCCTGCTGGGCTTGAGCGCTGCGGTGGTGCTCTCCCTGCTCACCGGCCTGGCCTCGCTCGCGGTCACCGGCCTCTACTTCGTCGTCGCCTCGCTGGTCGTCCAGGTGGGCATCGAAAAGGTCGGCTTCTCCATCCCCGGGGTCACCGGGGGGGCGGCGGGTTGGGGGGTGTCGCAGCCCGAGCTCACCGGCTGGTTCGACACCCAGCGGGCCATCTACCTGATCGTCGGCGTCCTCGTGCTCTGCCTCGGGCTCGGGGTGCGGGCGGTCCTCCGGTCGCGGCTGGGCTTCCAGGTGGTGCTCGTCGGGCACGTGCCCGAGGGCGCCTCGGCGGTGGGTCTGCGCAACTGGATGCTCAAGCTCCTGGTGTTCGCGTTCAGCGGCCTGCTCATCGGCATCGGCGGGCTGCTCATCGCCTTCGTGAACGGGTCGCCGCCGCCGACGTTCTCGTTCGGCCTCATCTTCTCGGTGATCTTCGTCGCCATCCCGATCGCCAGCGGGATGCGCGAGCTCTCCTCGATCTGGCTGGTGGCGGCGGCGTTCACCGCCATCCCGATCCTGCTCGAGCCCCTCCACCTCTTCCCCAACCTCGTCTCGGGAGCGATCCTCCTCTGCGCGCTGGTGGTCGGTCAGAACCGGGAGGCGATCGCCGCGAGGATCCGCGGTCCCCGCCCGGAGGCCGAGCCGGCCGTGCCCGACTCCGAGTGGGCGCCGGTTCGGGCGGTCACCATGACCGGGGCGATGGCCGTCGTCGAGCGCCCGGGCACCATGGTGGCGCGGGCCGAGCGGTCGTCGCCGGCGGCGTCGCTCGAGGGCCGGGAGATCACCGTCGACTTCGGCGGCGTCCGCGCCGTCGACGCGGTGACCGTCCGGGTCGCCCCGGGGCGGCGGGTCGGCATCGTCGGCGCCAACGGGGCGGGGAAGACGACGCTGATCAACGCCCTCACCGGCTTCGTCCCCCACCAGCGGGGCAGCGTGGTGCTCGGCGGCGACGACATCACCGGCTGGAGCCCGATGGCCCGCTCCCGGGCCGGCATCCGGCGGAGCTTCCAGTTCCCTCGCCTCGCCGACGTGCTCACCGCCGAGCAGAACGTGGTCTGCGTCCACGACTACGACCGCACCCATCGCGACCGCGTCGACTGGCTGATGGAGATGTTCGGGCTGGAGGGAAAGCGGACGGCGCCGGTGGCCGCCCTCTCCTTCGGCCAGCGCCGCAAGCTCGAGCTGGTCCGCGCGCTCGCCACCCGGCCACAGGTGCTGATCCTCGACGAGCCCGCCGGCGGGCTGATGGACGAGCAGGGCGACCGGCTCGCCGAGGTGCTGCTCACCCTGCAGCAGCAGGAGGGGTGGGGGCTGCTCGTCGTCGAGCACAACCCCCGGGTGCTCACCGCCCTCGCCGAGCACCTCGTCGTCCTCGAGAACGGCCGCCTGCTGGTGGAGGGCCCCACCGAGGCGATCATCGGCGAGGAGGAGGTGCGCCGGGTCTACCTCGGCAGGAGGCCGGACGGAAGCCGCGCGCCGCGGCGCGCCGCCGGAGCGCCACCGACCGAGGCGCGGGTCACGGTCACCTCCCGCTTCAAGGGCGAGGACCGGCCCGAGGGGGGCGGCCTCCAGGTCCGCGACCTGCGCCTCGAGTACGGGCCGATGCCGGTGCTGCGCGGGGTCAGCCTCGACTGCCGGCCGGGACGCATCGTCGGCGTCCTCGGCGGCAACGGCGTGGGCAAGACCAGCCTGCTCGCGGGGATCGCCGGCCTGGTGGGCACCTCGGCGGGGTCGGTGCACCTCGACGGGCGTGACATCTCGCGGTGGCCGGGCTACCGCCGCGGCCAGGCGGGGATGGTGATGATCGCTGAGCGCCGCCGGGTGCTGCCCTCGCTGTCGGTGCGGGACAACCTTCACGCCGGCGGCTGGGGCCTGGACCGTGCGGAGGTGGAGGCGCGCGTCGAGCGCGTCCTCGAGCTGTTCCCGCGCATCGCCGAGCGCCTCGACGTGCCCTCCTACCGCCTCTCCGGGGGCGAGCAGCGGATGGTCTCCATCGGCCGCGCGCTGGTGACCGGCGCCCGCTGCCTGCTCTTCGACGAGCTCTCTCTGAGCCTCTCACCGCGGATGGTGGGCGAGCTCACCGAGATCGTCCGCGCCCTCGCCGACGAGGGCCGGATCGTGCTCCTCGTCGAGCAGTACATCGGGGTGCTCCTCGAGATCGCCGACACCACCCACGTGCTCGAGCGCGGGCGGCTGGTCTTCGGCGGCCCCAGCGACGAGGCGGCCGCGTGGCTCGAGGATCACGGCTACCTGGCCCAGGCCCGGTCGGTCGGCGCGGGGGCGAAGGCGTGCACCCCGGGGCCGTGACCTCAGGCGGTGTCCCCCGCCCCCGCCGGCGCAGCGGCGGGCCCGTCCTCCGACACCATCTCGTAGCTGATCTCCGCCTGGTCGCGGGCGGCGTGGGCGTCGTCGCGATCCAGAGCGGCGAGGCTCCTCGCCAGGGCGTCCGCCAGGCGGTCGAGCGCCAGCCGGGACCTGGCGATCTGCTCGCGATCGCCTCCACCGCGGAGTCCCGCGCGGTCGCGGTGACGAACTGGAGGCGGGAGGCACGCTCGCGGACCGCGTGCTCGCGCAGCCGGAGGGCGCGCTCGCGTGCGTCGAGGGTGGCCTCCCGCTCGTCCGCGGAGCGCTCGCGCTCGTCGGCGAGGAGCTCCCGGGCGTCGGTCTGCCGCTCCCTCCGGTCGGCGAGCCGGGCCCGGTCGGTGGCGATCCGATCACGTTCGTCGAGCACCAGCCGATCATCTGCCCCGGGTCGGGGGCCGTCAAGGAGAACGGCCGGACACCGCCACCGCCTTCAATGGCGCGGATGGCCGATTCGGCAGGGGACACGACCCTGGAGTCGCTGCTGATGCAGCGGTCGCTGAGCGACCCCGAGCTGATGGCGGCGAGCGACGCGGCCCCGGACTGCGCGATCCTCCCCGAGGCCAGCGTGCTCAGGATCGGCGGCCAGAGCCTGATCGACCGCGGCCGGGCCGCGGTGTACCCGGTCGTCGAGGAGCTGGTGCAGGTCAGGCGGCACACCTCCGTCGGCGCCGCGGTCGCCGGGCAGAACGCCAGGATGCTGGGGTACTGCGTGCGCAGGTATAACATCATTGTAAGATTTGGGGGGTACGAAGACCAGTTCCCAGGATCGCGACTCGCCGGGCTCGAGGCCATGCTCGGTACCCTTCCCTCATGGTCATGGGGACATGAGGGCCGGGGCCGCCACGGAGGATCTCCTCGCGGCGCTGCCACCGGAGGCCCGGGCACGGGTGCGCGCCTGCCCGCAGCCTGAGTGGATCCCGCCGATGCTGGCCACCCTCAACCAGCGGCGCTTCAGCAGCCCCGACTGGCTCTTCGAGCGCAAGCTCGACGGCGAGCGCTGCCTGGGCTTCCTGAGCACCGGCGGGGTGCGGCTGTACACGCGCAACCGGCGCAGGCTGGACGGCACGTATCCGGAGATCGCCGGCGCGTTCGAGGCGGCGACGGGGCACGAGGTGGTCGTCGACGGTGAGGTGGTCGCCTTCGAGGGAGGTCAGACGAGCTTCGCCCTGCTCCAGCGGCGCATCGGCATCGGCGACCCGGCGCTCGCACGGAGCAGCGGCGTCGCGGTCACCTGGTTCCTCTTCGACATCCTCCACCTCGACGGCCACGACGTCGCGGGGGTGCCGCTGCGCGATCGCAAGTCGCTGCTGCAGCGGGCCCTGACCTTCCGCTCGCCACTGCGCTTCACCGCGCACCGGGACGGCGACGGCGAGCGTTACCTCGAGGAGGCCTGCCGCCGGGGCTGGGAGGGCCTGGTCGCCAAGCGCGCCGATTCCGCCTACGTGAGCGGCCGCTCCCGCGACTGGCTCAAGCTGAAGTGCAACAACCGGCAGGAGATGGTGGTCGGCGGCTTCACCGATCCGAGGGGCAGCCGGGTCGGTTTCGGCGCCCTTCTCCTCGGCCACCACGACGGCGGCCGCCTGGTGTACGCGGGGAGGGTGGGCACCGGATACGACACGGTGACGCTGCGGGAGCTCCGCACACGACTAGACGCGCTGGAGCAGCCACAGTCCCCCTTCGCCGAGGGCTTGGGGCGCCAGGCGGGGGTGCACTGGGTCCGCCCCGAGCTCGTCGCCGAGGTCGAGTTCACCGAGTGGACCGGAGCCGGACGGCTGCGCCACCCTCGGTTCGTCGGGCTGCGTGACGACAAGCCGGCCGCGGAGGTGGTGCGCGAGCGGCCCATGGAGACACCGGGGTGAGCACGCTCACGCTCACCGTGGGAGGACGGGCCGTCGACGTGACCCACCCCGAGCGCGTGCTCTTCCCCGAGGACGGGATCACCAAGCAGGACCTGGCGGAGTATCACGCCACGATGGCGCCGCACCTGATCCCCCACCTTCGCGGCCGCCCGCTGATGCTGCAGCGGTTCCCGAACGGCATCGGCCGGCCGGGGTTCATGCAGAAGGACGCGAGCCACCTCCCGGACTGGGTGCACCGAGTGGAGGTGCGGAAGGAGGGCGGCACCGTGGTGCACGCCATTGCCGACGAGCCCGCGACCCTGGTGTACCTCGCCAACCAGTCGTGCATCACCCTGCATGCCTGGCTCAGCCGGGTGGGCCACCTCGAGGCGCCCGACCAGCTGATGTTCGACCTCGACCCGTCCACCGAGGGCTTCGGCCAGGTGCGCGACGCCGCACGGGCGGTGCGTGAGCTGCTCGACGAGGTCCACCTGCCCGCATACGTGAAAACCACGGGGTCGCGCGGGCTCCACGTCGTGGCCCCCCTGGACGGCGGCGCGGGGATCGAGGAGGTGCGCGGCTTCGCTCGGGACGTCGCCGAGGTGCTGGTCGCACGGATGCCGGCGGCGCTCACGCTCGAGTGGAGCAAGGAGCGGCGCGAGGGCCGTCTGTACCTGGACGTCCTGCGGGGCGGCTATGCGCAGACCGCGGTGGCCCCGTACTCGGTGCGACCGCTGCGGGGAGCGCCCGTCGCGGTGCCGCTGCGATGGGAGGAGCTCGAAGAGCCGGGCTTCGACGTCAGGGGATTCACGCTACGGACGGTGCCGGAGAGGGTCGCGCGGGAGGGCGACCCGTGGGCGGGGATGGAGCGACACGCGCGGTCGTTGGAGGAACCGCGGCGACGGCTGGAGGAGGTGGCGGGGCGGTCGGGCGGCTGATCGGCGCGGGAGGATGACCCGACGGTGACCGTGGTGTCACCGCACCATGGGAGTGGCATCGCGATTGCGACAGCCTGCAGGCGCAGATGTGGTCGTTCTCGGCGTCGCGTCGCACATGGGTTGCGGCGGCCCCATCGTCCCACGTCGCTGATACGGTGCCTGTGGATCGTGGTCGCGGCGCGAGGAGCGCCGTAGGCCGAGGATGCAGTCACCATCCGGCGTGAGCCGTTGGGTGAGGCGGTCCTCAACGAGCTGGCCTGTCCTCTGATGATCTGGACAGGTGTGGATCAAACAGGAGAGGTGACCGCGTTCGCGCGTCACCACCGCTCCTGTCCACGGAGGCTTGTTCAATGCCCACGTGCCCTGCTCCGTCGCGCGCCAAGAGGATGATGGGAATCGCCGCGCTCTGCGTGGTGCCGGCGGTGACGCTGGCGGTCCCACCGAGATCCCCGGAGGCGGTTCCCCTCACCGCCGTCCTCCCCACCGCCGATCACCTCGACCCGCCGATGCTGCCGCCCCCCGCCGCGGCCATCCACGACATCGCGCCGCACCCGCCCACGCCGCCCGCACCGGTCGCGCCGCCGCCGCCGCCGCCTCCTCCCCCGGTCCCGCACGCGATCACGCGAGCGGTGGTGCGCACCCCCTCTCTCCCCGCGGCCGCCCACGACCACGCATCCATCCGCGGGATCATCGCCGACGCGGCCCTGGCGCACGGCGTCGACCCGTCGTGGATGATCGCCATCGCCACCTGTGAGAGCGGTCTCAATCCGCGCGCTGTCGAGCCTCACGGTCATTACGGGCTGTTCCAGTTCCTCCCCTCGACCTACGCCGGCAACGGCGGCCACGATCTCTGGAATCCGGTGGAGCAGGCGGCGGTCACGGCGACGATGCTCTCCCACGGCCAGGCGTGGCAGTGGGCATGCGCGCACCGATGATGCCGGGGAGCTGGGTGGCCCTCTACGAGGATGACGACGGGCATCACATCCTGTACCGCGACGGCAGCCCCTTCGCATACGTCGCCGCCTCCGGGTCGCGGGGCGACTTCGCCATCGACGCTCGCGAGCTCGCCGGCGGTGAGTTCGATCGTTGGGATGGCGAGGTGATCATCCTCGGCCGGACGCCGAACGCCGAGTGCCCGCGCCGGCTGGGCCACACCGTCGCGGTGTGGGAGGACGGCCGTGTGTGGGGTCCCCGTCGGGGGAGGTAGGGTCACGCGTGCGTGCCCCTCACGGGGCCGGCCGCGCTGTGGACGCGGCCGGCCCACCGCCCTCGACGCCTGTATCATCAGCCGCCATGTGCCAGCCCGCCGACCGTCGCGTCGGTGCGCCGCGCGACCGGACGTACGCCGCCCCGTCGACGCTTCACGGGCGCGGGGTGTTCGCCGCGGTGCAGATCGCCGCCGGTGACGTCGTCGAGGAATGCCCGGTGATCCGCTTCCCCGCCGCCCAGCGCGACCTCATCGGCGCAACCCTCATCGACGAGTACTACTTCGAGTGGGACGGGGACGGCGCCATCGCCCTGGGGCTGGGCAGCCTGTACAACCACTCCGATGCGCCCGTCGCCGAGTACATCAAGGACACGGTCAACGATGTCCTGGTGGTCCGCGCGCTCAGCGCCATCGCCGCGGGTGACGAGATCACGTTCTCGTATTCCGGGCCCGCGCACCCCCCGGTGGGTCTGGACGGCCGCAACCCGTCCTAGCCCCGGCGTCGGGCTGCGGGGAGGCGCCGGGAAGTACCCGAACGGATGCATGACGAGGGCATGGCCGTCGAGGGCAGTGTCGACGGGACGCAACCGTGACGGGCCAGACCTCCAGGGTCGGCCCCCGCCGGCGCTACGTCGGTGCCTGGAAGCACGGCTTGTCGGTCTACGGCTGGAAGGAGCGAGATGACGCGGGTTTTGCCTCCCGCCACCCGGCGCTCAAGCGAAGCAAGGGGACCATCCGGTTGGGGCCCGACGAAGCGGTCGGCATCCCCGATGACGAGCTCCGCGACCTCGTGCGCGCCGCCCTGGACGGCTGACCAGCCTGCCGATCGGCCGGTGTCGTGGCGGTGCTGCGCCGCGCGCATGCCGACCTCCACCTCTATCACCTGATGTACGGCAAGCGGCAGACCAGTCCCTGCCCGATGTGCACCCTCTGGATCGACGGCTTCCATGGGGTCGCGCACCACGTGGCCCAGAACGCCGACCTCGCCATCGCCTTCGCCTTCGATCCGGCCGCGCTGCGCGCCCATGCCCGCAGTCGCGGGTGGCGCAAGGTTCGGCTCCTCAGCTGCGGTCCAGCGTCGCTCTCCGACTTCAGCCACCTGGCCGAAGGCAAGGTCGGCAAGCCCGCCCATGCCGCCCGTCCTCAACGGCATCATCGCGCGGAAGTCCGCCGTACAGTGACAGGCTGAGCAGGTTCTGGGCGGGAGGGAGCCAGCCCGGCTTCCACTGCGCGCTGCACGCCACGCTCTGCGCCACCGACCCATGATTCCACTCCACCACCGCGCCGCCCGCCCGCGCCTGCCGCTCGACGCGGTTTCAGGGCGCGTATTCCAACTTGCCCCGACGGCCAACCACGGCTCGACGAGCCGCGACTCAGATGGCGCTGTCGATGGAGCTGTGAACGGCCGTGAGCTGGGCGGCGGCGTTCTGCAGACTGCTCAGCGCGGCATCGAGCTCCACCTGGTTCTGCTTGTCGAACGCGTCGATGAGGCCTGTGAGCCCGAGCTGATATTCGGCAAGAGCCGTGCGAAGCCGGCTGTCCTCGTCCCCGCTGCCGAAGGGCGCCGCGAGACCGCTGAGGTCATTCACGAACCCGGCGACCCTGTCCTGAGTCGCGGTGAGAGCCGCGTGGCATGACGGGGTCAGCGAGTTCCCAGAGCCGCAGGCGGCGTCGATCGAGCTCCTCGTGTTGGCAAGACCGAGGACGTCTCGGTCCACCACCGTGCGGTAGGCCGAGCCGTCGTTGACATCGACCACGCGGGCGTCGACGAGAGCCGAGTGCGACACCGTCATTCCCAGTGCGGTGACGGCGAGCATCGCCCCATACGCGAGCGCGATCCTGGACCGCGTTCCGGCAGGCACCACAAGGTACCCGGGATTGCGACGGGCGGTGCGGAAGCGGCCGACGGTGGTCACCGCGCCGAGCACGGTGATGATCACCAGGAAGGGGTTGGGGCGAAGGTGGGCACCGGCGGCGCCCGCCAGGAGAGCGACCATGATCCCCAGACCTGCCAGATTGGCCCACACGCTCAACGCGCTCGCCACCCGGCCGCCGTCGAGGGGGACGACGGGCACGAGGTTGAAGAGGTTGAGAAAGAACCCGGTATAGGCAAGGCCGAGGAGAAGATAGCGAGCGTGGCCCGCGGGGAGAGCATACGCCAGGACGTAACAGGCGGCGGCTCCGGCGGTGCCGACGACCGGTCCTCCGATGGCGATGACCGCCTCCTGTCTGGCGTCGCGTGGCGCCACCTTGACACGGATGAAGGCGCCAAACAGCCCGAGGAAGATCGGTGCACTCACCGGGACCCCCTCGCGCCGCGCAAAGAGCATGTGGCCCGATTCGTGGACGGCGATGAGGAGGAGGAGGCCGGCACCGAAGAGGAACCCGAAGTGGACGGTGAGGACCACCAGGCTGACCACCATCGAGATCAGGGTCGGGCCGAGCTTGCCGACCTTGAGGAGGAGCACCCCGTACTTCGCCACCGCCGCACCGGCGGCGACGAGGCCACCGACCTCTCGGCGCCTGCCGGCCGGCGCGCGGGCGCGGAGCCGAGGCAGGGACCTGCCACGGAGGGACCCCTGCCCCTGAAGCCGCGCCGGCCGGGGCCAATCCTGCGATCGGGACTGCAGGCGCCGGCGGCCTGTTCCCGACCCCGTCGGGGAATGTGGACTGGGCCAGGCTCGGTGCCTCCACGGTCGGGCTGCGCTGCTCCCGCACCGACCAGGCGGCAGGCTGCTGAAGGGGCGACGTCCCGGCGTCGATCTGCGGTGGCGGCAGGAGCCGCGACTGCGGCACGCGCACCGACCAGCCGCGCGGCGACCCGTCCGTCGCCGAACTCGGTGGAGTGCTGTCGTCCATGGCGCGCCTCGTGGTGGTCCGTGCGGGGCAATCCGTCGGTCAGCCGCCGAGACGCTATCAAGCGATCGCCCGACAACCGCGCGCGGTGATCGAACCGTCATCAATCGCGACCGGGGCCACCCCGCCGGTGACGCGGTCGCCATCTCCCTGTCCGATGTCGATCGCCCAGGCCATCCGGTGTCATCGCTCGGCGACGACGGTGTGACCAACCGCTGAACGTCGGGCATGCCCACGAAACCGTCGCCGAAGGAACGGCTCACCGCGTCTGCCCCACCGAAGTGGGTGACGCGGTCAGGGGGTCGACGAGCGATTGTGTCTCGAAGTCGACTGCTGTGAAGACCCCTGGTGGTCCGTCGGCTGACCGGGGATCGAGGGCTCGGGCTTCTGGTCGATGTGCTCGACGTCACCGTCAAGGGTCCTGAGGCTGAGGTTGTAGGGGCAGGTGGAGCCAGGTTGCAGCGTGACCGTGTAGCTCAGGCTGTACAGACCTGTCTCGGGGACGGAGAACGTGGCCGGCGCCGCGCTGCTGACGGAGGCGGCGAAGCTCGGCGCCGGCGGCGCCCGTTCTGCCCCCGGAGGCTGCTGCTGGCTCGACATCGAGTTGAGCACCTCCTCGACCATCCAGGTGCAGCGAGGGGCCGCCGTTGCGACACGGAGCCGGTACTCGCCGTCGGGGACGTCCTGCTGTACCAGCGCTGGGGGACGTTCTCGGCCGGCGGGGGACGGTTGAACGGCTCGCCCCGCGAACCTTGCCATCGGCGTCGAGCAGCGCGACCCCGGCAAGGCACAGGGTCGGATCCTCCCACGCGAAGAAGGTGTATCTGGCGTGCGGGAGATGGGCAGCTGCGGTCGTCGCCGCGCCCGTCCCCACCTGCGTCCGCAGGACCATGTCGAGCTGAGGTCCGCGCACCGAGGCGCCGCAGCCGGCCACGACGCCGACGAGCGCCACCACCGGGGCCGCCACCGCCGGCGGGCGACGCATCAGCCTCCCGACGGCCTCGTGATGTCCGAGTCGGCGGCCTGGCGTCGCAGCCGGCGGTCGGTGGTCATGTCCGCAGCCTACCTCCCTCTCCGCGCCGATTGCACGGATCGCGCAGACAGCCCGGTCGCCTCCGACGCGAGAGGCGGCCTGACTGATCGGTCAACGCGGCCGGTCAGTTGGAGGGGGGTGGCGCGCGCTCACCACGCTGCTCGAGTGGTGCGCTGCGCACGTCTGACGCTGCGTCAGCGGCAGCGTTCACCGCCCGCCGGCGTCACCGCACCGGGGCAGCCCGGACGAGACCTGGCCTGAGCCGCCGCAGTACAGAACGCCGTGCGTCCTGACCGGGATGTCGATCAGCCGGTCGAGAGCGACCACCACTGCGATGGTCACGACCAGAAAGAACACCAGCGCGAGACGGAGCACGAGGCGGTCCGCTCGCCCGATGCCGAGGACGGCGGAGCTTCGGCCGGAGGGTTGCAGCGCCGGCCGGGATTCCACGCGTGCGGGCACGGCCGGTCCGACCGTCCCCCACGTGAGCGCGCCCGGCCCGACGGTCCCCCACGTGGGCGCGATGGCGGCGCTGACCACCGCCGCCCTCGGGGCGACGGAGGCGGCGACCGGTCCCCAGGTGGGCAGAACCCCCGTGCGCGCTGGACCAACCGGTGGATCCGGCCAGCGATCGCGGGCGCCCGTCCCCGCGGGGGACGGCAGGTAGCACAGAATCGCGGAGCCGTCGGGCAGCGCGCGCACGCAACCACGCCGTGCGAGGTCGCGGATCACGCCCACGACATGGGGCATCAGCAGCGGCACGTCGACCGGTCGAAGCAGCTGAGGTCCGAGACGCAGCGTGATCTGGGCGGCCTTCAGCGGGCTGACGGGGCGACGCCGCCACCAGTCATCGATGATCCGGAGAACCGCCTCCTCGCTGATGAGCTCCACATCCTCTCCGGTGCACTCGGCACCCCTCGTCGGCAGGAGGAAGGATGATACAGCCTCCCTCCCCTCGGATCGGTGGTCGACATACGCCCTCGCAGGGGGGCGTCGATGTCAGCGAGCGGCGTCGAGCGTGATCACGGTCGTCGCGTGGCAGCTGCAGCAGACCAAGCGGTGCAGCCCGCGGCGCGGATGGACGATCTGGGAGGTGCCTCAGCGGCCGCAGGATACGGTGAGGCCGGGGGCGACCACAGTGTGGCCCTCGCGGTACCGGCTGACATGGAGTCCTCGGCCGAGTCCGCGGCGATCTGAGCCGGATTCGTCGTCACGGCGTCGAGGGTCTGCGCCGGATGTCGTGCGCCGGAATCGTCGCGCCGCCACCTGCAGCCCAGGCGCAAACGGACGGGGGACGAGGTTGCGCAGGTCACTCCGCAGGACGGCCACGGCGACGAGCATCACTGTCACAACCGCCATCATGGTCACACTGAGCTTCATTCCACCAGCGTCGACGTCACGTCGTATCGGGCATCCGTACCTGGCGGGGGGTGGGGAACGCCGAGATGCGGCGGCGGGCGGAGGACGAACTCGGTGCGACCCTGTACTTCGGTCTTCCGCGGTACGCCCCCCGGATCACGGTCGCGGCCAGGATGCTCCTCGACCGTGGCACATCTCGGTGTCCGAGCTGGCCGGCAGGATCGACGACGTGCGGGCGCGAATGAAGGCCGGCTCGTGAGGCGGCTCGACATCGACGATCGTGTCACCGTGCGCGAGGCGACCACGCTGTTCCACCACCGAGCCCAGTCGTACACCCGCGGGCGTACCGGCGTTGTCCTCGAGCACCGGCCCGAGGGGCTGGTGATGGACACGTTGGAGACCGAGCTGGCGGAGCGCTGGCTCGTGCCTGCGGAGGAGGGCTCGCGGTGAGCACGACCCATGATCACGACCACGCGCCGATCGAGGCCGCGGAGGAGATCAGCGAGTTCGACGTGCTGGAGACGGGCGATTCGCGAGCTGGCGATCGAGAAGGGCGGGACGCCGAGCGACCACCCTACTTCTACGTGCTCGAGAGCACGCCGAGGTGCACAACGTGATCGTCTGCACGCTGTACTCCTGCTCCCCGCGGCCCGTTCTGAGGCTATGGGCTCAGCTGCTCGGCGTGCGGGGCGTGATCGTGGGCGGCATCGAAGTCGAGGAGGATGACGACGGTGAGATCGCCGGTCTGATCGTGTCAGCGCGGCTGAGGAAGGCGGAGACCGGCCGATGTGGCGTCTGCCGCCGGCGGAGCGGCGGTGCAAGACTGCCCCCACCTCAACCTTCCGGGCCAGGCGAACTGGCCGGTCATCGCTGCGAGCAACATCATCGCTGATCACGGTCCAAACCAGGTCGCCAGCGCATCGCGCAATCCCGCATCGGTTCCCTCCCCCACCCAGGCGACGTGTCCGTCGTGCCTGACGAGCACGGCCGACGGCGCAGTCACCTCGCCGACCACCGGGAGCTCCCAGATGCCGGCGTAGGAGGCGTCAACGAGCTGAACGCGTTCGGCCCACGGTGCGATGTCGAACCCACCGGCCTGACCGAAGTTGAGCAGCACGGGCTTGGCGCTGTGCAGCAGCGAGAAAACGCTGATCGGGCCATCAGCGGTCACAAGATCCAGGTCAGGCATGCGTCGCCCGAGCAGCGGGTGTCCGCCGCCGAGGTCGTAGGCGACGTCGAGGCCGGAGATCATCGCGGCGATGTGCTTGCGCGGTTGATCCATCGTCAGCACCTCAGCCAGAATGCCGCGAAGCGCGACCGTGCGCTCGTCGTTGGCGCCCATCGCTCTCTGCGCCATCGTGTTCTGCAGCACGCGGGCAGCAACCGGATGCCGTTCAGCGTGGTACGTGTCGAGAAGGCTCACCGGTGATGTTCCGTTGACAACCTGAGCCAGCTTCCACCCCAGGTTGACAGCGTCCTGCACGCCGATGTTCAACCCCTGCCCGCCCATTGGAGCGTGCACATGTGCGGCGTCACCCGCGAGCAACACGCGCCCGCCGCGATACGCCACCGCCTGACGCGTCATGTCGGTAAAGCTGGAGATCCAGTGCGGGCTGTGCACGCCGTAGTCCTTGCCGTCAACCCGGATGAGCGCGTCGCGGACGTCCTGCAGGGTGGGCTCATCGGTGCCGTCCAGGTTGGGCACGATGAGGGTGACGCCCACCCGTCCATCCTCGGCTGGGCCGATGCCACCACCGCCACGCAAGCCGAATTCCGGCATCTCCTCCATCTCAACCTCGGCAATGATCCAGCGCGTGGTTGGATCCCAACCCGCGAAATCGATTCCGGCCGCCTTGCGCACAGCGCTGCGGCCCCCGTCGCAACCAACCAGATACTGCGCACGCAGCGATGTGCCGTCGGACAGCGCGACATCGACGCCGCTGTCGTCCTGCGTGAAACCGGTCACCACGCGTTGGCGCAGGATGGGAACGCCCAGCTCGTCGAGCCAGCCGGCCAGGATGCCCTCGAAGTGGCTCTGTAGGAGCGCCATCCCATAGTTGTGGCGGGTGGGGAAGTCGCTGATGTCCATCGGAACCCCAGCGAACGCCTGCACCTGCATCGCCTTCCCCGCGGCGAGGAAGCGATCGACGACGCCGCGCTGGTCCAGCACCTCGATGGTGCGGGAGTGCAGACCTCTGGAGCGCGAGCTTTCGAGCTTGAAGCTGGCGCGTCGCTCGACGATGAGGACGTCGGTCCCCGCCAGCGTCAGCTCCGCCGCCAGCATCATCCCCGTCGGACCGCCGCCGGCGATCACAACTGCATGCTCGGACATACACCACTCCTCATTTCCCAACGTTTGTCAGGAAACTCTGCACCATACCCGGGGGCTTGCGGCAAGCCCCGGGGGCGGTAATATATTGAGGTGGAGGGAGTGGGGCCTTTTAGAGCTTGCGCCAATAGGTGATTGAGTCGGGGGACTCGGTTGAGTCGACAGGGCGAGGCGCTGTGCAAAGAGTTGCATGC
>JRHI01001510.1_pt1 | contig 19169 bp, 24 predicted proteins | sample 215371 | NCBI WGS metagenome assembly JRHI01 (sample SAMN02929681, study PRJNA255918) | sediment metagenome | biome: cave system; feature: Ice Cave; material: Sediment; isolation source: sediment from deep within a dark volcanic ice cave with no known source of... ...
CTGCACCAAGCAGGAATCCTCGCCATTGGCCCCGACGACTGAACGGTTACTCGGAACAGGCGTTTTGCAGGGATTCCCTCGGGACCTAACGCGGAGTAGGCCCGGATTTCGCACGGTGACTTAGGTATAGGTACGGACGTCCCGGGAATTACGCATACCGCTCGGAGCGTCGACGGCGCCGCCGACGCCGGCCGGATCGCCGACTGCCGGTCGTATCCTGGGAGCGTGGAGATCGAGATCCGAGCCGGTTTCTGCGACCCGAACGGCGAGCTCCTCGCCGTGCTCGAGCACTCGGGTTGGCGGCGAATAACGTCCCAGCGAAGGGGCGAGATCGCCGATGAGATCATGCGCGTCTGCGAGGCGGCCACGGTCGCGAGCGCCGAGGCGTGGAGGCGCGACACGGGTTCGCCGCGTTTCGTGGTTGGCTGTCTCCACCCTTCCCTCCCGCTGGGCGTGCCATGACGGCCTCTGGATCCCCGCCGACGATGGCCCCTGCCGACCTTCTGATCGGGCTGCTGGAGCGGGTCCCGATGGGCGAAGCCCAGATCGCGCGTGCGACGCTCGCGGACCCGACGACGATCCAGGCGTGGCTCCGCCGCCGGGAGGCTCCCATTGGGACGGAGGCCCAGCGGCTGACCGAGCTCGTGGCGTTCGTCGAGGAGATGGCGCGCAACATTCGCGGCGACGGGCTCGTCGAGTGGCTCGACCGCGACATCGACTTTCTCAACGGTGGAAACCCGCTCGACGAGCTCGCCGGCGGAGGCTACGAGCGGCTGATCCAGCTCGCGCTCGGTCTCACCCACAGCATCTTCACGTAGGCGGATTGCGGGATTGTTGTTCGCCGGCGCCATACCTACTTCACAGTCCCTCTCTGTGCTCGCGCGCTTGCAATGACCACCGAAACCTCGATCGACGTCATGGCGGAGCTCGGCATCCTCGAGCCACACGAGGTCGCCCAGCTGCTCAAGCTCCGCCACTCGACCGTCCTTGACCTGAGCCGCCGTGGCGTGTTGCCAGCGTTCAAGATCGGGAAGCACTGGCGCTACCGCCGAGCCGACCTCGAGGACTGGCTTGCGAGCCGGGGCTGGCGGGCGTAGGTGCTCGTCGCCGTCTGCGCAACGTATCGTTGGCTAACGCCCCGTGTGACTCGAGGACCAGGTGTTGGCCCCGATCGGGCCGAAGACCACCGAGTGCGGGTTTTGTCCCGTTGAGATCGATGGAATCTCCTACCTGCTCCTCGAGAGCTACGGTGCTGCCGATCGCGCTATCCCTGGCAAGGTCAGCCAGAGCCTCCACCTTGATCGCGAGCGAGCCTCTGAGCTGAAGAGCCTTCTCGAGCAGCACTTCCCCGGTATCTGATCCCGCAGTCGACCTCCTCGGCACGACCTCGCGCTGCCCTAGAAAGCCGAGCAGCTGGATCTCATACGAGTGCGGCTGATGGTCACTTCGTGGCGGGCGGCTCCCTCGACCAGATCGTTCAGATCTCACGGGGAGCACCGGTCGCTCCGACCAGACGCGCGTCCGCATCGCACGGCCGTCGGCCGTGATCCCGTTCGTATCGCGCCTAAACAATCAGCGCGCTGGATCGCCGAAGCCGAGGCGTTCTCCGGCGGCCAGGGGCATCTGATGCTCGATGGCTGGTCGTGTGAGGGCCCCCGTCGGCCAGCACAAGTGTCCGCCTGAGTGAGCTGGCAATGGCTCGAGCGAACACGGGTGGCACGGCGTTCCCGATCTGTCGGAAGCGTGACGCCTGGCTACCAGCGAAGCTCCATCCCAGTGGGAATGTTTGAAGGGCAGCCGCCTCTTCTACCGTCAACCGGCGCATGCGTGCCGGCGCCTTTGTGAGCGGAGGCTCGCCGGCCTCGAGACGAGCGTGGTAGCCCACGACCCAGGGCTTCGCGCCGCGGTCGAACTCGGCCTGGTCGATGATCGGCGTTGCGTTGCCGCCCATTGACGCCGGAAGCGTTCGAGCCGGGGCATCGAGCTCGAGGACACGGCCGCTGCCGTTGAAGAGAAGGCTGCCTTGATGGGCGGACGGCCGCATCACGGGCGTACTGGCGGGAACCACGCGCGCCACACAGCGTGTGTCATTGCCAAGGTCGCCGAAGGGCGGCAGCTTGGCGAGGGTCCTCCGCACCGTTTCAGGCGAGCCTTTGGTCGTCGGGACCGGCGAGAGCGGCGTCCCGACCATCGTTCCGATCAGGAACATCCGCTCACGCGCCTGGGGAACACCGTAGTCGGCCGCGTTGAGGACCATCAGTTCCACCGCGTATCCAAGTCCGCGGGCCCGTCGAAGCAACCGATCGCGGACCGATTCCCAGCGAGGGCTGACCGCAAGGGCCTTGACGTTTTCCATGCAGAACGCCCGGGGCTCGACACGCTCCACCAGATCAAGGAAGTGGAACACGTGGGCGGAACGGGGGTCTTCGGGGTTCATCCTGCCCATGACGGAAAAGCCCTGGCATGGGGGGCCCCCGATCACAATGTCTGGCGCGAGATCCCGTGGCGGCGCGTGGTCTGGCAAGGTGCCATGGACGATGTGCCCTCCAAGATTGTCGCGGTACGTCTGGACCGCATCCCGATTTGAGTCGATGGCCCAGAGCAACTCGAACCCCGCCTCCTCGAAGCCAAGATCGAGCCCTCCTGCCCCCGAATACACGGAGAGCACGGAGTAGGCCAACCCCTCCCCGTTCACGGCAGGCTCACGAACGCGCACCGAGCCATTGTGGTCCCCGTGGCGGACGAGCACAGCAAGGCACGGCCGCCGCCGAGGAGTCCTCGCGTCCTCGGCGCACGTTTTTCGTCTGGGACCTACATTACGTTCTCGATCGGCGGCTGCGCCTTCCCTCCAACTCGGTCATGCAGAAGCTCCCATACCCGGTACCCACGAGCGCGCTGGTCAGTGAACGCATGAAGCGCAATCGTCGACGAGACAGCGCAGCGGAGCTCGCGGTTCGATCAGCCCTTCATCGGCGCGGGATGAGGTTTCGTGTTGATCTTCCGATCCGTCTCCCTGGGCGAACGGTGCGACCCGATGTCGTATTCCCACGCGCTCGCGTTGCCATCTTCGTCGATGGCTGCTTCTGGCACTGCTGTCCGGAGCATGGGACATCGCCCCGCGCCAACGCGGAGTACTGGCTTCCAAAGTTGCAGCGCAACGTTTCTCGCGATCGAGCGGTGACAGACGAGCTCGGGCGGGCCGGCTGGTGCGTGCTTCGAGCTTGGGAGCACGAGGATCCTGCGGTAGTCGCCGACCGGGTTGAGAGTGCGTTGCGTGACTCGGCAAGGGTTTAGCTCCCACTATGACGCAGGCGCAAGTACGCCATGTCAACGACGACGGCGGAGGCGCCGTCGAACGCGACGTCAACCGCCTCGCCGGTCGTCGTTTGCAACGCAGTGACGGCAGCGTACGGTGGAGGCCCTGCGTCGTCTAACACCATGTGAGCCTCCACCGGTAAGTAGGCAGGAGCCCAACGAAGATGGAAGACTCGCCCACACGCAGTCGCTGCGCCTACCAGCCGTGCGCGCAGCGCTCGGTCCGGGAGCCGGGTCCGATAGGCCGACCGATCGCCGTCCGCCACCCATGTCGTGAGTGCCAACAGAAGCCCGAGTTCGTCCTCCCAGCTCCAGTCAATCTGTCCCTGCGCGACCGATCGGATCTTCACAGCCAGCCAGCCACCGCCGCTGGAGAGCTCGTGCTGAACGCCAGCACGACCTAGTTGCCTTACGAGACCCTCCCGGTCCGCTGACTCCTCCGGTATGACAGCCACGAAGCCGCTCAAGCCATCGAGAGGCGATGTTCCACCATCAGCCCGCGGGATATCGCCAGGTGAGACAAGTTCGAGTACTCGGGGCCCAGGCGTCAGATCGCCAGCCGGGACCGGCCCCGACGCGGAAGCTATTTGCGAGTCCGGCAGGGCGATCACCTCTCCGACCCGCGTAAGCACCCGAGTGCGCGTTACAGGATGCTCTACCGGGGCACACGCAGTTACCGGAATGTGCGTGAGCTGGCCGGCTTTGGTCAAGCCCCAAACCTGAGCGCCTGGCCGCAGCTGCGAGGCGAGCACGGGGCCGGCGGGCGTTGCCAGCTGCGATGCCGCCGCCAGACGCTCGGTCCTTACCACGCGCGCAGGGTCCCCCGCTCGGGCTGCCAGCCAAGGCCCAGCCATTCGCCGTGATCGATGATCGTGCTCCGCCAGGTTTCGCGGGGGACGAAGCGCTCCGCGTCAGGAAGGTCGCGCCAGGCCACCTCGCCATCTGCGGTGAGCTGGTCGCGCATCGATTGCACCTGGCGACACACTTCCGTCCCGTCCTCAAGAAGGTGGAAGGCGATGTACGGCTTACGGTCTCGGCTGAGGAGCGGCAAGCCACCGAGTCGCCCTCGCGCGCAGAGTTCGTGTGCCAGGAGCGTCAGCGCTGGCTTGCCGACCTGGGTACCCGCCGTGGTGCGCGCCGCAGGTCCAATGAGAAAGTGGCCCGGATTGAGCAGCCATTCGTTGAGGCAATCCGCGAAGGCGGATATGGCGACATCGAGCGCCCTTTCGATGGTGCCACCCGGCGTTAGGTACAGCCACCGGCCCTGCACCTTCTCGCGCTCGACGGCGCCACCAACGAGTGCGTCATCCACACGAATGTTGCCTATCAGCCGTGACACGTCGCCGCTCGTCGCTGCCTTCACTCGACGACGCCCTCCTCGGCGAGTCGCGCTCGAGCGTATTCAGCATCGATGTTCGTGATCGCACCATCCTCGATGTCGAGATCTGCCGCCCGTAGCACCGTGTCACATGCTCTGATTAGGTCACGCGGGATCAGCCCGTCCTCGGCCGACAAGGTCTCCACGACGGCCCCGATAGCGCCGCTCGTGAACGGAAAGGGCGCACGCTCAGGATCAATGCTCCACTCCCGAATGAGTTCAGTGATGAAGTCCACCGCCTCCTGCCGGTTCAGGGGTGGCAGGGTGAGCGTCTCCGATCTGCGCTCGTAGAGGGTCTCACCGATCACCCTGGCGATGGTCTGCTGCGCGGTTGTCGTGAAGCAGAAAATGAGTGTCAGCCCATCGGTGTTGCGATCAAACACTTTGTGGAGCCCTCCAACCGCCTCGTCGAGGCGTGCCGGCGCCAGCTGACCAAGCTCCTGTATCTCGTCGAGCAGCAAGATCAGCTTTACCTCTGACTCGTTACGCAGGAGTTCAATGAGCTCGTTCAAGGTCTCGATGCCGTCCGCGCTGGTCTCCAACCGGCGTGATAGTCCGCTCTCGCGCAGGTCGCGAGCCGGGACCTTCTCCGCCTTGAGCCACGCGAGCGCTGCGCGATGCTGTGGCTCGGGAAGGGACACAATCCGCACGAGCGCACGCTGAAGGTCACTCGGCGGCGATCCCCCTTTTCGTCGGTAGATCTCCATGCCCAGCTCAGCAAGAACGTCTGTCGAGAGAGCCGCCTCGATGATGGCTCGGTAGACGTCTAGGAAGCTCTTGATGCCCTTCGGCGTCACAACATAAAGCGTCTGGACACCCTCATCAGAAGCCGATGACGCCTGCAGGTGCAAGAGCGCATGGGTCTTGCCGGCTCCATACGCAGCCCAAAGGAGCACGATCCGCGACGCATCGACGCGCTGGACCGTACGAAGCAGCCCGCGCAGTCGTCGTCGCGCTTCCGGGCGCCCAACCCAGACCTTCGCCGTTTGCTCGGACGGAACGGCCTGGAACGGCCAGCCGCGCAAGTTGAGGTGCTCGTGGGGCTCGGTCATGCAGTCCTCGCAGTATCCGACAGCTTCATGTATGTCAGCTCGCCCCCTCGGTTGATGCCGAGCCGAACGTCCTTGGGCGAGTCGCGGCGCCGCGCGCTGAGGAGCTCGATCCCATCCTCCAGCTCGAACCAGAGCGGCGGCGACGCATCGAGCATCCGGCCAATGGCAAGCAGGATCACTTCGGCGAACGACGCGAATCCGAGCGACGAGCGCAGTGCTTCGTAGGCAGCTCGAATGCCGTCCCACATCTCACCAGCATCTGCTTTCTGAGCGACGCAGCCGTTCGCGGCCATCCAGCCAGCAACGAGTCCGCTGCGCGCAAACTGAGGGACGTCGGGGGTCTCGGAAAGTAAGCGCCAGAAGCTTCGCTGGCCCTCGGTGAGGCGGTATCGATACGCGTAGCGATCAAGCCGGTTGATCATGCCCAGATCGATCATCGGCTCGAGGCGCATCGTCGCCATCTGGTCCGGCGGACGCCCGCCGCCCCAATCCGATCCAGACTTGCGTTCCTGCGCAACGGCCTGCTCCCACCGTGCTACGCGAGCGAGGATCGCCTGATCGGCGCCCGAGCGTGCCCGACGCCGGGCGCGGCCGATTAGATCCGCGCAGGCTGCGGCCAGCGCGCTTGCGAACTCGGCACGGGTGAAGGATTCGGCGTCGATCGCGGGTGACGTCCTCCAGATTGACTGCAGGAAGTCTCCGTCAGCCTCGATGAGCGCAGAGAGGATGAGCAGTTGGGCCCCCGCCGGCAGACGCAACGGATTTGGCGTCAGGTATCCCTTCAACAGCGCTGTGATTCGCTCATCTCCGATGGCCGCTATAAGCGCTCGTCCTCGGTCCGTCCGTGTGAAGTTCCCTTCGCGCAACAGACGGAGGGTGACTGCGAGTTGCGGCATCTCGCTGGCGTTCTCTGGAGTCAGGGCGCCCGTCGCAGACGGCATTCTCGGATCGGCGAGCCACAGGTCCTGCACTTCTAGGACATCCTCGGCGGTCAACCGGCGGCCCTGAAGGCGCCGGTAGCGATTCCACAGCCTCAGCGAGTTCAGATAGTGCTCCACGTCCTCGCGCACGGCGGTCGGCGCTGGTGCGACCCGCTGCAGCAGAGATGCAGTCCTGGCGGCGACACGATCTAGGTCGGCAGGCTGCCTGTCCTCAGCGGCGAGAGACGCTGCGACCAGCAACCCCGCGCGCTGCATGCCAACGCGTGCATAGGACACAAAGCGAAGAGGCATAGCTAGCCCTCAAAGCCTCCATGCACGCTCGTTCGGGGACGAACGTCCATGAAGAAGCTACGGTCGGCGTCGACGCTTGAAACGAACGCTTGACCCGTGTTGAGGTGGCGTATGGCATCGCCCATTGAGAGATCGCTGCCCCGCAGTTGCACCCGCGATGGCTCACGGGCCTTCAGGTTTCCTAGCACGCTGGAGATGTCCCTGTTAACGGTGAGCGTGTGAACGATTTGGGCGTCGACTTGCGCCATGATGCGTGTGTCGATCGCGCTCGGCTGCTGTGTGGTGAAGGCCAGCGACAGCCCGAAGTTCCGTCCCTCGCGAACGAAGCGCAGCAGGATGGACGACGCGGCAGTCTGCCTCTCAGACGGGAAGATGTTCTGCGCTTCGTCGATTACGACCCAAGTCTTCGGTGGCGCGCCGCCGAGGATTTGTTCCACCCGGGCTCGTTCCTCAGCGTCCGAAGCAAAGCCGAGCTGCAGCGTCTTGGCCGCCTCCGACGCGCGCGCCCGTGCGAACAAGAGCTTGCGAATGGTGAGAAAGATGCAAATCAGCCGTACGTCGTCGGGGACCCCGGAGAGCAGTAGGACACTGAGGCGACCGGGTCGCAGCAGATCGGTGAGCTCGGTGCCCTCCGGTCCGAACAGTGGGCTTGCTTCATATGCCGTGAGTCGCTGCCGAACTGCGCGAACTGTCTCAGGCGCGTAGTCGCCCGCGACCTCTGGGTCGCCCCGCAAGCAACCAAGGAGGTCGCTGATTTCGTAGCTGGCGGCCGCCGGCTGGTCGTCACCGTCCTCATCTGTCCAGCCACGGCGAGTGACCTTGTCCATGACGAGGGCCATCAGCTGGCCCATCGTGTCCCGGACGGCGTCCACGCCCAGCAGCGACGTCCAATCAGCGAGCTCCATGTCGCGGGTGCGGATTCGGAACGGCTGGGCCCGCGGAGTGACCCGACTCTCGAAGCCAGCGGGGACCCAGAGGTCGACCTCGAGTTCGACGGGTTCCAGACCCCAGCGACGGAGTGACTGGGCCTGGTCGACGACGTGAGCGGATGCGTTCCCGCCGTCGACTGGGGCTGTCATCCACTGGAAGATGTTGAGCGTGTCGAAGAGGAGTGCCGCGCGATCCTTTGAGATTGAGCTGATGGTCGTTTGCGTCTGAGCAGTGCACAACCCTTCCAAGAACGATCCGAGGGTGAACGACTTGCCGGAGCCGCGCTTTCCAACGATGCTCAGCACGTGCTCATGCGACAGGTCCAGGCGCACCTCCTTGCTCGGGCCCATTTCTGCGAGCCGGCCAAGTGACACCCAGTCGCCCTCGGTGACGTCGGCCGGACGAAGATCGATCACCCGTTGCCGACGGGCCAGGGGCGGTTCAACTCGGTAGCGCTGTCCCATCGCGCTAGGCCTGCTCAGCGGGGTAGAGGGCCGCTTCGATCGTCTGGTCATCCACGAGTGCTATTTCTCCGCCACCTCGGCCGGCACGCCATGCCGCGATCACAGCGTCACCCATCCGCTTGATGATCTGATCGGGTACCTGAACTTTCGGATCGCCCTCCGCGATGAACTCGGCGAGCCGGTCGATCGACTCAACCGTGAACGGAAAGAACTCGGGCTCGGTGTCAAGCTGGTTCTGTGCGATGGTCGCCGCCGCCGCGTCCTGATCGACGAGGTATCGGAGCACCTCGAGGATGAAGGTCCGGACGTTTTCCATTCCACCGACGTTCTCCTGTAGGTCGAAGAAGGCGCCTTCGTACCCGAGGCGGCGGAACACGGCGTCATGCGTCAGGACGCCCGGAGCCTGCTCCATTCCGCCCTCGGTGAAGAACGCGACAATCAGGCCGAGGACGTTGTTGTCGTCGTCGGCCAGCTTGCGGAACGCCGCGACGAACTCATTGAACGAATCGCCAGTCGTCAGCGCGCCGAGCGCCTCGGCTTCGTCGATCAGGAGGACCGGTCGTCGCCCGAGGCCCACCTTGAGCAGTGAGGCGACGTTGAGCAGGCATGCCATTAGGTGCGACACCTCGGTCAGCTTGGTCTCAATCTCAATCGCCTCGGCCTGCGCTGCCGTGATCGCCCCGCCTTTGAGCCAGTTGAGGGCCGCAGTCTCCATCGGACCCCCGAACAGCAGAGCGCGAAACACCCTTGCTTGGCTGGACCTGATGGCGGTCTCGCCATAGCGCAGGACCCCTTTGTCGGTCAGGTGCTTGACGGGGTCCTTCGCGGCGGCGGGGTCTGTCAGAACGGCGGTCGCCGCCTCTCGGATTAGGTCGAGGCCGATCGCGTTGACGATGTCGCCGTGAACCTTGATCCACTTCTCCTTGGCGCGGATCGGCGAGATGTCGAGCGAGATCGGCTCGGTTGGGTAGTCGCTGGCAAGGTCGGTCTGCAACAAGTAGGCGATGTGGTTCTCGGTGTGGGTCTTCCCCGCCCCGAAGGCTCCGTAGAGGCAGAACTTCGGGACTTGACGTGGACGAACGAAGTCGTCCTCAAGCCGTTCGCGAAGTCGTGAGTTCAGCGTCGAACCGCCGAAGTACACGCTGGCGTCCTCGCGGTTGTCGATGCTGAAGCTGTCCTTCTTTAGGTGGAAGTGGTCCTTGAGCGTCATGTTGGAAATCCTCCTACCGGGCCTGGCGCCGGCTATCCGTGAGTTGACGAACTACGCGCCCGCTGAGCTCGCTAATGATCTTGCTGCCGCGCTCTGGGCGCAGCAGGAGGGCGACCTCATCGAGGTAAGAGGACGCTCGGGTGGCGTTGGCCGACCCGACTATCGCGAAGCCGCGCCCGGCGGCGGCCTCGCAGACGTATAGCTTTGCGTGAAGGCGGGCATTGAGATATACGCAGGCGCCGGGCATTTCATGCGCACGCGCCATCGCGCGCCTGTGCGGCTCGTTCGCAGGCGGCCGGGTGAGGAGCACGATCGTTGCCCGGTGGTGCTGGGCGTGTGCGATGAGCGTCCTCAGGCCCGGACCTGTCGATTCGTCACTTAGCCAAGGGCTGACGATCGTGATCCGGCAGGGTCGATACCGACCCGCCGCGCGCACGAACGCGCCGAACGGATCGCCGCAGATGACCCCGACCCGCGCGGGCAACGCCGGCACAACCGTCGTGACATCCGCCGCCCCATGGTGTACGCTCCCAACGAAACTCATGTCGAAGAGATTAGCTGGGAACTGATCCGTTGTCAACGAACAAGAAGATGGGTAATACGGCCGGGACAGAACGCCGCACCTCCGAGGACGCGGCGGCCATCGAGTTCGGCCGACGGCTGCGAGCCGCGCGCACCGCGCGTGGAGCGACGCTCCGCGACGTCGCGAATGAGGCCGGGGTTTCGATCGCGTACTTGTCAGATCTTGAGCGGGCCGTGCTAACGAATCCCACGCTCGACAAGCTCCGCAAGATCGCCGATACCCTCGGGGCTTCGATCGACGACCTGCTCGACGCGGCGCCGATCGAGCCATCGTCCGGGTCTGTGCCAGTGGCCCTACAGGAGTTCGCGGCAAGCCCCGGCTTTCAATCAGAGCTCAAAGCCCAGGCGCAGAAGTGGCGTCGCGATCCGGATGAGTTGCGCGACGAGTGGATCCGACTGCTGGACGCGATTCAGCTCGGAGGACGCCGACCGTCGGCTCCATCGGACTATCTGTTCATCTTCGAGACGATCCGTCGTGCGATCGACGCCTGACATGCGCGGTTACGCGGACGGGTCGGCGGATAAGTCGATTCTGACCGCCGTACCAGGTCAGTTGGCAGGTAGATCCGTCCGCTCGGGAACCCCAGGTAGCGCACGGGTGGGACGGGAGGCATGACGTGATCCTGGTCACGGCGATGCTCTCGGCGGCGCTCGTATGCCTCGCGGTCCTGTCACTTCGCCAAAGGAGCATCAAGCGCGCTCTGGTCGAGCGAGCGGCAAAGCTGCAACACGCAGTCGTGTCGCACTCAGCTGAGCTGCTGGCGCGCGACGAGCGTCATGCGAGGGAGATCGAGCACCTCGAACAGCGTCTTGCGCTGCAAGCCGAACACCACGCGGACCGACTACAGGCAGCGGAGCAACGCGTAGAGCTGGTCCGCGGAAGCCGCGAGCAGCTTCGAGACGAGATGAAGGCGGTGTCCGCTGACGTGCTCAAGGCCACCAGCGACGCGCTGACCCGAGAGATATCGACGCAGCGCAGGCTCGATCAGTCGCGCGCCCAGGGCGAGCTCGCGGTGCGCACCGAAGAGATCAAGCGTGTGCTTGAGCCGATCGGAGACAAGCTCGAGAAGGTCGAGGGCAAGGTCGAGCAACTCGAGAAGCTCCGGACGGAGTCCGAGGGACGCCTGGGGGAGCAACTGCGTGCGCTTCACGACGGCGTCGGAGCGCTGGCGAAGCAGGCTGGCAACCTAACAGCGGCGCTCAAACGGCCCTCAACTCGCGGATCGTGGGGAGAGATCCAGCTGAGGAACGTCATCGAGATGGCCGGCATGCTCGACCACTGCGACTTCACCGAGCAGACGACGGTGAGCACCGCCGACGGACGTCTGCGCCCTGACGTGCTGGTGCGTCTGCCTGGAGGCAAGCTCGTGGTGGTCGATGCGAAGGTCCCACTCGACGCGTTCCTGGCCGCGCACGAGGCCGAATCGGAGGACGAGCGTGAACTGGGGCTGGCGCGCCATGCCCGCCAGACTCGTGATCACGTCACGAAGCTCGCCTCCAAGGGCTACCAGGCACAGTTCGACGCGACACCGGAACTCGTCGTGATGTTTGTCCCCTCGGAGGGCGTCTATCACGCCGCACTCGCCGCCGACCCCGCTCTGATCGAGTACGGCGTGGAGCAGCGGGTACTGATCGCGACGCCAATGACGCTCATCGGGCTGCTCCGCGCGATCCACTATGGCTGGAAGCAGGAACTCATCGCCGAGTCGGCACGCGAAATCGCCGAGATTGGACGCGAGCTTCACAAGCGGATCGCGACGTTCGCAGAGCCGTTCGCCAAAGTCGGCCGACAGCTCACATCGGCGGTCGGCGCTTACAACGAGGCCGCCGGCTCGTTCGACCGTCGAGTCATGCCCCAGCTGCGCAAGATCGAGGACCTGGGCGCGGGCTCAGGTCGCCGTCTCCCGGTGCTTGAGCCGATCGAGGACCCCGTCCGTCCGATCGCTGCGGCTCGCGAGATCTCACCCAACGCGACCGGATCTGAGCTCGCTGAAGCCGAAGCCCTGGGTCTGGCCGATGTTCGCGTGCTTCCGGCGGGGGACACCACCGAGTGTCCTTAGGCTGCTCATCTCCCGAACATCCCCAACACGCTAGGACCTCCGCGCGCGCTCGTGTCGGCGCCCGAAATGCACGACCCCGCTGGCAGGCTTCGCGCGTCGGCCCAACTGGAGATGCCCGATCAGCGGACTGACCGCAAGTGGTAGGCGAGGCACCCGGACGCGTGCTGGAGCGGCGACACGGAAGCGCAGCCCGGCGCCGTGGACGCACGTCCTCGTGCTACTCCGTGTGTCGAGCGAGTGCTCGGCGAGCGTCCGAGCCGCGGAAGGCGTCGGCGACGAGTTCGGCATCCTCGGTGCGAGGTACGTAGTGGAGGTACTTCATCGTCGTCTGGATGTCGGCGTGCCCCATCCACTCTTGCACCCGCCGAATGTCGGCCTTCGCGATCATCCGCGTTCCGAAAGTGTGCCTCAAGTCATGGAACCGCAGGGGTCGTAGGCCCGCCCTCGTCAACGCGTCCCGGTACCGACTGCTGAGAGCGTCGCCGTCGAGCGGCAGCCCAGCTTCGCCGGCGAACACGAAGTCGTCATCACCGGTGTACCGGTCTCGGTCATTGAGCCGGGCTAGCGCGCTCGCGACGTCCGGCGCCATGGGCACGGCGCGCACCTTCCCCGACTTCGGGGTCGTCAAATGGCCCGCGGCGTAGCTCGCGCGCACCCTGATCGTCGAGCCGGTGAAGTCGACGTCCCGCCAGCGCAGGCCGAGCGGCTCGCCACGCCGCAGGCCAGTGAACGCGGCCGTCAGGAAGATCGCCGCATCGGCCTCGGACCGGGCGGCTCGGACGAGCGCCCAGACCTCCTCCGGCGAGAACACCTGGATGTCGCCGCTGCTGCGCACCCGGAAGCGATCGACGCTCGCGACCGGGTTCGCCGACAGACCGTAGAGCTTGACCGCGCGCCTGAAGATCGCGTGCATCAAAACGAGCAGGTTGTTCTTGGTCTTGTTCGAGAGCGCGCGCTGCTGCCGGACGCTCGACATGCCTGCTCGCCAGCGCTCGATCTCCTGGACGGTGATGTCCTCGAGAGCCATATCGCCGAATACCGGCAGCAGATGGACGTTGATTGCGTTGCGGTAGTTGCGGATCGTCGAGGGCTTGCAGCCGCGGTCCTGCTCCGAGAAGCGCAGGTATTCCGCGGCGGCCTCGCCAAAGGTCACGGTCGTCGACGCGGCGGGAGCGGAACCAGCAGCGGCAGCAGCAGGCGCTGGCTCCCGCCGGAGCTCCTCCAGCCGATCATGCAGCCAGTCCTCGGCCAGCCGCTTCGTAAAGTGGCCCTCCGCGGGTCGCCCACGCCCCGCCCAAACCGGCCCGATCTTCCGCTTGACCTGCGTGCCGTCAGGCAGCCGGTACTTGGCCCACCAGGACGCACCGCGGGTCTTCTCGAGCCTGAAAACGAAGCCTGACGGCCTGCTCACGGACCCCGATACTAATGCAGATCTTGGTACCCGTTTGGTACCCGTTTCTGAAATCGAAGCACTCAGGGCAAAGAAAAAGCCCTCATTTCGAGGGCTTTTCTAATAGCGGGGGCGGGATTCGAACCCGCGACCTTCGGGTTATGAGCCCGACGAGCTACCAGACTGCTCCACCCCGCGGCGGACCAACGATGATAGCCAACCTGGAGCCATCGCGTGGACGGCCTAAGACGACGCACCCTGAAGTACGAACGACCGCTCGTCACACAACCGGCACAAGACCGCCACACAGGCTGCACGAACACCCTCTAGATCCGTCACACGATTGAGCGGATGCTCCCAACCATGGCAACGCTCAGACAGAAGATCGCCGCGGAACAGAAGGTTCGTGAGCTCCTCAAGAACGGAGACGTGCCGGCCCCGGACCGGATCGAATACGGCTTCACGTGCATCCGGGTCTACTGGTTCGAACCGAAGGTCGTTCTGGTGGTTGACATTGACGAGTTCGCGGATGAGCGGGATGACCCGGCAAATCACGTCGACGTGTTTCCCCGGGATACATAAGAGTAGTTGCCGGATCAACTTCTTTCGTACATACGTTTAGTTCGGGCGGGCGGCAATTCAACCGCGGGTAGCCGAGCTGTAGCGCCCACCTCAACCCACCAAGATCGGTCCCGGTGGGCGCTTTCCGAGAAGGAGGTTGAGAGATATGGCTGCGACCACTTCACGTGGTTCATCAGGCCGCGCGTCTTCACGCGCAAAGTCGTCCTCAGGCACTTCGTCGAACGGGTCTTCAGGATCCGGGAGCACGCGCGCCGCAGCAACCCGAGGACGGACGGCAGGCCGCAAGGCTTCACGTAGTAGCAACGCCAATGGCAGCAGCCCGAGCGCACCCGCCAGCAGCGGCTCACGCCGCTCACGCGCGGCGTCGGGCGGAAGCCCGCGCTCAGGTGGCAGCTCCGGTTCGAGCGGAAGCTCGGGAAAGGACGCAAGCGGAAGCTCGAGGTCATCGAGCGCCCGGTCCGCGCGCAGCAGCGGCAATTCCGCGGGCCGCGCGGCCAGTTCACGCGCAAAGTCCACGGGCAACGCGGCGAAGTCGACGGCCAGCGACGCCACATCGAAGGTCGCTGACACCGCCGAGTCGGCCGGGAGCACGGTTAAGAGTGCCGTGACCAACGTCGCGATCCCCGCCGTCACCGCCGCGATCGGTATCGCGGGCGGCGTGCTGCTGGGACGCACGGCGCTGCAGCGGAACAAGAAGATTCTCGGCATCCCGGTTCCGGGCGTCAAGGTCGACCTGTCGGACATGAGCAAGAACATCGGCGATGCCGGCCGGGCGTTCGGCAAGCTCGCGAGCGAGGTCAAGACGGCCCGCGAGAAGGCGGAGAAGATCAGCCGAGCGATCAGCTAGAGGTTGATCATGACCCAGACGGCAACACGCCGGCGCAACGGGACCGCGCCGAAAGAGCCGGCTTCGACGAAACCGAAGCCACGCGCCAAGGCCGCGACGGAGGCAAAGGCAAGCTCCAAGCCCCGTCGCGGTCCGGCGGCCGCGGCCAAGAAGACTGCGCGCAAGGCGACCGAGGCGTTGGAGGCGGTCGAGGAACACACGCCGGATCTCCCCACCCCCAACCGCCCGGCCCGGAAGCTCGCCGGTAAGGCGATCAAGAAGTTTGCGAAGACCGTTACCAGCAAGACCCTCGAGGCAACCGCGGGACTGATCCGCGCCGCTGCCGACCGGGCCGCGGCAACCAGCCACGAGGCAGCGGAGAAGACAGCGCACAAACGGCTCCCGATCCAGCGCCATGTCGACATCGCGGTCCCGATCAGAGTCGCCTGGGAGGAGTGGATGGCGCTTGAGCATCTACCCGAAGGAGTTCACACCGTCGTCGAGATCGAACGCGACGGCGACGAGCTACTCGGGCGCACCTCCGGTCCGCGCCCCACCGACTGGTCCGCGGAAGTGATCGATGAGCGTGAGCAGCAGAGCTTCGCGTGGCAGTCGCACGAGGGCTCTGACTGCGCCGGCCTCGCCACCTTCCACGACCTGAGCGAGCGGCTCACGAGGATCGAGCTGACCCTCGACGTCATCCCCACGAGCCTCGCGGAGACGTTCGAGCTGACCGTGCACCTCGCGGACAAGAAAGCGGAAAAGGACCTACGTCGCCTCAAGGCCCGCCTGGAGCTGATCAATCCGGACCTCTACGAAACAGGGGACGAAGAAGAGGCACCGGAGGCCGAGGACCCGGATACCGGAGACGACGCCCCCGAGGACGAACGGCAAGAAGACGACACGGACGAACAGGACGAAGCCGCCTAACCGGCGGCGCGTCCACTACGTGAACGGAGGCAGACAGACATGTCAGCTACGTCAATGCAACGAGGCGGCGGCGGAGGCGGATACGTCCAGCGCTCCAGCTCAGCCGGCCTGTACGAAATCCTTGACCTGCTGCTCGATAAGGGACTCGTCATCGACGTCTTCCTGCGCGTCTCGCTGGTCGGGATCGAGCTGCTCACGGTGGACGCCCGGATCGTCATCGCGAGTGTCGACACCTACCTGCGCTTCGCCGAGGCGGTCAACCGGCTCGACCTCACCGAGAGCGGCGGCCAGGGTCTCCCGGAGATCATGGAGAACATCACCGAAGACGGTGCCGCGAGCAAGACCAAGGGCGTGCTCGAAGGTGCCAAGGAGAAGCTGTTCGGCGGAGACGAGGACGAAGAGGAGAGCAGCGGCAGCAGCCGTCGGTCCTCCCGCGCGAGCAGCGGCAGTGGCAGCGGATCCGGCTCGGGCTCTCGCGCACGTGCCTCGACCCGGGGACGCTCTAGCTCATGAGCGCCGCAGCAGAACAGGCGACATACGTCTACGGCGTCCTCAGCGCCGGCGACGAGCTGCCGCAGATCCCCGGTATCGGGGGCGCCCCGCTACACGAGGTGACCAGCGACGGCATTGCCGCGTTGGTCAGCGAGCTCAGCGACGAGGAGCTCAGGCTCGGGCGTGAGGAGATGACCGCTCACGCCCGCGTGCTCGAGGAGGCACTGCAACACGGCACCGTGCTGCCGATGCGCTTCGGCGTCGTCATGGCCGGCGAGCCGGCGGTCAAGAGCGACCTGCTCGACGCCCACCTCGACGAACTCAAGGAGCAGCTGAGCGAGATGACCGGGAAGGTCGAGCTGCGACTCCGGGCCGTCTACGACGAGCCGGCCCTGATGCGCGCGGTGGTTGATGAGGACCAAGACATTGCGCGTCTGCGCCGCTCGTTGCGCGGTGCTCCCGAGGACGCAACCTACTACGGGCGAATCGAGCTGGGTGAGATGGTCGCCAAGGCCGTCGAGCGCAAGCGGGCCGCTGATGCGGGTCAGATCCTGGAAGCCCTGACCCCACTCGCGCTGGCCATTCAGGTCGGTGAACCCAACAACGAGAGAATCGTCGTCAACGCCTCGTTCCTCGTGGAGCGAGACCGGATGGCGGAGTTCGACGCGGCCGTCGATGAGATCGGCCGGACTGATGCCGAGGACGGCAAGATCGGCGAGGAGGAGCAGCGCCGCATGGAGGACGAGCTGTTCGAGCGCCTCGCCGTCGCGCAAGTGCTTGCAGCGGAGGGAGAGGAGAGAGCGGATGGCTGAACAGCGAGGGAATAACCGCCGTAACGGCGCCAAGGAAAAGCGACTTTCGGCCCGCGGGGCGGTCGAGAGCGTGCGTGACGAGTTCCCTGCCCTGCTCGGGCGCCCGGTCGAGTCGGTGCTGGGCGTCGAGCGGATCGACGGTGATGACGATGGCTGGCTGGTCACCGTGCAGGTGATCGAGCTCGAGCGAATTCCCCGTTCGACTGACGTGCTCGGGGCCTACGCGGTCCAGCTCGACCCGGACGGCGGGCTGATCGGCTACCGGCGGCGCCGACGCTACAACCGAAGCCAAGCGGACGAGGACTGACATGGGCGGCCTAGACGCAGGACCCGCCAACCGCCTGCCGCAAACCTACCGCGCGGACCTGGCTCCGCGCGCCGCAGGTCCGGCGAATCTTGCCGACATCCTCGAGCGCGTGCTTGACAAAGGCATCGTGATCGCGGGTGACATTCAGATCAACCTGCTCGATATCGAGTTGCTGACGATCAAGTTGCGGCTGCTCGTCGCATCAGTGGACCGGGCGCGGGAGATGGGGATCAACTGGTGGGAGTCTGATCCCCACCTTTCCCGGGACGCCCAAGCACTCGCGGGCGAGAACCGCGAGCTGAAAGAGCGCGTGAACCGGCTCGAGCGCCTGATCGAGGCGCGGCCGAATGGCAGCGATGCCAGCTGATCGCCATCTCCAAGCCGCCCTGCAGGAGCTCGCCGCCGAGGGTGTCATCGAGCTGATTGCCGAGGCTCGTCAGGAGGCGCGGGCGCGCGTGCGTGCCCAGCTCGCCGACGCGTTCACCGAGGCGATGCTCGACCGCGCCTACCGCGTGATCGGCAGCTCCACCGAGGCCGGCGCGGGCCCAGGGCAGGCACCGCAAAGAGAGCGTCCGCCACAACGAGAACCGGGGCCGAGTCCAGAACCGGAGCCGAGCCCGACAGCTACCGGCGTCTACATCTACTGCGTCGTTCCCGCCGACACGCCCCTGCCCCCCGGTCTCCCGTCGATCGACCCCGCCCAGGCCCCCACCCTGATCCGCCACGAGCGGCTAGCCGCAGTGGTCAGCCCGGTCCCACTCTCAGACTTCGGTGAAGATCGGCTCCGGGAGCGGCTGGCCGACATGGACTGGCTCGAGCGAACCGCACGGGCGCACGAGCTCACGCTGGAGACGATCGGCCGGCACGCCACGCTGATCCCGATGCGGCTGTGCTCGGTCTACCGCAGCGACGCCGGGGTGACGGAGATGCTCGCCCGCGAAGCACCGGCGCTGGAAGCAGCGCTCGTCCACCTCGACGGCAAGAGCGAATGGGGCGTCAAGGCATTCACGGATCCGCCAGGGAGCCAGCGAGGACCGGGCGGAGGGTCGGGAGATTCCGGCACTGACTACATGCAGCGTCGGCGCAGCGACCGTGACCGCCGTCGTAACGCCGATCAGCAACTGCACGATGCCTGCGTGGCGATCCACGAGCACCTCGCCGCGGTCGTGGCCGACGCCCTCACCTCCCCGCCGCAGCGACCCGAGGTCAGCGGCCATCCGGGGCAAATGCTGCTCAACGGGGTTTATCTGGTCGAAGATGACCAACACGAAACCTTCCTGTCCCTGGTCGATGAACTCAAGACGCGCTACCGCGCGGACGGCCTTGAGCTGCAGGCCACCGGGCCCTGGCCGGCGTACAACTTCGTGCCCGGCACGATCGGAGCGGCGTGGTGAACCACGCCATGGCTCCCACCCCCGCGAGCAACATCGCGCTGATCGATCTGCTCGACCGCCTGCTCCAGGGCGGCATCGTGATCCAGGGCGACGTGATCCTCACCGCGGCCGAGATCGACCTGGTCAAGCTGAACCTGCGGATCCTGATCGCGGCGATCGACAAGGCAGCGGGGCGATGAGACGTCCTGTGTCAACCCCTGGTGAGGAGTATGT
>JRHI01001511.1_pt1 | contig 19155 bp, 14 predicted proteins | sample 215371 | NCBI WGS metagenome assembly JRHI01 (sample SAMN02929681, study PRJNA255918) | sediment metagenome | biome: cave system; feature: Ice Cave; material: Sediment; isolation source: sediment from deep within a dark volcanic ice cave with no known source of... ...
CAGGAGGTTCAGAAACGCTCTACAGCCAGAACGCAGTTGTGGCGTCCTTGCCGGGCGTCGTTCGGACCGTTGGTACCGGCGGCGGTTACGGCGGCCAAGGGCAACTCAGCCTGCGGGGCGGTTCGTTCGACCAAGTTGGATACGAGCTGGAAGGCGTGCCCCTCAATCGGGGCTTTGACTTTTACAATGGCACATCGTTTGTGACGAATGGCCTCGCCAGCCTTGAAGTCTATACCGGCGGAGAGCCCCCCGACGCGGGCCGCGCGATGTCTGGTTTCATCAACCAGGTCATCAATCGCGGTAAATATCCGGGCGGCGGGGACTTCACCGGAGTGATCGGATCGCCCGTGTTCAACCACACGATTCAAGCTGACATCTACGGTGGTACGCCGGACAACAGGTTCACATACTACGTTTCGACCCTGGCGACCAACGCGGGCTATAACTTCGGCGACCGCCACGATCTCGATAACCAAGCCATCAACGTGCCCGCCAACGATCCGGGCTGTCCGTTGTTTAACACCATCACGCCGGCCGTGACGCCAGGTGGAACGCCGTTGAACTGCGGCGTGGCCAATTCTCTCACGCAGCCGCAGTCAATTGCTGCCTACGGATCCATTCCGTTTTCCAGCTATCGCGATACGGTTGCTAACCTTCACTGGGGAATCGCACACAATGGCCTGAATGACGACATTCAAGGGCTCTACATGGTGGGCACTACGAACTCAGCGCCCTTCGGGAAATACGCGGGCAATAATTTTGACCCGTCCATTTATACCGCCTACAGCGGCGGTCGTATCGGACCGAGCGGGCAAAACTTTTGGCCAACCGGCGTTTTCTATCGCGGGTTCGTCGGCCAACCTTACGACCCGGCGTTATTGGAAACTCTCACGTGGCCTACGTCCGGCAATTCAGCGGGCGCCGTGCCGGCGGTGTACACTGATAGCCAGAGCACACAGCATAGCATCGAAAAGCTCGGGTATACCCGCGCACTCTCGCAATCTGCGTTTTTGCGCTTGTACGCCTACGCGATGTACTCTGCCTGGACTTTGGACCAGCCGCTCAACGGCATCATAGGCAGCAGTTTCTATGAGTTACACGATCAACTAACAGGTTATAGCCTGAATTTCCAAGATCAACTCAACCAGGCAAACCTGTTGAAGATCACAGCTGATTACTCAAAAGACCTGACGCTTCGTTCCAACTACTTCAACTACACCGGCAGACGGCCGTCTTGCATAGGTGGCGCGTGCACACCAGGAGCACTCGTGACCCAGGTTGGAGCGCCCTCGAACAACTGGTCGACGGTGACACCGATAGATACCGACTTCGTCATCGCGGACAATCTCAAGCTCGGCGATAAGCTGCTCTTTGATATTGGCCTTCGCTTCGACCAATTCAAGTTCCAATTGATGCCGATGAACGTCAATGGCACCAATGGACTAGCGTATCAAGGCGAGGAACTCTACGGGCAGTGTCTCCGCGGATTCAACTACAGTCCCACCGATCCAATGATCATTGGGCCGGCTGGGAACCAAAACTGCTTCCAAATTCTTAGTGCTGACCCCAATCTGAGGAATCGCCCTGGGGCGGCAAACTGGCAGGATGCGCCAGGCAGTCTCACGTTTAACACGTCAAGCCCGCGCTTTGGAGCGACCTATACGCTGTCTCCGGCGGACGTAATTCGCTTCTCGGTCGGGCGCTACGTCCAACCGCCGAACTCGGCGTTTGAACAATATCGTGACAATCCGCAGTGGGGCGCCGGCAGAACTGTCGCCCGTCTCAACTCGTTCTACACAGGTTTGGGCTTCCTCGTGGTGCACAACGTGCAACCTGAGGACAGCACGAACTACGACTTCTCATACGAACATGACTTCCGTAATGGGATGTCCACCAAGATCACGCCATACTACCGCAACACCAGAGGTCAGGTGCTGAACCTGCCGGTGAACCCGACGTCGCCTAGCTTCGTCACAGGGTTCAACTTTGGCGCTGCGCGCATCAAGGGCGTGGAATTCCTATTGCGACAAAATCGTTCAGCCTCAAACGGCCTGTCGGGCACGCTCGCGGCCACGTATACCGACTCTAAGATCCGGTTTACGAGAGGTCCGAGCGGGGCGTCGTTCATCGACGTTGTAAACAACCAAATCAGAGCTTACAACACTGCGCACGCCACCAACTTGACGTTATTGGATCCGAACGGTTACTACTCGCCCTCCTTCACGCAGGCACCGACGGCAACGTCGCCCTCATACGATGTTCGGTTTGTAGTCAACCTCAATCTAAACTATCGGACCAATGGCTTTGACATTTCGCCGTCATTCAATTACCAATCGGGCAATCCGTATGGCGACCCGCTCCAGTTCCCGGACATCACAGGAGCGACAGCTAATGGCCCCGATCCCTATACACACGTATTCGACGCTCCTGGTTCGCTGAAAGGCCCATCGTGGTGGGTTATGAACGTGGGAATCTCCCACGACGTCGGCAAGAACGTGCGAGCGAGTATCTTGGCGACCAATCTGCTCTCCTCAGTGCACAATCACGGCTACCCATGGGAGCAGCCCACCAGCCAAAATATTATCTCGTATGCCGATAACTTCTTCTACACGGGTGCGCCGTTGGGAGCCAACGGAGCAGTCGGCCCCAATCCCGCCACCGCCTACTATGGTGACAACTACTATCCATACGCGGCAGGCACCGCGCTGCCGGTACGCGACTACGTCTTTAGCCTCTCCACGAAGATCTGAAGATACAGCGCTTCAAAAAAGCGGCCGCTCAAGTATGAGCGGCCGCTTTTTTAACTATTTTGAGAAATCGTTTCCAATCAGCTCCTCAAAATGCCAACACACTGCCGCGTTCAACAGACCGACAGGATAGCGCAAAGCGCCGTTGCATAAGCACACGATATGGTCGTACACGTCGCCACCGATGCGCTCGCAGATCCCGAAGAGATGTTCCGCAAACTGCGGCGCGAAAAGCAAAACTCGTCAGATCTGTTCGTCGTCATATATTTGAATGGCGGCGACGAGACGGGATCCCAGTCGGCTAAGGTTGCCCAACTCGTCGATGAAATCCAACGACGCATGGGCGACGGCCAGTCCGCTGAGGGTGTGCTTGCTATCGGCGATCTGCGGCTGGATCGCAACCGCCATGAAGTCCAGCGCGCCGGCGCTTTGGTGCACCTGTCGCCCATGGAATTCGCGCTGCTCGAGTACCTCATGCAGCACCGTGACCGCGTTCAAACCGAGCACGTGCTCATGGATGTGGTATTCGGGGGCGCGCCAAAGGACGGTCGCTTCAACACCTTGTGGGTACACATGCACCGTTTGCGCAAGAAGGTGGACCGCGAAGCCTGCGTCCGTTTGATCCACACTATCCGCGGCGTCGGCTACATCATCAAGACGCCTACGCGTAGTCAGGCAGTCCCCGCCTAAACAGGCCCGTTCTTGTCGTCCGGCGCCGGGCGGATTTTCGGCCCCCGCGCAATAAACTGCTTTACCGTGTTCAGCATCAGAACTGCCACGCCCGCGGATGTTCCGCACATCACCCACATCTACAATCAAGGCATCGAAGACGGCATCGCCACGCTTGAGTACCCGCTCAAAAGCGAAGGCGACATGCGCGTTTGGTTCGACGATCACGGCGAACGCTATCCAGTCATCATCGCGACATGGGGCGATGAGGTCGTCGGTTGGGCAGCTCTCAATCCGTATTCGCACCGCTGCGCCTACGATGGGGTCGCTGACCTTTCTATTTACGTGCGCCGGGATCAACGGGGAGATGGCCTGGGTCAACTGCTCATGCAAGAAATAGAACGGCGCGCGGTCTTGCACGGCTTTCACAAGATCGTCCTGTTTGCTTTGACCGCCAACGGGGACGGGCGGCGTCTGTACGATCGTCGTGGTTTTCGAGAAGTCGGAATCTTCCGTGAGCAAGGCAAGCTGAACGGGAAATACGTCGATGTGCTGGTTATGGAAAAATTAGTAAAAAACACCTGAAATTTCGTCGCGTTCTGCTCGTGGGCATCGAGGGGCCGCCCAGGGCGAACGCGAAATGCCATCCCTTCAGACTCACTGGACTACATCGTAAAAAAAACATTTGTCCACTTCTTTTTAAGGAGCAGCAGTTCAATGCGTTCATGGCTTTTAGGCTTGTGCGCCGCTTTAGTATTGTGCGCACAATTCGCCACGCCCGCGCGCGCCGACGAGGAGCCGGGCCCGCTACCTTACGCGAAGTTCATCGAGGGCGCGCAAGGCCAGCACGGGCTCTTTGGCGTCTGGCGCAAGAATGGTAAAGTCTTTTTGGAGCTGTCGAAAAGCCAGCTCGGCAGGGATTATTTACAAAGCGCCGTGCCTGTGAATGGTCTGGGGGGCTTTGGCGTTTTTCCGGGCGCATTCGATTATTTCAGCGCCCGGCTCATCCGTTTCACGCGCAACGATGACCGGATCGTCATCACGTGGCCCAATACCAACTTCAAGGCGCCTGCCGGCAGCCCCGCGGAAAACGCTATCCAGGCAACGTCGGCGGATTCGGTCCTAGGCGTTTCCAAAGTTGTCGCGCAGGACGCGCTCACCGGCAATGTCGTGTTCGACGCTTCGCCTTTTTTGGGCGACGTCATCGATCTTTCAGACGTCTTAAAGCTCTCCCTCAACACCAACCCCGAACAGCAGTACCACCTCAATGCCGACGAGTCGATGTTCGGACCGACGAAGGCTTTTCCGAACAACGTGCTGATCGAAGCGCAACAATCTTGGGAAACCAGCGACCCAATGATCGTCGATAACGTGCCCGACCCGCGTAGCATCAGGTTCCGCATCGATTACAACATCATCGAGCCGCCCGACAGCCACGACTACATGCCGCGCATCGCCGACGATCGGGTGGGATTTTTTAGCACCAGCTTTCTGGATTTCAGTAACGAGCGCAAGCGCGACCGCAACCTCTACTACGTGATCCGTTGGAACCTACAGCCGACCGATCCGACCAAAGCGATGTCGCCTGCCAAGCATCCGATGGTCTTCTACTTGAGCAACACGATTCCGACTGAGTACCGCGCAGGTATGCGCGATGCGTTTCTGGAGTGGAACAAAGCTTTTGCGCGCGTCGGGATTAGCGACGCCGTCCAGGTGAAGGACCAACCCGACGACCCGAATTGGGATGCAGACGACATTCGTTACAACGTCGTCCGCTGGCTGACCGAATCTAACGGCGGCGGATTCGCGGAGGCGCAAATCGTCGCGGACCCGCGCACCGGTGAAGAGTTTCACACCGGAGTCCTCGTTGACGCTGATATCATGCAGGGCGGCAACCGCTTGTGGAACTACATGATCGAGCCCACGCGGAGCGCCAACGCCCGGAACTTCGGCGCGCGTGAAGCGCAATACGCTGCCGGCATGGCCGATCAACGGAACTACGGGCTCGTTGCCTTGAACCTTTTCGGCGACCTGCACAGCTATCAGGCACCATCCGCCTACAACTATGCATTCATGAAGTCGATCTTGCTGCACGAGGCCGGTCACGACATGGGACTGCAGCACAACTACATCGGGTCAGAAGCGTATACGGCCAAGCAGCTGCAAAGCCAAGCCTTCACTTCACGCATGGGCGTTGCGACGTCGGTTATGGAGTACGCACCGCTTAATCTGTGGCCAAAGGGCACCGGCCAGGGCGACTACTTCCAGACCGTGCTTGGGCCGTACGACTACTACGCCATCCACTGGGGCTACGCGCGCATCCCCGGAGCGCGCACTCCCGAGGACGAGCTGCCCACCTTACGGCGCTGGGCACAACAATGGTCGAACCCGCTCTACCGATTCGCATCGGATGAAGATGCCGCGTGGGTCAATGCGCATGCCATCGATCCACGCGTCAACCAGTGGGACCTATCGAGCGACACCCTCAGCTGGTGCAGAACCCAGATGAACATCGAACACAACCTGTTCAACGGCCTGGATCGGCGCTTCCCTCGGGCCGGAGAGGATTACGAGTCCGAGCGCAATGCCTTTGGCGTCGTGCTGCGGCAGTACGGGCGCTGTGCGCTCATGACCGAGCACTACATCGGTGGCCAGTACTTGTCACGGTCGCATTTCGGCGATCCGAATACGGGTCAGCCGCTCAAGGCCGTCTCACGCAGCGATGAACTTCGCGCCTGGCAAACCCTCGATCAGACGCTCTTTTCGGATGAGGCCTGGCGCTTCTCGCCTGCGACCCTGAGCCGCCTTACCTACTCCGAATACGCGCCATTCAATCAGGCGTCGTGGAATTACGCTCCGCCGGACCGCCATGACGTGCCGATTGTGGATATCGTCGCGCAATACCAAAATGCTGCGCTCGATCGCATGTTCCAGCCGCTCATGCTCGCACGGCTCAGAGATCTGTCGTTAACGGCGCGGCCAGGCGAGACCATGAACCTCACCGACCTGTTCGACTGGGCGCAGGGAAGCGTTTATGGAGATCTGAGCTCCAAGAATCTGCGCTCCATTCCAGTCATCCATCGCAATCTGCAACAGAGTTATGCGCGCATGCTGGCGAGGCTCGTGAATGCCCCAGCCGCGGGTACGCCGTACGATGCGCAATCGCTAGCCCGCGCCAAGCTGGTAGAACTTGGCGGCACGATCCAGCACATGCCGAAAGGTCAGCTGGATGAGATCACGCGCGCCCATCTTGCCGACCTGCAGCACCGCATATCGCAGGGCCTAGACGCTCACACGGTGCTTCCACCCGCTTCGAGGATGGCACGGCCTCACTAAAACAAACTGAGCTATAGGAACCGCACATGGGGCTGAAGCGCGCTCGTTGCGCGCGCAGGCTTGGCAAGAAGCCGTGAGCCTGGGGGACCATCTCCTTCTCTACGACAGTTTTACGACCCCGGTCGCTGCGGTGCAAAACCTGCCCCCGATCACAGCATGAAGCGCTAGCCCTTGCGCGTGTAGATCCCATCAAAGACGACCTTCCAATGCTTTCCGCCGTCTTTGGACCGGTCCCAGAGTTGCCGAACATTGCCCGCTTCCAGCTTGGTCCAGGTGATTCTATCTATGGCGTTGCTGCCGTCTCGGAGCGTGCGCGCTTGCTTGAGAACCATCGCGCCGTTGGAAAGACCGCCATCGAGCGACAGTATACCGCCTGAATTGTCAACCCATGTTTGATGCCAATGCTTTGCTGTCACGTCGTAGAAGTTGAAACTCGTGCCGCTGCTGCCATCGGCTCCTTTTCAATGTTCTTGCAACACGCATCCGTCCTGGATGAGCGTGACGTCGTTTGTGCCCTGAGGTTTTCCCGACGGATCTGCGACGTTCCAGGAACCGAGCCAAAAATCAAATTGATGGTGCTCCGGCGCCGCACAACTCTTGGAAATTGTTTGCGCTTGTGCTGCAACAGCTGCGAGCGCGAAGGTGAGCATGAGCGACGCGCATGCGACGCCCGCGGGAAGAAACTTGACCATAAGCACGTCACGACCTCCGGTTGAGTCTTACGGCAGAGGCTATGTGTCTTCCGCGAGCCGCCATGATTTATGGCAACACTTCTGCCAAACTAATGCCGAGTTGGGTGAGGGAATCAGTGATAGATATCGGCGCGCGTCATGGGCACGTCAGCTGTGCCATCGGCGTGACGCTTGGCGAGCAGCTGTTGTACGACGGCTATTCTGCCCACGTTGAAGGCGTGAGCGGACCCCGCTATGTAAAAGCGCCAGATGTTATACGTCGCATCACCGACCAAACGCCGCGCCTCTTGTTCCTGCTTTTCGAGACGCTGCACCCAATGGCGAAGGGTCTGCGTGTAGTGCTCCCGGAGGTTCTCCACGTCACGGACCTCAAAGCCGGCGTCCTGCGCCGCCTGTGTCATCTCGGGTAAGCGCGGCAGCTCACCATCGGGGAACACATAGGTTTCTATGAAACGTGAACGCTGCGGAAAGAAACGGCCGGCGATCGCGCGCAGACCTGACACCTTCGGCTTTTGCGAGATGATGCCGTGATTGAGAAAAATGCCACCGGGAGCGAGCGCAGCATAGACCGACTCAAAGTATTTGAGCAACATCGCATCGCCGACGTGCTCGACCATGCCAACGCTCGCGGCTTTGTTGAACTCACCCAGCGCTTGAAGATCGCGATAGTCCTTAAGTTCCACGCGGCAGCATTTGTCCAGCTGTTCTTCGGCAATCCGCTCTCGCGCAAATTCGGCCTGCCGTAGGCTCAAGGTGATGCCCACGGCACTCACACCATATTCTCGCGCTGCAAAACGGATCAGACCGCCCCAGCCGCAGCCAATATCGAGGAAACGTTCATTTTGTTGCAGCCGGAGTTTGCGGCAGATGAGTTCGTATTTGTCTAGTTGTGCGTCATCGAGCGTAACGCTCGGATCCCGAAAGTAGGCGCAGGAATACGTCATGCTGCGATCGAGCCACAGCGCATAGAACTCGTTCGAGACATCATAGTGATGCGCAATCGCAGCGCGATCGCGTTCGAGAGAATGAAGGCGGCCGCGCAGCTTAGGACGCACGCGCGGTGGCTCTGCTTGGCTTGCCTTGGAAGCTGGAAGCCGCAGAGCGAGGGCGACGAGCGCCGGCCACTCTTGCGTTTCGCGCGCAGCTGCTACGTCATCCATAATACCAAAAGCTGCCTCGACGTCTCCGTTCACGACGATGTCTCCGCGCACAACGGCTTCGCCCGCTTCGAGATCCGAGGAGCGGGTGAGCAGCGCTCTGAGCACGCTCGGCTCGCGCAAGATTATCGCAGCCTTAGGTTGCGGATGTTGTAGCAGCGCGGTCCCGTCCTCAAGGGATACGTCAAGCGGGGCATCGACACCACTGAATAAGCGGCGCACGATTTCACGGGCAGTTTCCGTGCCGGTGGGCTCGGTTTGACGTGTGTGCTCAGATTCAGCAGCGTGGGTGAGCATGCTAGTTGAGCAACATGATACTCTTACACGGGCGCAGCGGCAAGTGTGGACCTCAAAGCGCGAAAGCCGGGGAACATCCCCGGCCTCAAAGCGCTCTTCGCGCGCGGACCTACGCGCTAGCTTCTGCGGCGTTTACCCCCGCGCTTGTGTGCGCCGGCGCTCGCCGTGGAGCTCGTGGCGCGGTTCCTTTTTCCATTGGACGAGCTGTTTTAGGTGACTTGCCTGAAATTTGCTCGGCGATCTGCGCTACCGCTCCGGCAACAGCCGCCGTGGCTTGTGCAGCTTTAGAAACTTTGCTCGCCACCCGTTTTGTCTTGGCTTTGGCCCGTGTGGCGCCGCGCTTTGCTTTCGCGACCACCTTCGATGCGCGACCCTTTGATGTTGGCCGGTTCCTTGCTGAGCTCCGGCTACTGGAAGATCCTTTACGCTTGCCTGCGGCCATATAAACCCCTCTTCTTCATTTGAATGGTTCACTCGCTCGTGGACCTGAATGTGGCTGACGCTTCCAAAGTTACCCGAGCGTCCAAGCGTTCAAACTGAAACCATCAATTTTACGCTACGTTTACGCTGCCCGGCTACAGTTAGGCCGAAGCACGGATCGGTAATTGTGCCGAGCTTCCGAGCTCATTCAACGAGGAGAACGCTCATGAAACGCGGTTTATTCGCGACTGCTCTTGTGGTGATTGCACTAACGGGGTTTAGCCTTAATCTTCCGGCCCCAGCGCGTGCCCTGCTGGCCACGAGTGCCTGCTCCAATGCAGGTGCTGCCGGAAAGTGGGGATATTCATACACCGGAACGCTGCTTTTTCCCACATCCGCAGTCCCCGTCGCCACGGTTGGCAGATTTACCCAAGACGCCGCTGGAAATGTTGTTGGAAGTCAGTCGAGAAACGTTGGCGGCGGATTCGGCAAAGAAGGAATTACCGGAAAAATCGCCGTGGATACGGACTGCTCTGCTACTGGAACTTTCAACGTTTACCAGGGCGGAGTTTTGGTTCGCAGCGCTGTTATCGACTTCGTATATGTTGATAACTCCAGAGAAGTCCGCGGGATCTTCGAAGGTCTCGTACTTCCCAATGGCACCAAGCTCCCCGTGGTTATAACCCTCGACGGCAAGCGGCAATGACCACTGTAACGCATTCGTAGAAATCATGCCTGAACACGGATAGCAATTCGATCTGCTGTCATTTTTGAATCAATGGTCACGCGTATCGCACCGGTCACGATGACCGGTGCGATACGGATTCTCTCTTAGTGCTGCAGCTTCGCACTCACCAGGATGAATTCGGACGCTCGAGTATGAATGACCCGATATATCTGCTCTACCTCGTGTGCTGAAAGGGAGCGAAAGCGTGGCAAAACGTAAAAAACGCGGTCCGGGTGTGCTTGGAGAGGCCAAAACGGTCGGTCGAAAGGTTGCACGAGCTGCAAAGAAAACTGTTTCCAGCATAAAAGGCAAAGTTGAGGGTCGGAAAGGCAGCGCTAAGAGACGATCGAGTAAGAAACGCTGAAACGCCACTAACGCCAATTCAAAAAAGCCCACGGCGTTCGACCATGGGCTTTCTCATTTTGAAAAACCAGAGTTGCTTGAACTGAACGTTAGAAGCGGTAAACCCCGATGTTGTTGTTGTTATTTTCCGTGAACCACACGTTGCCGTCCGGACCTTGTGTGATGCCATACGAAGGGGTTAAGAAAGAATACGGGTATGTTGAACGCACGTCATATTCGGTAACGCGCCCGGCGGGCGTGATCTTTCCAACCTTGTGTTGCTCGAGGAACCAAACGTTGCCGTCGGCGCCGGTTGTAAGGCCATCGGCATTACTCGACAAGCCGATGGCCACCTGAGTCGCGACGCCGCTCGGACTGATGCGCCCGATGCCGAAATTCGTAAACCACAGGTTGCCATCGGGACCCTTGGCGATGTCGGTAATGCCTCCGTACCTCGTGTCTATGTGAAACTCGCGAAACTGTGCAGCATTCGCCCTCGTGGTGACAGATAAGAAAATCAGCATTGTTGCGGCCGAGAAGGCAAGACACCTTAACAATGCGGATCTCGATTTCAAGCTAGCAGGCCACATGATTTTCACCCTTGTTTCAAAAGAAGCTGGTATTGGGGTCTTAGCAGCTGACTTAACGTAACCGCGAAAGCTGAAAAAATCCGGAAAAATATGAGTCGGCAAAAGGTAAGAGCCCGGAATGCTTTTTAGAGCGCATTCCGGGCCCTCCATTTTGGCTCCCCGAGCCCAGCTATGTTTGCTGTTTACAAGTCGAGCCTTAGCAACCGGGTATCTTAAAGTTGCCAATGCGGGTTTGCCAGCCGAAAGCCGACGTGGTTTGGTAGTACTCGTGGACGTACCAGAAGGTGCAGTCGTCGACGGGGTCTATGTTCATCGAAGAATAGTCGCCCCAGCGCTCGATGCCCGTCTGGGAGCCGCTACCGGCTCTGATGATCCCCTCAGCGAGAGTCATCATACCGAGCGGATCCGTGACCTTGCGGCCGGTGTAGCGGATACCCGGAAAGACCGTCGTGCCATTCGACACGGCGAAGCCTAGGCCCATGTCGCCGTGCTTGTCCTCTGCGATACTCCCCATCCAGCGGTCCACAGTGTCGTTGGGAGAGTACGTGCCTTGCTGGAAGATCGAGAAGGTGGTGCCTACCCGCCGGATCTCGTACCAGCGCACGCCCGCTATGTTAGCTCTCGACTGCACCGATTGGTTGGTCACCAAGGACTCGAAAGTCGGGAACTTGCGATAAGCGAGCCGGAAGAGTGGTCGCTGCCGGACCAGGAAGTCGATCTTTTGTGATGTGCCTGGTTGCGGAATGCAGTCGCGGCCGGTGTTGGGGCACGGGAAGGTCGAGTTGAAAGCGGCCGTGTGTAGCATTGTTTCATCGCTGAGCGTTGCCTGCGCCGTAGCCCAATTGACTGTTATCGTGTAGATATTCAACGCGTCGAAGGGCGCGCCGTAGGGTCCCTTGGTGTTCATCGTCCCGATGATTGGAGCGGGCGCGCCGTTTGCAGGTTGGGTGGGGCCATCGACGTCTGCCGGCAGCAAGCCGTCACCGACTTCTGATATCGGTACGACCGCTGAATCAATGAAAAAATGAAACATGCGCGCGGCGGGATTGCCCGCGACCATCTTCGCTTTTTCCAACGCGTAAACGCTGATGCCATACTTATTTTGAGGCGAAGGCCCGAAATCGCGTGACGTGAGCAGATACGAGTCGCTCCAGTTTCCGTACTTGGGATAGTCTGGGAAGAACTGACCGGAAGTGATGAACGCGTAGCGGAAGTAAGCGCCGGCAGGGTTATTGGTCTTCGAGACCGCGACGCAATCGTAAAAGTTCGGGCCGCGGGTTGTGAATTGGGTTAAGATGAAGCGGTCACTCGATTTGTCGTACAAGACGACCGGATCGCCTGAATTGTCCGTGCAGTCCGGAATCGCAAAGCCCGCCCAAAGACTTCCAAGGGTAGTCGGTCCCGCAAGTTTGGTGCCTGCCTTGTTATAGACGGCAAACACGACGTTAACCATCTCAACGTAGTTGGTTTTGCCGACCGCCCCGTTGGGATCTGGCGGTGCAACAAGACCAGGGTTATTCGCGTTTCTCAACCCTTCAAAGGTCAGGAGGGGCGCGTCGGTAGATGTACGGCCAAAGAATTGCTGTACGACCGGATCGTTGAAAGTGGAATTCGGCCTTGTAAACGGTACGATTTCCCGCCGAATTTCTCGCTCGCCCCGTGCGAACGGCAAATTGGTTGCGAGCGGTAAACTCCAGACCGGACGCGATACGTCAAATGCGACTGCTCGCGTTAAGGTCGGGGTCGGAGAAATGAACCCTCTCATTCCCTGAGCAGAGGCAGGCGTTAGCAACGCCACGCTCATCATGGACAGAAGTGTTGCGCATACGGCAACGATACTAGTTCTCATGCGATTCCTTCCGCGCTTGAAATTTCGCGCGATGACTTCGCGGCACGCGAGCCTTTAAGCGTCTCGCTGCGAACGAAAAATGTGATAGACCGATCACAGGAAAGCATTGGAGGCGACGAGCTCAAATTTAGGAGTTGCGTCGACGATGCTGTCCCTTCGGTCGGAAACTCCCTTTACTGTTCTCGTTGGTCCGGTCCTTGTCTAGAAGTCCTCGCGCAGTCCGCGGAAACGGCGGCCACATTTTTTTTTAGCCCAACCTGAAAAAAGACCCATATGATAAGAGCGTTTTTAAGCGTTTCGAGATCACTCATAGGCCGTTTGACTAAGAAAAAGCGGGCACTAGTTAAAGCCCGTCGTGCTTGCGGCGTAGTTAGGGCTCAAACGACTCGCGGCGACGCCGGTACGCCAAGTGCACGATGGCGCACCCGCGATTCTCGACAAACGTTAAACTGCGTTGCGTTTCTTAGGCATCTGTCCTTGGCGAAGACGGGCGCCCACTTTTGGATAGAGACATGGAATTGATCGCCTCGTTTTCAGCATTCTTTTTCTTAGTTTTGTGTGGCTCCGCGCGGGCGAACGTCGCGCTGAGCCAGCGGCGTCGAAACGGGCGGCCTAACCCGCTGGGGAGCAAAGAATTACTCTTGCCAATCCTCATTGGTGAGCGAAGTCAAGACGTGGTCCTGCCATAGGTGGCCGATCCGGAGATACCGCTTCGCTTTACCTTCGACGGTGAAGTTGAGACGCTCTAGCAGAATCCCACTTCGACGATTTGACGGCATATAGTTCGCCATGATGCGGTGCAGCCGCAGCTGAGCGAAAGCAAACTGAATGAGCAAACCGAGAGCCTCGAGCATGAGACCTCGTCCTTGTGCCTGGGCACCTAACGCGTAGCCCAAGTACGCTGCTTGAAATGGTCCGCGCAGGATGGGTGCAAGGTTTGCGAACCCGATGACGTGCGCATCGTCAGCTTCATCGAAAATAAAGGTTTGGCACGAACGATCTTCGTCGAAGTCTTGGTTGCGCCGCGCGGTTTCCGCGACCCAGAAGTCTGTCGTGATATAATCGGAGGACGCGGTGCGAACTCTGCCAGATGCGTTGCATTCGCCAAAAAGAATTGTGCGATATTTGCGGCGTCAGATGTTCTGCCCAAACGTAAAAGGACGCGCGCGCCGCTCAATTTGAAGTCCATTGATTCAAAACGTTCTTCGTGGCTTTCGTCGTACCCTAATGTGTTTAGCGATCTTCGGCGCAAATACAGAACCCCATGAATTGCGACCAAGCGTCTTTATTCATGAGGTTCTTCGTGGCTCCCCGACCTGGACTCGAACCAGGGACATTCTGATTAACAGTCAGACGCTCTACCAGCTGAGCTATCGGGGAATACTTTTTGCGAAATCTCGCTTAGGTGCGGTCTTGGACAGCCCTGAGATTCTGGCCTGCCGCCATCAGTGCGTACATCTAATCGGAAGCCTTGCCTGGAAGATCGGTGTCGGCACCTCGCGGGAACAAGTAGTAGGCGACCACCACGAGGTAAAGCGCGAAACTCAATCTCGGCGCAATCAGCGAAATGAGAGTCGCTGTTACGTATATTGCCCAGCCTACGCGGTAGGCAACCATCGTCTGACGGATGGTCGCTGCGGTCACGTTGTCGGCGAACGCCCCGCTGCGCGCGAGATGCATGATCAGCAAATTGTAGACAGTCCCCGAGCACGTCAACGTCAGTCCGTAGAGAAATGTCGACGAGCGCATGGTGGGGTACGCGCCAAGTATCGACGTAGCAAAAGGTATGAACACTGTTACAACGAGCAGCCCGAGATTCAGAAACACAGTCATGCGATCGACCCGCTCTACCAAACGGAAGAGCGCATGATGGTTCTGCCACATGATGCCGATGACCGCGAAGCTCAGCAGATATGCGATCAAGTTCGGCCACAGATGCAGTAGACCGTTTCTCAGCTCGAATTCGCTGGGTGGCAAATTCTGGAAGACCGGCGGCACAATACCCAGGATGAGCAATGTGATCGCGAATGCGAACACGCCATCGGAAAAGGCTTCGAACCGCGCCTTGTTCATATGCGGCGCCTTAACCGGGCGACGTACTGCTGGACGGTCCCGGCTTCATTTCACGGCTTGCGCAGCATCTTGAACGCGTGATCCCAGGCGCCGTTGCGAATCCCATACAGCACCCACAGAATGCACATCGGCTCGAGCAGCCGTGCGCCCTGAATGCCGCCGATGTCGATGTCAGACCACCCAAATTGTTTTAAAAATCCGGCAACTCGCTTTTTGGCTTCATCATTGTTACCGCAAAAAAAACATATCCGGCGGGCCGCACTCGCCGAATTGCGGGTGGATGAAATTGGCATTGCCTGTGATGTTAAATGCTTTGACGACATTTGCGCCGGGCAGCCAGCGCTGCACTTGCTCTCCACCTGAATCGCTATGACCGAGCGCCAACGCGGGGGGAGCGTTCTCTTTGAAGACGAGCGGATTGGTCACATCAATAACCGTCTTGCCTTTGAAATTCTCCGGACCGGCGAGCCTGAGCGCGTTTTCCGTGCCGCTCCAGAGGGTCGCAATGACGATCACTTCCCCGAATTTCGCAGCATCTGCAAACGTGCCGCCGGAAGCGTTCTTGCCGTTGGCCGCGATCCATGACTTGACTTTTTCGCTGTCCGGGTCACGCGAGCCGAGGATGACGTTGTGGCCGATGGATATGAAACCCGTGGCGAGCTTTTTGCCGACGTCGCCCGTACCAAGAACGCTGATGTTCATGTAACCGCCTCCCAAGAAGAGTTGGTGCGTTTCGTAAAGCGCGCCAGGCTTACCCGCCCTTATGAGCAGTCAGGGAGCGCTCGCAGCAGCCGAGACCAGCGGCTTTGCAAGCGCTGCGGACACGGAACCGGCGACCGACTTTGCAAGCTTGATGCAATCGGGCACGGACGGACCATGCAGGTAGTTTCCGCATGCGTAGAGGTGAGGAATATCCGCAATGCCTCTTTCGATCGTTTGCACTCTGTCGCCGTGCCCCAGGTTGTACTGCGGAATCGCCTGCGGCCAGCGAAAGCCGGCTATCACACTAGGCATCGCCGTGCGAATGTTCAGGACACGCTGCAGATCAGCATGCGCGAAACGTGCCAGGTCGGCATCGTTGAGATCGTAGATTTGCGGGTCGGTTGCCCCGCCTAAGAACGCGGTAAAAAGCATTTGATCTTTTGGGGAGCGATCGGAAAACATCGCCGAATTGAAAACGCAACCCAGCATGCGCAGCTTCTCTTTCCGCGAGGCGAGAAACCCGAAGGCGGCCAGCTCCACACCAATCGCGTTGCGCGGATATGCGAGCGCTATCTGCACTAGCGGCGGCGAACCAATGGCGCTCAATTGTGCGGACAGCTGCGGGCTGAGTATTTTGAGTAAGCTGCCGGCAGCTGCCGCCGGGGTCGCGAGCACGATGGCGCGAGCAACGATACGGGTCTGCGACGGGTCATCCAAGAGCAATTCGAGCCATGCTCCGCGTTGCCAGATCGACTTCACCGGGGTGTTGGTGCGCACGTCCGTGCCGAGGTGGTGGGCCAGAACTTTGGGCAGCACATCGTTGCCGCCTCGGAATCCAATCGTGGCTCTGCCTTGAGATTGGTATCGTTCGGTTGACGAAGCGGCACCAGCCTTCGGGGCTATGCGTTGCGAGGCAGCGTGTTTCGCGGCGCGCATCTTCGCGAGAGCGCCTTTGATGACGCTGCCATGCTGGCGTTCTAGCTCAACCGCAGCCGGGAAGACGCTTGCCATGGAGAGCTTGGTCGTATCGCCCGCAAAGATGCCGCCGACAAACGGATCGACCACCGATTCGAGCACTTCGCTGCCGGCATGTCTGCGCACGAATGCGGCAATCGATTCATCGCTTTGCACGCTGCGCTTCGCCATAAACAATTCGTCGAACAAGCGCAGCTTAGCGACGAAAGAAAGCAACGGCGTCGTTAACAATTCTTTCGGCTGTTGTGGAACCGTGACGAGCCGTCCGTTGTGAAACAAGTAGGGACGCGCTGCTTGCGTAGCAGCGCGCTCCATGAAGTCGTCCACCTTCGATTCGTGAACGAGTTCGAGAAGATCCGGGGATGCTAGAAAGCTTTGCGGTCCGCCGTCCGCGACATACGCGCCGGTACGAAGTGATTGTATACACCCGCCCACCTGAGGAGTCGCTTCGAGCAGCAGCAACGAATGGCCGCGTTGCTTGAGCCAGAATGCACACGCGAGCCCCGAGATACCGCCACCGACCACCGCAACATCCAGCGGCTGGAATCTGTCAGGCACGAACGCCGGCCGCCTTTTCAACTTGATCGGCTAACGCCTGAATGAACAGCGGATGACATTTCACCGCGCAGGCTCTTCGAAACTCGACGATTCCGGCTTGCTGCGCTATCGCAGCATACTGAATGTCGATTTCGTTGAGCGTCTCGACATGCTCGGACACAAACGCGATCGGCACCATACAGATCGCCTTCGCGCCCTCTTTCCCGAGTTCGTCGATGAGCTTGTCCGATGCAGGCTCAAGCCACTTCTGCGGTCCGAGCCGGCTCTGAAAGGACATGTGCACCGGACCAAGATGCCGGAGCCGAGCGCTGACCGCCGCCACGCTGCGCTTGACGTGATCGTAGTACGGATCGCCGCCTTCGATGTACGAAACGGGCAATCCGTGGGCGGAAAACACCAGATGCACTTCGGCGGCCGGATGCCGGAATGCCGCGAGCGCACGCCTGGTCACGTCGGCAACGGCCTCAACGTATTTGGGATCATCGCAGTACTCGTCGATAACACTGAGCTCTGGTTGATAGCGTAGCTCTTGCAAAGCATTTTTTACGCCCACCAGCCCTGAGAGGGTGGTGCTGAACGAGTATTGCGGAAACAAGCCGATGACGATGAGATGCTCTATCCCTGTCGCCTGTGCGGCGCGCATCGCGCTCAACGAATTGGGCTGGGAGTGGCGCATCGACACAAATACCGGCATGGGATTGCCGCGCCGGCTAAGTTCCCAAGCGAGCGCGCGCGCCTGAGCTTCGGTTTGCTGTCGAATGGGCGAGCCGCCGCCGATGGACGCGTACAAACCGCGGCTGTACGGGGCGCGCGCTGAGGCCAGGGCCCAAGCGAACAGACTCTGTAAGGGCTTCATCCAGCGGGGCAAGCGAATGAGGTCCGGGTCGGAAAAGAAACTCTGCAAATATGGTTTGACCGCAGCGAGATCATCGGGGCCGCCGACTTGGGTGAGCACCACTGCTTCTTTTTGCGGTCCCGTCCGAGGCTCTACTGCGCGCGAGCTGTCTAACATTGAGCTCTCTCTTAGCTCCCCACCGTCACGCGCCGCGGCGCGTCTACAAAGGCTTGCGCGCACACAAGCGGCGTTGCAGGCAAAATGCCGTGGCCCAGATTGAGAATGTGGCCTTTGGGTCCAGCCGCTTCCATCGCTTCGCGCGCGCTTTGGACGACCGCCTCCGGTGTGGACAGCAGCACGCCCGGATCGACATTACCTTGTAAAGCAAAACTTTCACCGACGCGCCGGCGAACGCTGTCGAGACCGATGCGCCAATCGATGCTCAACACATCCGCGTCGCTCTGCGTCATGAGTTCGACGATGCCCGCGCTGCCGTTGACGAAGAGAATGGCCGGTGCGTGCGCGGCGCGGATACAATCAATGATCACCTTTTGATAGGGTAAGGCGAATTGACGATACGCGGACGGCGTGAGTTCGCCCGCCCAGGTGTCGAACAGTTGAACAGCTTGCGCGCCCGCAGTGATTTGCGCCACACAATATGCGCTCACGGTATCGGTGAGCTTCGCCAGCAGTGCGTGCAGCGTAGCCGGCTCGCGATACATCAGCTTCTTCAGCTCCGGAAAAGTTTTCGATCCGCCGCCTTCGACCAGATAGCTGGCAAGCGTGAAAGGTGCTCCCGCAAAACCGACCAGCGCCGTCTCGTTGGCAAGCGCAGTGCGCAGCAGTTTCAGCGTCTCCAAAACGTACGGTGCGTCGCGCTGCGCTTCGGCCACGTGCAGCGCGTCAACGTCTGCGATGCCGCGTATTGGATGCTCGAGCTTTGGGCCGCCATCGCCAAACGACACCGGCGCTCCCATCGCCTCGACCGGTACGAGAATGTCGCTGAAAACGATACACGCATCCATGCCAAAGCGCCGGACCGGCTGCAGCGACACTTCTGCCGCCAGGCCGGGTGTTTTGCACAGCGTCAGAAAATCGACTTCTTCGCGCACGGCGCGGTATTCGGGCAGATAACGCCCGGCTTGGCGCATCATCCACACCGGTGTACGATCGACCGGCTTGCGCG
>JRHI01001512.1_pt1 | contig 19112 bp, 12 predicted proteins | sample 215371 | NCBI WGS metagenome assembly JRHI01 (sample SAMN02929681, study PRJNA255918) | sediment metagenome | biome: cave system; feature: Ice Cave; material: Sediment; isolation source: sediment from deep within a dark volcanic ice cave with no known source of... ...
CGAACCGTGCACTCTAACCTGGCTGAGCTACTTCCCGAGGCGGGTGAGTCTAGCATCCGGGCTCCGATCCAGCCTCTATGGCCGCCGCCAGCGCTGAAGCAGGACGCCCCGATCTCCAGACGCTGAGCGGGACGACAGCCTGACGCAACGCACGAGGACGCGCCTCGGCTATCGCCGGCTGACGACGCCGACCGTGGTGCCCGCATGCCACGTGGCAGTCAAGAGACAATCTCTCCGATCTCGCAGGTTCGACCTGTCGTGACCTCGATGACGTCGAGATGACGGATCATGTCAAGTTGCCGCGCGATGTCTCCGATATAGGTGAGGCGGCCTGCGCGGTCACGGCTCTCGCGGTGGCGGCGCTGCACGAAGGCCTCGGCCGGCGTCAGGGAGGGAAGGCCCCCAGCTACGTCGTCACGGACGAAGAAGGCGTTGACCCCGGCACGGTTGCACCCCACAAGCCGGTACCCTCGGCCCGTGCAGAGGTAGGAGAGTGCAGCCAGCGATGCGCCGTAGTAGAGGTTGGAGTGGTGCGCTAGGATGCGCTGGAAGTCCGGCCGGTAGGGGACGGAGACCGCGGCGGCAGCGCCGAAGAGGCTGTTGTATTCGATGACGATGATGCGCGGAGAGATGCCACGGACTGACTCGAGCAGCCAGTAGTCGTTGCCGTCGACGTCGACCGACAGCAGGCCGATGTCGCCGGTGACGCCGGCGTCGGCTATGACCGAGTCGACGGTCTCGCGCGTCAGGAATGCGCTGACCGCGTCGATGGACGTACGCCATATCGCGGCGCGGCGCCGCAGGAACAGGATGTGGTCCACGCCGCCGTCGATGATCAGGCCGCGCCAGCCGTCGTTCTCGAGCAGGAAGCGAGTGTTCGACTCGCGATAGTCCTCGACGCCGAACTCGACGAAGACTTCCAGGTCCACTGGGACGCGGCCGAGCAGGTACTGAATGATGCCGTCCTCACCCCACTGCGAGAAGACTCGGAACTCCGCGTCGCGGATGTCGCTGACGGGCATGGCGCGAACGCGACGCGCCTCACTGCGACCGATGGCCAGTGCCAGGCGCTCCTGCCCTTCGAGCACGGGGGCGACCAGATAGTCGCGCACCCGCCCGGCGGCGTGCCGCGCCGATTGCCGGAACGGCATCCTCATCGACCGGCGCTCACTAACATGGTGGCGAGCCTAACTGGGACATGTTCGCGAGCATGACTGGCCTGCTCGAGGTGATTCTCGTAGTGAATGCTAGGCGCATACGTGCTCTCCCGCGATCCGGAGGAGCTCGAGCAGCCGCACCTCCATGGCCTCGGGCGTCCACCGCTCGGCGACCGTTCGGCGCCCCGCCGCCGACAGTCGGGTCCACAGCTCGGCGTCCTCGTGAACGGCGACGACCGCCTCTGCGAACGTGTCCGGCGTCTCGCGGATCATCACATCCACGCCGTCGGCCAGGTCCATCCCCTCGGCTCCGATCGGGCTGGTGACGACCGGCAGCCCGAGCGCCATGGCGTGTCCCACCTTGCCCTTCATCCCCGCGCCGAAGCGTAGCGGGGCCACGAAGACTCGGCCGCGGTCGAACCACGGCGCCGGGTCAGCCACGTGCCCGGTGAAGGCCACGTCTGGGCACAATCGGCGGAGCTCGTCAGGCGGTGAGGCGCCGATGATCCAGACGGGTACGTCGAGACGTGCGCGGACCAGTGGGAGTACGTCCAAGATCAGGTGGCGGACGGCGTCGACGTTGGGGCTGTGCCTGAATCCGCCAATGAACACCAGACCTCGACGGCCCTCGAAGGGCGCGACCGGCCCCTCGGAGACCTCGTGGATGTTGGGCAGGACCAGCCTCCGCGCATGCGGCACCACCCGCTTGACGATCGCTGCCTCGACGCCGGTGACGGTCACCGTGAGGTCGGCGTCGCCGATTGCACGCGCCTCGGCGTTCCGCGTTGTGACAGCGTGGCCGTGCCCGTTCCGCGCGGCCTGGGCCGCCTCCCGTTCCTCGCGCAGGAAGTGGAGGTCGACGGTGTCGTAGACGACGAGGGCGCGAGGGAACCAGCGCCGCATGGTAGCCATGCGCGCTGCTGCGAAAGGCCGGGAGAGGATGACGATGTCGTACATGCCGCGCCGCGCCACGCAGAGCCGCTCGAGGCTCATGAAGCCGGCGACGAGCTCGACCCCTGCCCGTGACAGCGTCGGCTGCGCCTCCGCCGCACCGGCCGCCGTCCCCGGCACGAAGGTCACCCGGGAGCTGTGTGCTGCCAGCAGCCGCAACATCGACACGAGCCGCACGCTGCCTGAGTCGCGGTCGGCGCGTGGCGTCTCCGTGTCGCAGACCAGGATGGCCGGCCCCCGGTCGGCTCCGCCGAGCAATCCGCGGGCTCGGCCACTGGTGCGGTGTCCGCGCAGCGTTTCGCGCCAGGTATCCGCGAAGACCTCCTGATTGCGGTACTGCAGGGTCTTGCTGTGACCCGCACCACTGGGCCGCCGGTCGGTGCCATGGCTGCCGCCCTCGTCGTGGACAACGACGGACTCGGGCTCGTAGACCACCTCGTGTCCGGCGGCGCGCAGCTTGAAGCAAAGGTCGGTGTCCTCGTAATACGCCGGCGCGTAGCGTTCGTCGAATCCGCCCACCTCCTCGAACGCCGAGCGGCGGACGAGCAGCGACGCCGCCGAGCAGTAGTCGACGCGGCGCCGGTGCGCGTATGGCGACGCGTTGGGTGCCTGTCCGCGGCCGTAGTTCCATGCCGAGCCGTCACTCCAGACGATGCCGCCCGCTTCCTGGAGCGTGCCGTCGGGGTAGACGAGCCTGCTGCCGGCGGCGGCCGCGCGCGGCCAGTCGTTGACGGCGCCGACGAGCGCCTCGAGCCACCCCGGCAGGACGCGGGTGTCGTTGTTGAGGAAGAGGAGGAGGTCGCCGCGCGCCGCCGCTGCCCCCCGGTTGACGGTGCGCAGGAATCCCAGATTCGCCGCGTTGGTGATGATCCGCAGCCCCGGTATGCTGGCAGCGCGTGCGGCCGTTTCGTCGGACGAGCAGTCGTCGACGAGCAGGACCTCGGTCGTCCCCAGGTCGGTGTGGGCGCACACGGAGCGCAGGCATGCCTCGGTGAGCGCCCACCTTCCGTACACCGGGATGATCACCGACAGGCGCGGCTCGGTCACCACGGGCAGGCGGAGCGGAGTCGCCGCTGCCTGCGCGTCAGCGGCGGCGATCCGCTCGGCAAGGCGCCGGCGACCGCCCGTGGATGCCCCGCGACGGAGCGCGCCTCGCAAGGAGACCACCATCGCCAGCGCCTGCCAGCCGGGGCGGCGCTGTACGAAATGCGACCGCAGCCGCTGCCGGACCGAGGTCACCTCCCCAGCCCTCCTGCCAGCAGCCCCCGGACCGGGAGGCGGACAAGGGCGGCGCCGGCCGTGGCAGTCGCCACCGTGAGCGCAGCGCAGACGCCCACAAGCATCATCCAGCTGTGAATGTCGTCCACTCCGGCCGCAATGGATCCGGCGGACACGGCCGCGCCAAACAGGAATGGCGCGGTCACCGGCAGCGTCCAGCGCTCCCGCGAGCGCCGGGCCAGCAACACCTGGAACGCCACCAGCCCGGCTGCATTTCCGGCGATTGATCCGATGAGGGGACCGCGAAGCCCGAGCACCGCCGCGAAGATGAAGCTGAGCACCCCGTTGACGGCGATGTTGGAGATCGCGCTCGCCGCGGCGATGCGGTGCCAGCCTTGCCCGATGCAGCGAATCGCCGCCGCGGCACACATCAGATTGAGGGCCACCGCGCAGGCGAAGAGCCGGATGACGATCAACGTGCTCGCGTACTCCCTCCCAAGCCAGAGCACCATGAACGAGGGCCCGGCGACGAACACCACCGAGAGCACGCAGGCGGCAACCACGGCCGAGGCTCTGCTGAGCATCGAGTAGGTCCTCTCGAGGAGGGCCGCGTCGCGCTCCCTGAGTTCGGAGACGGCGCTGAGCAGTGGGATCAGCGGCAGCAGGGCGAGCACCTTCATCTGGGACACCACGTTGGTCCCTAGCTGGAATGCTGCCACCGCCGAGGTGTCGACGAAGCGGGAGAGCACGAGTTTGTCCCACTGGGAGTCAACGACATCACCGAGCTGGGAAAGCAGGATGAGGCTGGAGAACGTGAGGAACCCGCGTGCCGATACGAGCGTCGGCCAGCGGACGCCGACGCCGACGTCAGGAAGGAGCTTGCGCAGTGCTTGCCACTGGAGTCCCCAGCGGCTCACCACCTCCACGCAGGCCCCGACCAGGAGCGCCCACAGGCCCCAGCCCGCGTAGGCGGCGCCCAGGGTTGCCGCGACGCCCGGGAACAGGGAGATCAGCGACGAACGGCTCTCGAGGTCGCTGCGCTGGATCCCACGAAGGGTGGCCAGGTACCCGTCGACGACAAGGCTGGTGGCGAGCAGAATGAGGGTGATGCGCAGGATCCAGTCGAGCTCAAGGGTGCTGTATCCGTCGATGCCGCGGGGGAAGGCAAATAGGCGAATCAACGGCGCTAGCAGCAAGCCCGGCAACGCGATCGATCCGCCAATGACAAGCAGGATTCCGACGGCGGAATGGACCGCCTCCCGCAGCGCGTTGTCGTCGCCGCGACCAAGCGCACCACTGACTCTGCGGGTCATCTCGCCCCTGGTCCCCGCGTCGGCGAGCGCGCCGATGGCGAGCAGAGACGCGATCGCGGCCCAGGCTCCGAAGACGCCCGAGCCCACCCGATGGATGACCACGGGGAGGGCCGCGAGGTCGAGGGCGTAGCCCCCGACGGCCGCGAGCGCGCTGACCCCGATGACGCGCCGGACGTTGCGCGCCGAGGTGCCGATGGAGGGCGCGCGGACGCGCGTGGCGTGGAGCGGGTCGACGGCCGACACGTCAGACGGCCACGACGCTGTCGAGAAGTCCGTGAATCCGCTCGACGGTGGCGTCCCATGACATGGTCGTTGCGCGTGTCCGGAGGACAGAGGGATCAAGCGCGGCACCGAGGACCCACTCCAAGCCGCTCGCCATAGAGGCGGCATCGGGGCGGACCAGCCTGCCATCGACGCCGTCACGCACGACCTCACGGTACCCCCCCTCCGCGATGGCCACGACCGGGGTGCCGCAAGCCAGCGATTCCAGGGTGGTCAGTCCGAATGGCTCGAGCCGTGCCGCGCCCATGGTCGCCAGCGCCGAGCCGTAGAGGTGGACCAGTTCGGCGTCGGCGATCCCGGACACCAACCGCAGGTCGACGCCGGCCGTCGCGGCGCGCCGGCAAAGGTGGGACGCGTAGCCAGGCATGCTGCGCTCGGAGACGATGACCAGTCCCGGTCGCCGCTCCGGCGCGACGAGGGAGAGGGCGTCGATGACGAGCTCGTGGCCCTTGACGCGGTCCAGGGCTCCGACGGCGATGACATGACCGCCGCGCGCACCGGCCTGAGGGCTGAACCGAACGCAGTCGACGCCCGGCATGCAGATGTGCGCGTCGCGCGCGTAGCAGCGGAACAGCGCTTCCGCCGAGAATCGGGAATTGCAGCCGACGGCGGATGCGGCGGTGAAGGCGCGGCGGTCGGCCGCGCGCAGGACGCGTTCCAGGGTGGCGTCGGCGGCGCGCTGGCGCAGCGGACCGCCACCGCGGAATGCCGATGCGTACGCGCGCTCGAATGACAGCCGGCGCGGCTCCTGCGCGAAGTACACCGCGCGTGTTCGCAGCCGGCTTAGGAGCGACGGTGCCTGCGTGATTCGGCATGCGTGCACCAGGCAGAGGTCATAGTCTCCGGCGTCAATCATCTCGGCTACAGCGCGCTCGGCCCTCCAGAGCCGGGCGAGCGTCTCGGCGCCGTGCGCGATGGACAGCGGGAATCGCGGTCCGTCGATGCTCACTGTGGTGGCGCGCGCGACGACTCCAGCGAGGCTCTCCGGCGGCATCCCCGGGCTCTCGATGCGGAACAGGTCGTACTCATGGACGGCAGCCGATCTCGACACGGTCTCCTCGAGGAAGCGCATGGCGCCGCCCCTCGGCAGGTTGTGGTAAAGCGCTATCCGCACGTCACTGAAGGCTCCGGACGACATCGCGGTGGGCCTCGAGGTAGGCCCTGCCCCAGTCCTGCGACGGCTCCAGGTGTGCGCCTTCGCCCCATTCGTTCCACGCGGTGACGAAGACCAGCCCGTCATCGCCCCGCGTCGACACGGCGCGCAGCCATTCGGCGTAAAGCTCCGGAGTCGAGCCCGTCATGACGATCGCCTCCCGCCGCCGGCGTGGCGAGTTGTCCCAGGCGACCAGTACGCCGGGGAACCTGCGGTAATCCGACCGCTCGAGGCCCAGGCTGTTGCGGACCAGTTCTGCGTACGGCATCCGGTAGCAGCGCGGCAGCGCGCTCTCGCCCTTCAGCACCCGGAGCCGGCCGCCGATCGATCGCGGCAACCGCTGGCGTCGCGGATAGGTGAGCAGATCCCATCGCGGCTGAAAGCCGACGGCCGCGTCGAAGCCCATCTCTCCGGGGTCGCGGATCTCGTCAGGGAAGCTCTCGACCACCACGAGGTACAGGCCCGGCAAACCGGCGCGCGCGGCTTCGGTGCGCCAAAGGTCGGTGGTGCGCTGCGGGTCGGGCAGACGCGACGACCGGTACACGAGGAACAGTGGCCTGCCGTCGACCCGGACGTAGCGGGCGTCAGCGAATGCGGGGAGGAGCGAGCGGATGTGGGCGAGGTCGTCCTCCTCGCAATGGCGCTGGCCGAGCAGCACCTCGCCGGAGCGGCCGTCCCATCGCCTCGTCCAGTCCTCGTTCGCCCAGCAGAGGCAGAACGGCGCCGACGGCTCACCGCTGTGCAGCACCGCCTCGAAGGGCTTCTCGAGGAGCCGGCGGCCGTTGAACCAATAGTGGTAATAGCAGAAGGCGTCGATGCCGTGGTCGGCCGCCAACCGCGCCTGGGCTGCGCGCGTCTCGGGCACGCGCAAGTCGTAGAATCCGAGATCGCCGGGGAGGTCCGGCTGCGCGTGGCCGCGAAAGAGCGGCCGGCCATTGACGACGTTTGTCCATTCCGTGAACCCGGCGCCCCACCACTCGTCGTTCTCCGGAATGGTGTGGTACTGGGGCAGGTAAAACGCCAGGTACCTTGGGCGCTCGCTGGGCCCCCGCGTCGAGGTCCATGCGTGCGCCGGCGGCGCCTGCAGGGCGACCTCGGTCCGCTTGCGCGAGCCCGCGCCCGTCTTGTCATTGTGGTTGCGCGCGCCTGCGTCCCGCCCGGGCGCTGGAGCCGACACGCGGGATTCAGCGTCTTGGACCCGCACGAGATCAATCGTCCGGGGCGGCGACGGGCTGTGGGCCTCGTCGGACAGGCCTGTCACAGCGTTGCTACAACCGCGTCTGCAGCTGACCCTCCGGGTTCACCGGGCCGGGTGATTCCACTGAGATCATCACCAGGTGATGAGTGACGTCCCCTCCGGCCTGGTCGCTGTCGTCGTGACGTACAACAGTTCGTCCGAGGTCGCCGACTGCCTGCGCTCACTGGCACGGGAGCTCGACGGCGAGCACGACCGCGTGGTCGTGGTCGACAACGCCTCATCGGACGACACGGTACGTGTCGCCCGTCTCGCGTCCCGTTCGGCCGATGTCGTCGAGAACCCGACCAACGCCGGATTCGGCACGGCCTGCAACCGCGGCGCGGCGCGACATCCGGATCACGACGTGCTCCTCGTCAATCCCGATTGTCAGGCGCTCCCAGGGTCCGTTGGAGCACTGCGCCGAGCACTTGCCGGAGATCCTGGACGCGGTCTCATCGGCCCGCGAATTGACCGATTCGACGGGTCTCCAGAGCCGGGTTGCCGCCGAAGCTTCCCGGACCCGGCCACGTCGTTCTACCGGCTCACTAGGATGGACCGCGCCTTCCCGCGCAATGCCAGGATATCGGCCTACAACCGGCTAAGCGAGGACCCGAGCGTGGCGGCGGTCATCGACGCGGGCTCGGGCGCGGCGATGCTGATTCGACGGCAGGCCTGGAACGCCATTGGCGGCTTCGACACCGGATTCTTCATGTACGGCGAGGACCTTGATCTCTGCAAGCGTCTTCACGACGCCGGATGGGTCACCTGGTACGAACCGGCCAGCCGGTTTCTCCATCACAAGGGCGCATCGTCGCGGCAGCGTCCGTACGCGAGCGAGGTCCACGCCCACAAGTCGATGTGGCGGTACTACACGAAACATCATCTCCGCGGCGCTGAGGCGCTGCTGGCCCCCGTGGTGGGGCTGGCCATTGGCGCACGCCTCGGGCTGCGTCTCACAGTGGCCGGGACTCGACGAACCATGGGCTGACCCAGCCGCTATCGTCCCTGAAGCGACAGCACAGTGAGGATGGTACGTGCCAGCACAAGGAGGTCGAGGCTGAATGACTGGCGCTTGATGTAGTAGAAGTCGTAGCTGAGCTTGACGCGGGCGCCCTCAATCCCGCTGCCGTAACCGTAGTTGACCTGTGCCCAGCCAGTCAGCCCGGGTCGGACCGTGAGCCGGGTGCTGTAGAAGGCGATCTCGCCCCGAAGCTCATCGACGTATTGGGGCTGTTCAGGTCTAGGTCCGATCAGTGACATGTCGCCCCGAACGATTGACCAGGCCTGGGGGAGTTCGTCCAAGTGAAGCGGACGGATCAGGCGTCCCAGCGGAGTGACGCGGTCGTCCATCGCCTTCGTCCACGACGTGTCGCCATCAGTGCGCACCCGCATGGTGCGGATCTTCCAGAGCCGGAACGGCCGCGCATACTTGCCAACGCGAATCTGGGAGTGGAACAGTGGGCCCCGGTCCGTCAGCAGCGAGGCGAGGGCGACCAGGGGAAGTACAAGGGCCAAGACCGACAGGGCGGCGAGCGCGGCCACGATGTCGATGCCGCGCTTGAAGCCGGCGTAAATTGGCGACGTTTCGCTGCGCATGGGGAGCGCCATCAGCCACGTGTGTCCAAGTTGGTCGAGCAACAGGCGGCCGGTCAATTCCTCATACAGGTCAGCCAGCGAGCGGACCTGTACTCCGCGTTCGTGGCAGGTGAGGACGCCACGAAAGAGCGCGGCGCTGACGTTGTCCCGGACACCGAGGATGATCTGGTCCACATGTCGCTGATCGATCGACTCGACGAGACGCTGCTGTGCGTCCGATGATATCGGGTCGCACATACCGACAATGTCGTACAGCCCGTCGATGTGCTGGCGCAACTCGGGCCAGATCTTCTCGACCACATCCCCCCCGGCGACCAGGTAGATGCGGCTGGCGAACTGGGAGCCGGAGAAGATCCTGCGGTAGGCGACGCGCCCGGCGAAGACGCTCACAGCGGCAAGCGGCACCCAGAGTAGCAGGGTCGGACGGGTGATCTTGTACGGGATGACGAAAAAGGTGCCGAGCAGGACGACCGCGGTCATCATGAGCGTCGTGCCGGTGAGGCGGAGGACGTCGACGTAGCGTCGCGTCGCCCGAAGGTCGTATGCGCCTGCCACCTGAGCGCATACCAGCCATGCCCCCAGGGCGATCGCCGTTCCCAGGCGCGGCACGTAGAAGCCGGCAGCCCGCTCCGGGGCCGTCCAGAGGTTGAAGGCAGCGATGAATGCTAGGCTGACCGCAACCGTGTCCAGGCTGGCGAGAACCAACTTGCGCTCGAGCGCGGGGACACCGTGGCGCCGCGCGGCGGCGGGGGCGGCCGCGCGGCTCGGGGCTGCCTGGACCACACCGCCAAGCTATCAACCCAGTCTCGGGGAACGGTCACCGGTGGGCCACGAAGCGCGGACGGAAGCGTCACCATGGACCGCGCCTGGCGTGACCCTGCCCAGTGCCAGGCCGCCGGACAAGGCGCCGGGACCACAGGCTGCCCGGGTGTCGTTCGGTCTGTTGCTGTCTTCCCGCCGTCGCCGCCCAGCAACAAGCAGTCGTACTGAGGCCCAGCGCACCGGCCGGCTCGGCACGCGCCCGCAATCGATGATTGCACTGTGATGTGCGTTGCCGCGCTTCGGCACAGTGACGAGGCTGTGAACCGCACGGTCCCGCGGGTTCGATCCGGGCACAGTCCTCGCCATGCCAACCGTCGAGGGGCTTGAGCCTTCGATCAGGGCTCGCATGGAGGTCGCGGCGCGGCAGCCTGTAGCCGGGACGGCTCCCATCCTCGACCACCTGAGAGCGGTGGCCTGGCCTCTGGCGTATGTGATCGCCGCCACCGTCCTTGCCCTCCCGGCCCTGATTCACGGGGACCACGCCTGGGTCGGCAACGATGGCGATGCCAAGCTGTTCGCCTGGTACCTATCGGAGGTGCCCCACGAGATCGGGGCGGGTCACAACCCGTTCGTGACCGACCTCGTCCAGTACCCGACCGGCATCGATCTGATGTGGAACACCTCGGTGGTTCTACTCGGCGTCCTCGTCGCCCCTCTGACGCTGACCCTCGGCCCAGTCCTGACATACAACCTCCTGGTCGTCGCCGGGCTGACCGCCAGCGCCGCCGCCGCCCGCAGCGCCATCGGTCGTCTCGTCACATCGCCGGCCGCATCCGGCATCGCCGGATTTGTGTACGGCTTCTCGCCGGCGCTCACGAGCCAGGCGATGGGGCATCTCCACATTCTCATGGCCCCGCTCCCACCGCTGGTGTTGCTCCTCCTTGTCGACCTTGCCCGCAACCGCAGGTCCGCGCGGACCACCGGTCTGCTTCTCGGACTGATCGTGGCCGCACAGCTGCTGGTCGGAGAAGAGATGCTGCTGGTAACCGCCATCGCAACTGCTGTCGGCATCGGCGTCCTCGCATTGACTCACCGCGACGTCGTGATGCGCAACGCGCGCGGCGTCGTGAGCGTGACGGCGGTTGCGGCCGGCGTCAGCCTGCTCCTCGCGGGTCCCCTGCTCGTCCTGCAGTTCCTGGGGCCCCTGCGCCCGAACGGTCCTCTGGTACCGAGCGGAGGCCTGGTGACCGATGCGCTGTCGACCATCCTTCCCACCGCCCGGCAGCTGGTCGATCCGCCGATCGCCTCGTCCATCCAGCCTTCCCTGGGCCGCACTGCGGAGGACGTCGGCGCGTACATCGGCATTCCATTGCTGATCGCGGCCCTTCTCTTGAGACGTGTCCTCGCCCGCGACCCTCGCGCCCGATGGGCGGTCGCGACGGGGGGGTTGCTGCTGCTCCTGTCAATGGGGCCGGAGCTCGTGGTCGGCGGACGCACAGCGGGCGTCCCGCTGCCCTGGAAGCTTCTCGAGCACCTCCCACTCGTGCCTGATATCGCCCCGTCTCGGATGGCCGTTTGTGCCTGGTTTGCGGCGGCGGTTGCCATGGCCGTGGTCGTGGATGCGGGAGTCGCGGCACGCCGCCGCTGGAGGATCGCGGCGGTGGCGCTGGTGATCCTTCCACTTGTCCCCGCCACCCCGTATCCGGCGACCGCGGATGCCACCCCGGCGTTCTTCACCATGCAGTCGTCGCGGATTCGAGAAGGTTCGGTCGTTCTGGTGACCCCGTGGGCCGACTCGTTCGGCTCGGAAGCAATGCTCTGGCAGCTCCGTGCGGGGATGCGATGGCGGATGGTGGACGGGGAGGCACTGGCGACCGAGGGCAGCCTCGACGGGCCTCACTCCGATCTGCACACGTCGCTTGTCGACATCGAGCGTCGCGGCGAACCTCCCCCGCTGTTGACCCCGGACATGCGAGCGCGCCTCACGGACGACCTCAGGCGCCTCGGCGTGCAGGTGATCATCGTCGGGCCCTCCGCCCACGGCGCCGCAACGCGGGCGCTGTTCTCCGACCTGTTGGCTGGCATCCCTGAGGAGGTCGGTGGTGTGACCGTCTGGTGGGCGGTCAGTCCGAGGAGCGGCGGTGGCTGACGAGCGTCAGGGCCGCCCCGCCGTTACAGCATGGTCGACACGGAAGACGACCGCTCGTCCGCCGGCGCCGCTCTGTTCGACGATGACGTGCAGCCAGGGCACACGCGCGATGCACGTCGCGTCCCACGGGGCGACGTCGGGGAGTTGCCGGGCGCCGACGTAGACGGCGTCGATACCGCTGAACAGAGCCGGATCCGGCGCCGATGCGTCCGTGCATGCCGAGCTCAGCGCGCGGACCCTGGCGTCGTCCGGATGGCCCCGCAGATAGGGCCACGACATGAACAGCTCCTGCCTTGTGAGCGCCGAGATCCAGACGCCACCGTCCATGTCGTTGCTCAAGACCACCGCGTTCACCGGCAGCCGCGCAGACATCTCGCGCATGGCGCTCACGTCCGCGGCGGTGATCACCGGATGGTCGGCCACGGCCTCGCCGTAGATCGCCCCGGCGTGAGCCAGGCCAAGCATCGCCGCCGCGGCCGCGGCGCACGCCGGGGCCAAGCGGTACACGGGTGTCGTCCGCCGCGCCACCAACCACTCTCCGAGGCTGACGACGCCGAAGGCCGCCAGAGGCGCCAGGGCGAACAGCTGCATGTCCATGACCCGATCATCTGTTGACCACGGGTAGAGCCGGACCCAGGTCGACCGCAGCGAACCGACGCTGACGGTGTCGATGTAGATCGCCAGCACCGCCACCTCGGCGATCACCGCCCAGAGCATCCTCCGCCGGAGGATGGCTGCGGCCGTGCCGAGCACCGCCAGCGCGGCGATCAGCTGCCAGGTCGGCTGGAACCCGGTCAACTCGTTGAGGGCGGTGCCGAAGCTGCGGTGCCCCACCAGCGCGCCGAAATCGCTCGTCTCCAGAAGCGGAACGCCCCCGCCGACCGGCGATGTCGGCGTCGGGAGCGGAGGCGACCCCGTGAGCTCGGTCACGGCGATCGCCGTGGCGGCCGCGGCGGCGAGGAGCCCGACCAGCCGCGCCGGCGCTCCCGAATGCCGTCCCACCCAGACGGCTCCCAGCACCAGCGGTCCTCCGATGACCGCAGCCGTCAGGAACTCGGTGCCATGGACGGCCCAGTTGGCTGCCACGGCCACCGACACCATGGCGACAGCATCCCGGGGCCGCTCGCCGCGAACACACCGCCACGCGCCGAGCACCAGGGGCACCACGATGCCGGTGGTGACGACCAGCGGCATCTCGCCGAATGTGACAGGCCACGCCGGATAGGCGCTGAGCAGGGCGATGCCCGCGGCCACTGCACCGACCGCGGCGCTGCGTGACGTCTCCCAGGCCAGCGCCGTGATGGCCAGCGGAAGCAGCAGGACCGCGAGAAGCGTGAGTGGCATCAACGCTCTGGCAGGGTCCGGTCCGCCGATGTCGGCGACGAGGGCCGCCTGGGCCTCGAGTCCGGTCCGGAGGCGGATCCAGGCGCTGCTGTCGGCGGGTTCCGGCACGGCCGGGAGGACATCGCCGGTGGCGGCTATCGCCACCGCCACTGCGCCGTGGATGGCGCTGTCGCGCTCGATCGGAAGCGGTGAGCCTCTCAGCCCGGAGGCGAGGACGACCGCGCCTGCCACCCCCGCAAGAAGGGCCGCCGCTATCACGCGCTGCGTGACGGCCCGAGTGGCGACAGGGCCCACCTTGGATTGGCCATGCGTCCGTCGAGATCGCCAGGCCGCCGCCGCGGCCAGGAGCACGATCACCGGCACGACTGTCAGCGGCCGGAAGACGATGTGCAGGTCGTGGTACGCCAGCCCCACGACGCCGGCAACTCCTGCAGAGAATGCCGGCGCCGCCGCCAGCCGTTCCCACCAGTGCCAGCGCGGAGCTGCCAGCGTTGCCAGCGCGAAGCCCGGTATCAGTCCGAACAGGATCAGGCCGGGCACCGCTCCCAGAAGGTCGCTCAGCGGCACCTCAGGTCACCGTCACGAGGCTGATCCCACCACCCAGAGATGAACCCCATCCACCTCGGTGGAGAACGAATGCAGCACCGCCGAAAGGAAGTCGAGGGTCTCCGCCTCGTGGTCCATCGGCCCCACGACCACCGAGGTCACGCCCCACGAGCCCATCTGGGACCGCAGCCGCGAGATGGTCGCCTGGTCCAGCGCCGGTGCCGTCCCGGTCGCCTCGATCTGTGCCAGGTCATTGCCCAGCTCGCTCGCCGCCGGCCCACCCATGGCCCGTCCCGCCGAGTCAGGGCTGATGTAGTAGCCCTCCGGCATCCGGAAGCGGAACCCCGCCGTCGCCTGCCACAGCATGGCCGTCGACGAGTGGGGCCCGTGACTGAAGGGGGCGACGAGCGCCGTCGATCCCTCGGGTATGCGCTGCACGCCCGCACCGCTGAAGAACTGCGGCACAGCTGACGGCGTCGTCGGATAGGGGAGCAGCGGCAGGAGCGTGACCCCGACGGCCAGGGCGGCCAGCGGTGCCAGTCGGGACGTGCCCGCGGTCCCTCCTCGTAGAGCCCGGTCGGCGGCGATCGCCAGCAGCAGAGCAGCGGTAAGGTCGACGTACTGGTCGAGCCGGCTCGGCAGGATCTCGCCGACCAGCGGGAGCGCCTGGACGGCGCGCCACGGCAGAGTGATGCCCGTGTCGTGACCGGCCACATGCAGCGTCGGCCCGAGCGAGAGGATCAGCAGGGCACCGCCGGTCAGCGCCGCAGCCCGCACGGTCAGCACTCTCCACCGGCGGCGCGCAGTCCAGGCGACCACCATCAGCAGCGGCAGCCCCAGGTACGCGTCGTTCTCCAGGACGTTGCCGGTGAAGCCGTCGCTGATCCGGGTCAGCGGTGCCGGGGCGAGCACCGCCGTCTGCGTCGGCACCAGCGGATTCAGCAGATCGGTCACGAAGAATCCGCGCGCCTGGATGCCGCCGTGCACGGCATTGGCCCCCAGGAACTGCTGCACCAGGAACGGGATCGCCAGCGGCGCGGCCACCAGCACCCCGACTCCGAGCGCCCTGGCCACCCGAGGCAGCTGAGCCGTCACCTGATCACGCCGGAGCAGGCCGAGCACGACAAGGACGACGGCCCCCGCCACTGCGGTCGTGGCCAGCGCCTCCTCCCAGACGAGCAGCTCGACGGCCGCCAGGGCACCCAGGCCAACGCCCGTCCGCACGGCGCCCCTGCGCCCGGTGAGCAGGTCCTCGACCAGCATGAGCACCAGCGGCGGGATGGCCGCCGCGGCCACCAGATTGGGATGCCCGGCGATCTGACCGACCATGAATGGGCCGAATGCGTAGAGCGCGCCCCCGGCAAGCGCCGCCGCCGGATGCTCGACATGGCGCCTGAGGAAGGCCATCGCCGCAAGCCCGGACAGGGCGACGCCGAGTGTGATGAGGAAGTTGTACGCGGCCACCGGGCCGGCGAGGAGCGTGATCGGCGCCAGGAGCAGCCCGGGCAATGGCATCAGCATGTTCCAGGCGAGATTGGCCCCGACGGGGGCGCCGATGTGGGTGGTGGTCAGCGGGTTCCACCCATGCAGCAGCGCATGCGGCGTCCAGCCGAGGTACCAGATGGCCTGTTCCGCGTCGCCCGAGGGGCCTGCCCATCGATGCGCGGGGTCGAGCCATACCGGGAGCAGGAGCGCGACGGCGGCGACCAGGTAGACGGCAAACCCGGTCCGGAGCGGGTGCTCACGGAGTGCCTGGACAAGCCGTCGCGGCGGGGCGATTGCCCGCGTCGGGCGTCCCCCGCGGACGGCTGTCCCGGCATCCGCGTGGGTCACCGCTGCCACTGTGTCGCGTGCCTCCACACCGGCGCCTGAACAGACGGGCGCCCGCGCGCCCACGGCGTCCCACCGGATCGAGCCAGATCCTCCCACCCGTCCTTCCGGCGCCTCGGCAGGATGCGGATCTGTGACAGGCACCGTACGCGGCCGCGGCACGGGCCGCGTGACCAGGGCGAGGCTCAGTGGCCGACGAAGGTGTTCTCGATGTTGGTGTACATGTTCCCGGTCTGGTGCCCGATGACCCCGACCGTGATGATCAGCGCGATGACCACCAGAGAGATGATGAGGGCGTATTCGGCCATGCCCTGGCCGCGCTGCCTCGCACGCTCGGCCCTGGCGATGCGGCCGGTGGCGTCGATGTCCTCGAGTCGCTCCTCGGTGTTCACAGGCGGGATCGTAGGCACCAGTCTCCGTTCCCGCGCTTTTGTACGACGGCTTGTATCGCGCCGGTGATCCGGCGTCAAACAGAGCGACCGGCCGGCAGCATCCGGAACCTCGACGGTCACCGTGCCGTGACGGCGGACGGCAGGCAACCCGGTGGCGCCGCCACGATCAGGACCAGCCGGTGACGGCGGCGTGGCCGGTGTCGCTGCCTGCCCCTTGAGGCCGAGCATGGGGTGATGGGCACTGGCGCGACGTGTCTCCGCTGTGCGACGGTGGAGGAACGGGCCACATGGCGCCTGTGACGATGCCACGGATCACAAACTGTCTCTGACCCGGGCATTGAGACTGTTGGTCGATGACCTCGACGTCATGACCTGGCACGACCTCGGCGCGGCGGCGGTCCTCGTCGCCTGCCTGGCCGCCCCGGCAATATCGGGCATCCGGGTCGGGCGCCACCTGTCCCAACCCGGGGACACGGCCGGCGCCACGGTCGCGGGGCTGGTCGCCGGGCTGGTGCAGATGGTCATCGTCGGGCAGGCTCTCGGCGCGGTCGGCCAGCTGGCCGTGACCCAGGCGACGCTCGCAACCTGGGGCGTCACCCTCGCCGTGGTCGTCCTGACGCGCGGCACGAAGCGCCGGTGGTCGGTGCCCCGGCTACCACGAACGGCGGCAGCGCGCTGGGTGGCTGCGATCGTGGTGGTCGTCGCAGCCCTGGCGGTTGTCCTGGCGCTGGCCGGGCCGTCCCGGGAGCCCGACACCATCCACTACCACGTCTCCAACGCGGTGCACTGGCTGCAGAGCGGGTCGACCTGGACACTACCGTTCGCCGAGCCCGCCGATCACACCGCCGCCGACCCGGGCAACGGCGAACTGGTCGGGCTGTGGCTCATGCTGCCGTCACACGACGATCGGCTGGTCACCCTCGCGCCCCTCGTGTTTGCCGCACTCTGCATCGCCGGCGTCGCGGCCGTGACCCGGCGGCTCGGAGGTGACTGCAAACGCGGCATCCTCGCCGGTCTCGTGGCCACCGTCTGCCCGGCGCTGTGGTTCACGCAGGAACGCAGCTTCGACACCGATCTTCTCGCCGCGGGTGGCATCATCGCGGCAGCCGCCCTCCTCCTCGACCGTCGCGCCGACAATCGTGTTCTGCGCACCATGCTGGCAGGGAGCGCCCTCGGGCTCGCCTCCGGCAGCAAATACGCCGCTCTGGGTCCGGCGCTGGCCACTGCGGTCGTGCTCCTGTGGAGGCCGGCGAGACCACTTCTCCTGCTCTCAGCGGCCGCCACCGGCGTCGCGGTGACGGGCGCCTTCTGGTACGTGCGCAACGCCGCTGCCACGGGCGATCCTCTGTGGCCGCAGACCATCGCCGTGCCCGGGGGCCACGTTGTCGTGGCGGGGTCGGCGGTGCCGCTGCCGGCCACCGAGAGCCTGCTCGCCAACCTGAGCGCGGGAAGGTTCGCTGTGATTCCCATCTGGGTCGGCGTCGCCACTCTGCTGCTCGGCCCCGTCCTGTTCCTCGCCGGGGCGGGCGTCGCCGCCGGTCTGGCGCGACGAGTGGGTCGTGAGGGGTCGCGGGACGCCACCCTTGTTGGCGTCGCGGCCGGTCTCTGCATGGTGGTGTACTGGGCGACGCCGCTGACTGGTGGAGGGGCGGGACTGGACACGGCGGAGATCGGGCAGGACGTGCGCTTCTGCCTCCCCGCGCTGCTGCTCGGCGGAGCGCTGGCGGCGGCTCTGCTGCGCCCGAGGGTCATCGACCTCGCGGCCGGCGCCGGGCTGGCGTGGGCCGTGGCCCTGGACATCGACGCCTCGCGCTACCGCGACGATCTCCAGATCACCCCAGGCGTGCTGGGGGCCGCCATCGCGCTGTGCGCCGCGGCCGCGCTGGCCATGTGGACGGCCGACCATGTTTCCTGCGGCGCATCCGGTGGTGCTGCGCGCACTGCGCGCGGATGGCTTCAGCGCTGGTGCGGCGCAACCGCCGGCGCGGCCCTCGCGACCGGCTGCGCAGCCCTCGTCATGTCCGCCGGCGCGACCGGCGCCGGCCCGGGACTGGGCCTTCCCGATGGGGCCAGGGTCGCCGTTGTCGACGTGCATGACGTCCGAGCGCTGCTCGCTCCCGGCTACACCACAGTCGTCGTGGGGGTCGGATCGGGAGGGCAGGGTGCGCTGACGCCGATCCGCGGCGTGAAGGGTTTCGACGCCGCGCTGGTCTCGCTGCACCCGGCCGCCCTCGCCGTCGGTCGGCTGATCCACTCGGCCCGACCCGACGGCTGGTCGCCCTCCCGCGCGGACTGGCGCTGGATCGGCGTGGTCGGCGACGCCGACGTCTACGCCCCAGCGGAAACGCCACGCATTGGTGGACCGCCCTGACGCGGCAGACCTGACCGAACCCAGCCCGGCCGTTTCCCACGGCCGCCTAGAATTGCCTGACGACCCAGCGCCTCCGTTCACAAGTCGGAGGGCGGTCGGACCCGGAGCCTGCCCATGTCCACCAACGGCCACGCGTCCACCACTCTTCCGCCGTCGTACCACGCCACCGGAGGCGCCCGCGTCAAGCGCGGCCTCGCCGAGATGCTCAAGGGCGGCGTGATCATGGATGTGGTCACCGCCGAGCAGGCGAGGATCGCCGAGGATGCCGGAGCAGTCGCGGTCATGGCGCTGGAGCGGGTGCCATCGGACATCCGCCGCGACGGCGGCGTCGCCCGCATGAGCGACGTCTCCCTGATCAAGGAGATCATGGCCGCGGTGACCATCCCGGTGATGGCCAAGGCGCGCATCGGCCACATCGTCGAGGCGCGGGTGCTCGAGTCGATCGGCGTCGACTACATCGACGAGTCCGAGGTGCTGACTCCGGCCGACGAGGAGAACCACATCGACAAGGGCCAGTTCACGGTGCCGTTTGTCTGTGGCTGCCGCGATCTCGGCGAGGCCCTGCGACGCATCGGCGAGGGCGCGGCCATGATCCGCACCAAGGGCGAGGCCGGCACCGGCAACGTGGTCGAGGCCGTCCGTCACATGCGCGCCGTCCACTCCGGCATCCGCCACCTGCGCTCCCTGCGCAAGGACGAGCTCTTTCGCGCTGCCAAGGAGCTGCAGGCGCCCTACGACCTGGTGGCCGAGGTGGCCGAGCTGGGCAAGCTGCCGGTGGTCAACTTCTCGGCGGGCGGCATCGCCACCCCCG
>JRHI01001513.1_pt1 | contig 19106 bp, 24 predicted proteins | sample 215371 | NCBI WGS metagenome assembly JRHI01 (sample SAMN02929681, study PRJNA255918) | sediment metagenome | biome: cave system; feature: Ice Cave; material: Sediment; isolation source: sediment from deep within a dark volcanic ice cave with no known source of... ...
CCCATCCTCTCAAGAGATTGAGCCTCCAAGATCCCCGGGGCGATTCATTGCGCCGGCGCGCTTCGGCCACCGCAGAGCCGCGGGTTTAGTCCCTTGCGTTGCCACCCCAATCGGTCGGGGTCAAAGGCCCGAGTCGCTGCGGCTGGGCGCATCGTGGTCCGAAACGTCATTGCTCACTCCCTGATTGTTTGGTGTCGCCACGCAACAGCAACGAGCCACCCCTGCTCGCGGGCCGAGCATACCGGGCCGTCCGCGCGTCCGCCGTCACCATTCCGAGCTGCACCGATCATCTGCTCCGGCGCCCCTGCGATCAAGCGTCGGAATGTGATGATGCGGCGACCATGGGGCTGCGGCAACCGCCGCGCGATGTGGTGGTCCGCCCGGGCGGAGTATTGCCGCGTGCGGGTGCGGCCTTGGGACTTCAGCTGACGCCCTCGCCGGGTGGTTGAGTGGAAGTCAGGACGGGGCGCACGCGGCCTCCGTGAGGGCGGGGCGCGAGCGCGGTCGATACTCTCGCGGGCGAGACGAGCGTCGAGACTCGATTGGAAGCGACCGCGGCCCGCGAGCGGGCGCGCCGCGGGACTGGTGCCGCCGAGGTCGCAGCCGCGGCGGCAGACGAGATTGCGGTTGCGATCTTGCGCGTTGGCCTCGTGCTGATGAATCGCCGCCGGTAGCGGCCTGCTATTCGCCGTAATCGGCGGTGACAACGCTGCGGTGCTGCTCGACGGGTTCCTGCTGACACGCCTGCCAAAAGCACCGTCAGGCGAGCCAGCCACACCGGGCGCGGTCCAGGCGCGAGCGGCAACGACGGGCGGTCTGCTCGCCGGACGCACCGTGCTAGTAAGTCCGGGACACACCGGCGGCAATTCCAGCCATCCGTCGGTCGTAAATCGGCTCGTTCCATCCGGGCGCGGCAGAAGCAAACCGTGCAACACGACCGGCAAGGCAGGTAGCGGCGAGTACAGCAAGGGCGAGTTCAACTGGTCGGCAAGACCAAGAAGGACATCTTCCGCTGCCTCAAGCGCTACATTGCCCGCGAGGTCTACAACGCGCTGCGCCACGATCTGAGAGTTCCCTTCATCACCCCTTGACATCTGTAGGAACGTCGCGGGGGTAGATCCAGAGGGAGCGCCCCACTCGCACCTGACGGCCAAGCCCGCGACGGCGTTTGCGGCGCCCACGAACGACCACGTCACTTTGAAGAAGTCAACGGGGATATGGCAATGTTCTTCCCTGCCTTGGCACGAATCAGAACTTTGGCATGTCAGGCGGACAGCGGCTGACCTTCCTCGGCGCCTCCTGTCGGTCTGGACGTTGCTGCTACAGCCGCCCGGCTACTCGATCGACTGCGGCTCCTCGAGCCTGAACGCTCGCGCGACGAGTGCGGCGTCCTCCGCGCGCGGGACGTAGTGCAGGTAGCGCATCGTCGTCTGCACGTCGGCGTGCCCCATCCACTCCTGAACCCGCCGGATGTCCGCCTCCGCGATCATCCGCGTCCCAAACGTGTGGCGTAGATCGTGGAAGCGACGCGGCCGCAGCCCACCGCGCGAGAGCGCAGCCTTGTAGCGCCGACGCAGCGCCGCGCTATCGAGATGGTCGCCGGTCACGCCGACCAACACCGAGTCATCCTCGCCCACAAAACGATCGCGGCGACTGATACCGGCGAGCGCCTCGGCCACATCGGGGGCCAGCGGTACCGAGCGAACCTTGCCCGACTTCGGCGTCGTCACCTCTCCTAGCCCGTAGCTCCCACGCACACGTAGGAGCGACCCAGCGAAGTCCGCGTCCTGCTCGGACTCAGCTGCCCTCACAAGCGCCCAAACCTCCGCTGGTGAGAACACCTCGAGGTCGCCGCTGCGCCGCTGCGGGAACTTCTCGACTACGGGCCGCCGCGTTGAACGGCGGCCCGTACACCGTGCGCGCCCGCGAGAGGATCCCGTGCAGCAGGATCAGCAGCTTGTTCCGGGTCCGGACCGACCCCTCGACCGTCGCGATCCACGCCTCGATCCCCTCGGTCGTGACGTCTTCCACCGCGAGCTTGCCAAACGCCGGCAACAGATGGGCGTGGATAACCGACCGCTAGCCGCGCAGGGTCCAGGCCTTGCGGCCACGATCGTGCTCGACGTACCGCATGAACTCGGCGGCCGCGTCGGCAAACGTCGCGCCGGTGACCACCATCCCCGGCAGCGTCCCCCGCCGCGCCTGGTCGAGGGTCTCGCGCAGCCAGGTTTCCGCGAGCCGCTTCGTCACGTACCCCGCCGGCGGCCGGCCGCGCTCCGTCCACGCCGGCCCGATCTTGCGCTGCACCTGGCGGCCGCTCGGCAGCAGTACTTGGCGTACCAGACCGGACCGCGCCTGCGCTCGACGCGGAAGACATGCCCGGTAGGGGGCTGGAGGGGCTGTGCTGCGGGGACATCGTCTCTGCTTACGCCGACGAGGACCCGATCCTCGGGACATATTCGGGACACGTTCGTTCTAACGCCGTGTCCCAAGAAGTCGAAAACCACGGATTTACCAGGGCTTATGCGAATGGGCCGTGTTGGAATCGAACCAACAACCTTGGGCTTAAGAGGCCCCTGCTCTGCCAATTGAGCTAACGGCCCGGAGGCTGGCCGCGGAGCGAACCGCGGCCGAGGATCAAATCTTAGTGCTTGCGGGCCATTCGCCTCAGCCGCTCGGGAGCCGCGGCGTGGTTGAGGTGCCGAGCTGCCTCTGGGCCGCCTGGGCCTGGGCCTGGGTCTTGGCCGAGGCGAGCTGCTGCTTGAGCGCGGTCTGCTGATCCTTCGGCGCCAGGGTGACCGCCTGAGCAGACGCAAGGTCGCCCTTGCGGGCCTGCCCGGCCAGGTAGGCGAGGATCGCCAGGCGGGCGTACTCGGATGGGCTGGCCACGTTCTGCGAGATGACAATCTCCTCCGCCGTCACCGCGCCCGCGAGCTGGCCGAGACCGCTCGGGCCAAGGGCGACGACAAGCTCCCGCGCCCCGTCGGCGCTCGGCGTGGTCGGCTTCAGCCCGAGGTAGCGGTCCCATGCCTGCTGGACTCCCACGAGCGCCTTCTTGCCGGAAGCCGTGAACGTGCTCTGCGTCTGATCGAAGTTGTTTCCCGTGCCGGCGACCTGGAAGCGGGCGTGAGCCAGCGCCAGCCATCCTGCCGGGTCGTTGGGAGCGGCGGCCACCCGCTTCTCCGCGGTCTTGACGTTGTTCGCGAAGACGTCGGTCCCGCTGCTCGAGTGGCTGTTGGCGCCGACCGTCCCGAACAGCCCGCCGCCGCCGGTCCCCCCGCCGACGCCGAAGCCGATCAGGCCGGCGCCGATCAACAGCGCCAAACCTAGGTAGATCGCCTGGATGGTCCGCCGCCGGCCCCGGCCGCGCAGGTCAAAGAGCATCGTCGTCCTCCTCGGTTGGGCGTATCGGCGGCGCTATCGGCGGGATCAGCGTGGGCGGGGCGACCGGCGCCGGGGCGACGGCGGGCGCGGCCGGCGGAGTCGCCGCTGCGGCTGGTGCCTGGCTGTCGAGCGTCACCGCGAGCGGAGCCGCCGTCGGCTCGAGCGCCGCAGCAGCGGGCGCGCCCGGGGCCGGAGTCGCGGCCCCGGGCGGGCCCGCCGCCGGCTCGGGCGCCGACGCCGGCCCCTTCGCCGCCGCGGCGGCCGCGGCGCGCGCCTCGCGCCGCTTCGCGCGCTTGTCAGTGAGCGACGCCAAGCGGATGCTGATCTCGTAGAGCAAGATGAGCGGGGCCGTCTCCAGCCCCATCGTCACCGCGTCGCCCGGCAGGAGGGCCGCGATCACCGCGGCGATCACCACGGCGTAGCGGCGGTTGGCCCGCAGCTGCTTGGGCGTGACGATTCCGGCGCGCGTCGCCGCGAGGATGCCGACCGGAACCTGAAAGATCAGGCCCATCGCGAGCATGATCAGCGTCGCGAACTTCAGATACGGCCCAGCCTGGACGAGGATGTTGAACTGGTCGGCGTTGAAGTTCTGGAAGAACTTGACCGACGCCGGTAGGACGACGAAGTAGCCGAACGCCACGCCGATCGCAAAGAGCACGGGCACCGCCATCATCAGCGGCAGGGCGACTTTTCGCTCCCCGGGGCTGAACGCCGGCAGGACGAACGCGTACAGCTGGAAGAGGATGAACGGCAGGGCGACGAGCAGCGCGAAGTAGAACGTCACGGTGATCGTCGTCGTGAACGGCTCGCCGATCCCCAGCGTCACCGGCTTGTCCCCCGTCGGTACCCGGGGGATCTTCGCCGTGGCGACGTCGATCTCGTGGTTGATCGCGGTAAGGCTCGCCGCCGTGGCCGAGTTGAGCCTGCTTCCGCCGGCCGCCGTCACCAGCTGGTTGCTCTGCTTCTCGAGCGCGGCCAGCTTCAGCAGCGCCTGCTGGGTGATCGCCGTCTGGCCAAGCGGGCTGTGCCCGGTGAGGATCCCCTTGCGCGTCTCCTTCTCGAGCGGCTTGTTGACGATGTTCAGCAGCGCCTGGTTCTGCCAGAGGCAGACGCCGAACGCCACGCCCAGCACGACCGCCGAGACGATCAGACGGTTGCGCAGCTCCTCCAGATGCTCGATCAGGCTCAGACGATCCTCGTGGCTGATCGTCCGCTTCGGTTTGACCATCAGGCGGGACAGCGTACTGCTCCGGCGGGCTCAGTCGCCCCGAGCCCGCCCACCAAAGGAGGCCGGCGCAGGCCGCGCCGTCCAGCCCTAAAGTCCTGCGCCAGGCGGTCGATACCTGATCCATGGAGCACCAGCCCGACAGCCCACACTTCACCCGCCCGCTGACCCTGCCGAGCGGACGCCGCATCGAGGTCGTCTACTTCGAGTCGACCGCGACCGTCGAGTGCACGACGGACGACGAGCTCCACCGCTGCGGCGGCTGCGGCTGCGAGTTCGTCTCCCCCGTCGACTGGGCCCCGGCCAGCAAGTCCTACTGGAACGTCACGCTCCGCTGCCCCAACTGCGAGTGGGAAGGCACGGGCGTCTACGAGCAGGCGGTCGTCGACCGCTACGACGACGAGCTCGTCCGCGGCGCCGAGCTCCTGACCCGCGAGCTCGAGCTGCTGACCCGCGAGAACATGGCCGACACGGTCGAGCGGTTCATCGCCGCCCTCGCCGCCGACCACATCGTTCCCGCAGACTTCTAGGCGTAACGCTCGACGACCCCGTCGGCGACCAGCTCGAGGGCGCTGCGCTGGCCCCGACCGAGCCCGGCCGCCAGCCCGGCCTTGGCGTGCGCCACCAGCCCGAGAGCATGCTCGCGGGCGGCCTCGATCGCGCCGGTCGCGGCGATCCGGTCGCAGATCGCCTCGGCGTCGACGATCGCCCGCAGGTCGAGCCCGCCCAGCTGCGGATCGAGGCGGCGAGCGAGGATCAGCGGCAGCGTCACCGTCCCGTCGAGCAGGTCAGTGCCCCGGGCCTTACCGGTCCGCTCGACCGGCCCGCTCACGTCAAGCACGTCGTCGAGGATCTGGAACGCGATTCCGATCGCCCGGCCGAAGCCCGCGATCGGCGGTGTTCCGGCCGCCAGCGCCCCGAGCTGGCAGGCCGCCTCGAACAGGCTCGCCGTCTTCAACTCGCACCGCTCGCGGTAGCGCTCGACCGTCACTTCCGCGTCGAACGCATCTTCCCGCTGGACGAGCTCCCCCCGGGCAAGCGCCGAGCTCGCCGCCGAGAGGACGCGAAGCTGCTCGACGCTCGCATTCGCCGCGAGCTCGGCGAAGGCCCGCGAGAAGAGCAGGTCCCCCGTCGCCGTGGCCGCCGCCCGGCCCGCCGCGGCGAAGACCGTCGGGCGCCCGCGCCGCAGCGGCGCCGCGTCGAGCACGTCGTCGTGGACGAGCGTCGCCGAATGGACCAGCTCGACCGCAACCGCGCACCGGACCAGGGCCAGATCGTCTGAGCCGTCGAGCCCGGCGACGAACACGAGCAGCGGGCGCAGCCGCTTGCCTCCGGCCTCGACGGTCGCCAGGGCGTGCTGATCCGGGGCGGCGATCTCGCGCAGGCGCAGCTCGACCGCCGCCATCCGCTCCGCCATCCGCGCGCCCCCGACCCGGGCAATCGCGGCCATCGAATCGGCCGCCGCCCTATCCGCGGCCGCCCGATCCGGCACCGGACCCGCCGACGAACCTACCGGGCTTCCGCTCGCCATCCCTGCTATCGGACCTTGCCGACGTGGATCGCGATGATGCCGCCGGCCGTCAGCACGTAGCGGACGTCGAGGAGCCCGACCGCGTGCATCCGCGCCGCGAGCTCCGGCGCGGCCGGAAACCGCTTGACCGAGCTCGGCAGGTACCCGTACGCCTCCGAGTCCCCAGCCACCCGGCCGAGCGCCGGTACGAGCCGGTCGAACCAGAACTTGAAGAACGTCGAGAGCGGCTCGGTTGTGGGGGTCGTGATCTCCAGCACCACCACCCGCCCGCCCGGGCGCACGACCCGCGCCATCTCCGCGAGGCCCCGGTCGAGGTCATCGAAGTTGCGGGCGCCAAAGCCGACCGTCGCCGCATCGAAATGATCGTCTGGGTAGGCGAGGCTCATCGCGTCGCCCCACTCGAACGTCACCGCCCCGGCCTTCCCCCGCGCCAGGTCGAGCATCGCCTCCGAGAAGTCGCAGCCGACCGTGCTCCCGGCCGACCCGACCCGCCGCTGGAGCTCGATCGCCAGGTCGCCCGTACCGGTCGCCACGTCGAGCACCCGGCTGCCCGGGCCGATCTCGGCCAGGTCGACGGCGCGCGCGCGCCAGCGGTGATGCAGCCCGGCCGTCATCACCGAGTTCATCAGGTCGTAGAAGCCGGCGATCCGGTCGAACATCGCCCGCACTTGGCCCGGCTCGAGCGTGCCGGGGGTCTGCGTCATCCCTGCGGCTACTTCAGGTTGACCAGGAAGGTCACGAGCGCGTTGAACTTGTCCGGAGGCAGGCTGGTGTATGCCGGCATCGGCGCCGTCGGGTTGACCAGCGTCCGGGCGATCGCGTCGCGGAAGACCCGCGAGCCGATGTGCGTCAATGGCGGCCCCGGGCCGGTGTTGCCGTTTTCGCCGAACTTGTGGCACGCCTCGCAGCCCGATTGGGCCGCGACCGATTTGCCAGCGTCGAACTGAGCCACCGTCTTCGGACCGAGCGCGACCACTGCGGCTGGGGTGGCCATGTCGATCTGCGTCGGCGCCCCGGCGACGGCTCCCTGGTAGGTCAGCAGGCCCATCACGGCGATCACCAGGATCCCGGTAAGCGTCGCAATCGGGCGGCGGAAAGGCCGGCGCTCGGGGCTGCGGTCGTAGAACGGCAGCAGGAACAGCATGATCATGCAGATCGTCGGTACCCCGAACGTCGCAAGCGGCACGAAGGCCGGCGGCTTGATCAGGCGCAGTACCTCGAAGAGGAAGAAGAAGTACCACTCCGGGCGCGGCGTGTAGGTCGTCGTGACGGGGTTGGCCTTCGGGCCGAGCTCGGCACCCAGGACCAGCGAGAGCGCCATCATCGTGAGAATCACGATCGCCGCCATCGCCCCGTCCTTGGCTACCGCGTACGGGAAGAACGGCTTCCCGGCGGCCTTCTGGATCCCGTAGTCGCGGAGGTACTCCTCCTTCTCGCGCCGGTTCACGCCGGCGCTCCCCTGACCTTGCTCACTCGGCTCACGTCTCCGACTTGCTCAGCTCGGGATTCTTGGCGGCCCGGCTCCCCGGGGGCGCCGTGATGCCGAGCTTCGCCACGAGGTATAGGTGGAAGCCGATCATCGCCGCCAGCAGCCCCGGGATCAGCAGCATGTGGATCGAGTAGAACCGCGGCAGCGTGGTCGCCCCGAACTCCGGCCCGGCCCGCAGGAAGTCGGCGAGGTACGGGCCGAGGAAGGGAGCGCCGCCGACGCTCGTGTTGACGCCGACGATCGTCGCCCAGTAGGAGCGCTGGTCGAACGGCAGCAGGTAGCCGGTGAAGGACATCACCATCGTCAAGATCAGCAGCACCACGCCGATCACCCAGCTCAGCTCCCGCGGGTACTTGTACGCGCCGAAGAAGAAGGTCCGGGCCATGTGGAGGAAGACGAGGACCACCATCACCGACGAGCCCCACTTGTGCATTCCACGGACGAACTGGCCGAGGAAGGCGACGTTCGTGATGTAGCGGACCGACTCGTAGGCGTGGATCGCCGACGGGTCGTAGAACATCGCCAGGAAGATCCCGGTCACCGCCTGGGCGATGAACGCGAACAGCGCCGCCGACCCGAGCGTGTACGCCCAGTTGCCCTTCGGCACCTTGCGGAACAGCATCCAGCGCACGCCGCCCGAGAGCGAGGTCCGCTCGTCGACCCAGTCGACGACCGTCTTGCCGGCCTTGCCCTTCGCGAGCTTGCCGTTGCCGGCACCGCTGCCCGGCTTCGGCGGCTGCGGGACGAGCGCCTCGGGCAGCGGCGGGAGGGGGAACTTGGCCATCAGCGATCCACCTCGTGCTCTAGTTGATTCCCGGCAGCTTGCGCGTCGTCGGGCGCGACGGGAAGACGAACTGGCCGACGCCGTCGAGCGGCTCGCCCGGATCGCGCGGCGAGAACGCCTTCAGGTTGCTGTCGACGCTGTAGCGCGGGCCGATCTGGACCATCCCGCTCATTATCCGCGTCGCGAACCGATCGAGGGGCCGGACCGGCGGCCCGCCCGTCCGCGCGCCCTGCAGGTCGTAGACGCCGCCGTGGCACGGGCAGATGAACCGCTCGGAGGCCGGAACCCAGCGGACGGGGCAGCCGAGGTGAGCACAGCGCGTCGAGATCGCGACGAAGCGGTTGTACTGGTTGGCTTGGTCCTTGTCGAGCGCCGCGCTCCGCGCCCTGACGTAGACCGTCGTCTTGCCGGCCTCGCCGGTGTCGGGCGTGACCGTGATCACCTTCGGCACGTAGTTGTCGTTCGGGAAGTCGTCGGGGAAGCCGACCGTCTCCCAGCGAACCGGCTGTTTGTCGAAGATCGGGCCGAGGGCGAAGCCGATGGCCGGGAGCGTGAACGCCGCGGCCGCCACGCCGCCGTAGGCATGAGCCGAGCCGGTCATGAACCGCCGGCGCGTGACCGTCTCCCCGGGGAAGGCCCCCGGGAAGTTGAGATCGGCCGTGAATTTCGGCTTCCGGTGCTTGTTAGGGGGAGCCGCCAAGGAGTTTGAAGATTATCGCCGATCGGTCCCCGGCGGAATCGGTTGCGCGCCGCCCACCGCCGCCAGCGCGGCCGCAGCGCGCTCATCGCCGGCCCACACCAGCGCCTTGGCCTCCTCATGGGCTCGACTCGTCCCGCACCCGACGGCCGTCGCTGCGGCGCGCCACAGCGGCTCGGCGAGCTCCTGCGCACCGCGCGCGTGCGCCAGGGCGCAGAGCGAGATCACGTCGGCCAGCTCGATCACGGCGGCGACGTCGCCGAGGCCGACGAGGCGCTCGAGGCCGATCGCGTAGAGCCGGTCCCCGGCGAGCAGGCGCAGATCCGGCTCGGCGTCGGCCATCAGTCGCGGCGCGGCGTAGTGCTGGCGGTAGCCCTCGTAGATCGCCTCGACCAGCAGCGCGTACTCCGTGGGGTCGGCCTGCGCGCGGGGGCCGGCGGCGGCGGTCGCACCCGGGCCGGCGGCGGCGGTCGCACCCGGATCGGCCGACGGGGACTTCCCGACCGCGGCTCCCAGCAGCCCGCCCTCGGCACGGATCTCCGCGACCAGCCGCTCGAGCGCCGAAGCGGTCACGACCGTCCGGCGGCCACGGCCGCGAACGCCGCCCGGGCGGCGACCAGCGTCTGCTCGATCTCCCGCGGTCCGTGGGCCAGCGACGGGAACCAGGCCTCGAACTGCGACGGCGGCGGGTAGACGCCGCGGGCGAGCAGCGCCCGGCACCAGGCGGCATGGGCGGCGAGGTCGCACGCCTGCGCGCCGGCATAGTCGCGCACCGGCCGCCCGCTGAAGAAGACCGTCAGCAGGCCCGGAAGACTCTGGACCTGCACGGCGACCTTGCCCGCCGCGGCGTCGCGCAGGCCGACCGCCAGCTGCTCGGTCGTCGCCCCCAGGAGCAGGTAGGCAGCCTCGTCGAGCAGCTCGAGCGTCGCCAGCCCGGCGGCCACCGCCAGCGGGTTGCCCGAGAGCGTGCCCGCCTGGTAGACGTCGCCGACCGGGGCGAGCAGCTCCATCAGCCGCCGTGGACCGCCGAGGGCCGCGGCCGGCAGCCCGCCGCCGAGGATCTTGCCCATCACGACGAGGTCTGCCGGGACCCCGGAGAACTCCTGGCCGCCGCCGCGGGCGACGCGAAAGCCGCTGATGACCTCGTCGAAGACAAGCAGCGCGCCGGTGGCGCTAGCCAGCTCGCGCAGCAGCTCGAGGAAGCCGTCCGCGGGCGGGGCCAGCCCCATGTTCGCCGGGTATGGCTCGGCGAGGATCGCCGCCAGCTTGTGCTGCTCGGTCGCCGCGACGAGGGCGTCCGGGTCGTTCCACGGGACGACCRCAGTCAGGCCGGCGACCGCGGGCGGCACGCCGGGGCTCGCCGGCAGGCCGAGCGTGGCGACGCCCGACCCGGCCTGCGCGAGCAGGCCATCCGAATGACCGTGGTAGGCGCCGGCGAACTTGAGCACCTTCTCGCGACCGGTCGCCGCCCGCGCCAACCGCACCGCGGTCATCGCGGCCTCCGTGCCCGAGGACGTCATGCGCAGCTGCTCGACGCCGGGCACGCGGGCCGCGACCTCCCGCGCGAGGTCGACCTCGGCGCCCGTCGGCGCGCCGAAGCTCGTCCCCCGAGCGGCGGCCGCCCCGATCGCGGCGAGCACCTCCGGGTGGGCGTGGCCGGCAACCAGCGGCCCCCACGAGCAGACGTAGTCGACGAAGCGGTTGCCATCCACATCCACCAGCCAGGCGCCCTCCCCCCGCTGCGCGAACAGCGGGTCGCGGCCGATCGCCCGCATCGCCCGGACCGGCGAGTTCACCCCGCCGACAAGCACCTCGCAAGCCCGGGCGTAGAGCTCGGCCGAGCGGGCGTCGCGAAGCTCTGGATCTGCGGCGTCCAAGGAGGCGTCAGGGTACGCGAGCCGTGCGCCCGACGCCCGCCGGTGGGGGGCTGGACTCCGGCGGGGCGACCAGCGTAAGCAGCGCGGCGCGGAGCTCGGGCCGGGGTCTGCCCGCCCGGAGCTCCTCCATCGCGATCTCGCCGGCCATCGCCACAAACAGCAGGGCGACCGGCCGCGGCGGGTCCCAGCCGAGCGCGGCGATGTCGGGTTCGGCGAGGTCGGCGAAGTCGGTGCTGCGCCTCGCCACGTCGGGCCCGACGCCGGCGTCCGCGCGAGCGGCCATCAGCAGCTGCTTGGTTCCGCGCTCGCGCAGGCAGGCGTCGAGGAATGTCGCGACCCCGGCGGCGAGCCGCTCGCCGCCCGGCTCGCGTCCGAGCAGCGCGGCGCCGACCTCGGCGGCCAGCTGGTCATGGAAGGCGTCGTGTAGCAGCCGCAGGAACGTCGCCCGGTCGGGAAAGTGCTGGTAGAAGGCCCCCTTGCTCATCCCGGCCGTGCCGACGATGCCGTTCACCGACAGCCGCGCCAGGCCCGGCCCGTCGTCGGCGTCGAGCAGGGCGAGCCCGGCTTCGAGCAAGGCCCGACGTCCGGGCTCAGCCGGACGTGCCATCCGCCGATCCTTGCAGCGGGCGGGGCGGCGGCGGAGGGTCTGCGTCGAGGCTGTCCATCCGGCAACAAGCGTAATGACCGACCGGTCGGTCTGTCAAGTAGGATCCGGGACGACATCCACACCAGGCCGGCGTAGGCTGCCGGACGGTGCTCGATGCCCCGGCCGATAGATCCGACAACCGCCCAGGAGGCCTACCCATGTACCGGCGCATCGTCGCGGCGCGCGTCCGCAAGGTCTTCGCCGCCCTCAACGCCGGCGATCACCGCGCGGTCGTAGCTCAGCTCTCCGACCGGCGGTTCCGCCAGTACCGCTTCCCGGGCGACCATGCGCTCGGCGGCGTCCGCACGAGCGCCGACGGAGTGGCTGAATGGTTCGAGCGCCTCTATCGAGTGTTCCCCGACCTGCGCTTCCACGTCGAGGACGTCGTGGCGGCCGGCTGGCCCTGGCGAACCCGGGCGATCAGCTACGTGACGGTCTCGGCCTCCGTGCCCGGCGAGCCCGACTACACCAACGAGTTCATGCAGGTCGTCGACCTGACCTGGGGCCGGATCGTCGAGATCCTCACGCTCGAGGACACCCAGCGTTGCGCCCGCGCGCTAACCCGCATCGCGGGCGCCGGGAACGCGGAGGCGGCAGCCGCGCCGATCGCCGGCTAGCTAATACTTCCCCTGGCGGGCGAGTTGGCGTACGGAGACCGTCAGGTTGTCGAGCAGTACCTTGAGTTCGGCGTACGGTCGGAGGGTGGTCGGCACGCTGATCGCCGGTCGCGACCCGACGTCGGTCACGTGCAGATTGCCGCGGATCTGCAGGCCTGCTATCCCGCCGAGGAGCGCGCGGTCGGCCGGCGACGGCTTGAGCTCGATGGCGAGGTGGGCTTGGCGCACGACATGGTCGGCCGAGCCGATATACAGGTCACCCCTGGCTGCGGTCACCGAGCGGACGAGCGCTCGGCGGATCGCCGGCGTGAGCTTGTGCGGCAGCAAGGCGAGGTCCGTCGCGCGAAAGGCGGTCAGGAGCATCGCGTACCGGGCGGCGTCAAGGAAGAAGTGGCTCGCGTTCAGGCGGTCGGTCAGGTGAACGACGGTCGTCCCGTCGAGCTTCTCCTGGCCGACGACTCGCGGCTTCGTGCCCCACCGCTGCGGCGCGACGCCGAACACGCCCAGGACCGCGGTCAGCGCATTTCGCGCACCACGCAACGGCCTGCGAATCGAAGCCGCGACCGGGGCGGGGATCCGGTAGGTCGTCGAGCCGACGCTGAAGAGGACCTTGTTGGCGGTGAAAGTGACGTCGCCGCCGATAAGTCCCTTGGGAACGGTCACCCGCAGCGAGAGATGGGCCGCCGGGGCCGCGCCGGGCCGGGCCTGGCTGAATGGTCCGGTCATAGTCAGCGACACCGGCTCCACAAAGCGAGGCACGCCGCTGACCTGGACAACGATCTCCCCGTCGAGCAACCCGGACCCAGCCGCCGGGTTCGGGCCAAATGCCTGTGCGATGAGCTGCTCGGCGCCTGCTGTGTCGGCGGCGGTGGGATTGTTCGCGCGGGGATGCGCGGTCGCCGGTCCGCACCCGGCGACGCATACGACGAGCGCCGTCGCAACTGCGCCGACGGCGGCCTTGGTGGAGACCGCGACGGTGAGAGTTGGTGAGACCATAGTCACGGTTCTCCTTAGGTAGTTAGATGTAGATACAGGCATTTGGCGTGGTTACGTTCGGCGTTCGCCCCGCGGTCCAGTTCAGTACTGAACGGTGGCGGTCAGGACGGAAAGCTCGGCGAACAGCTCCTGCAGGCGCGTCGCCCCGAAGTCGTGCTCGACCTCGCGCTGCACATCACGCCAGACCGCGAGGGCGGCCGCGAGGACAGACGCGCCTTCCTCGGTGAGCATGACCAGGCGCACGCGGGCGTCCGCCTCGTCGGCGAGCATCGTGACGAGGCCACGCCTCTCGATGACCCCGAGGTTCCGCGCGAGAGTCGTGGGGTCAAGCCCGAGGGCCTCGGCGAGCGGCGTAAGCGCGGCGGCACGCCCGTCGCTCAGCGCGACGAGAAGCGGCAACTGGGTGATCTTGAGGCCACTGGGCGCCAGCGCTAGCTCGTAACGCTGGGTCATCGCGCGGGCCGCGCGGCGCAGCTTGTTGCAGGCGCACGACGCCCTTACCGTGGCGCAGGTTTCGAGGTCCGCCGGACTGAGCCTCGACATAACATGTATATACAGCTAAACTCGGATCCCGTCAAGAAGTGGCCCACACGCACCCGCCACGGCTCGGACTGGCCGCAACGCTGCCGGGGCAACCCTCCCCCCGCGAATCCGAGGAGCTCGATGACCGACAGCCAGGTCCCCAACCTGTCGCCCTTCACCGCAAGACGCCTCGCGGAGATGGAAACCACCCTCGGCGGCGGCTTCGTCCGCGCGCGCGCAGCGCTCGGGGTGTCGTCCTTCGGCCTCTCAATCATCGAGCTCGACGCCAACTCGACCGCCTACCCCGAGCACGACCACGGCCGCGATGGGCAAGAGGAGGTTTACCTCGCGCTCCACGGCTCTGCGACGCTGCTCATCGACGGACACCCAGTCGCCCTCGACCGCGAAACGTTCGTCCGGGTCAGCCCGCCGTGCCGTCGCAAGGTTCTCGCCGGCCCCCAAGGCGTGCGGCTCCTGATAGTCGGGGGGAGGCCCGGGCACCCCTACGAGCCGCCGCCATTCTCCCAACTCGGAGCCGCCGCAGACGCCCGCCGCTCCGGACCCGACGCGCAGTCCTCGAAGACCGCCTGACGCACCGCCCCGCATCCATCGAATGGCCGTCCGGGCGGCCCGCGCCGGAGAAGGAGTCGCGGCTATCTCACGAGACTCATGCATACCTACCGTTCGGTTCTGGAACGACGGCGAGCGGCAGCACGGTTCGCGCACGCGAGCGGACCCAGTCCGGCGAGCAGCGCCGATCTTCACCAGCAACCCAACGCGCACCCCCGCGGTCGGAGGCCAGCCCTCTCAACGTTTGCGGAGGCCGCCCCGAAGCCGCCCCCGAGCGCAGCGAGTCGGGCGGCGCAGGTGCGGACTACGCAAACTCGTGTTCCCAGTTCTTGAAGTCCTCAGTGAAGTACAAGAGGCGGATCTTCTTGAACTCCGTCGAGGAGTAGAGCGTCGCCCGGTCGGTGATCCCGGTGTCGGCTGCGATCGCGTCGAGCACCGCGTCGCACTCCTCCTTCGAGCGGCCGTGAGCCATCGTGAAGACCGAGTACGGCCAGTCGGCGTAGGTCGGGCGCTCGTAGCAGTGGCTGATCCCGCGGAAGGAGGCCATCCGCGGCCCGAGCTCCTCGATCTGCTCGGCCGGCACCTTCCAGACGCCCATCCCGTTCGCCGAGAACCCGGCCCGGCGATGGAAGAGGATCGCGGCGACCCGCCGCAGGAGGCCGCGTTCGCGCATCCCGGCCATGTGCTCGAGCAGCTCCGCCACCGGCATCCCGAGACGCTCCGCCGCCGGCGCGTAAGGCTCCGGGATGATCGCCATGTCGCCCTGCGTGGCGCGGATCACCGCGACGTCGCGCTCGTCGTAGTCGACCGGCTCGAGGTCGACCGGCTCCTGCTCCTCGCCGGGCGTGCTCAACACGCCGGTGCCGCCCTCCATCTCCAGATCCATGCGGATCTTGAACAGCTGGAGCGTCGGCAGCTGGCGGATCGACTCGGCTCCGGTCAGGCGCTGGAGCACGTCGAGCGTGCCCTCGAGCCCGAGCTTCGAGTCGCGCTCGACGGCCAGGGTGAACCACATGTTGAACTCGTGGTTGCGCAGGTAGTTGTGCGACACGCCAGGGTGTGAGTTGATGATCTTCGCCGGCACCCACGGGTTGTCGGCGTCGACCTTGGCGGCGACGAGCATCGAGCCGTAGCCGAGCGCCCGTGTATCGTAGATCGGGGTGACCTGGCGGATGATGCGCTCGCGGACGAGCCTGTTGACCCGGTCGAGGACGACCTCCTCGGTGACCTCGGCGAGCGCGCCGACGGCGGCGTAGGGGCGGGGGTGGAGCGGGAAGCTGCCCTGCATCAGGTTCATCAGCCGCTTGTCGAGCGCGTCCAGCGGAACCGCCGACCCGTCCTTGCGACTGCGGACCTTACCGTCGGGGACCTTCGGGGCTATCTGAGCCATCGGGCAGCATCCTTGGCGTGGTAGGTGATGATCACGTCGGCTCCGGCCCGACGGATCGCGGTCAATGTCTCGAGCACGACTGAGCGCTCGTCGATCGCCCCGGCGGCGGCCGCGGCCTTGACCATCGCGTACTCGCCGCTGACGTTGTAGGCGGCCAGCGGAAGCAGCGTCGCCGCCCGGATCGCTGCGATCACGTCGAGGTAGGCGAGCGCCGGCTTGACCATCAGCAGATCGGCGCCCTCCTGCACGTCGGCGAGCGCCTCGCGGACCGCCTCGCGGCCGTTCGCCGGGTCCATCTGGTAGCCGCGTCGGTCGCCCGAGCTCGGCGCACAGTCGGCGGCCTCGCGAAACGGCCCATAGAAGGCGGAGGCGAACTTCGCCGAGTAGGCCATCAGCGCGACGTCCTCGAAGCCGTCTGCGTCGAGCTCGGCCCGGATCGCCCCGACCCGGCCGTCCATCATGTCGCTCGGCGCGACGATGTCGGCCCCGGCCCGAGCATGGCTGAGCGCCACCCGCGCGAGCAACTCAAGCGTCGCATCGTTGTCGACCGTCTCCTGCCCCCCGGAACCCGTCCGCAAGACCCCGCAGTGACCGTGGCTGGTGTATTCGCAGAGGCAGACGTCGGTGATCACGAGCAGCTCCGGCCACGCCGCCTTGATCGCCACCACCGCCAGCGCGACAACCCCGTCGTCGTCCCACGCGCCCGAGCCGGACTCGTCCTTCTCGGTTGGGAGCCCGAAGAGCAGGACGGAACGGATGCCCAGGGCAACGAGCTCGCCGGCCTCGGCCACCGTCTCGGCGAGCGAGAGGCGCTCGACTCCGGGCATCGAGGCGATCGCCGTGCGGCCGCGCTCGAGCGAGGCGTCGACGAAGATCGGCGCGACCAGGCACGACGCGCGCACGTCGGTTTCGCGCACGAAGTCGCGTAGCGCTCGGGTCCGGCGCAGCCGCCGCAGGCGGGTCTCGGGGAAGGGCATAGGGGCCCCTCATGATACCGCCGGCTCAACCGGACGCAAGGGGCAAGGGGTGCCGTACCCACAGGGCAGAGCGAGCCGGCCATGTGGCCGGCGCACCCTCTGGGGCACAGGTAGGTGGGTCCCCCCGGGCCGAAGGCCCGGACCCCATCCGGGCGCCGCCCCGGCCATGTGGTCGGGGCGGCGGACGCTGTTATAGTCAGCGGCCGCTTGCCGTCCGCGTCGCCCACATATGACCTGATGCTGATGATCGACGTCTCCGCGGCAGATGACGTGCGGGCAAAGATCGTCGCCGACACGACCGCGGCGATCGAGGCCGCCGGCACGTTGATCGGACACCACGACTGGGGTCAGCGGGCCCTGGCATACGAGATCGAGCACCGCGTCCAGGCCGAGTACCACCTCTTTCAGTTCCACGCTCCGGGCGAGCTGCTCGCCGGGATCGGCCACACCCTGCGGATCACCGACGGGGTCGTCCGCCACCGCTTCATCAAGCTGGCGCCGGGCACGCCGCCGCCACCGCGGCCGCCGGCCAGCGAGTCCTCAGCACCGGCGGCGTCGCGCGCGCCTGCCCCCGTCGCTTAGGGCTCGCGCAAGCCGCCCGGGCATCGTTTCCCGCAAAACGCGGGTGCTTGACGCGGTGACCGCCGGGGGCGCCTCTAGAGTGATGGCAGACCCCAGAGCATCGTCTTCGCCCGTGCGCCCCGCAGGGACCGGGCCCGAAAGGAGCATCGTGGCCGCCAGGAACATCAACGTCGTCGTGATCACCGGAAACCTGACGTCCGACCCCGACCTGCGCTCGCTGCCGAGCGGCAACTCGGTGTGCAAGCTGCGCGTCGCCGTGAACACCAGCCGCAAGAACGCGTCCGGCGAGTGGGAGGACAAGCCGAACTTCTTCGACGTCACCGTCTGGGGCGCCCAGGGTGAGAACTGCGCGCGCTTCCTGAGCAAGGGCCGCCCGGTCGGCGTCCAGGGCCGGCTCGAGTGGCGCGAATGGGAGACCCCGGAGGGGCAGAAGCGCCAGGCAGTCGATATCATTGCCGATTCCGTCCAATTCCTGGGCGGCCGCGACGACGCTGCCCAGGGCAACGGTTTCGCGGCTTCCGGGGTAGGCGCCGGTGCGAGGAGCGACGTCCCGGTCGACGAGCGGGACTTCCAGACAGCTCCGAGCAGCGTCGGCGTGGGTGACGACGACATTCCGTTCTAGAGACTGCGAAGGTTTAGATGGCAAAGCAGCGTGGTGGACGGGCCAAGCCGGCCCGCAGACGTGACAAGAAGGGCGGACCGGGCAGCGGGCGGCGCAAGCCCTGCAACCACTGCAAGGACAAGATTGAGCAGGTCGACTACAAGGACGTCGTCGCGCTGCGTAAATTCATCTCCGAGAAGGGCAAGATCCGCTCGCGCCGCATCACTGGGGCATGTCGTCGCCACCAGAACCAGATCGCCCGCGCGGTGAAGCGGGCGCGCGAGCTGGCGCTGCTCCCGTACGTCAACGAGGGCGCCCAGGAGACCCCCGAGCGCGGCGGCCGCCGCGATCGTGGCGACCGCTGATGCCCCAGGCGATCCTCCTGACAGACGTCGAGTCGCTCGGTGAGCGCGGGCAGGTGATCGACGTCTCGAAGGGCTACCTGCGCAACTTCCTGATCCCTCGAAACCTGGCGGCGCCGGCGACGGCCGGCTCGATCGTGGCGGCCAAGCAGCGTGCGGCAGCGACCGAGCGCATCCAGCGTGAGGCGCATGCCCGGGCTAGCGAGGACGCGGCGCTGCTCTCGAAGACGGTGTTGACGATCGCCCAGCAGGCCGGCGATGACGGACGGCTTTTTGGTTCGGTGACAAACCAGGACATCGCCGACGCCGTGCGCGAGGCGCGCGGGCTGAAGATCGACAAGCGCAAGGTCCACCTCGAGGAGCCGATCAAGAGCGTCGGCACCTACCTGGTGGTCGTCGAGATCGCCGACGACGTCACGGCGACGATCAAGACGATCGTCACCGCGACGCGCTAGTCGTTCGTCTCGTCCCGATCACGCCCGGCCGCCCGCCGCCGCAACCGCCGGCTAATTTCGAGACACCGCATTAGGATTCGAGCGCGCGGATGGCCCGGACGAAGTCCGCGGTCCGGGCCGGGCTGAGCCGCCCGGCCGGCAGTTCGACGACGAACGCCGTGCTCCCCGGAAATCGCGCGTTCTGCCAGCCGGTGACCGACCCAGGGAACCGCGGGAGGCGTTGCAGGCGCATGCCGACGGCTCTCGCGAAGCGCCGCTCGACGTGCACGTCCCCGCCGGATTCATCGACGAGGTTCATGTGCTGGTGAAACCAGATGGTGACCGTCGGGCGAAGGCGGATGATCAGCCGGCGGGCGGCCGCGGACTCTGGTTCCGAGAGCGCTTGCGGGCCGGGGTAGAAG
>JRHI01001514.1_pt1 | contig 19066 bp, 10 predicted proteins | sample 215371 | NCBI WGS metagenome assembly JRHI01 (sample SAMN02929681, study PRJNA255918) | sediment metagenome | biome: cave system; feature: Ice Cave; material: Sediment; isolation source: sediment from deep within a dark volcanic ice cave with no known source of... ...
CGGCTTGCCGGCGAACCTCGCCAGGGCCGGCTTGGGATCGAAGGTATCGACGTGCGACGGACCGCCGTTCATGAAGAGGTGGATGACGCGCCTGGCTTTCGCCGGGAATTGCGGCGGCCGCGGCGCCAGGGGGTTGCGCGGATCCGGCGCGGCCTCGGCGGCAAGGAGGCCGGCCTGGTTCATGACTGTCGTCAGCCCCAGAGCGGCGAAGCCCATGCCGGAACGGCGGAGGAAATCGCGGCGCGTCGGTCGATCGAACATGGTTGGCATCTTCCTCCAGCCGCTTCCGGTTGGACACGAATTCCGTCAATCCAAAAAAGCAAATTCATTGGCCAGCAGGAGCACCTGGACGTACTTCTGCCACGCCGTGAGGCTGTTGCCACCAGTCGCCGTGTCCATGAAACGCAGCCCCAGGCGAACCTCCTCCAGTTCCGGCGCCCGGCCGTAAAGAAGACGATACAGGTAAATAATACGGTCTGTCTCGTCTTTTTGGGCGAGAACTTGGGCGCGGCCGAGCAGGTGTTGCGTCTGTTCCACGACGAAAGGGCTGTTCATCAGGAATAGAGATTGCTGTGGCACCGTCGTCTCGTGCCGCTGCGCAGTACAGGTGTCGGGACTGGCAAAATCGAAGGTGCGGAACAGGCTCGGCAGGTTCTGCCGGTCGATGAACCCATACACCGTGCGCCGGTGCGTAAACGGCGTCTTCAGGAGATCAACGGGCGGCCCGTCCATGACCGGGTCGAGTCGGCCGGCGACGGCCAGTAGCGCATCGCGCAGCGCCTCGAAGTCGAGGCGGCGGCGCTCCATGCGCCCCAGAAGACGATTGTCCGCGTCGAGTTGCTCCAGACGCGGATCGCCGTCGCAGCTCTGCTGGTAGGTCGCCGACAATAAGATCTGACGATGCAATTGCTTCAGCGACCAGCCCTCCTCCATGAACGTCGCCGCCAGCCAGTCGAGTAACTCGGGGTGCGTGGGCGCTTCGCCGCGCAGTCCAAAATTGCCAGGTGTCCGGACCAGCCCCTTGCCGAAATGATGCTGCCAGGCGCGATTGACCATGACGCGCGCCGTGAGCGGATTGTCACGGCTGGCAATGGCACGGGCCAGCTCGAGCCGACCACTGCCTTCCTTGAACGGCTGGCGCTGTGGACCGGCCAGGCAAGCCAGGAACTGGCGCGGCACCGCCTCCCCCTGGTTATTCGGGTTACCACGCAGGAAGACGTGCGGCTGGATTGCCTGCGGGGCATCGACCAGGACCATCGCGCTGGGGGGCACGCCTGGATGGGTAACACGCAGCTGGTCGATCTTTTTCTGGCGTTTGCGCAACTCGTCGCGGATCGCTCGGTTGCCGGACTGCAGGTCGGGCTTGTGTTCCTCCTCGTAATGGGTCGCCTCTTCCTTCAGCGCCACCAGTTCTTTCTGATATGCCTGGTAAGCCGGCGACTCCATCGGTGCGGCGAGGACCGGCAGGTCCTTCGGCTCGATCGAGCTGGCGAAGACTCCGTACAGAGAGTAGTAATCTCTGCTCGGAATCGGGTCGTACTTGTGATCGTGGCAGCGGGCGCAGGCCACCGTCAGACCGAGCAGGCCACGGCAGACGACGTCGATGCGATCGTCGATGATGTCGGGCTTATTGTTGAGAAAACGCCTCCCGAGTGTCAGGAACCCCATCGCTGCCAGCGGTCGCTTATCGGCGCCGACGGGGAGGCGGTCGGCGGCAATCTGCTGGAGGACGAACTGGTCGTAGGGCAGATCCTCATTGAGCGCGCGAATGACGTAATCGCGGTACGTGTAAGCGAAGGGAAAGCGGCGCTCCTCGGTAAAAACGTAGCCCTTGGTGTCGGCATAGCGGGCCACGTCGAGCCAGTGCCGACCCCAGCGTTCACCGTAGTGGGACGAGGCGAGTAACAGCTCCACGACCCGGGCGTACGCTTCCGGCGACGGATCGGCCTCGAAGGCCGTAACCTCTTCAGGCGTGGGCGGCAAGCCGATCAGGTCGAAGGTGACGCGACGCAGCAGCGTGCCGCGGTCGGCGGGTGGCGCGGGAGCCAGGCCTTTCGCCTCCAGTCCCGCGAGGACGAAGGCGTCGAGGGGAGTCTTGACCCAGGCCGCATGGTGAACCGCGGGAAGGGCAGGCTTGCGCACCGGTTGGAATGCCCAGTGTATCTTGCCGGCCTCGGCACTCGCCTGCTGATCGTGCCGCATCGGCGCGGTGGCAGCGTCCACGGACCAGGGCGCCCCCAGGCGCACCCATGTCGTCAAGGCCTCGACTGTTTCTTTGGGTAGTTTGCCCTTGGGGGGCATCTTCGTCTCGCCGGTGTAGCGAACGGCTCGGACGAGGAGGCTGCGGTCGGGTTCGCCTGGTACCACGGCCTGCCCGTTCTCACCGCCCTGCAGCACGACCGCGCGGGAATCGAGACGCAGGCCGCCCTTTTGCTTCTTGTCACCATGGCAAGACCAGCAATGCTCGGCGAGGACGGGGCGGATGCGCGACTCGAAGAATTCGACGGCCTGAGGCGCAGCGGGTGGATTCTGCGCAGCCAGGGCTTCGGCGGTCCAACCTAGAAGAATAAGGGCAGTGAGGATGATGCCAACGTTCTTCATACCTGGGTCCTCATGCTGCTGCGGGGCTTGCCTGTAATCTAACCCCGGTCCCGGCTTGGAAGACCGGGAACCAGTCCAGGGAATGCCAGGCCGGGGGAAGACGGACGTTGGGACCGCTATTTCCAGTCGGGTTTGCCATCGGGCGGGAGGGCTGGAAGATATTATTATCATACTCCGCGATGGCGGTCGTCGGCAACTGGATGCAAGCATTAGGTGTACCCCTTCTCCTCCAGGAAGCGCGAACCCAGCAGCCTGTTGATGCGGCGCTTCTCCGCAAGCCTGGTCCTGAGCGTTCCTGTCGATCCGCGAAGTATGCGGGGTGATGGATCAGTCGCAAAACACCCTGGCGGAAAGGACTTGCCCTGTCGCCCTGCGCGCAACTGTTGCCCACCAGCCGGGGGTTGCTAGGATGACGAGGCCGTTCCTGAAATCCCAATGATAGGTCGCGACAGGAGAACGAAATGGCCGAACCGATCTCGAACCTTGAAGAAGGCGCCATCCCAACACCTGCGCAGGCTGCACCTGCTCCCACGCTGGAGTGCGATGATGGCGAGGCATCCGCTCTTTACTACAACTTTGCCCGCGTCAGCGGCACGCCAGAAGAGGTAATCCTCGACTTCGGGCTGAACCCGATGCCGATGGGCGTGCCGGACAGGCCGATCCACGTATCGCAAAAGCTGGTGGCCAACTATTACACCGCCAAGCGGCTGCTGCTGGCGTTGCAGATGACAATCCAGCGACACGAGCAAGCGTTTGGCATGCTGGAGATTGACGTGAACAAGCGCGTCCGCCAGCCGGCGCGGCGTTGAACTGCCGATCTGCCCGCCGCGCCGGCAAGTGTCTTCTTCTCCCATGCGGGCGCGGCGGGCTAAGCTACAGGCGATTCGCGCGCCGTGACGTAGTGCTCATAGCAGCGCTGCAACCCCTCCTCGATGCCGAACCGCGGACAGTAACCCAGATCGTTTTGCGCCGCGCTGATGTCCGCCTGACTGTGCTTCACGTCGCCGGCTCGCGGTTCGGTGTGGATCGGCGGGATATCCGTTCCCAGCATCTCGTTGATGCGCATCACAAGGTCGAGTAACGTGGTGCGCCGGCCGCACGCAACATTGTACMCCCTGCCGCTCACGCCCGGGGCGTCGGCCGCCAGGAGGTTCGCCTGCAGCACGTCTTCCACGAACGTGAAGTCGCGCGACTGCAGGCCGTCGCCGTGGATTGTCGGACTCCGACCGGCAAGCAACGCTTGAAAAAACAGCGGGATTACCGCTGCGTAAGGACTGTTTGGCGACTGCCGCGGACCGAAGACGTTGAAATAACGCAAGCGGACCGTTTCCAGATTGAAAACATGGCTGAAGGCGACGCAATACTGTTCGCCGGTCAGCTTGGCCACGGCATACGGTGACAGCGGAGCCGTCGGATCGGTCTCGTACTTGGGCAAGCGTGCCGAGTTCCCATAAGCGCTGGAACTGGCGGCATAGACAACTCTGCGCACGCCAGCCTCGCGCGCCGCCAGCAGCACGTGCAGCGTCCCGGTGGCGCACGCCTCGTGCGTGGCCAGCGGATCGGCCACGCTGCGCGGCACCGACGCCAGCGCCCCCTGGTGGAAGACCAGTTCCACGCCCTGCGTGGCGCGCCGCACCGTCTCCAGGTCGGTCAGATCGCCGGTAAGCAGCTCGATGTGCTCGCAGACCTCCGCCAGATTGTCGAGGCTGCCGGTACTGAGATTGTCCAGCACTCGCACCTTATGCCCGCGTTCCAGCAGCACTGCCACAAGATGCGAACCAATGAAGCCGGCCCCGCCGGTTACCAGGCATGTTGTCACGCATGGCTCCTTTCCCTGTCCCTTATTACGCTTTCCAGATCCGGCAACCATGCGCCTGGCAAGCGGCCGTCGCGTTGCGAGTATCGACCAGCAGTCGGCTATGGCGCACGATCCACTCGTAATCGAAGGCCGAGTGATCGGTGACGACAAGGACACAGTCCTGCTCGGCCAGGAACTTCTCGGTCAAGGGCTCACTGTCGAGGCGGATCGAGTGGTGCTGCATCCGCGGCAGCGCCGGCAGGTGCGGATCATTGTAGGAAACGACGGCGCCGCGTTTCTGGAGAATCTCCAGAATGGTGAACGCCGGCGACTCGCGCGGATCGTCCACGTCCTTCTTGTATGCCACGCCCAGGACGCAGATCCTGCTCCCCTTGATGGCCTTGCCGTCCTCGTTGAGGGCCTCGGCCACCCGGGAAACGACGTACTCCGGCATCGACGTGTTGATCTCGCCGGCCAGCTCGATGAAGCGGGTGTGGAGACCGTACTTGCGGGCAGCCCACGTGAGATAAAAAGGATCAATTGGAATGCAATGGCCGCCCAGGCCGGGACCGGGATAGAACGCCTGGAAGCCGAATGGCTTCGTCTTCGCCGCGCCGATCACCTCCCAGACGTCGATGCCCATGCGCTCGAAGACGACTTTCAACTCGTTGACCAGGGCAATGTTCACGGCGCGATAGGTGTTCTCCAGGATCTTGCACGCCTCGGCGACGCCGGTGCTGGAGACCGGCACGACGCCCTCGACGACCGGCGTGTACAGCGCCACGGCCAGGTCACGGCTTACCGGGTTCATGCCGCCGACGACCTTCGGGATGTTGCGCGTAGAGAAGTCGCGGTTGCCCGGGTCCTCGCGCTCGGGGCTGTAGGCAAGGAAGAAGTCGCGGCCGGCGCGCAGCCCGCTCTCCTCCAGGATCGGCAACAGCAGGTCTTCCGTCGTGCCGGGGTAGGTCGTGCTCTCAAGGATGATGAGTTGACCCGGACGCAGGTGCGGGAGGATGCTCTGGGCAGTGCTAACAATGTAGGACAGATCCGGTTCGCGCGCTTCGGTCAAAGGCGTCGGCACGCAAATGACGATTGCGTCCATGTCGCGGAAGCGGGCGGCATCCGTGGTGGCGTCGAAGCGGCCGGAGGCCATCATCTCGCCGACGCGCTCGGAGATGATGTGGCCGATGTAACTTTCGCCACGCTTCAACATGGCGACCTTGTCCGAGTCAATGTCGAAGCCGAGAACGGGGTAGCCGCCCCAGGCGAAGGTTTCGGCCAGGGGCAAGCCGACGTAGCCCAGGCCGACGATGCCGACGCGCGCGGTGCGCAGGTCGATCCGCGCCCGCAATTGCTCGGCCAGTGATTCGGTTGTTGTCAAGTCCAGGGTCATGTATGCGTCTCCATGTGCTGTTGCCGCTTGCAGCTTGGCGTACTTCCATGCTAACAACCTACAAGCGGCGTTCGTAAGAGGATTACTGCGGGTCCAGATCGGTCATCACCTTGCGGAACGCTGTTTGCTCGATCGGATGCAACTGTTCGGGTTTCAGTCCCGAGGACTTCGCCCGGCGCAGGGCCGTCAGTGCGGCCTCGCGGTCTTTAGCCAGGTAATGCGCCTGGGCCAGGCGGAAATAGCGCGAAGGACTGGGCTGGTCGGCGTTCGCCTGTTCGAGGTCGCGGATGGCGGCCTCGACCTGATTGCGGGCCATCTGCACCACGGCCCGCGTGTCGAGCAGTTCTGCTCGGGCCCCCTGTTTCTGAATGGCCCGCTGGATTAGCGTCAGCGCCTCGTCCGTGTCGCCCGCGGTCTCCGCCATCAACCAGGCCAGGTTGTTCATGGCCACGAGGTTGCCAGGGTCCAGGGCCAGCGCTTGCCGATAATACGTCTCCGCCCGGGCATAGTTCCCTTGCAGGTCGTGCAGCTCGGCAAGGTAGAGAATTAATGCTATCGCCTTTGGATCTTTTGCGCGGGCCGCCTCCAGGTGTTTTTCCAAACGCCGGTACGGCTCGGCGCCCGGGCGCATGGCGCGCAGCACCGCCAGGTTCGCCGCGCCAACCACCTGCGGCCGACACGTTCCCCAGGCTATTTCGCACGCAGCGACAGCCTCGTCAAACCGCTTTTGGCGTGTCAGGCAGCCGGCCAGCAGGAGCACGTCCTCAGGGCGGGCGTTCTTGCGGTTGGCGTGAGCGCGGACCAACTCCAGAGCACGCGGCGCCTGATCGCGGCCCTCCAGCACGAGCGCTTGCAGATCAAGCGAACCCAGTGTATTTGGCTCAGCTTGATGCTTCTTTTCCAGCTCCATGAGCTGCTCGACGTAGCGCTGGGCCTCGGTGAACTCGCGCTGCCGAATCAGGCTGCGAATGTGGTAAGTGAGGTAGGTCGGGTTGTCGCCCTGACTCGCCACCAGGGCCACCAGAAGCTTGCGGGCCTTTGTCGTGTACCCCTCCGCTTCGTACAGCCGGACCAGGAGGAACTGGTCATCGGGTGTCAGGGCTCTGCGCCTGGTCAAGTCCTCGAGCAGGGTAATGGCCTGGGTCCTGCAGGCGCGCCGTTCGCGCGACGCCAGGACGTGGGCCTGAACGCGCACATCGTCTATCTTTGATTCCGGCTTACTGGCAGCGGTCTTGCTCTCTTTCAACTGGAGGCCGGCAAAGGAAAGCGCCTCCAGAAAATGCTGCTCGTCGCTGTAGCTCGCCAGCAGCAGGGCCAGGCGCCGCCTCGCCCAGTCCACTTCGCTGTCCGGGGCCTTGCCCGCCTCCTGCACGAGCGGTCGCAGCATGGCTTCGGCCTCCCTGGGAAGACCGGCACGCACATAGAACGTCACCGCCGCCTCGCGGACGAGGAATTCCGCCGGCTGAAGCTTCAGCGCCTCCTCGTAGTGCTGGCGGGCGCCGTCCACGTCGCCCAGGGCTTCGCAGCACTGGGCCAACGTCAACGCCAGCGGACCTGCGGGCAGTTTTCCGCGCGCGGTTTCCATTACTTCGCGAGCCTCGTCGCGCTGGCCGATGCCAGCGAGGAAACGCACCAGGGCAAGCCAGGCCTCAGGCCTGTCACCGCCCAACTCGACGCCACGGCGCAGGTCGCGCTCCGCCTCGCGCAGACGACCATCGGCCGCCAGGACTACACCGCGGCGCAGGTAATCCCGGCAATCGGTCGAGTTCTCAGCCACCGCTGCCATGGCCAGTTGCACGGCACGGCCCGGGTCGTGGTTGCGCAAGGCGACGTCGGCGGCCAGCCATTGCAGATCGGAGTCCGCGCCGGTCATGCTTGTCATCTGCCGCATGACCGCATCCGCCTCGTTGGTTCGGCCCCGCTGGTCGAGCAGCCGGGCCAGTTCACGCAGCACGCGCGGGCTGCGTTCATTCAGTTCGAGTGCCTTCTGGTAGTGACGAATGGCCTCGTCGGGGTTATTGCGCAGTTTATCCACGTCGGCCCGGGCCAGTTCGACAGCTGCCCAACCGGGCCGCTGCAAAGCTACCGTATCGAGCAGCGCTGCCGCCTGGTCCAGGGCAGCGCGCTCCGTGTTCTTCTGGCCCTGGCGCAGCAATCGCAGCGCCGCGCCGTAGCTCCAGAGTGGTCCGTGGCCACCCTCGATGCTCCGCACCTGATCGAGCACATTATTCAGGGTCGCCGCGTCTTCCGTCTCGAGGGCCAACTCGATCTGCACGAGCTTGATGCGAGCGTCGTGTTCGTGTTGCGGCAGCGCGGCAAGTTGGCCCCAAAGCTGCGACGCCTCCAACTTCTTGCCGGTACGGTAAGCAATCTCAACCAGCCCGCGCAGCAGGCTACTCTGCTCATCACGCGTGAAGGAGTCCAGCTTCGCCGCCAATGTGAGCGGGAAGGCGCCCCGCTCCTGCTTTGCAACCTCAGCCCAGCTCCGGGCGCGGGCAAGTCGCAACTCCACGCTGTCGCCGGTCTGCTTGTCCATCTCCTTGATGAGCTGAGCTACCTGCTCCGGCTGCTTCTGGAATTCGGCCAACTCGATCAGGGCCGCCCAGGGTTCGACCCGCTTGGGGAAGCGCCGGCGGGCCTCCTGCAACGTGGCACGCGCGCGGTCCCAGTCCTGACGTACGCTCAGGACGCGCGCCTGGAGGAGCGACACCTCCACCGCCTCGGGCAGTTCTCTGGCTGCCCGTTGCAAGGTCGCTTCGACCTCGCGCCAATCGCTGAGGCCGCGTACCAAATTGCGGCCGATCAGCAGCCGCGCCAATTCCACCCAGGCGGCCTTGGGCGCGTTGCCCCGCTTCAGGAGATCCTGATACTGCGCAATCGCCTCATCAGGCCGGCCGAGCCCCCAAAGGATCCGACCGCGCCCTTCCAGGGCGGGCAGCAAGGCCGGCGACGGCAGGGGCCGTTGGCCTTCGCGCCCGATCAGCCGTTCATAGGCCGCCAACTGCTGGGCCGGTTCGTCCATCTCCTTGTAGCAGCCGGCGAGGTAGAGATCGATTTGGTCGAGCAATGCGGGAGCCGCTCCGTCGCGCTCCAGTTGCGGCCGCACAAACTCCAGCCGCCGCGAGGCCTCGGCGGCGCGACCTTGCAGCAAGAGCAGGCGGGCTTGGAGGTAGTCGAGACTGGTCTCCGTGGCTTTGGCCTTGCGCATTTGGGCGAGGGTTTTCTCGGCGAGGTCCCGCTTGCCGCCGTCGATCAGCAGGTTTGCCTGGAGCCAGAGGAGATCTGTCTGTTCCGGCAGGACCTTCAGGCCCTCGGTCAGCCGTGCGATTGCCACCTGCGGCTTGCTGTCGGCCAGTTCGACCTCTGCCAACGCGAGATAGAGGTGCTTGTCTTCGCGGTGCATTTCGAGGCCGTGCGTCAGGTATTCGCGGGCCTTCGGCAAATTCCCCTCGGCCCGTGCCAGCTCGGCGGCGGCCAGCAGCACTTCAGGCTCGTTCGGCGCCAGCCGGAGGGCGGCATCGACGTCGCGCGCCGCTTCCGTCAAGTGCTTTGGGTCGCGCAGGGCAGCGACATAACGACGGTTCCAGCGAACCAGATGCGCGTGATAGTCGCCTTCGTTCTTCGTGACGAGCAGGTCGAGTACTTGCGCCGGATCCTTGCGCAGCACCTGGTCGGGGTCCTGGAGGATGGCCTTCCACTGGGCGCGATCCGGCCTGCTCAAGAGGCTGGCAAGGCGTTCGTAGACCTCGCGCTGCTGCGGCGCTAGCTGGATCGACTGCCACCAGAGAATCGCGGCATCCGCGTAGTGCTCTTGCGCCGCGTGGCACTGGCCGAGCAGGTCGCAGACCTCGCCGTCGTTGGGCAGGGCGTCATGCAGCTGGTTCAGGTGGTCCAGGGCGACGTCGGCTCGACCGAGCAGCAAGGCGACGCGGGCGAGTTGGCGGCGCATGTCCTGCCGTTGCGGATCGCCTGCGACCACGCCTTCGAGAACGAAGAGCGCCTGCGTAGCGGTACGATACGACAGTTTGCCGCGCTCGCTGCCAAGCACCTGCTCGGCGAGAAGGCGACCGAGGTTTGCCCGCTCCCGAGTATCGTTGGGCACGAATTCGAGATAGCGCCCCAGGTAGCGGATCGCCTGGTCCGGTTGCCCCTGTTCTTCGGCTCGCCGGGCCTGCCAGAGCAGGGCCTGAGCGATGCGCCCAGTCTGGAGGCGATGCACGAGATAGGCCCCGGCACCGAGCACAATCGAGATACCCAGGAGCCACAAGAACAGTTTGCTATTGAATCGTCTCATGTGTGGCCGTTCCATCGGCAATGTCAGAAGGATGGGTAGGCTTGGCGAATGTGCGAGGCGGGAGGAGAGAGCACACCCGGCAGTGCGTCGCGCAAGAGCCAAGTCATGGTGAATAACCCGGGGAGTATGCAGCGAAACAGGGAAAGCATGTACTGGCGCAGGGAATTCCCTGCGCCAGTACGCGAGCAAGTTGCGTCAGACGGGGCAAGGGATGTCTTGCCCGCATCACGGTCGCCGTGGCTGGGTCGTCAGCGCGGGACCAACAAGCGAGCCATTTTTAGGCCGCCCTGCGAGCGAGCCACTTCCGCCAGGAGGCGGCACCCAGGCCGGTCAGCCCAAGGAAGGACAGCACCAGGGTGGACGGCTCGGGAGTGTCGTGCGGCGGGGGCGGTTGTCCGCCACCCTGGAACTTTGCCACGATCTCGCCGCCGATGCTGCCGTGGTTGGCGGAACCCGGCGAGGTCGAGTGCGTGAACTGGTCGAGCGTGACGGTAAGGGTGTTGCCGTTGATATTGAAGCTCTCAGACGTCGGGCCGATGAAAGTGTTCTGCATGCTCGAATAGTTACTGTAGAAAATGGCATGCAGGTGCCCGTGAAAGATCGCCGTTCCGGTGGCATTGTTGGAATTGTCGGTCAGCACCACCGACAGGGTGTAATTCGTGTCAACCACGTCCGGCTTGGTCTTGGTCGCCGTGCTGGCCGTCGTCAAGTTGCTGGCCACGATGTCGGCAGCCGGCAGACTGGAGAACTGCGTCGGCACGTCGATACTGACGGCACTCTCATTGCTGAAATTCACATAATGATCGTTCGCATTGTGGATGGGATCGGCGCCGATCGCGTAAACGCGGGAGCCGCCCGGGAAGACAACAAACCCAGAACCGGTCGGGGCCCAGTTCTCCGTGACGGAAATGGAGTCGGGCGGTACAGGGTTGGCGCGCGCGCTGGCGCCGGCCAGCACGAGCAGGGTGAGGACGGACCCGCAAAGGGTCACTAACGAGCGTTTCATGTGCGTGGTTCCTTTCCTATCCATAGTACTTGCCACGGGACGGACGCAACTGGCGAACTCTTCTTCCATGCCAAGTGCTCGTCAGGTGTCAGACGGGGATGCGAATCCAGGCCTCCTTACCTAGCATGTGGCAGAAGTGCTCGGAAGACCGTGCAGTCCCTCTTGCCGGAAGCATCCTAAACAACGGGTCGCTTCGCTGTCAATGTGTCAATCCGGGCCAGATGCGGGGGGCGATGCGGCAGCTGCCCCGTACAGCGGACTTACGTCCCGCAGCGCGGGCCATTTCCGCTTTTTTCAGGTGGAGGGGCCGGCGCGCGGACACTGTGGGAAGCGATACGAACCAGCTAGCCCGAACGGCGATCTTAAGGAATACAGCAGTCTATGTCGGGCAAAATCGAGCAAGCCTGCGGCACGCGCCGATTGTACCAACTCTAGTGCTGCGCGAAACAGGGCAATCTGGGAAGAATTCGGCCCTGGCAATGGATCGTCGGGTAACTTGGAGTGAGGTCTGCACGCCGCTGTTTTCGGAGTGCCGCCCTGGGAGGAGGTGATGGCGCCTCCCTGCCTGACAATCCACTACGAATTCGCATTCAGGAGCCGACATGACCCGCGTGTACGGCCGTCGGTTTTATCCGCGCGTCGAAGGGCTGGAGCACCGCGAACTACCCTCGACTTCATCCTGGCTGAGCGAAACTTTCGACAGCACGACCGTTGGGTCGCTCCCAGCCGGTTGGTCGCAATGGAGCAGCGCCGGCGGTACCGCGGGCGCGAGCGCCCAAATCGCCCTGAGATCCGTCAATAGCCTGCGCTTTGCCGCCCCTTCAATCGGCGCCGCTGCCCGTGCCTGGCTCAACCCGCTGCTACCCGCCGACGTGCAACTCAGCGCCGCCCTCCATTTCGACAGCCAAACTGCGGGCCAACTCTTTGTGCGCGGCCGCAACCTGACGTCCACCGCTCCTAGCTACTACGCGGTCTCCTTGACGGCCGGGCAGCAGGTGCAGTTTCTGCGCGTCGTCAATGGCGCCGCGACCGTGCTGGGACACGTCCGCGCCACCGGCGCTGCCAACGAGTGGCTGCGTCTCACCCTGTACGCTAACGGCAGCAACCTGCGCGTCCAGGTGTTCCGCACCGCCACCGGGCAATACCTCGCCGGCAATGGCCAATGGCAGGCTCCGCCGACCTGGGCGATTAGCCTGAGCGATCGTGGCCTGCCCGGTCTGGGTAAGGTGGGACTGGCACGAACCGCGGGCACTGCAGGCACGACCTACTTTGACGACGCGGCCATTGATCTGCCAAACGCGAGCCAGCAGTTCGACAGCACCCCAACCGGTCGCTTGCCGGGTGGCTGGTCGAGCTGGACCTCGGATGGCGGCGTGACAGGGTCTTTCCACGTCGAGTCGGGCCGGTCCCTGAGCGGAGCACACGGCCTGGCGTCGGGAACCGGCGCCAGTTCGATTGCCGCTCGGGCCTGGTCAACCACGGTGCAACCGGCCGACGTCCAGGCGGGGGCTTCGTTCTTCGTTGACAGTCTGATCCCGGCGGGCGTCCTTGTCCGAGGCATGCAGCTCGATTCCGCCACGCCGAGCTATTATTCCCTCCTTGTGACCCGCGGTCTGTCGGCCGAACTGGTGCTGGTGAGCAGCGGCAAAAGAACGGTACTGGGTCAGGTGCGGTCGGCCGGCTACTTCGACAATCAGTGGGTGCGCGTCACGCTCTCCGCAGGCGGCGGCAACTTGCGGGCCCAGATCTACCGTCTCGACGATGGGCGATATCTCAATAGCGTGGGTCAGTGGCAGGTGGGACCAACCTATGCCCTGAATGTAAGCGACGCAACGCTGGCCGGCCCCGGCCTGGCCGGCGTGGAACGGCCGGCGCGGTATGCCGGCACGGTCGCACTCGACGACTTCGCCGCATACCCGCTTGTGGCCGATCAGGAGCCGCCGAGCGTTGCCATTCGGCTACCGGCAGCCGGATCGGCCCTGTCCGGCGTCGTCGCGGTAGAAGCAACGGCGACCGATAACATCAGCGTCACGCGCGTCGAGTTCTATGTCGATGGCGTTTTGCAAGCGGCGGACACATCGTCGCCGTATCGTTGGGAGTTCGACACGACCACGGCCAGCAATGCCACGCACACGCTGGGCGTGCGGGCCTACGACGCCAGTGGCAACACCGCCTGGGCCTCCGTGAACATCACAACGCAGAATGACACCTCGCTGTCGCGGCCGGAGTTTCCGCGGCACTACCGGCACATCCGTATCGCCGAGTTAGCCTACACCGGGACGCCGTTCGGCGCCTTCGAGGACGGCCTGTTGCGGAGCAGCGTCGATCTGGTCATCCCGGCTGCCGCCGCGCTGGGCCACATCAATAACGTCGCCCCGAGCACACCGCAGCTGCTTTACGCAAACGTCTCGAACCTGTACCAGGAATCGCTCCTCGATTGGCTCGCCTATGCCGACAAGAACAGCCTGTCACGCGCGGGCGCGTTCTACCATGCCGCGCGGGCGCTGCCGTTCGCGGGCAACAGTCCATCTTCTGTGCCGGTTTCGTGGTTCTGGAGCGTCTACCGAGGGGATGCGGCGCTATCAAAGTATACATCGCAGGCCAGGGGAATCGTGCCAGGCGGGGTGCCCTTCGGCGCGGCGGGCCAAGCTGTATACGTCGGCTATCCGGAGCGCTTTCGTGAGATCAATGTGCAGCTGGCGACGGCCGCCGCCAACGGTTGGTCAGCGGTGCTGGAATATCCAACCGCGGTGGATGCCGCCGGCCGGCCGACAGCCTGGGGAACGCTGGCCCCGCTGAGCGACGGCAGCGCCGGTCTAACCCACTCCGGCCAGCTCACTTTCGATCCGCCGACCGACTGGCAGCCGGCGTCGATTGGCAGTGCGGCCCGGCTCTACTACGTCCGCTTCCGGACCGGCAGTGGTGGCACAGCGCCGGTGGCGCGCACCATCCTTGGCCGCGATTATGTCGGCGCTCACGGCACCACTTCAGGAATGATTCCAGCCTTCGATGCCACCGCTGACGCCAATCACGACGGTTACTTAAACGATGCGGAATATGCGCATCGGACCCCCGGAATGGATGCGCGCTTCCGTTATGAGAGCCGGCTGTTCTACGGTAACTATGGCCAGATGCGTTTCGCGGTCAACCCGTCGAACCTCGGCATCCGTAACTGGGCGACCGACTATTCTGGGCGTCTACTCCAGAGTCAACCGCTGGCCGCGGGTCTATTCGTGGATAATTCTGGTGGAAATACTCCTGTGAGTGTCACCGACGTGATGGAACCGGTGGCGTCGTATGCGAACGATTACGGCAGCATGCTCAACGCTGTCGCCCGGCACAGCGGACCACACTGGCTGCTGCTGAACACGGCCGGCGGAGGCAGCAGCGCCGACCCGGTGATTCAGCGCGTGCAGGGATATTTCGACGAGTTCGCACTGCGCCCCCTGGCCAACAACTGGCAGCAGTTCCAGGACATCGCCGGCACCGTGGCCCACCGCGCGACGCTGCGGGCGCCTGCGCCCTATACGGTACTCGACAGTCTGCCAACCGGTGGTTCGCCGACAGATCCACGGACGCAGGTGGCGACTCTGGCATATTACTACCTGCTCGGCGATCCGAACTCGACATTCCTGGACTTCTTCGGCGGCTTTGGGCCGGGCACTTCCTGGAGGAATCACTGGTCGGCCGCGGCAGCCTACGACGTCGGCCAGCCCGCCGGAAGCTGGTCCCTATTCGCCAGCGGCGCTGATCCATCCAATACCGCTCTCTCGTATCGCATTTATCAGCGGAGCTACGGCAACGCACTGGTCCTGTACAAACCTCTCTCCTATGGCCGCGGCGCTAGCGGGACACTGGCTGCCGCCACGGCGACGACGCACGCGCTGCCCGGGACCTATCGCAGTCTGAACGCGGACGGCACCCTTGGCGCGACCGTCACGAGCATCAGTCTGCGGAATGGCGAGGGTGCGATTCTGGTGAAGGTATAACAGCGCGCCGATCCGCGTGCGGTCCTCTCAGCGAACCACCGGCACGACCTTGTGGAAGTGCAGTTCCACCTCCCGATCGAGCACCCGCCGCAGACCTTCAACCAGGCACGTCGGTTCGTGGTCTGTCTCGCCGATGCGGACGATCTGCTCCAGCGGTGTCCCTGGTGGAACGGTGAACGTATCCTGGTGGATGATCTGGTCGCCTGCGTCCAGTTCCGGCACGATGAAATGGACCGTCGCGCCATAAGTCAGCATGCGGTGGCCATAGGCATCTCGGTAGGGCTGGGCGCCTGGGAAGGCCGGCAGAAGGCCGTGGTGCAGGTTAATGATTCGGCCGCCGGCAAACTTCCAGCACACGGTGGGCGGAATCAACCGCATGTAGCGGGCTAACACGACGTAGTCGGCTGCGTACTCGTCGAGCAGCTCGACCATGCGGTCATTGTCGGGTTTCCCCTCTTCGTCGCCGATGTGATGCCACGGTACGCTGAACTGCTCGGCGACCGCCCGGCAGGATGGCCGGTTGCCTAGGACCAGGGCAGGCGTGGCGCGCAGGCGGCCGTCGCGGATCGCACGGAGCACGGCCAGCGGCGGTTCCGGCCGATGCGTCACGCACAGGGCCACGCGCGGCGGTTGGTCGTGTTCGTCGCGCGACCACGTGCGGATTGACAGACCCTTGTCCCGACCGATGGTTGCCAGCGCCGTCCGCAGTGCGGTGATGGCTGTGCGCTCCGTCGGCCACTCCATGCGCAGCAGCATCGCAAAGACCCGCTCGGCGTCGTAGTCGTACATCTGGATCTCGGCGATGTTGGCCCCGGCCGAGGTGACGTAGTGAACGATTGGGTCCGCCAGGCCACGGTTGTCCGGCCCTACGGCCGTGATGATGACCTGCATTTGCCCTGTCCTCGTGCGGGGGGCCGTCACTTGTACGCCTCATATTCCTTACCCAGCACAGCGGCGGCAACCTTCAGTTTCAGGATCTCGTCGGTTCCCTCGTAGATGCGGCAGACGCGCACGTCCTGGAGATGCCGGCCTGGACGGTAAAGGGTTGACCAGCCGCGACCGCCGTAAACTTGCACCGCTCGATCCGCGGCGTCCCAGGCGGCATTCGCCGCGAATAGCTTCGCCTGGGCCGCCAGGAGATCAGCCCGAGCTTTCAGTTCGGCGTTGCCGGATTCACCAGCGCTCGCGTCCTTCGCCTCGGCCGCCCGCAGCAGCAGTGACTCGCTCGCAACGCGATCCATTTCGATCGCGGCAATGTGCTCCTGCACGAGCTGATGCTTGGCGATTGGTTTGCCGTGCTGCTCGCGCTGTTTTGCGTAGCTCGCCGCCTCGGTCAGGCAGTCTTCGATGACCCCGAGACAGCCGGCCGCGACGCTGAGCCGGCCGCTGACCAGGGTGCCCATGGCGATGCGAAAGCCGTTTCCCTCGCTACCGAGAAGATTGGACGCTGGCACCGCGTAATCGGTTAGCTGGAACATGGCCGTATTCGCAGTTGGCATGCCCATCTTCGCGGTGAGATCTTCCTTGTCGAAGCCCGGTCCGCCGGTGTCTACGAGGAAGGCGCTCATCCGGCCGCCGGCCTTGGGATAGGCGAAGGTGACGACAGTCGTGGCGATGCCGCCGTTCGAGATAAGGTATTTGACGCCGTTGAGGATGTACTGCTCCCCTCGGCGCTCGTAGGTAGTTTGCAGCTCGAGCGGATTGCTGCCGGCCTCCGGCTCGGTCAGTCCGAAGGCAAAGATCTTTTCGCCGGTCGCACCGCCTGGCAGGTAGCGACGCTTCTGCTCCTCATTACCCCAGGTAGAGATGGGGTACTCGCCGATGGAGGTATGGCCGGAGAAAAAGGTACGCACGCCGGTGCCCTCCTGTCCGATGCGCGCCAGGGCCCGAACGTAGGTGACGGTATCGACGCCGCGGCCGCCGTACTCCGCTGGCACCGGCATGGCCAGGAGGTCGTGTTTGTGCGCGAGCGGGATGAGCTGCTCGTTATAGCGGTGCTCAACGTAGCACAGTTCCTCAATGGGGCGGATCTCCTCGCAGAACGCCTCGACGTCGGCCAAAAGCCGCTTTGCATCGGATGGGGTCATGGACGGTCGCCTCCATGTTTCAAGGAGTCGCGCAGATGTCGAGGATAGTGTAGGCACTCCGCGCAGGACGGGACAGCCAGGTTTACGGTTGCCATCGACCAGCAGGCGCTTCACAATGAGCCGCGACGCTCTTGCGGGTTAGCGATAGGGGCAAGAATGCGCAAGGCGAATTCAGGAGTCCGCCGCATGTCCGAGCCGCAGCCTTCTCCCGCCGATTTCGGGGGACAGCCGACACTGCCACCGTGCGCCGCCGCCACGCGCGACCAGCCCACGATCCCCTACCACCACATTCCGGGCGGCGCCGCGGCGGATTTCACAAGTCGCCCCTTTGGCGAGTACGAACTGCTGGCCGAGATCGGTCACGGCGGCATGGGCATCGTCTACAAGGCGCGGCAGAAAAACCTTGACCGCATCGTCGCACTCAAGACCATCCTCCCCGGCCACTTGAATGACGCCGAGGACCTGCAGCGTTTTCGCATCGAGGCTGAGGCCACGGCCCGCCTGCAGCACCCCAACATCGTCACCATCCATGGCGTCGGCGAAGTCGAGGGGGTCCACTACTACAGCATGGACTACATCGACGGCCCTAGCCTGGCGCAGCGTGTGGCCCATGGACCGCTCCCCGGGATGCTGGCCGCGCGCTACGTTATGACGATCGCCCGCGCCATTCACCATGCACATTGCCAGGGCATCCTCCACCGCGACCTGAAGCCATCGAACATCCTCCTGGATAGCGAGGATCAGCCGCACGTTACCGACTTCGGACTGGCCAAGAAAATCGGCGGCGATTCCGGGCAGACACGCACCGGCACCATTCTCGGCACACCGAGCTACATGTCCCCGGAACAGGCGGAAGGCAAGAACAAGGACTTGAAACCCACCTGCGACGTTTACGGTCTCGGCGCCGTGCTGTACGAGCTCCTGACTGGCCGGCCGCCGTTCAAGTCCGACACGCCGCTCGATACGCTGATGCACGTCGTCGAGCGTGAACCGGCGCCGCCGCGTTTGCTGAACCCAAAGATCGACCGCGACCTGGAAACGATTTGTCTCAAGTGTTTGGAGAAGGATCCACGGCGGCGCTACGCCTCGGCCGAGGACCTGGCCCAGGACCTGGAGTGCTGCCTGCAGGGCGAGCCGATCAGCGTCCCCAGCTTCAACGTTTTCGACCGCCTGGCACGCAGCCTCGACCGCAGCCACTACGACGTCGAGTTCCGCAGTTACAGCACCGTGATGTTTCTCTTTGCGGGGATCGTGTTCCTGGAGCAGGTGCTCGTTCACTTCCTCACCCTGGGCGAGCCACCTTACCCCTACACCTGGTTAGGCCTGTCGCGCGCGATGCAGTTTGCGCTCATGGGGCTGGTCTTCTTGCGCTACCGCTCGCACCAATTGGCGCCCACCAATGTGGCGGAACGCCAGCTGTGGGCGGTGGTTTTCAGTTACCTGCTAGGGTGTATCGCCGTCGTCATCGTGGATCGCCAGCTGATGGTGGAGAACTTGCCTCCCAACGAGTTGACGCTGTTCCCCCTCTGGTCGATCCTGGCCGGCATGATGTTCTGGATTCTTGGAAGCAGCTACTGGGGCCGATGCTACGCGTTTTCCGTGCTTTTCTTCGTCGGGGCTGCGCTCATGCCGCTGGACCTGCACAGCGGCCCCCTGCTAATGGGAGGACTGTGGGCGGGGGCACTCACCGCCATCGGCTGGCATCTCCACCATCTCGCAGGTCCAGGGAATGGAGAGAAAGACTCATGAAAAACCGCCGCATGGGTAACACCGGCCTGAAGGTCTCCGAGGTCTGCCTCGGCACAATGACCTTCGGCCACCAGTGCGACGAGGCCACGTCGCGGGCCATCCTTAGGCGGCGTCCAAGAATTAGTTCCAATTCCACCATCCCGGTTCAC
>JRHI01001515.1_pt1 | contig 19058 bp, 13 predicted proteins | sample 215371 | NCBI WGS metagenome assembly JRHI01 (sample SAMN02929681, study PRJNA255918) | sediment metagenome | biome: cave system; feature: Ice Cave; material: Sediment; isolation source: sediment from deep within a dark volcanic ice cave with no known source of... ...
GTGCCGGATCTACGCGCCGGTCGGCGTTCATGAAAACCTGCTCGCCTATCTCGTGCGCCGTCTTCTTGAAAATGGCGCCAACTCCTCTTTCGTCGCGCGCCTCGGCGATCCGCGTGTGCCGGGTTCCGAGCTTATCGTCAGACCGCAGGCCATCATAGGCAATAAAGAACATTCCCGGGCGCCGGGACTGCCGCTGCCCGCGGATATTCACATGCCGTCGCGCAAGACCGCTCATGGAATCGAGTTCGGCGATAGTCGAGTGCTTGCCGCCCTCACCAATGCGATCGCGAAATCCGCGCGGATGCGGGAGGCGGCGCCAATCGTCTCTGGCGCGCGGCGCGAGGGAAAGGAGCGTGCGGCCGTTTCGCCAATCGACGGGTCGAAGATTGGTGTTGTGCGCGAGGCCGCGCCCGGCTTGTTGGCGGAAGCCATGGGCGAGGCGCGCGCGGGCTTCCGTCTGTGGTCTCATGTGCCTGCTGAGTTGCGCGCGGCCTGTCTCGAGCGTGCCTCGAAACACATAGAGTTTGAGGCGCCAGCATTGCTGGGCCTGCTGCAAGCCGAGGCGGGCAAGACACTGGAGGACGCGGTAGGCGAATGGCGGGAGGCAATCGATTTCTGCCGCTATTACGCGCACAATGCGCGCAGGCTGTTTGAGAACGCGACTCTCCTGCCCGGGCCGACGGGAGAAGACAATCGACTCGATTGGCATGGGCGAGGAGTGTTCATATGCATTAGCCCTTGGAACTTTCCGTTGTCGATCTTTCTCGGCCAGATAGCCGCGGCACTTGCCGCCGGAAACAGCGTCCTCGCCAAGCCCGCCGGGCAGACCCCCTTGATCGCCACGATCGCGGTCGAGCTGTTCCACCGCGCTGGCGTGCCCGGCTCGGCGATGCATCTGTTGCCGGGTGGAGGCGAGCTTGGCGAGAAGCTTATCTCGTTGCCCGGCGTCGCGGGGGTGGCCTTCACGGGCGCGATGGAAACCGCCGCGAAAATCAATCGCGGGTTGGCCGCGAAGGAMGGGCCAATTCCRGYGYTGATCGCGGARACYGGCGGGATCAACACGATGATYGTCGATGCGACGGCCTTGCCSGAACAAGTTTGCGACGATGTTCTCGCCTCKGCGTTTCGCTCGGCTGGRCAACGCTGCTCCGCGCTYCGGCTTCTTTGCGTCCAGGACGACGTCGCGGACAAGATGATCGCGATRATCGCCGGGGCGGCACGCGAACTCCTSRTCGGCGATCCGCGCGATACGCAAGTCCAGGTYGGCCCGGTMATCGATGSCGCCGCCRAGGCAAACCTTAATGCGCATATCGSACTGATGCGAMGCTCGGCGATTRTCCACTTCGCRGGCGAGMTACCGTCRYKYGTGCCGCCAGRCGGTTTTTATGTCGCGCCTCACATTTTCGAAATTGYCGCCGTSGGCGATCTGAAACGMGAGATATTCGGYCCRRTTCTMCATGTCGTTCGTTACARGGCAGCCGARCTTGATGGATTGCTYGATTCGATCGAAGCYAGCGGRTTTGGGCTGACCATGGGAGTGCATTCGCGCATTGACGCCACCATCGATCRWATTTTAGGCCGRCGGCTRGCGGGCAATTGYTATGTCAATCGYAATATGATCGGGGCCGTCGTTGGCACKCAGCCCTTCGGCGGGTTCAATCTGTCSGGCACSGGSCCCAAAGCGGGCGGGCCGCATTACCTCAACCGTTTTTGTCTCGAACAAACGGTCTCGATCAACACCGCGGCGGTGGGCGGGAACGCTAGTCTCATCAACACCTCGCAATGATCCGAAAGGAACGCATTTCGCTTGCAAGACTTCCGTCATTTCACGAGACGCGCCCTTGCTCCGCGGGGAGCGTGGGAATTGGGCGATGGCTTCTGGGTCCATGATGATGCGACAAAGACCCGGCCAGGAGGCGGTGAGCTTATCGTCGATTTAACCTTAGATAAAGGAGGAAGACGCGCCGATTTACGTCAAGTGGCTGAACGCTTTCAAAAGTTGCGATGGACGGCGGCCGCCGCAGAAATACTTCCCCTCCAAACGTAAATTTTCACGACTCCGACGATTGGATAAAGAGTCTACCTGACCCAAATTCGGGTGAATCGTTGCGTATTCGCTCTTTAGCGGTGGTGCGCTTGCCCTTGATGCGGATGATGTTCGGAATGCCCGTGCTGCATCGGATGGCGGCGGACGACTGCGAACAGCGCGATGGCAAACAAGCCGAAGGCAACGTTGAGCCAGAATGTATAATTCATTGAAAAGTGGACCATCTCGGCACGCATGTCCGGCCGGCTCTGAGGAATCCAGCCGATCGCATTGAACGCCGCGTCCATAATTAGCGCGGCAATTACCATCGTCGCGTAGAACACGGCGGCGATGTAGGCGGCCATCTTCCACCCGTAGTAGCGCCGGTAACGTCGAGCAGCGGCAGCACGATCAGGTCGGCGTACAGGAAGGCAAGCACTCCGCCGAAGCTCACGCCTGAGCCCCATAGGACCGCCGCCATCGGCACGTTCCCTATCGAGCAAACAAACGACAGAACGGCTACGAGGGGCGCAAGGAAAGCGTTCGCCGACACCTGGACCCAGGGACTTGCGCCCTTAACGAAGAGGGATTGCCAGACGCCATCCGGCACGAACACCGATAGGGCACCCGCGATGAGGAACCCAAGCAACAAATCCTTCCACAGCATGGACCAGTCCATCGCGAAATTCTGGGAAACGAGCACCCAAGTTTCACGGCGCGACAGTTTTGCCCACAGGGTGCCGCCTTCGGCCGTCATGTCGCCGTGCTCGTGCCCGCTTCTCGCTTCGGGATGGTGGCGCGCCTCGTCAACCAATTTCTTCGGATAAGTGAGCCGTACCAAGCCGCTCAGGATTACGACCAGCACAACGCCGCCGATCCATTCGCCGGCCATGAACTGCCAGCCCATCAGAAGATAGAGAATAATGCCGAGCTCGGCCACCAGGTTGGTCGATGCGAACATGAAGGCGAGGCTCGGGGTCAGCGCAGCACCCTTCTTGAACAGGGTGCGGCTAACCGCAGCCGAGGCATAGGAACAGCTTGAACTCGCGGCACCTGCCGCCGTCGCAAGGGCGGTCTCGCGCACGCCGCCGCGCCCGAGAGCCGCAGTCATGCTCTCTTTCGATACGACGGCTTGCAGGATCGCCGAGATGCCAAAGCCCAGCACTAGACTCCAGCCTACTTGCCAGAACATCCCGGCGGCCATCAGGAGGGCTTGGCCAACGTGAGGCAGCAGATCAGCCATTGTGACACCTCGGCTTACGGCCAGCTTCGGCGCTGAGGCGCAGGGTCTGAATGGCTTCGTGTCCGCAATAATTTAGCGGCCGGCCGCAAAGCTGACCGGATAAGGCCGGCACTTTCGTGATTGCGAATCATCTTGGCCGGCACGCCCGATTCTCCGGCCGCCTGTCCGATTGAACAACCGGCCGGAACCGCACGCGCCGTGCGCGTGCTCTCTGACACCGATCTGGGTTGGGCCATGGGATAGCTCATAACCACACCCTAAACCTTGCCATCATCGCTCGGTCCCTGGCGCGGCCCTTGCCCCGGCGCGCGCTTGGCGCGGGCCGGACGAATCGTTGGACGCCGCCGGCGTCCAGCTATTTATCGGTCTTCTTGACCGCTGACCGGTCGGGGTAGTTTGTATTGCCTGGGTTCGTCGCGGCAGCGCCGCTCTTTGCATCGGCACCTTCTTTCGCACCTTCTTTCGTGTCCGGCGAGCCGCCGGTAACTTTACCAATCACGTGTTCGAGCTTACTCTTTAGGGTGGATTCATCCTGGGTGTCTCCTGCACCATTTGCGGGAGCTTGTGCGAGCGCGACGGCCGGTCCAAGCACGAGCGCTCCCATGGATACTGCTGTTACGAGCTTCATGGATGATCTCCTGTCATGCGAACATATACGGATGAGATTTTGCCGGATTATTCCGGGTGCCATAGGAACGGCGATTAGCCTATAAGGTTCCAGCACTAGCGCCCCCAAGGGAGGGATGGCCGCCGCAAATTACCGGATTATGCGCACGCTCGCTTTTCGCAGGTCCAAATGGAATCAATAGCCTACGGCACAAGTGGAACCAATGGCAGGCGATGGCGTTTCGCTCGGGGAGACGATGGCGATTCAATCAGGAAAGGAGATCAAAATGTCCATTCGCATTTATTTGGCGGCATGGGGATCTGCGTGCCTTCTCGCCAGCGGAATCGCGTTTGCCCAGTCAGCAGGAAGCACAAGCGGACCTGCCGCGGGGAAGAATGTAGAACCGAGCACCGCCACACAAAAGGAGAATAGCGCCGGGTCGGGATCGCAAGGTCAAGGCTCCCCCACCGCGGCTGGCGCACCCGGCGTCGAAGCGAAACCCGGTGCTGAAGGCGGGCGCGCTCCCACAGGTAAGCCAGGCCCTGGCAAAGGTGCTCCGGAAAACGAAGACTAAGACAGTTAGCTGCGAAGGCGCGGGCTACACCCGGGCCTTCGCTACTGTCCGTCGCCCCCGTCACGATTTTTCTCGTCGGTAACGACCGCTCGTCGCAAAAAGTACATCGAATGCTGGAAGGCTTGAGGGCAAGTGCCGAACTTTCGGCCGGCCCTGCGTTGCACCTTCGGAAACAAGGATGAAACCTTATGGCCCCCAAAGAAAAGACACTGGCTGACGCCTTTCATGAATCCTTGAAGGACGTCTACTTCGCCGAGAAGCAGTCTGTAAAGGCGCTGAAGAAGTCGGCGAGAGCGGCAAAATCCCCCGAACTCCGGGATGCCTTTGAGACCCATGGCGAGGAGAGCGTCCATCATGTCGAACGGCTCACGCAGGTCTTCGAGATCATCGACAAACCCGCCCGCACCAAAACCTGCGAGGCAATGCAGGGTATCGTGGCCGAGATGGAGGAGGATCTGGAGGATTTCGGATCGACCGAGGCAGCCGATGCCGTGCTGATCGGCTGCGGGCAGGCTATGGAGCATTACGAGATCGCCCGTTACGGCATGCTCAAAGCGTGGGCCCGCAAGCTCGGCTTGTCCGACGCGGAGACGCTGTTCGATGAGACTCTGCAGGAGGAGAAGCGTGCCGACGCGCTGCTCTCCCAGATCGCGGAGCAAGACGACACCGATGATGTCGAGGTGAAAACGACGGAAAAGAAGCCGGCATCGAAATCTACGGCGGCCCGGCCGGGCTGACACGGTATCACAGATCAGGAGGCCGTCGTGTATCATCACGTCAAAAAGCTCATGTATACCGTGGAAGTCGGCGACCCCGATCCGCGTTTCGGTAACATGCTGCTGGAGCAGTTCGGCGGTGCCAACGGCGAACTTGCGGCCGCTATGCAGTATTCGATCCAGGGCATCAACACCGACGATCCCGGACTGAAGGACCTCCTGATGGATATCGGGACGGAGGAGATGAGTTCATCTGGAGGTGATCGGGACACTCGCCCGCATGCATCTCAAGCCCATGAAGGCCACCCAGGGAAGCGGCGGAAGCTGACCCGCTGATCGCGATTACCGGCGGCGGTGGGGTGAATCTGTATAACTCGCGGGGCAGCGCCTGGACTGCTGACTACCTCAAAATCACCGGCGAACCCGAGGTCGATCTCCGCAGCAACATCGCGGCGGAGGCGCGTGCCAAGATCAGATCGGTTTTTTTCGAGACCGCAGCTGCGGCGCGACCAAGTCCCAGCCACTTCAGAACCCAAACCTGCGCCTTCACGACGCCTGCAGCGCCAGGTCGGTCTGTTTGTAGCCTTCGTTCGCACGCTGCTCGATTGTCTCGGGCGAGAAATCGCTGCCGCCGAAGCCCGAAACCTCTTCCGGACGGGTAATCGAGACGATTCGCGGGACCCGGACGTAGCGGCGCTTCGCCACGGCTTGATAGGCGGAGTTGTCCTTGAGCGGATTGCCTTCGGGAAGATTTTCGAGCGCGGCCATCAAGTCGGCGACCTCGTCAATCCGGCGCAGCATCTTCACGTCTTCCAAGGTCTTGTTGGCGAACTGGAGGTTTTGGGTCCGCGCCGTGACCTCCTGCATATTGCGGGGGACCGGCGCCTTATTCGGAAACAAATTGACGACATAAATGGTCCGGTCCGCGCCCGCCGCGCCATCGAGCCTGTCGAGCACGGCGCCAAGCGGCGTATTGTCGAATAATCCTCCATCCCAATAGGATTTGCCTTCGATCACCGTCATGGGGAACGACGGCGGCAGGCTGCCGCTCGCGAGGATGTGGTCCAAGGACAGTCCATTGTCATGGCTGTAGAAATACGCGATTTCTCCTGCCTCCACATCCGTCGCGCTCACCAGCAGTCCCGGCGCGCCCTTAGGATCCGCAAGAGCCTTGAGGTCGACCAAGCCGGACAGCGTCTGGCGAAGCGGCTCCGTGTCGTAAATATTGGTCCAGGCCGGCAGGACGTAGTAGTCAAGCCGCGGGACGAAGAAATTGGGGTTGCCCAGAACCGACGCGTAGGGCCGGAAAGGCGGTGGGAGAAACAGTCCGGACACCGTGATTTTTTGCCAGAACGCCTCCAGCGCCTCGAGCGGCTTCAGACCCGTGGACGGCCGCGCCAGGAGGACCGCGGTAATCGCGCCGATCGAGACCCCGGCGATCACGTCGGGTGCGAAACCCTCGTCCTTGTACAGCCGCCGCGCCGCGCCGAGCTCGTAGGCGCCAAGCGCGCCGCCTCCTTGCAGGACCAGTGCCGTGCGGGCCGGATGCGCCATGCCAACCTCCATGGTGTGCTACTGCGATGCAGCAACCTATACGCTGCAATGCAGCATTCGCAAGCCCAATCCGCATTTGTCCATTTTGGAATGGCCGGATGAGGTCCGCATCAGTCGCGATAGCCTTTGCCGAGACGAAAGGTGAGCGAAGGAGGCGTTGCGTCATCGCGGCCCGGCCGGCGGCGTGAATTTCTTCACGTCGATTTCGCCTTCCCGCTGCCGCATGGTGTAGCCGTCATGCCATGCCTGCATGCGCAGCAGGGTATCCATGCTTACGCCGAATGCCTTTTCGACCCGTATCGCCATTTCCGGCGACAGGGCCGCTTTTTCGTTCACAAGGTCGGACAAGGTAGCGCGGCGCACGCCCAACACTTCGGCGGCGCGGGCCACGGATAGCCCTAGTTCGTTCAAGATTTCCTCGCGGATGAATTCACCGGGATGCGATGGCTTCATGCCGATCTTAACAGGTGCGTCGTCCTTCAATGATAGTCCTCTAGAGGCCTGAAAATTTTCCATGCAACCTCCAATGGGTGCGCTCATAGCTACAAAATATGCCGCCCAACTCCAAACCTAACCCTTTAACCTGGCCAGAAAATTTTTCATTTATGCCGAAATCATCTTCGTAAGTTAAGCTCATATCAAACTCACGAAGCTTATCCTCCAAGCGTGCTCGGGCGATCTCTTGCCAAGCACGCTCAGTCTTGAACCAAATAATATCCAGAGGCACCTTAGGCTCCATTCCAGATGGATCGTATGTAAATTTACCTATTATTTCAGAGCTGCTCCGATTAAACCCTGTTGCATTGTTTCGAAACTCCAGCACCCCTAGAGATACACCTGCAACAGAAGCCCAATCCTGCGCCCATCCTGCTACATGATGTATCTCAATTTCGTCGGCTCCCAAGGAACGCAGTATCTTGATCGCTTCAAAATATTTTTGTAAGAATAACTCCCTGTGAAAATTGAATGATGGGAAATAAGTGTTTGGCAAAAATGGGTGTCCAACATAAACAACTTTATTCTTTGGATGTCCGGCAGGGAAAACAATTTCGTACACATCCGGCTGCCCTAATTTCCATATGTATTCTGGGTTGGCAGCATCACCAAAGCTACATTTCTTCGTGTAACTAAATTTTTCATCGAAAAGCACATGTTTGATCACCAATCCAGCACTTCCCGCCACCGTCAAGACGATAGCAGCAATTAAGGCGCCCGACGAATATAAGGTGCCGGTGGCTATTGCTACGACCATTGTTGCGACAAGCGCGATCCATAGTGTTACAAAACCTATTATAAATGGGGCCACGGCCATAACTGCATATTTGCTGTATCGTTCATTATTAATAAGACGCTCAAGCTCCGTATCATCGTAAAAGCATATAAGCTTACGGTCTTCATATGGATACGATAGTATATGCAATGTTTTATCTTCTTTTATCATTACGAATACCGTAAGCAACCGCAAGCACCCGCACACAGCTCTCGTTTCACGTGAAACATTTTGGTGCGATTCGTCCAGCATATCTGGGATAGGCCCGCGAAGCCAGATAGGATGCGGGCCGCGATCATCCCGCAGCTCAGGCCGAAAGCTTCATGCAGGCAGCGAACGTTTTTACCATCGCGCCTGGCGCGCCCTTTTTGAAAACTTTTGCCTCCGCCCTCCTCGAAGGCCGCGTCGTCGAGGGATATACGCGAAAGCTCGGCCCGCTCGAAATAGCGGAGGCCACGATCTACGTGCCGACGCGGCGCGCCGCCCGCGCGCTCGCCGATGAATTTTTCCGCGCGATAGGCCGTACTTCGGTGCTGTTGCCGCGGATTCTGCCGCTCGGCGCGCTGGAGGAAACGGAGACAAGCCTGCTCTTCGACGAAGCGGGGCTTGACGGCATCTGTGAGCCGGGTCTCCCCGAGGCGATGGGCGAGATCGCGCGGCGGATGCAGCTCGCCGGACTCATCCTGACATGGGCGCAATTCCTAAGCCATGCGATCGTCTCGGTCGACGCGCAAGGCAATTATGAGTTCGATACGCATGAGTCTTTCCTTGTCGCGGCGACCGCCGCTGATGCCTGGCATTTGTCCGGCGAGCTCGCGAACCTCATCGACGAATTGATCATCGAGGATGTAGCCTGGAAAGCCCTCGATCCTCTCGTTCTGCCCGAGTTCGACGCCTATTGGCGGATCACGCTCGATTTCCTCAATATCGCGATCAAGCAATGGCCAAAGATTCTCGCCGAATGCAACTTGGTGGACAAAGCGCGGCGCCAGGTTGCGCTGATCGAGGCGCAAAGCCGCCGCCTGCGAGATGGCACGCTAAGCGGTCCGGTCGTCGCGATCGGCTCGACCGGCACCAATCGCGTGACCGCGCGCCTCCTTGCGGCAATCGCCCGGGCGCCGAAGGGCGCGGTCGTGCTGCCTGGCCTCGATCTTGATCTCGACGATCGCGCATGGGCGATGATCGCGGGCGATCCCGGCCAAAATATCGAGGCCTCGTTCACGCATCCGCAAGCCGCGCTCTCCCGCCTTCTCGGTCTTCTCCAGGTCAAGCGCGATGTTGTTGCGAGCCTCGGCGAGGCCGCGCAAAGCCTCGCCGCGCGGGGTACGTTTGTTTCCGAAGCCTTGCGTCCGGCGGAGGCGACCGACGAGTGGATCGCCTACCGTGCAAGCGTGGATGCCGACGAACTTGATATCGCGCTGCACGGGGTCAGTTTGATCGAGGCGGCCGACGAGCGCGAGGAAGCGCTGGCGCTTGCGATCGCCATGCGGCGCGTTTTGGAGACGTCTGGCGAGACGGCGGCGCTCGTCACTCCGGATCGCAACCTCGCACGGCGGGTGCGCGCGGAATTGCTGCGCTGGGGCGTCGATGCCGAAGACTCCGCCGGCGAACCCCTCGGCACGAGCCCTATTGGCGTACTGGCGCGGCTCGCGATCGCCTGCGCCGCAAGCAAGATGGAGGCAGCAGATCTTGCCGCGCTCCTGACCCATCCGCTGCTGCGGCTGGGGCTCTCCCGCGAAGACGTTGCCGGGCGTGCCGCGCTTCTCGAAATCGGCCTGCTGCGCTCGGCCAGCGCCGCTGGATGCCTTGCCGAACGCATTGTTGGCGAACCGTCCGCCTTGATCGCGGTGGCGCGAGAAGAGGCCAATGGTCCATTCGCGCATCCGGCCAAGCGGATTTCCGCCGAAGAATGGGCGAACCTTGAAGATCTGCTGTGCCGACTTGGCGCCCAATTCGCGCCGCTCTTGAACTTGCGCGGCGAACTCACCCTGGACCGGTGGGCGGCCGCCCATCGCGACACGATCGAGGCGATCGTTGGTTCCGAGGACGATGGCCTCGACCGCGAGGACCGGGAGGCGCTCGACCCTCTATTCGACGAGCTTATACAAAACGCCCCGGACCACATGAACTTCGATGCCGAATCCTACGCGCTTTTTTTTGCGGCGGTCGCGCGTGAGATCATTTTGCGCGGGGCGAAACGGACGCATCCGCGCCTCCAAATCCTTGGCCTTCTCGAGGCGCGCCTTATCGACGCCGATGTCATATTGCTTGGCGGCCTCGACGAGACGGTTTGGCCGCCTCAGGCACGCACCGACACTTTTCTCAACCGTCCCATGCGGGCCGCGCTGGGCCTCACGCCGCCGGAGCGCAAACTCGGCCAGACGGCGCATGATTTCGCGCAAGCGATGGGCAAAGGCAAAGTGGTTTTGAGCCGTGCCCGCAAACGCGACGGCGCGCCGATGGTGGCGTCGCGATTCCTTCAGCGCATGGCGGCGCTTGGCGGCAAGGCGTGGGAGTCATGCCGGGAACGCGGAGATTATTATTTGCGCCTTGCGCGGGCAATCGACCGCCCGGCCTTGGTCGCGGCGCCAGGCGACAGACCACTGCCGAAACCGCCGGTCGAGCTGCGCCCCCAGCGTCTCAGCGTCACCCAGATCGAGACTCTGCGGCGCGACCCCTACGCCCTTTATGCCGAGAAAATTCTGGGTCTCAAGGAACTCGATCCCCTTGGCGGCGCCTTGGGCGCAGGCGAATTCGGCAGCGCGGTCCACGCGGCATTGAAGCGCTTTGTCGATGTCCACCCAGTTGGACCCCTGCCGCCAGACGCGCGCGAAAAACTTCGTGCCCTTCTGCGCGAAGGGCTTGGCCAAATGCAAGACGAGGATTTCGTCGCGGTAAGGTGGCCCCGCCTGGAAAAGACAATCGATTTCTTTCTCGGTTTTGAAGCAAGACGCCGCCATAGGATCACGACGATCAAAACCGAGGCCGAGGGCGAACTCGATATCGGTCTTGCCGATGGTTCGGACTTCAAGCTTACGGCGCGCGCGGACCGTATCGAGCTCAACTGCGATGGAACCGTAACGCTCGTCGATTACAAAACCGGGACACCGCCGGGAACGAATGAGATTTTGGTGGGCTTCGCGCCGCAACTGACGCTGGAAGCGGCAATGGCCGTGCGAGGCGCCTTCAACCTCGGGTGGGATATCGAAACGATCGAGGCACTTTATTTGAAGCTCGGCGGAGCGCGCGGCGGCGACGAAAGGCCGGTCGATTTCGGCAAAGCGAAAGCCAGTTTCATGGATGTGGCGGAGGGTCATTATCGCGGTCTCGTCGCGTTGCTCGATCAGTTCCGCGACCCGGCAACAGCCTATCCGCCGCGTCCGTTCCCGAAATTCGCGAAGCGGTACAATGCCTACGATCATCTTGCCCGCGTCAAGGAACGGTCGCTGGGTGGCGAGCCGGAAGATAACGGATTATAATGACAGCCTTCGAAATACCGGCGTGCACGCGGGCCAAGCAGCACGCGGCGTCAAATCCAAACCAGTCGGTCTGGGTTTCGGCCAATGCCGGGTCCGGCAAGACGCATGTGCTCGCGAGCCGTGTAACCCGGCTTCTCCTGCAAGGCATCGCGCCCTCGAGAATCCTCTGCCTGACCTTCACCAAGGCGGCGGCGGCGAATATGGCGACGCGCGTGTTCGAAACGCTCGCAACGTGGACGCAGCTTTCCGGCGACGCACTTTGCGCGCAAATTATTGCAACCGGAACGCCGATGCCGCGAAGCGAGGAATTGGACCTGGCGCGCAGACTCTTTGCGCGGACGCTTGAGACGCCGGGCGGACTGAAGATCCAAACCATTCACGCGTTTTGCGAACGGCTTCTCCATTTGTTTCCCTTCGAGGCCAATGTGCCGGCGCGTTTCGAGGTGGCGGAGGATTTGCGGCGCGCCGAATTGTTGCAGATTTCCAAACACGAAACTCTGGCCGGGGCGAATTCCGGCAAAGGCTCGCTCGGTGTCGCTGTGCAACGCATCTCCAACGAATGCGGTCCGGAAGCTTTTGAAGGCCTCATTAAAGAGGCGATGAAGCACCGTGCGATTTTGCGCGCTAGCTGGGGACGCGATCCGGCGGAGATTTTGCGCCGTTCCTTGGGACTTGTCGAAGGCCGCGATATTGCGCGCATCGAGCGCGAGATGGCCGAGAATGGCATCGCGCCTGCGCGCTGGAATGACCTCGCGGCGATTTTCGATAGTGGTACGCCGGAGGACCAGGGCCGAGCAAACCATTTCCGAAATGCCCTAGCGGCCTATCGATTGGCAGGCCCCGGCGGGTGCCTCGCCGCATGTCTCGATTGCTATCTCGCTATTTATTTTATCGACAAAGGCAAAGGCAGCAAAGCCCAAAGCCTTTTGACGAACGGACTTTTGAAGAAGCACTCGAACGCCGGAACCGAGCTTTATGCCGAGCAGGCACGTCTCGATGCGCTTCGCGCAGAGAGCAAGGCCGCCGCGACGCTCGATCGCACGCGCGCGCTGTTCGAGGTCGCAAATGCGATCTTCAAGCGCTATGGCGAGGAGAAAGCGGCGCGCGGGCTCCTCGATTTCGACGATCTCATCGAAAAAACCTTGGGTTTGCTCGAACGCTCCGATGCGCGTTGGGTGCTCTATAAGCTGGATTCCGGAATCGACCATGTGCTTGTCGACGAGGCGCAGGATACGAGCGAAGCCCAGTGGAAAATTCTCGAAGAGCTCACCGGCGATTTCGCGGCCGGGCGCGGGCAAAGCCCCGGCTCGCGCACTTTCTTCGCGGTCGGTGACGAAAAGCAATCGATCTTTTCCTTTCAGGGCGCCGCGCCGGACATGTTCGACAAGATGCGGCGAAAATTCGAAGCCCAGTTTACGGCGGGCGCTCAACCTTTCGCGCACGTGCCGCTCACCCTGTCGTTTCGCTCGGCCCCCGGCGTTCTTTCGGCGATCGACAAGGTTTTCGAGCACCGGGATCACAAAGACGGGCTTGTCGCGGCGAATGACGTTTGGATGCCGCACCAAGCGTTGAAGCATCAACTGCCTGGTCTTGTTGAACTCTGGCCGCTGGCGGCGGCGCCATCCGGCGAAGATCCCCGCGCGTGGACCCTCCCGCTCGATCTTCTCGATGCGCAAGACCCGGCCAATCTTGTTGCCCAGCGCATCGCCACAAAGATCGCACATCTCATCGCACCGGGTTCGAATGAGTTTGTGCACGATAGCCAGACCTTGCGGCCGCGCCGGGTGCGCCCTGGCGACATTCTGATCCTCGTTCGCACCCGCGGAGATTTTTTCGAGGCGATGATCCGGGCCCTGAAAAAGAGCCAAATCCCCACCGCTGGCGCCGACCGGCTTGAGCTCACGCAACATATCGCCGTCATGGATCTCATAGCGGCCGGGCGCGCTAGCCTGCTTCCGCAAGACGATCTCGTGCTCGCCTGCGTGCTGAAATCGCCGCTCATCGGGCTCGACGATAACGATCTCTTGGCGCTCGCGCCGGGCCGGGCGGCAAGTCTTTTCGATGCGCTCCAAGCCTCCGCGGACGCAAAGCATTCCGGGGCCATCAACAAGCTTGCGCTCTGGCGGACGCGGGCCGGCGGCAGTCCTTTTGAATTCTACGCGGGCCTTCTCGGCGCGGATGGCGGACGCCGCGACATCGAAGCGAGACTTGGACCGGAAGCCGGCGATGCGATCGACGAACTCTTGCGTCTCACCATCGCCCACGACGGCGCGCGGGCGCCTTCGCTCGCGGCCTTTCTCAACGATCTCAGGGGGTTGGAGTACTCGATCAAGCGCGACATGGAGGGGGCCGAGGACGCAGTGAGGGTCATGACCGTCCATGCCGCCAAGGGGCTCGAAGCAAAGATCGTGTTTCTCCCCGATACTTGCCGCGTGCCATCGCCACGCCACGACCCAAGAGTCTTTGCGCTCGACACGAAGGTGCCAGGCGAACCGACCATCGCGTGGTCGCCAAGGAAAGACCTCGATTGCGAGGCGATTGCCGCCGCGCGGGGGAAGGCACGCAACGCGGCGAGGGACGAATACAGGCGGCTTCTCTATGTAGCTTTGACCCGCGCCGAAGAACGTCTCTATATCGCCGGGTTTCATGGCACGAAAGCGCCGGATCCCGGCTGCTGGGCCGAGATGATCAAGGCCGCTCTTGCCAACGAAGCCGGAATTCAGACCGTGCCGGCGTTCTGGAATAGCGAGGATCAAATTCTGCGCCTTATCCCGGAACGGAGCGGCGCGCCCGCCGGCGCCGTCTTGTCAAACGGCCAGGCCGCCGCCACGCCGGTGATCTTGCCGGACTGGCTCTGGCGCGCCGCTGGATTCGAGACGAAAGCGATGCCTCCCGTCAGGCCTTCGCACGCCCTCGCGCCGGTCCATCGCCTCGACGGCACGGGAGCTGCACAAGCAAGGCGCGAAGCCTTGCGGCATGGCCGCCTGATGCATCTGCTGTTGCAATATTTGCCGGGCATTGCCGCGCGGCACCGCCGCGACGCGGCGCTGGCTTTCCTAGCCGCGCGGGCCGCCGGCCTCGACGATACGGCGCGCCAAAATCTCGCTGGGGAGGTGCTCAAGGTAATCGCCCTGCCCGAGCTTGCCGGATTGTTCGGGCAAGATTCGAAAGCGGAAGTTTCTGTGGCAGGCAGAATAGCGGCCGGGCGGCGGATCATAGAGGTCAACGGCAAAATCGACCGGATCGGCGAAAACCAGAAAGGAATTCTTGCCGCCGATTACAAGACCGGCACGCCTTGCCCGCTCGACGGCACGCCCGCCGACTATCTTGCGCAAATGGCGCTCTACCGCGCGGTTCTGGCGCCGCTCTGGCCACACAAAACTTTGCGGATGCTGCTGATCTGGACAGCCGGGCCCCACGTCGTTTGGCTTCCTGCCGGGATGCTCGATGCCGCTCTGGCGGCTCTCGCTGCGGGCTGATATCTCCGCCCAGGGGGGATAGGACCGCTGCCTCGCGCGGCATCGCCTTGACGCCGCAACCGTCCTCGTCTTGCAATCGATCTTCGCGCCGCCCGCGAGCCTTCAGCCATAGCGTCCCCCTTGCCCAATCCACGAAAAATGCGTAGGTTCTCACTCAGCGACGCCCGCTTCGCTCTTTTCAACATCAAACGGGATCCCACCGCCCTTGTGCCATCTAGAGCCTTGTTAATTTTCTTATCTCATCCGCCGTCACACCATCAAAATCTGCGCTCCAATGGAGGCAATAGTGGATAGCACAGAATTGATTTCAGTATCGAACCAACTTGCTGGCTTTGTCCACCAAGAGCTCAGGAGTTCTGGCAGATCAAATAGGCTCCGAGCCATTCATGAGACTCATAGAAATGAAATGAATTATCACCGCGACGTCATGAACAAGACCGTTCAATGGCACACCGCGTTTATTCTTGCTGTTACCGGCGGTATTGTTAGTCTAAAGCCAGATTATCTGAAATCGTATGGGTTAGGTGTATTTATATTATTAGGGTTGATTGTCGCGATATTTACTTGTTTTTCGGGGATTATCCGGTTGACATACCACGGCGCATGATGTAGGATGCCTGATAGTTGAAAGGCATCCGGCATGGCAAACAAAAAACTCGACCTTCGCGACCCTATTTTCCACGATGACGACAAGGCGCGCGAGCACCTAGAAGCCCTGCTTTGGCCGGATGGCCCCTACTGCCCGCATTGCGGCGTGATGGGGGAAAGGATCACCAAAATGCAAGGCAAGAGCACACGCCCCGGCCTCTACAAATGCAACGATTGCCGCAAGCCTTTTAGCGTCACGATCAAAACCGTGATGGAGCGGTCGCATGTTCCATTGTCGAAATGGGTTCTTGCCGCGCAACTGATGGCGTCAAGCAAGAAGGGCTTTAGCGCGCTCCAACTGCAACGAATGATCGACACAAATTACGAGACGGCGTGGTTTATGTTCCATCGCCTTCGCGAATGCACGAACGACCCAACATCGGGACCGCTCGGCGGCCAAACCAAGGTTATCGAAGCTGACGAAAGCTACATCGGCGGCAAGGCGAAAAACAAGGCCTATGGACCGCCGCCGAAAAAGATGACTGTGTTCTCGCTTGTTGAACGCGAAGGCAGAGTGCGTTCGCGCCATGTTGCCGACGTAACCGCGAAGACGCTGCGCAATGCGATCGTGACGCAAGTTGATCGCAAATCGTATTTGATGACCGACGAGGCGCCAGTTTACGTCAAGACCGGAGAGGAATTTTCCGGCCACGGAACCGTCAACCATTCGGCCAATGAGTACGTGCGGCACGGCGGCTTTATGCACACCAACACAATCGAATCGTTTTTCGCAATCATGAAGCGCGGCGTTTACGGCAACTTCCACAGTGTTTCAGAGGCTCACTTGCCACGCTACCTCTCTGAGTTCGATTTCAAATACAACCATCGCTCCGCGCTCGGCTATGACGACACAGCGCGCGCCGCCGCCCTGTTACGCGGCGCCAAGGGCAAGAGGCTCCTCTATCAATGGCCTGACGAAGCCCCGCACGCCTAAGCCGTTGGCGAAGGCTTTCCTGCGCTGGCGCGCTTTGCGGAAGTAAGCTCTGCCTTAGCGCGCACCCTTTTCGGGCGAGGCCGAGGCGGTGTCTTCAAGAGCGTCAGCAAGAGCTTGTCACGACGTTGCTGTGAATCATCCCCATGATTCTTGGGGAGAATTGCCTTCAAATCTTGACACATTCATGCCCGCGTGCGGATTTGGATTCGGGCCGAGCAGTGACAGCTGTTCGGCCTGGTCGCTCCCTTCCATAAGGAGCGGATCACTTCGCGACTACCCCGCGCGGCTAGGATGATCCAAACCTAGTTTGCGCGGGCCCTCTCTCAACATTTTTTTGTTGAGTTGCAAGCTACACACATTTGCATCCGCTGCAATTAGAAATTTCCGTTTTCCAGAGACACTCACCGGCCTGTCACGCTAGCGCCTGCCTAACTCTAGCGCCGTGGTATGTCAACCGGATATATCCCTGTTTTTCGTTCTTGCAAATACGCCATTCGAGTGGTGCGATAAACGCAAACGCAAAGATAATTGTTAAATTAGCCGATCAACTGGAGCTATTCGATGACACGCAAGGGGTATCAAACCAGTCAATCTATCCCCAACACTGGAGGAATTGGGGCAGCACCGAAAAAGGTGCGGCCTACTATGACAAATATCATATCATTACTGTACTCACGCTATTTATTTCCACGTGCGCCTTTTTAATGCTAATCGCAACAAAGTAATAAGTATGCGCCAGCCATTGATTATCGAATTCTCTGGAATGCCGAAGAGTGGCAAAACAACGATTCTAGATATTGTAGCAAGATATTTTCGAAAACGCGAATTTCGTGTGGTTGTTATCCGAGATGAAGGTGATGCTGGGCCGTCTAATAGTGAACAATTAGGCGATCTAAATATTTTYTTGGCTGCTAAGGTGGTCAAAGGCATGTTCGATTACATCCTTCATGAGCAAGGCGTACGAACTATAGTGTTTGTTGATAGAGGGGTTTTTGATCGCTTAGTTTTTACGAACGTGCTATTCGAAATGCAACTGCTTAATTCAAGTGAAAAGTTTGCATGTGAGAATTTTTTGTCTCAAAATAGAATATTGAGCAATTTAGCGAAAGTGTTTCTGTTTATAACCTCGTCAGATAGGAGCATTCAACGTGAGCAGAACAATAGTTTGACCACACGGCAAGGCCGCTTCACCGACCCACGTGGGTTAAGTATGTTCAGGTCTCAGTCAGTAAGTTTAGCCGACAAATATAATAGAAGCGCTATTTTAAGTGTAACACTTGTGGATACTGATAAATATGACGGTGATATTCATGGTACGGCTTGGTTCGTGGCATCTGAAATAGAAATTGAGCTGGGAAGGAGGGGGATGGAGTTTGAAGAGTGCCGCTATGAGAACATGATTAAAAATGGAAACACTCTAATAAGAAATGACATCCATTCTAAAAGGATAGGGCCTAAGTTAATTTTTGGAAAAGACGGAAAGCGTTATTTTAGATATACCAATCATTTTTATTATCCGAAGCGAATAAGCGATATGGATGTGTCCGATTCCTTAGAGTTATGCGATGCGCGCCTTGAGGATATCGATAAGGTACTTAACTTAGACCTTCATAAGGTAATTATTGGATGTATGGCGTCGGAAATTCGGCGGAAAGGCGGGGTGGGTGCGACGCACAAGGTTAGGATACTAGATTACGGCTGTGGGTCTGGATCGTCTATAGAGCTAATCTMGCAACACTTTCCAGATAGCGAAATTTGTGGTGTTGATATAAGTAGGAGGGCTGTAAAAAAAGCTCAAGAGCGTGGCTATGATGCTCTGGAATGGGATGTCTTTTGTAAATGTGAGCATATTGATCCTAAATTGTTCGATGTGATTTTTTCCGTGTTTGTGATGCATTTCAAACAGTCAGAGGAATGGCTTCGCACGCTTGCCAAAAAGACACAGCCTGGAGGCTATCTTATATTTAATATTTATAATATTAATGAACAAAAACTTGTCGAGGCGCTAAATAGGGCTGGATGGGTAGTGGTACAAAATGTTATCTGTGGATCAATCCCGTGGAATCATAGGATTTACATATGTAAAAAAGTCCCTAGCTAGAAGTGTACTTTTGTATTCCTTCTTGTTTTGCATTCGGCAAGGCCCGCGTTCTCGCGCCGGTCGTCGCAATTGCGTACCGGCGTGGGCCGCGCGAGAATGCCGATCTCGTCGCCGCGTGGAACCTATTTGGGCTCGCCGATCTCGCCGTCGCGGTGACGGCGGGATTTTTGACTTCCCCTTCGCCGTTCCAGTTATTTGCCTTCGATCTGCCGAACGAGCTCGTCAGCGAGTTTCCACTGGTGCTTGTTCCGGTCTTCCTGGTGCCGGTCTCGGTACTCCTCCATCTGGCGTCGCTGACCAAGCTCCGCCGGGATGCCTTGCGCGACAACCACCTTCGCGAAATCGCACCCGCTCCGGCGTGATGCCGTGTTGTTGGCTCCGCAAGGCTTCGAGACGTTGCGCGCGGTCCTGGCAGAGACGCCAGGGC
>JRHI01001516.1_pt1 | contig 19031 bp, 17 predicted proteins | sample 215371 | NCBI WGS metagenome assembly JRHI01 (sample SAMN02929681, study PRJNA255918) | sediment metagenome | biome: cave system; feature: Ice Cave; material: Sediment; isolation source: sediment from deep within a dark volcanic ice cave with no known source of... ...
CGCCCACGTATGGGTGGCCGATAAGGCGTCGCTGCCGACGACGATGTCGGCTAAGATATCCTTGATGAGTAGCGCCGTCGCGACATCCGCATACGTGTAACCGAGGCCGCACTTACCGCCGCCGCTTGCCTCGACGACGACGAGGGTCGTCGAATTCCATTCGGCCGTGCCGTCCGATTCGGGAAGATCGGTTGGAATGCGATACGCAAAGACGCTAAGCTCATCCACCGCTACGTCGCGAACGGTCGTCGCACTTGCGTTCACTTCTCGTGACCGCCGTGGAATATTCCCGCGAGCACGGATTTCGCGGATTCGACGATGATGCCCATCTCGTTTGGGTCGCCCTTCGAAAGCGCCGAAGCGAAGTTCCGGGCTTGCGCGAAACTGATGTGCGGCGGAAGCTGCGAAACATTCGGATCGACGTAGGCTTCGTAGACGACGGGGCGATCCGACGCGAGCGCGCGATCCCACGCAGGCCCGACGTCCTCCGGCCGATCGACGCGAATGCCGCGCAGACCAAGCAACTCGGCGTATCGCGCATATGGAAAATCGGGCAGATCCTGCGATGCGTCATACTTGGGGTCGCCGGACTCGACGCGCATCTCCCAGCTGACTTGATTGAGGTCGCGGTTGTTGAGCACGACGATAATGAGCCGCGGATCGCTCCAGCGCTTCCAGTACTTCGCAATCGTGATGAGTTCGCTCAAGCCGTTCATCTGCATTGCGCCGTCGCCGGTCATGCCGATTGCGACGCGATCCGGAAACGCAAACTTGGCCGCGATTGCGTAGGGGACCGCCGGTCCCATCGTCGCAAGACTTCCCGAGAGCGAGAACTTCATGCCACGCCGCATCTGCAAGTGGCGCGCGAGCCAATTCGTCGCAGTGCCCGCATCGCCGCTGAGGATGCAGTTATCGGGAAGGCGCGGCGAAAGCTCGCTGAAAACGACCTGCGGGTTAATCGGATCTGCGCTCACCCGCGCTTCGGCGAGATTGACCCTCGTCCACTCCTCGCGACCCGAGCGAATTCCGTCACGCCAAGACGTGTCTGTTTTCCGATCGAGAAGCGGCAGCAGCGCCGCAAGCGTGTCCGCCGCGTCGCCCGCCAGGTTGACTTCCATCGGATAGCGCAGCCCGAGCATCTTGGCCGAAATGTCGATCTGCACGCCGCGCGCCTGGCCTTCTTTGGGCAAGAACTCGCCGTACGGATAACTCGAACCGATCATGAAGAGCGTATCGCACTCGCGCATCAGGTCGGAACTGGGCTTCGTACCGAGCAATCCGATCGTTCCGGTGACCCACGGCAGATCGTCCGGCAGCACGGCCTTCCCGAGCAGCGCCTTCGCGCACCCCGCACCCAGACGGTCGGCTATCGCGATGAGTTCATCGACGGCGTTGATTGCGCCCTGACCGACGAGCATCGCAACTTTCTTGCCGGCGTTGAGAACGCCCGCCGCGCGCTGCAACTCCGCCTCGGCCGGCACGACGCGCGGACGCGTATAACCCATCCCCGTGTGCACCGTATTACTCTTATGCGGCAGCTGCTCGACCGCATCCATCTCTTGCACGTCCTTGGGAACGATGATCGTCGTCACCGAACGCGTTGCAAACGCGATACGAACCGCGCGGTCGACCGCCATCCGCATTTGGAGGGGATTGCTCACCGTGACCAGGTACTCGCTCGCAACGTCTTTGAAAAGCACGTTGAGATCGACTTCCTGCTGGTAGTTTCCCCCGATTACCGCGCTTGAGGCTTGCCCGACGATCGCGAGCACCGGCGTATGATCCATCTTGGCATCGTAGAGTCCGTTGAGGAGATGGATCGCACCGGGTCCCGAGGTGGCAAGACAGACGCCCAATTCGCCCGTGTATTTCGCGTGCGCGCAGGCCATGAACGCCGCTTGCTCTTCATGACGCACCTGAATGAGCTCGATCTTGCCGCCGGTCCGATTGATCGCGGCGACGATCCCATTGATGCCGTCTCCCGGATAGCCGTAGATGCGTCGTAGGCCCCATGCCATCAAGCGCTGCAGTAGAAAGTCACTCGCGGTCGCCGCCATTCTAGAATCTCCCGAAGCTCCTGGAAAGCATATTCGTAATACCCTATTACCTTTCGGGGGAAACGCAAGGTTAAACAAAAGGCAAAATCTGGGCGTTGCCGTCAAATTTCAATCACTGGAAGCTCGCACTCCGAGGAAGCATGTCGCCCGGGAATATCTTCGCCGAGCAAGGAAATAGTATATCGACCTTACTATCTTGTAGGTACTCTCGATGGCCCCACCGAGCCGCATCTCAAAGACCGCAAAGCGATTGGGCGAGCCGCGCAACGGCAATTTACGTCAGCTGTTGCAGCGCACGGTGCGGACGCTCAATGCGCTCATCGTGGACGGGCTCGCGAAGCGTGGATACGAAGATATCCGGTTGGCCCACGGCTCGCTACTTGGGAATCTCGATCTGGGCGGAAACAGCATCACGGCGATCGCCGAACGCGCAGATATCACCAAACAAGCGATGGGGACGCTAGCCGACGAGCTCGAGCTCATGGGCTATCTCACCCGTCGAGTCGACGAAAAGGATGCGCGCGTGCGAATCCTGATGTGTACGGACAAGGGGCGGCGGCTGATGTTCGACATGCTGGAGATCGTCGACGAAATCGAAGGATGGTACGCAGCGACTCTGGGCGAGCAAACGATGAGCGGATTGCGGACGGCCCTTGCGGCCTTCGTCGGAATCCGCTACTTCTCATGAGCACGCGCTTTTGTCCATCGGTCAATACTGCGGCAGGGCCGGACCGTCTTCGGGAACAACTGCAAGCAGCGGTACGGCAGCTAAGAGGCGCGACCGTCGGCTATCGACGGAGTGTTGCCGCATCGTTTGGTCCCCCGACGCAAATCGGCGCAACTCTCCAGTAGCCAGCGTCGTACACCGCCGAAGGCGCCGTCGGTGCGATTTATCCGCAATTGCATTCGGAGGTTAGCATGGTAGAGCAACGAGATGGGTTGGAACGGCGACCGCCACTCGAGTTGATCGGCCGCCTATTTGCCCAAATCGGGGACCTCGTCCAAAACGAGCTGTCGCTCGCGCAGATCGAGATGCGAACGAAGCTTCGCGCTCTTGCAACGGTCGGCGTATTCGGCGGTGTGGCGGCCGTTCTCGCGCTCCTCGGCTCGATCGCTCTCATGATTGCCGCAATCGCCGCGCTCTCGCTCGTCGTTTCCACCTGGGCGGCTGCGTTGATCGTGATGGCGGTGCTGTTCGTTTTCGCAGCGATTTTCGCACTCGTCGCGAAGGCGACTCTCGCTCGCGCCACCCCCTTGCTTCCCGAACGCGCACTCAAATCACTAGGAGAGGACCTTACATGGGCGAAGACGCGCTTCTCATCGAGCGAAGGCTACAAGACATCCGCGGAAACATCGCCCGAACGGTCGACGCTCTAGCGTATCAGGCCGATTTTTCCGCCCGTCTGCCGGACTATCTCGACGCGTTGCTCACCACCTTACGGAAGTGGCGCTCCGCCGAATAAGTGCCCCCCGCGCGACGTTTCCGTTGCGGCTCACCGTCTATATTTGGGTTCGAACGCCATGCAATGCCCGCACGCCATTCTACGCTCGCTAGGGCACGCCGGTTCGGCGAGTTGCTGACGTTGCCCGCGCCGGAATTTTCGCAGTAACGAATACCCTCGCCCACGATCGGAGCCGCGCTCGGATAAGCCTCGCCGTACTCGCGGCCGCCGCCAACCGTATTCTCTCAACCGTCATGAAGCCGGTTGCGACACGATTGCCCGCGAGCGACCATATTCAGCCCAGTCGCGTCCGATTTGGCTTCACGGTACTGCAGGCGCAAGTAGTAAGGCGGTTGTTCAGTACTCCGGTTGTCTTTCCGCAATGCAAGGTCACAACACGCTCACTTGGTCTGCGAGTTATTTCTCGCTCCTGGGAAGACTCAATTTCCATTATGCGGGTAGAAGATCGAGGTACTATTCGGCGGACGTCCGTTTGCCGTATCATCTATCAGGAGTGAACACGTGCGAATCATTTTAACGCTTGCGGCACTTGCCGCGTTAAGCGTCCCAGCAGTGGCGATGCCGTCGATGTCATCGCACGCTATGAAGACGATGCCCAAGTGCCAAGCCGGCGATGCGGTCGTTTGGGTTAACACACGGAGCAAAGTCTATTACGCGCCCGGCACATCGTATTACGGTAAAACCAAACACGGTAAGTACGTGTGTGAATCTCAAGCCACCTCGATGGGCATGCACGCGGCCAAGGGCGGAATGATGATGGACTCCAACGGCAGTTCGATGAAGAGTCACCACATGATGAAGAGTCACCACATGATGAAAGGCTCGACGAGCGGTGGATCGATGGGCTCCATGCATGGCGGTGCGATGGCAAGCCCCGCAGCCGGCGGGACCTCAACGAGTCCGAACAACGCGGGTAATGCGGGCGGCGCCGCTCCGGGCGCAGGCGCCACTCCGGGGGCAGTGACCACGCCGGGTGCATCGCCGGGTCCGACGGCGTCAGGACCAAAGGTCTCTCCCGCTCCGGTTCCGACTGCCTCGCCGTCCAGCTAGCGGCACTCCAAGGGGCGACGCGGAGGCGGATCTCCGCGTCGCCCAAGTCTAAGCCACCGCTGGACTTAGGGCGCGCGTGAAGATAGCCTTACTCGGCGCGTCCGGCTTCGTCGGCCGCCATCTCGCATCGGCCCTGCGGGCGCGCGGCGATCTCGTAACCACATCGTCCCTTCGCGATCTCCGAACGGCGACGGGAGCCGCTGCAAATGCCGACGCTCTCGTTAACCTCGCGGGCGAGCCCGTTGCGCAGCGCTGGTCTATGGCGGCCAAAACGCGAATTCGCACGAGCCGCGTCGACGCGCCGCGGGCGCTCATCGACGCCTTCGCGGGGCAAACCGGCAGACCCAAGACCTACGTCACCGCTTCAGCGATCGGCTATTACGGGACGAGTGTCTCGGCCACGTTCGACGAAACGAGCACACCCGGCAACGATTTCCTGGCGGATGTTTGCGTGGAATGGGAACGCGAAGCCGACCGTGCTGCGGCGCTTGGGATACGGGTCGCGAAGATCCGCACCGGCCTGGCGCTAGGATGCGACGGCGGCGCGCTTGCGAAATTGCTGCCGATATTCAAGTTCGGCGTTGGCGGGATCGTCGGGAGCGGCACGCAGTGGTACTCGTGGATCCATATCGACGATCTCGTCGGCATCTATTTGCATGCCATCGACGGCACGGATGGCGTGCTTAACGCAACGGCCCCAAATCCCGTGCCCAATTCCGAATTCACGAAGGCGCTCGGCGCAGCGATGCACCGTCCCGCAGTAGTTCCGGTCCCAAGTCTCGCGCTCAAGCTGCTGCTTGGGGAAGGCGCCCTCGTCGTCACGCAAGGACAGCGCGTGCTACCGACGCGGACTCTGGCAACAGGCTATCGCTTTGCGTATGAGACGGTCGATTCCGCGTTAGCTGCGATCGTCCGGCGCTGAGGGTCGATGCTGCCTTCGGGACTCGACCGAAGTGGTCCAGTCCTCGACCGTATGCCGGTGCGCGGCTTCGGCAAGGTTCGCGATGCGCGTTACGCGACGTCGCCGACCGGCGGGACGGAGACGGACGTGGGCGCCGAAGCACCGCCGCAGCCTCCGCCCAAGCGCCGACGAGAACCGCGCCGGGCGCGGACGAGGCGAGGGCGATCCTCACCTCAACGATAGCGTACGTATCCCGAACGTGCGGTAAGTGACCTTACAGCGTCGCCGCGCTCAGGAGACCCCCGGCTTCGCGTTCCGCATCGAGTTCTTCGAGATATTTTTCGGCTTCGAGCGAGGCTTTGCAGCCCATCCCGGCAGCGGTGACGGCCTGCTTGTAGCGGATATCGTAGACATCGCCTGCAACGAAAATCCCCGGTACGTTCGTGTGCACGCCGTCGCCGGAAACGATGTAGTGCGCGACATCGAGTTCGAGTTGATCTTCGAAGATTGCGGTATTGGGATCGTGACCGATGGCGATGAAGAGGGCGTCGGCGGCAAAGTCGCTGCGTTCGCCCGTGATCGAGTTCGCGAGCACGAGCCCGGTGAGATGCGTATCGCCAGCGCACTCGGCGACTGCGGAATTCCAGATGAAATCGATCTTGTGATGCGCAAGCGCCCGGTCCGCCATGATCTTACTCGCGCGTAGCGAGTCGCGCCGATGGATGACCGTAACGCGCGAAGCGAAGCGCGTGAGAAACAGCGCTTCTTCCATCGCGGAGTCACCGCCCCCAACGACGACGATATGTTTCTCCTTAAAGAACGCACCGTCGCAGGTCGCGCATGTCGAGACGCCGCGGCCGCGCAAATGCGCTTCGCCCGGCACCCCGAGCCAGCGCGCACTCGCCCCCGTCGCGACGATGACGCTATCGGCGTCGTAGAGATCTTCGCCCGCCCACACCCGAAAGGGGGCGCGCGAGAAATCGACTCGCGTGACGTCGACGTTATGGATTTTCGAGCCGAAGCGTTCCGCTTGCGCGCGAAAACTCTCCATCAATTCCGGACCGAGGACGCCGTTTGTGAAACCCGGGTAGTTTTCAACTTCGGTCGTGTACATCAACTGGCCGCCGTATTGATAGCCCGCAAAAACGACGGGTGCGAGATTCGCGCGGGCCGCGTAAATCGCGGCCGTGAGTCCGGCTGGTCCCGAGCCGATAATGATGAGGCGTTCCATTCCAAGGCGTTCGACCGGTGCAGCAGGGTCCCCGGTTGCACCGCTTAAGCCTGTGAACGTCATGCTCGAAGACGATTTCGCCGATATCCTACGCAAGGCCAAGCGGGGCACGCAGACCAGCGACGACGATCTCGCAGCCGCGACCGGTCTCCCACTCGCCACGTTCGCGGCATGGGCGAAGGGAAAAACCCGGCCGCAGGACGATGAAGCGCGCGCCGTCGCACGCGTATTGAAACTCGACCCGGGCAAACTGGCCGACGCGGCGCAAACGCGCTGGGAACCGCACGTCGCCCTGCCGCCCGACGTGCGCCACCATCCGCAATTGCCGCATCCCTCGAACGGCTATCTCTTTTTTCTCGAAGATGGTAAGACGGCCGCGCTCGTCGATCCCGCCGGCATCCCGAAAAATCTTTTGGGCGCGATCGACGAGGGCCCGTATGCGCTGCGTTACATCCTCGTCACGCACGAACACGCCGATCATTGCGATGCGACGGCCGATATCGCGCGTGCGTTTCCGCAGGCAACCATCGCCATGCACAAAGCCGACGTGCATGCGATCGGCGCGCTTGCGGCGCACGCCGTGCCCGTCGTCGACGGCGACGAATTACCATTCGGCGAGAATGCCGCCATCCGCATGCTGCACACTCCCGGACACACCGACGGCTCTTCGTGCTTCCTTTTCCGCTCGACGCTCTTCACGGGAGATACGCTCTTCGCCGGTAGCGTCGGCGGAATTTTCGCCGAGCGGAGCACCTACGGCGACATTCTCGCTAGCGTGCGCAGTAAAATATTCAACCTCGACGACGCGACGGTGTTAATGCCCGGACACGGACCACCATCGACGATTGCCCAGGAGAAGGCACACAACCCATTCTTCTAAGGCTTTCAGGGGTTGCCGATATTGCAACATCGTTTTGTTCGGTCTGCCGAAGCGCAGCCAGAGGAGGCGAATGCTTTGCCGAGATTTACAGTCGAAGAAAACTACGGGGCGAAGGGTGTGTGGGAGCCGCAATTCGAGTCAGGCGATCGAGTACAGATAGTCGACCGCCAAACACTCGAAGAGTTCCGGGAGTTCTGGAAATATGTCGCGCGGCCGACAAATGAACAATTACGGTTCTCAGGTACGAACACTACTATTAAGAGCGTGGGGTTTTACCACGGCGGCTACATCATATATGTATTGCAGGACGTCCCTGGCGCCTGGCTTTCTCCGACAATAAAGCCTGGCCAAACCGCGACCGCCGTCTCGTTTGAATGCCCTCGCGATGTGAAATGAGTCACTGCAGGACCGGTTGCGCGAGCCAGCGGGAGCATTGGTTAAATTCCGGCCCCGGTTGATAAGTCGACGACCGGGTGTCGGCCAGCCGCCCCGCTATACTCGACTTCCGTCGCCGCCGGGTCGTGCGTCACGTCGTGGCCGAGGATTCGCTCGTCACGTCGTGGCTGAGGACTCGTGCGTGCCGTCGTTCGAAGTCACGCGAATTTTCGGGGTCGCGGCTTTTGCTTGCGGCGGGACGAGTTGGAACTCGACGACTTTCACGCCGGAACTCGGAAGCGCGACCGTCGTCTTGAATGGCGCGCAGACGCGGTCCGTGCAGAACGAGGCTACCCAGCCCTTCGGAACGCCGGAGGTCCGTAGCGCGACGTTGTGCCCCGCCGAACCGGCGACCACGAGCCGGTACTTGATCGTATTGGGAATGCTGCCCGGCAGCTCCGTGCCCGTCCACGGCGCGAGCGAGACGGAGGCACCGTTCTTCGGCGCGACGAGACCGAGCGCTACGATCGCTTCTTGGCCCTCTTCGAGATACATATCGTGACGTGCATCGCTTGCCGGAAGCTGTTTCGTTAGCGCGAGCAGCCGGTCGAACTCGGCGCGCGCGTGCGCCGCGTCGCCGTTCTTCGCATAGGTGCGTCCCGCGTAGAGATGCGCGTACGCGGCCGTACGTACGGGCGTCGCCTTGCCGGGGTTCGCGTCAATTTGCTGCTGTCCGATCGCGTTCGCTTTCGCAAAGGTGGCGAACGCATCATCGTTGTGGCCGGCTTTGGCTTGGATACGGGCGAGATCGACGAGCGCTGCGACGTCCGTCGGATCGAGTGCGGCCAATTTCGTGTCGGCATCGATTGCCACGTCGTAGCGCTCGAGTCGTCCCGCGGCAAGCGCGGTCCCGGCCAGCGCATCGAGGTTGCTCGCATCGAGCGCGAGCACGGCTCCGTACGCATCCAGCGCATCGCTCCACAATTCGCGGTCGCGCGCAGCGTCACCACGCAGGCGCGGCAAGAGCGCTTTAGCGGTGACGGACGTACCGACATCCACGAGTGCCACAATCGCCCGGTCGCGCAGCGCCGCTTCTTCCGCGCGCGTCCGTAAGAGATCCGTCGCGTTGCCCTTCGCGGCGTCGCTATCGTCGAGCATTTTTTCGGCGGCTGAGATCGCGACATCGCTTTTCTTTGCGTTCGCTTCGACGGCGGCTGCATCGCTCGAGAAGACGATCGTTGGATCGGTCAAGGTGGCATCGATTTTTGCCTGTAAGGGCGACACGATATCCGCGTTTCGCCCGAGTTTGGCCGCTTGCACGAGCGCGGCTAGTTGGCTGGTTCCGAGCACGTCGATGTAGCGCGCGCGCAAAACGCCCTGCGGATCGATCACGAACGTCGTCGGAAAATACTGCACGTCATACGCTTTTGCAAAGACGTTACCCGTGTCGATCGCTTGCGCGTACGGCACGCCGCGCGCACTGACGAACGCGCGCACGATCGGCGCTTCTTCCGTCGTGTCGACGCCGAGGAACGCCACGCCGTCCTTGTGCAATTTACCCGCGGCCTGGATGAGATCGGGCGTCTCGAGCCGGCACGGCGGACACCACGTCGCCCAGACGTTGAGTACGAGCGTCTTGCCTTTGTACGAATCCAGGCTGACGCTCTTGCCGTCGATCGTTCGCAGCGCGAAGGGGGGAGCTGCCGCCCCGACTTGCGGGCCCGTGAGCGCACCCCCGACGGATGCCGCGGCATCCGGAACCGGGACGATCGAGTCGGCGCGGGCAGCCGAAGCCGCACCCATCACGACGAGGGCGAGGGCGGTTGCGAGCGTGACGGAAGCGTGCGGACGGATCATCCGATAGAGCTTCGCTTTCGCTTGCGGCGGCCATCCCGGCGCGACCGATCTCCTGAAATTCCGTGCCGCGCCGCGACGGCGCCCGCTCCGCGGTCGCCTAGGCGCCCCGCGGCGACGGCCTTGCGGACGGCGACGGCGACTGCGACGGACTTTCCGCGTTCCCGCCTAGACTGATCTGGGCTCGGCCCGCCGCCGAATCCACCTGGAGTGTCGCGCCCGTCAGCACCTTTTCCACGAAAAAGGCGAGCGGCACGTACAGGTCCGCACGGTAGATAAAAGTGGACCCGACCATGTCCAGCGGGTTCCCGTCGACCGTAACACTCGCCCGGTGCCGCGTAAAAACGGCGACGCGGTTCCCGATTGACGCAGAAACCGTTCCGTGTCCAAACGTTACCAAGCCGTTAAAGACCCGGACGGCTTCGACGAGGTCGACGTAAGGAACGCCGTGCCGCACGAGCACCACGGAGCGCGAGCGCGAAACCGGACGGCCGTCTACCGTCAGCGTGAGCGCCGTTTCGGCGGCGACCGCCGGCGCCGCGAGGACCGTCCCGATGGCGTACGCGGGCAGCACGAGCGCGGTACCCAGAAGAACGATTGCGAGCGGACGCATCATCTTTGGTTCTCCCGCAAAGGCGCGGGAGCGAAACTTACAGGCGCAATTTGTAGCCGACGGCGGTCATCCGTAAGGCGACTCCGAGGGCGACGATCGTAAGCACGCCGACGATCGAAACGGAAAACACCACGGAGACATCGCTATGTCCCGTAAACGCGTACCGGAATGCGTCGATCATATAGAACATCGGATTGAAAAGCGACACGCGGCGTACGAGCGGCGGTAAAAACTGCATCGATGTGAACACGCCGCCGACGAAAACGAGCGGCGTGATGACGAACGTTGTGAATACTGCGATGTGATCGAACTTCTCCGCGAGCAATCCGAATATGATGCCGATGCCGCCGAAAAGCGCCGAAACCAGGATCGTCATCCCGAAAAACATTGCCCAATCCCTCGGAAGCGCGTGCACCATGGCGAACCCGACGCCCATGATGAGCAGCGCGATGACGATCGCGCGCAGCACCGCTGCCGCGATGTATCCGGTTACGATCTCCGCAGCCGAGAGTGGCGCGACGAGCAGTTCTTGTATCGAGTTCATAAAGCGGCCTTGGAAGAGCGAACTCGAGGACTCGCCGTAGGTTTGATCGATGACCTGCAGCATGATCAAACCTGGAATCAAGAAGGCCGCATATGGCACCCCCTGCACGCTCTGCACGCGGCTGCCGAGACCCAAGCCGAAGACGAGCACGTAGAGTATCGTCGTGATGATCGGCGGCCAGATCACTTGGTTGATCACTTTATACGTCCGCACGAGTTCCCGCTTAACGAGCGTTGCGAGCCCGACAGGATTACGGAAGCCCCATACGTCGATCACCTAGCGACGCACCAAATCCAAGAAGACGTCTTGCAAACTCGAGCGCTTGAAATCCACGTTTTCGATCGTATAGCCGTGCGCGACGAGTTCGGCAAGCGTCGGTGCGATCGCGGCCGGAGCGATGTCCCGAAAATGCAGAGTCCGCGTCGAGGCATCGTAAACGGCGCCGCGCAGGAGCAGTGCCGGCGGCATTGCGGCGAGTTGGCGTTCCACCGTCACGCTCAAGGTCGTCGACCCGCGTCGCGCCATCAACGTCGCCGTCGATTCCATCGCGACGAGTCTGCCGGCCTCGATAATTGCGATGTTCTTGCATAACGATTCCGCTTCTTCCAGATAATGCGTCGTCAGGATGATCGTCGTACCTCCGGCATTGAGTTCGCGCAGCAACTCCCACATCTCGATGCGCAGTTCGACATCGACGCCGGCAGTCGGTTCGTCCAGTATGAGCAATTCCGGTTCGTGAATGAGCGCGCGCGCAAGCGAGAGACGGCGTTTCATGCCGCCGGAGAGTTTGACGAACGTGTCGTTCGCTTTCGATGTCAAGTCGAAGCGTTCGAGCAGACTGTCGGCACGCGCGCGCACTGCCGCGCCGCGTAAACCGTAGTACCCGGCCTGATAGATCAAGACGTCGCGAATCGAAAGATAGCGATCGAAGTTGTATTCTTGCGGTGCGAGGCCCACGAGCCGTCGCGCCTCACGCCAAGCACGAACGTTATCGTACCCGAAGATCTCGATCGTCCCCGATGTCAGCATCGCAAGGCCCACGATCGCGTTGATCGAGGTCGTTTTCCCGGCGCCGTTCGGCCCGAGAAAGCCGAAGAAATCGCCGCGCGCGACTTCGAGAGAAATGCCGTCGACCGCCGTAAACTCGCCGTAGCGTTTGCAAAGACGTTCGATCCGCAGCGCAGGCGTCGCGTCCCTATGGAATCCGTTCATCGAGTTCTTTGTACCGGTGGCGACGTAACACGTTTACGTGCCTCTTCGTTTCGGGCATCCCGCTCTTTTTGATGTCGCGTACGGCTTTCTCGATGTCGAAGGCGACCCGGCGGTGCTTCACCTGCCAGCCCCCGGGACGTTGCGTGAAGATCGCATAGCCGGCGCGCGGGTCGCCGTCTTTGGGCAGACCGGCCGACGCCACATCGACCAGCAGCCGGTCGCGCCAGAAGCGCACGTACGGCAAATGCAGGTGACCGAACGCAACGGTCCGCTCCGGTACGTCCGCGGTCACGCGTTCGAGAAACGCGTCGTCTGCATCGGGCCAAATATGCTCGTCATCCGTCTTTGGATTTGCATGCACGACGAGCAAAGCGTCGGCGCCGTCGCCGAATCGCGCAGCAAACGGCAACTCCGCAAGCCATTGCACGCCCGCGGCGCCGAGCACTTCGCGCTGCCAGCGCAGTTCGTCGACCTCTTCCGCACCGTCATCCGGCATGGGAATCGCTTCGCCGTCGCTGATGTAGCGGTCGGTATTGCCGCGAACGCACACGGCACCGACCTCGCGCAAACGCGCGATCACCGCGCCCGGTCGCGGACCGTCCATGCAATAGTCGCCCGCACCCGCGAGTACGTCCGCGCCGCCCTGAGCGTGCAGATCTTCTAGACACGCGTCCAGTCCGCGGATGTTACCGTGGACGTCCGAAAAACACGCGATGCGCATGCCGTTCGCCACCCTCAGTCGCGCTTCAGGGCGAGCGCCATCGAGGACGGCGTCGCGCCGATCTTTCCGAACTCCCACAGGTCGATTGCGTCCACGGCAATTTTCGCTTTGCGCAGCAACGGAATCGTCTCGCGGAAACGCAGGTTGGCGAGCACGCGCCGGTTGCCCAGAGCGAGCACGCCTGCACCGAAATCTTCGCCGCGCGGTACTGCGATCGTCTGCATTCCGGCAAACGCTGCGCCGTCGACGAGACCGGTTGCAAAGAGAACGGTCTGCGTATCGACGAGCGAAGCCACGGAACGCAGGCGGCTGGCTTCGGCGGCGACCAAAACCTCGATGACCTTAATGCTTTTCGAGCGCGCGTAAGCGGCGAGCGCTTCACGCCCCAGGGCGTTGCCGTGGAGCGAAGCGCGGATCCCCGCTTCGTTGCGGCGCGGCGTCGAGACCGCGATAAAAAGCGTGTCGCCGGCGAGCAGCACGTCGCCGCCGTCGAGTAAGCCCGGAGCCTCGATGCGCCCGACGATTGGAATGCCGGCGGCCGTAAGCGCGACTTCGAGCGGGGCGATTTCTCCGCGACGGCGCAAGTCGCTCGGCCGCATCAGAAACGCGCCGTCGGCAAAGATCACGGCGCCGTCCGCGCAGAACGTACCAAAGGGAGCGCCGTCGACGGGCTCGGCGCCCAGAACTTTCACCCCATGCGCCGCGAGGCGCCCCGTGAAGACACCAAACTGCTCGATCGCCCGTTCGGCGATGGCGTTGGACTCACCGTGCAGCGGCGGAATGCTTGCAAGGGCGGCGGAGGGGTGCACGACCACGACGGCGCGTAGCGTGTCGGCATCGCTTCGCACGAACGGTGCCTGAAAAATCGGACTTGCGGTGGTCACACGAGTGCTTTTCGCCAAGCGCTAGGGGATCACTCCGGCTTGCGTACGAGTCGGCCCGACGCAAGCGCGACGGATCGCCGCTGCCGCGCGGCCCGAACGGTGGCGAGCGCCGTCCTTGGCGACGTTCGCGATCAGTCGGGCGGAGTTCGCGTCACGAGTTGCGCGACGCGACGCCTACTGCTGCTCCCGGCACTACCGCCTTTCGCGAGCGGCGGAGCCAATCGTACCAGGCTTCGATATTTTCGCCGGTCTTCGCGGAAAGTACGATCGCGTGCAAGTCCGGACGAAGGTTTCGCGCGTGCGCGATACAACGCTCCACGTTAAAGTCGACATACGGTAACAGATCGATCTTGTTGATGATCAGCACTTCCGACGCGAGAAACATGTGCGGATATTTTGCGGGCTTGTCGTCTCCTTCGGTCACGGAGATGACGGCGATTTTCGCACGCTCGCCAAGGTCGAAGAGCGCCGGACAAACGAGGTTGCCGACATTTTCAATGATCACGACCGAATTGGCAGGCGGCTCGAGGACCTTCATCGCGCGCGCGATCATGTCGGCTTCGAGATGACAACCGGTGCCCGTGTTGACCTGCAGCGCGGGGGCCCCGGCGGCTCGGATACGATCGGAGTCGTTTTGGGTGGCTTGGTCGCCTTCAACGACCATGAAGGGAACCTCGGCGCCAAGTTCGCGTATCGTCCGTTCGAGCAACGTCGTCTTCCCGGAACCCGGCGAACTGACGAAATTGAGCGTAACGATATTTCGATCGGCGAACCAGCGACGGTTCGCGGCCGCGAGTGCGTCGTTCTTCGCAAGCACCGCGACCTCTAGGGCAACCGTCCTGCCGTCTGCGGTGGCGTGAATGTGCTCGGCGCCGCCATCGCCGTGCCGATGCTCCGCCGCGTGCGGCCCGTGGCTACGCGGGTGGTCGTGTTCGTGATCGTGGCCATGCGGGTGGTCGTGTTCGTCATCGTGGCTATGCGAGGGGTCGTGTTCGTGATCGTGGCCATTCGGGTGGTCGTGTTCGTGATCGTGGCCATCCACGCGAGGGTGCTCGAAGACGATCGTCGCGTTCGAGCCGTCGGAACAGCCGCAAGTTGCACACATTTGGGGAGACCTCTCTTTCGACGCCCTGACCTTACTTCGCGGCCAGACCCGTTTTAGCTTTACTGCGCTTGCGCGCAGGCCGCCCTCTTTACACGCAAAGCATCCGGTTTCGGACCGCGACGATTGCGTTGCTTCGAACACGAGCGCTCCTGCACCGAAGCCTTCACCCGGAGGCGCGCGACGCGGCGGTGCGCTCGCCGTGGGCGGGATCACGTCGACGTGTGTGCGTCCTCCCCGCGCAGCGGGAGGACGAGAGACGACCGTCGTAGGGCCTCATGATGGTTCGGGCGCTCGTTGGAATTCCTACGCTGCTGTTTTCGCTAATCGTACTGACCTCGGAGCCCATTGGCGCCGACGCTCCCCCCGTTCCGATAGCTTCGTCCGCTTCCGCCACACACGCAAGCCCGGTTCAGGTGCAAAGCTCCGGTCCGGCGACGAACACGGTATCCGGAGCTGGTTCCGGTGAGGTCGGGCAAGGCACGTCGTCCCCGACACTGCAGGCACAGGCGATGATGCGCCGGCACATCGAGCAGTTCCAGCAAGTCGTTGACGAACAGCGGGTGTTTCGACGGGATATGCTCGCGGGCTGACGCCCGCGCATCGCGGGCTCCTTGCGCAGATCATCGGCGAACTCGCCGTCGCGCCCGAACCCGATCTTGAAGGCGCAGCGCGCCGGCTGAACGCTACTTTGTCGCCCGGCGAGGCACAGAACGTACTGCGCGTAGAGCAGATGAAGGACGCGGTAACGCTCCGGCAGTTCCAGCAGATCGCAGCCGAGTCGGGCGCAAACAACTACTTGGGCCGCACTAGGCCCTCCGTAGCCGTCAGCAGTACAAACGTGCACGGTTTCGCGCCGTTCGGGAACGACGCCGGCTCGATTCTCTTGCGCACGGCTGCAATGATGTTGATGATGCCCAGGATCAACATGCTGCCCTCTGAACTGCCGAGGCGTTAAATCCGCATCGTTTTGCTCCGAGGAACCAAACTTAGAAATCCTGGACTGCCGCAAGCGCGCGGGCGTACAGCGCCTTCTGGCGACGTGCGTAATCCGCAACGCTAAGCCGGCGGCGCTGCGTTGCCAGGCGATCTGCACGGCGCGAGAGATCGATGAGCCGCGCCGCTCGGCCTGCGTCCGCATCGGGTCCGGATTGATCCGTGCGCGCGAGCAATGCCGCGATGCGATGCCCCTCGACGCTGTCGCGCTGCGCGGAGGCGGTGGAATGCGCGAAGGGCGTCGCATCGGGAACCGCGCTAAAAAAATCGCTCATGTCGCTGCAAAGAGCATCGCCCAGTGAGAGAGCCGGTAGACCGAGCAGTTCTTCTTCCGTCTTGAGTACGCTCACAGTCGAAAGGTGGTGCGGACCGATGTAGTGACGCTTCGCGTAAGGTGAAACGACGATGGCGTACGAGCGGTGAACGTCGACGTGATCGCGCGAGGATTGCGCATCGTCGGGCATGATGAAAATCGCAGTCGAACCCCACTGTGGCGCGTGCGTTAGGTACTCGACGATCTGGCCGAGGGCGCGGTCGCCGTCGGCGACTTCCTCGGCTAGTGGTGGGATGTTTTTCCCGAAGCCGCCGTGATCGGCGGGTAACCAAATGTGCGTAAACGCCGGCATTCCTCCGGCTTGGACCAGCGGGTCGAAATCGCGGACGAACTCGTTCGCGCGACGCACGTCGCGAATGTGTAGATTCCAGCCGGGATAGTTGAGATCGACGTGGCCCGACAATGCCGCGAGCGCGGGCACATCGAGCGAATACAGGCCACCCAGTCCTTGCGTCGGCGCGTTTGCATCCGCCATATTGACGAAGCGTGGATCGTCCGTTTTGGGATCCGAGGCGTCCCCTTCGTCGTATCCCGAGACGCGAACGTAATCACCGTAATCCCGATACGTCTGCCCGCGTTGCGCGAGTGCGTTGAAGATGTAACCCGCGCGCGGGTAGTCTTCGGGGTCTTCGTTTTTGTTGACGAGCGGACGGCGGCCGCGCTTGACCAGTAGCGTCTTCTCGGTATAGACGCTGGCGATCCCGGCCGAAACGAATTGATGTCCGGCGTCCGACTCCTCGGCGTCGGCGAAGATATTGCCGGCGACGCCGAAGGTGCGCGCGAGCGCGTGCAGATTCGGCGTGACGGATTCGTCGAAGGCGACGTAGTTGGGATCGCCCGGACCGTACGGTGCACCGTTCTCATCCTTGAGGTCGCCGAGCATCGAGTCGTACGTCTTGTTCTCTTCCAGAATCATCACGACGTGTTTGATCGCGCTGCTTCCAGGACCGTTGAAGCGTTGCGGCACGACCGCATTCTCTTGCGCTCGATGGATCGAGCGCAAGTACGATAGCGCGAGCGGCGTCGTTTTACGCAGATCCAAGTGCAGCAGGTCGATGCGCTCGAGCGTCGACCAGATCGCGTTACTATCGGCGGCGACACTTTGCACGTGCCCTTTGGTATCGACGAGCTCCGCCTGGTCGCCGGTGAAGCCGCGATCGTGCGCGAGGCCTTTCGCATTGGTTACGTAGAGATAGCGGCCGTCGTGCGCGAGCGCGATAGCCGATGGGAACCAACCGGTCGGAATCAGTCCGATGCGATGCGGATGGACCGGATTTGTCGTATCGAGCACGGCGATAGCGTTGATACCCGCTAGCGCGACGTAGAGCCGCCGTTCGTCGCGGCTGAGCGCAAGCGCGTCGGGCTGCGTGCCGTAGGGACCGCGATCGTACAGTCGTAATTCCGTACCCCCGAGCGCACGCGGCGCGCCGGCGCCTGCGAGCGCGATCGTGGCAACTCGATCGATGTTGCTCATCGCGACGAACGCGTACGGCTTCCCATGCATGGCCACGACTGCCGCGGGATGCACGCCGCCCACTTCGACCACGCCGTCGGGACCGCGATCGAGCGGAACGGTTGCAGTGACGCCGGCACCGAGCCCTGCGGCAACGCCGAGCGGCACGAGTGAAAGCGACGATGCGCGCTCGATATCTGCTGCGGGGGCGCTGAAGGGCGGCGCGGCAACCGGTGCGGGGAGGACGCCGTACCGCATCAATCCCTCGTTCGCAACGAGCAGATCGCCCTTCCATAACGTCGCGGCGAGCGGGAAATAGCCGACGGGGACGGGCGACCCGACGAGCGAGCGGGTCGCGGTATCGATCTGCGCGACGTCGTTGCCGAGATTGTCGATAACGTATGCGACGCTGCCACGCGCGCCGAGCACGATCGTGGACGGAAACGCGCGATCCTTATTTGCGAAGCGAGCGTCCGTGGCGGTCGGGATCGCGATGCTGTGATGCGCGTCCGCGAGCAGATGTCCGGCGCTATCGAGATCGAAAGCGTACACGGCGTTGCTCGGGCCGCCGCCGGCAAGAACGAGCGTATTGCCGGGCATGGCGGGATCGGCGAGCGCGACGATACCGACGAAGAACGTTTCCTTCGGATCCTTGTAACGCGAGACGACGCTCATCGTGCGCGTGTCGACGACGGCGAGCGTGTAGCCGCCGGTCGAGACGCCGTCGAGCGCGCTCGTCGTCTTCGCTTCGCGTTCGTCGTCGTTGCTGACGATCGCGTAGCGGCCATTGGGTGTGAGCGCGACGCCGAGCGCGTTCATCCCGGTGACGACGCTCGCGCCCGTTGGATGCAAGATACGTCCCGAAGGCAGCACGCGCGAGAACGAATCGGGAAACGGCGCCGGACCGGCGGGATAGTTCCCAGCCGGTGCTTCGAAGGCGATCGGCGCGGCAGGTGTTGCAGCGCGCGCGCGCGGTCCGCCGTTCGGAAACCCCAGGAGTGAAAGCAAAGCGAGAAACGCGAGCGAACGTGGATACGAAAGCATGCTCACTCGTGAGACGTCGGCGCAACGCGCTCCTTTCGGCTCGCGCGAAATCGGGCGGCGCTCGCGACGTCGGGAATTTGGACGATCAACGCCTGCTGATCCGAGCTCGCCAGCGGTAGGTTTAGCACGTCATACCGGAACGGACCGACATTCGGTGAGACGATCGCGCCACGGGTCGGCGTAAGCGGGTGCGAGACGTCGTGCCGCTCCCACATCGCAACGAACTCCGGATATTCGCGTAAGGTCTCCAGTAGCGTAAGATAGCGTTCGTCGCGCAGATGCCTGCCGTACCCTTTGCGCACCATTGCGACTAAGGG
>JRHI01001517.1_pt1 | contig 19021 bp, 16 predicted proteins | sample 215371 | NCBI WGS metagenome assembly JRHI01 (sample SAMN02929681, study PRJNA255918) | sediment metagenome | biome: cave system; feature: Ice Cave; material: Sediment; isolation source: sediment from deep within a dark volcanic ice cave with no known source of... ...
CGCACAGGACCAGGCGCCGTGTCGCACCCGGGCGTTGCTCGTCGACGAGCGAGCAGACTCCCCCGCCGAGCGATTCGCCGAGCGCGACCCACCGGTCGACGCCGAGCTCGTCGAGGACCGCGAGCACGTCGCCGGCGAGGCGCGCGAACGCGTAGTCGCGAGTCGGATCCGGGGGGACGTCCGTGCCGCCATGGGCCCGAAGGTCCACCGCGATGGGACGGAACCGGTCGGTGAGCCGGCGGGCGAGCGGATCGAAGAGGCCCGCGCAGAAGCCGTTGGGGTGCAAGAGCAGCAGCGGCTCGCCCTCCCCACCCCAGTCGAGCGCGGCGATCCGCAACCCGTCATGGACGACGGTGCACGGACGGGGTTCTGGGGTCAGGCGGCTACGCGACCGGTTCGGCGGCGAGGATCCGACCCAGGGTCAGCAGCTGCGGCGTGGTGCCGCCGAGGGTGAGCTCGAGCTGCTTGGCGAGCAGGAAGTATCGGTGCAGCGGGTAGTCGCGGTCGACGCCCATCCCGCCGTGGAGGTGCTGCGCGGCGTGGACGACGCGCTGGCCCCCTTCGGCGGCCCAGAACTTCGCCACCGCGACCTCCGGGGTCGCCGGGAGCTCCTCGGCGAGACGCCAGATGGCCTGCCACGCGGTGAGGCGGATCGCCTCGGTGTCGATGTAGGCGTCCGCGGCCCGCTGCCCCACCGCTTGAAACGTCGCGATGGGCCGGTCGAACTGCTCCCGGGTCTTGGTGTACTCGGCGGTCATCCGGACCGATTCCTCGCAGATCCCGACGGCCAGCGCGCACAACGCCGCCGTCGCCCGCTCGACCGTCCAGGCCAGGACCTCCGCGCCGCGGTCGGCGCCGCCGAGCAGATCACCGTCGGCGACCCGCACACCCTCGAGGCGCACGAGCGCCTCGGGATGACCGCTCGTGGTGTTCTGGCGTTCGCGGCTCACGCCGGCCGCGTCCGGGTCGACGATGGCGACGATCACGGTGCCGTCTGCGGTCGAGGCCGGGACCAGAACCCGCGCCGCGAGCATCCCGTCCGGGACGCAGATCTTCTCCCCGTCGAGGACCCAGCCGTCGCCGTCCTTCCGCGCGGTCGTCACCGGCCGGTAGGGGTCACCCCCCGCTTCGACGAGCGCCGCGGTGAGGAGCGTGCCGCCACTGGCGACACCGTCGAGGAGCGCCTGCTGGACTTCCGAGCCGAAGCGCGCGATCGGCAACGCGCCGAGCACGACCGTCGACAGGTACGGGACCGGTGCGACGGTGCGGCCGATCTGCTCGAGCACGACGGCCGCCTCGAGGAACCCGTAACCGCCCCCGCCGTGGGCTTCGGGGATCGCGATTCCAAGCACCCCGGCGTCGGCGAGCTTGCCCCACAACTCGCGGTCGATGTTGTCCTCGCCGGCCTCGATCTCCTTGAGGCGGTCGTGGGTCACCTCACCGTGGAGGATCTGCTCGGCGAGACCTTGGAGGTCTTGCTGCTCCTCGCTGAACCCGAAATCCATGTGTGCTCCTGCTCCGTGCTCGCCGCTTACCGGGGTGCCAGCGGCATACCGAGGCCGAACACCGCGATCAGATCGCGCTGGACCTCGTTGGTGCCGCCACCGAACGTGAGGATGATCAGCCCGCGGTACGAGTGCTCGAGACGGGACTGCAGGAGGGCACCGGGAGCGTCGTCCTTGAGGTATGAGCGCTGGCCGAGGATCTCCATCAAGAGCCGGAACGCCTCGAGGTAGAACTCGGTCCCGTAGACCTTCGTCGCTGACGCGTCGGCCGGCTTCAGTTCACCCTTGGCCGCCTCCGACGCGATCTTCCAGTTCATGAGCCGGAGGAACTCGAGCCGGGCGTGGACCCGGGCCAGGCTGAGCTGGACCCATTCCTGATCGATAACCCGCGCCCCGTCGGGGAGCTTCGTCTCCTGGGCCCATTGGCGCACGTCGCCGAGCGCGCGCTCGACCATGCCCGACGAGCACAGCGTGACCCGCTCATGATTGAGCTGGTTGGTGATCATCTTCCAGCCCTCGTTCTCCTCGCCGACGCGGGCGGAAGCCGGCACGCGGACGTCCTCATAGAACACCTGGGCGATGTCCGACTCCCCCATCACATGGATCGGCACCACCTTGATTCCCGGCGTGTCCATCGGGACGATGAACAGCGAGATGCCCTTGTGCTTCTTGACGTTCGGGTCGGTGCGCACGGCGAGCCACACGTAGTCAGCGCCGCTCGCCAGGCTGGTCCACATCTTCTGGCCGTTGATCACGTACTCGTCGCCGTCACGCTCGGCCTTCGTGGTCAACGCCGCGAGGTCGGTGCCCGCGCCGGGCTCGGAGTAGCCGATGCAGAAGTGGATCTCGCCCTTCAGGATCTTGGGAAGGAAGAAGGCCTTCTGCTCGTCGGTGCCGAACCGTCGGATGGTCGGGCCGACGGTGTTGATCGTGAGCATCGGCACCGGCGCGCCGGCTCGCATCGACTCGTCGAACCAGATGAACTGCTCAACCGGCGTGAAACCCCGCCCGCCCCACTCCGTCGGCCAGCCCACGCCAAGCCAGCCGTCCTCACCCATCTGGCGGACAACGCGGCGGTTCCCGTCCCCGACCCCACCGGAGCCGGTGAGCTCGGCCCGGACCTCGGGCGTCAGCAGACGGTCGTAGTAGGCGCGCACCTCCTGGCGGAGCCGCTCTTGTTCCTCAGTGAGGCCGATGTGCACGCGACGTACCTCCCGCGCTGACGGCGAAACGAGAACACGTTACAGACGAAGCGCCGCGGACCGCCATTCCCTCCCGACGGCCCGGCGGCGCTCCGAGGATCAGACCCTGCGTCGCGGTGGCGTTGCCAAACTGCTTGCTTGGTCCGCCCGAGCGCCGCACCGATGTCGGCCGTCATTAAAGTGTCGTGGCTCACGGCCGTTGCCCGCCAAAGTAGAACAGCCATCCAGGCAGCGAAGCCCCCACCAAGAAGAAGTAGAACCCCGGCGGCGCAACGGGACCTATTCGGCTTCTCTCGCGGGTGATTCCGCGGGTGTCACCGTTGACGGGTCGCGGGGCAACTCGGCTTGCTCCGGGGTGGCGGTCACGACGCAACGCATCACCGGCTCGGAGTGTTGTGACAGTCCGGGCTGGTTATCGGTTCTAGCCGGTGAACTTCGGTGTGATCAGGACGGTCGGTGCTGTCGGTGCTGTCGTTGTGGGCGTCGTGGCCGCGACTTCCTTGGCTCCGATCTCACAGCCTGCACCTTGGGGTCGGGGAAGCCCGATCTGGTCGACCAGGGGGCTGATCGTCGACGCGCCATCGTCGCTGCAATGGCCTGGGGGTATCGCGTCGATCAGCGGGCTACCGACCAGGGGCAGGCGGGTCAGGGTGCTGCCCCCGTTGTTGGCGAGTGCGCCGAGTTTCGGGTCCCCGGCGCTTTGCCGATCCGTCCCGGCGCTGAACCCACACGAGGCGTCATCGGAGAAGTTGAACCCGTTCGACGTCGTCGACCCACCGGAACAGTTTGCGCCCGGGGTCGACCGAAGGGCCACCACCGACCCAAACGACGTCAGCGTACCGTTACCTACCAGCGAGACGTTGTTCGAGCCGCTGCCTACGACCGTCGCGTACACCAACGTCACCGGCCCGGCACTGATGATCCCCAGGGTCGAGTTGTCGCTGATCGTCGAGTTCTTGACGGTGACCGCCGACGATGAAAACTCCCTGACGCCGACGGCGCCGCCGTTGCTGACCGTCGAGTTCACCAACGTAACCGTGCCCGGCCCGGCATCGATCGAAGCTTCGCCGCTGGACTGGTCGGCCTTGTTGATCGTCGAATTCGTCAGCGTCACGCTGCCGAACGTGTCGATCCCGTCACGGCCGACCGTGTCGATCGTCGAATTCGTCAACGTCACATCGGCGGCCACTCCAGAGAAGATGGTGTCGGCGCCAACGAGCGGGCTTTGCGTCATCGTGAGACGCTCGACGCTCAGTGGGCTGGGGGAATTGATCAGAAAGACGGACTGAGCGCTGGTGACCTTGTTGCCGTTGCCGTGAATGGTGAGCGGCTGATTGGTCGCGTTGTTGTAGACGACTCCGGTGGTCAGCGCGATCGGGGCCAGCCCCGCCTGCACGTCGATCGTGTGCGGGCCCGTCGGATCGCCGCTCGCATCTATGAACGCCTGGCGCAACGACCCCGCCCCCGAATTGTTGCTGTTCGTCACACTAAACGTCGTCGCCGTCGCCGGGAGGGCGAACACCACCAGGGCACCCGCCGCGGCCAAGACGGCCGCTGCCGTGAGGCTCAGGACCTGCCGCACGCGCATCGCCAAGAGCCCCCTCCGCCACCCGACTGAGGTTGACCCGGGCGTCGTAGAACTTGGGTGGCGGTCCTCCGCCTCGATCGCGCCGTGAGGCACGCTCGGGGTTCTCACCCAACCGAGTCGAGTACGGAGGACCACCAATGAGAGAAGCGTCGCACACCAAGTCGTCGAGCGCGAGCAATCTGCGTCTGCTGCCCGAGCTCGGGCTGGTCGACTTGTCGGACCCGGGCCTGTCGGGGCGGCTGGCCGGGAAGGTGAGCGAGCAGCTGGAGGTGTTCGCCGTTCGTATGCGTGAGGGCCTGCTCGCCGCGTCGGTGGCGATCGGCTTGGACGTGATGGGCGAGCTGGTCGACGCCGAGGTCACCGACGTCGCCGGCCCGAAGGGCCGCAACGACCCGAACCGCGCCGTGTACCGGCACGGCACCGAGGACGGCAAGGTCACCCTGGGCGGGAGGCGGGTGCCGGTGCGCCGACCCCGGGTCCGCACCGTCGATGACCATGAGGTCCACCTGGAGTCCTACGACACGTTCGCGTCGGTGGACCTGCTGGCCGATCACATGGTCGCTTCGATGCTGGCGGGCCTGTCCGGCCGTCGCTACGAGTCGGCGCTCGAGCCGGTCGGCGAGGCGGTCGCCGAGACGTCGTCGGGGACCTCCCAGTCGTCGGTGAGCCGCCGGTTCGTGGCCGCGACCGCCGAGCGCCTTGCCGAGTTCCGGTCCCGGCCGTTGGACGACCAGCGGTGGCTCATCTGTTTCGTCGACGGGTTCGACTTCGTCGGCCACACCATGGTCGGGGCGCTGGGCGTCGCCGCGGATGGCACCAAGGTCCCCCTCGGGGTGGTGGAGGGATCGACCGAGAACGCGACCGTGGTGCGACACCTGATCGCCGGGCTGCGCGACCGGGGCCTGGACGCGTCGGAGGGCGTGCTGTTCGTACTCGACGGCGGAAAGGCCCTGGCTAAGGCGGTGCGCGACGTGTTCGGCGACCAGGCGGTGATCGCCAGATGTCGCGTGCATAAGGAACGCAACGTCTTGGACCATCTACCCGAAGCGGAACGGCCGTGGGTGCGGGCCAAGCTGCGCGGCGCGTGGGCCAACCCTGACGCCAGCAGCGCCGACGCCGCGTTGCGCGCGCTCGCCGGCCAGCTCGACAAGGTCAACCCTGACGCGGCGGCGTCCTTGCGTGAAGGCCTCGCCGAGACGCTCACCGTGACGCGCCTCGGGGTCACCGGGTCGCTGCTCAAGACGGTGATGTCGACGAACCCGGTTGAGTCGATGATCGAGATCGTGCGCGCACACGCCCACAACGTGAAACGCTGGCAGGACGGCGACATGCGTCTGCGATGGGCGGCCGCCGGCATGCTCGCCGCCTCCAGCCAGTTCCGCCGCGTGAAGGGCTACAAGCAACTCCCCGCATTGGCCGACTCGCTCCGACGAACCGTCGGCGCGACCGAACCATCCGACGTTGCTGTCACAGCCTGAACGTATGATCCATCAGGAGCTCGCCACTAAGTTCCACGGCAAGCGGGTCATCCTCGTCCCGTGGGGTGGCCTCGCGGAGGTTGTCCCGGTGGCCTGCGGTCTCGCCCTCGGAGCCGGATTTTTCGTGGGCCTTTATCGGGGACACTGGCAAATCGGATCGTTCGAGGAAGTCGCCGCCCTGGCCCTCGCCACCGCGGCAACCACGCTCCTGCTTGTCGTCCTCAACGTGTTCCTCACGCGCCCGGTGCCGACGAGCATCCCGTTCGCGGGCGGCATCCTCGCCCTCGGGTTTGCAGCAACCATCCGCTACGCATGGAGGCTTCAGCGCGAGCGAGCACTGCGTCCCGGCGCGCGAGCGCAACGCCTCCTGGTCTTCGGCGCTGGGGAAGCAGGCGCTCAGGTCATCACTCAGCTGCTGCACGACCCGACGAGCGCTTACGTGCCGGTCGCTGTCCTCGACGATGACCCCGCCAAGCGACACTTGCGTATCCGCGGCGTGCCGGTGGTGGGTGGAAGCAGTGACCTCGAGCGCACGGCCATTGCCGCCCGTGCCACCACGCTGCTCGTCGCGATCCCCAACGCGTCGATGAGCTTGATGCGCGAGATCGTGCCTCGAGCCGAGAGCGCCGGCCTTGCGGTGCGCGCCGTGCCTTCGCTCACCGAACTCCTCGACGGGCGTGCAAACGTCATGGACCTCCGGCCGATCACCGAATGCGAGTTGCTCGAACGTGAACCCGCACACATTGATCGCGCTGCTGTCTACGCCGCAGTGACTGGGCGCCGCGTCCTGGTGACCGGCGCCGGAGGGTCGATCGGCACCGAGCTCTGTCGCCAAATCGCTCAGCTCGCCCCAGCCAAGCTCGTCATGCTCGATCGAGACGAGTCGGGATTGCACGGCGCCCAGTTGACACTTGAAGGCCGTGCCCTGCTTGAGTCCCCGGACCTGGTCGTAGCGGACATTCGCGACGCGGCGCGAATCTCCGACATCTTCGCCAGCGTGCGACCCGAAGTGGTTTTCCACGCCGCCGCGCTCAAGCATCTGCCATTGCTCGAGATGCACCCGACCGAGGCGATCAAAACGAACATCTACGGCACACTCAATGTGCTGAACGGAGCGCTCGAAGCGGGAGTCGAGCGCTTCGTCAACGTATCAACCGATAAGGCGGCTGACCCGATCAGCGTGCTCGGGTACACGAAGCGAGTCACGGAGCGGTTGACCGCCTGGGCGAGTACCCAGTCCGATGGTACGTTCCTGTCAGTTCGTTTCGGCAACGTCCTCGGCAGCCGGGGGTCGATCCTCACGACGTTCCAGACCCAGATTGCCGCGGGCGGCCCAGTCACCGTCACACACCCTGACGTGAGCCGTTTCCTCATGAGCGCGGACGAAGCGGTACAGCTCGCGCTGCAAGCGAGCATTTTGGGTCGCTCTGGTGAAGTGCTCGTCTTCGATATGGGCGACCCGGTTTCGATCCTGCGCCTCGCGCAGCGCCTCGTCGCCGGCACGTTCGAAAAGACGACGATCGTCTTCACTGGTTTGCGCCGCGGCGAGAAGCTTCACGAGACCATGTTCGGCGCCGACGAAACGGACCACCGCCCGTTCCATCCGCGCCTCGCGCAGGTCGACGTCCCATCGCTGCATCCGCAGGCGCTCGAGCAGCTCGAGACGTGCGGATCGGCCGAGTTCAGACAACACCTCCGCGACCTGTGCACCGTCGCGAGGGCACCACGAGTGGGACCTCCCCACGGGAACGGTGCCCACCAACGAGACAGCCACCCCGGTGGCCGTCCGAAAGGAGTCGACCGTGCGCCGTCTCTTACTCACTAGCATCCTTGTCGGCGCGGTTCTGTTTGGCGCGTCGGCCTTGGCTTCCGCGCAGCAATACCCGCCGAGCGGCCCGACGATCACCCTCAGTTCCCAGAACGTTGCCGGGGGTGGCGCGGTCACCGTATCCGGCACGGGCTGGCAGCCTGGGGCCCAGATCACCATCACCGTTCAGTCGCCCGCGTCGGTTCTGGGCACGGTGAGCCCAGGCGCCTCGGGCACATTCAGCGTCACCTTCCAGATCCCGTGCAGCGCCGGGGCGGGCCAACACACCATCACGGGCAGCGGTACCGGTCAGGACGGCCAGCAGCACAGTGTCTCGGCGAGCCTTACCGTCGGTGCATGTGGCGTGGCCACTCGCGCGCTCGCGACGACTGGGTCGAGCAGTCTCTCCATCTACGTCGGGATAGGCGTAGCCTTCATGCTTCTCGGTGCGGCGCTCACTGTCGCTTTCGCACGTCGTCGTAAGGAGAGGCTCGGCATCTAAGCCTCCGAGCCGTCGCGTCCGTGCTTCGAGTGACTGCGCCGTGTTGCGCGCCGGCATCGCGTTCGATGCTCGTTACTCCGCTGCCGTGCAACCTGTCCCATCAGCATCCCATCAAGTCGTTGCCTTGAGGTCACGCGCGGTCCTCTGATGCCCATAACTGGCTGAGTTGGCTGGGCGGCGGGTGACAACAAGTGACCGGATTACAGGCTTGACGGTTGAAGTCGAAGAGGACGGCCTTCACCACAGCAAGTTCACTCACGTTTCTTCCCGCGGGCCGGCGTTGGTCGCTGAGTAGCGTTGGTCCGTCAGGCGTCATCGGACGCATCCAGCTCGTCCCGCACCGCGGCGAGCACCTCCAGCTCAACGCGATCCTTGGTTCGTCCTGTCGCGCGCTTCATGCGGATCAGGTCCTCGAGGGCACAAACCGGCAGAACGAGTCCATCGCCGAAGTCAAACTCAACTGCGTTGATCGCCAACTCATCAAAGCCGTTGACGCCAGCAGGCGCGGCGAGCACATCGAGCGGCCCGGCGCGAGTCGTGAAGGTAAAGTTCTGGTCATTGGCGAGGGTCTCTGCGTCGAGGATGAAGGGCAGATCGTCCTCAACGCCGCGAAGACGAGCGTCGAGGTCACGGAGTGCATCGGCCAAGCGTTCGAGGTTCTCCTGATCGCGTGCGTAGCAGAGGTCCGTGTCGTTGGTCCCCGTCGGTGATCCCCACAGCCGACCCGCGACTCCGCCGATGATGATGAAGCAAACGCCGTGTCTCTGCAGGATCTGCAGTGCACCGAGTGGGTCGTACGGCATCCGCTAGCGCAAACGGCGAGCGCCGGCAATGCGGTCGAGCGTCGCGGCTTCGTCTCGCAGTGTTTCGGCACGCTGCGCGGGCGTAAGAGCCAGAAGGGTGTGAATGCCAGTTCGATCGACGCCTGCGCCGGCGCGCGGAACTGCCTCGATCGTCTCGCCGCATGCCCGGAGGAGCCGTACGAGGGTATCGACACGCGGTATCTCAGAGCCGACCTCGATTCTTGCGACCGTCGGCTGGGCAACACCCGTCTGCCGGGCGAGCGCGCGCTGCGTGAGTCGGGCACGTCGACGAGCGTGGCGGAGTGCTCGGCCTGCGTTCACCCTCCCATGATAGCGTAAAGGCTATCAAGTGTCAGCGGGCCGCTGCCGCGGGGGCCTCAGCCAGTCGGAACAGCTCCCAGGCGCCCGGAACACCCTTGAGCTGGTGTGGGCCGAGGGCTTCGAACGTTGCTGCCTGGCCGGCGACTGCGGAAGGGACTGATGCGGTCACGACGACCTGGCCGGGTTTGGCAACGGCCATCGCGCGGGCGGCGACGTGCACACCAAGCCCGGAGACGTCGTCACGGCGACGGTCGATGTCGCCAACGTGTATCCCGATGCGTACGTTGAGCCCGTCAGCCGCGAGCACACGACGTACTCGTTGGGCGGCACGTACCGCGCCACCTGCGGACGGGAGGAGCGCGAGCACACCGTCGCCGGTGGTCTTCACGACCGTGCCGCCGCAACTCTCGACCGCCGCTCGTACCGCAATGTCGTGGCGATTGAGCACGGACTTCCACTTGTCGTCGCCGAGTGACGCGGCTCGTGCAGTGGACGCGACGAGATCGGTGAACATGAGGGCCGCGAGGAGACGCTGAGGGGGTGGAAGTCGACGCTCACCCATCACGAAGTCGGCGATTTCGGCGACCACCGAATCGACGTCGCCGATGAAGGGAAAATGATCGCCGCCGTCGAGCTCTACGAGGGTCGCCCCACTGATTTGCGACGCCGCCCGGCGGACCGCGTCAGCTGCGATGTAGACGTTGTCGCGTCGATGCAACACCAATGTCGGCGTCTTCACTTGCCCCAAGAGTTGGTCACCGGGGCGCGAGCTGAACACCGAATCCCAGATCCGGGCTGCAGTCGCCGGGCTTGCTCCAGCACGCCCCGCACGGGCGTACCAGTCGCGGAACGATGCATCCGACGCGCGCGATGGGGCGATCCGCTCGAGGAGGTCTCGCCCGCCGCCCAGGTTCTCACGTACGAGGGCCAGCCGTTCGGCAAGCCAGTCGTCCCAGCGGTCGTCGGGAATTGCCATCGGGTGGTGAAGCACGAGCAGGCGCAGTCGGTCCGGGTGTCGCGCTGCGAACCGAGTGGCGACTCCATAGCCGTCCCAGGCAAAGACCACCGGATTCTGGGCACCGGACGCCTCCACCACAGCCAAGAGATCGTCGGCCCATTGGTCCAGGATCGGCCGATCCCAAGTGGCCAACGGATCAGACAGGCCGAGGCCGCGGCGGTCGAACATCACGACGCGGCCGAGGTTCGTGAGTCCTTCGAGCAGCCGCACGAAACCTGGGTCGTCTTCGAATACCTCCATCGGAATCAGGCCGCCAGAAGCCATGACGATGTCGTTGCCGGTGTCGCACTCGGCGTCGGCGTCGGCGTCGAGCACACGGTAGGCAAGGTGTGTGCCGTCCGGCGCTCGTGCGTACCTGACTTCACTCACGGGCCCAGTCTCGCGCCCGCGGCGGTCTCGTCCGTTGCTGCCCCAGCACGCTGACATTGCCCTCGGGGCCTTCAAAGACGTAGTCCTGGTCGGTCTTGACCATGGGCAGCTCGCGCCGTTTGGTGTCCAGCGCGTCTCGGGCTCGGGTCATCACCTTCTCTTCGGCGAGCAGCTCCTTGCGAGCGACGAGCCACTCAATTTCCGACGCAACCCTCGACAGACTCGTTGGCCGCTCCTCGTCATGTCATGTCCTCGTCACGGTCCGAAACCCCAGAACTGCGTCCGCCGTTCCGGGTGATGTCAGTCCAGATGCTTCCCACGCCCCAAACTCATCGGTCGGGGCCGGCATCGGTCCGGCCGCGAGCCTGCCCGATGGACCACATCGATGGCGCCTCTCAGGGGACGGTCAGTCCCGCTCGGGGTCACCGGGCCCGACCCGGAGAGCATCGCTCCGGGCTCTCTCGAGGATCTGTGCCGCCTCACGCCGAGCGTCAGCCCGGATCTCGTCGGCCACGGTCCGGGCCTCGCGCAGCAGTGTTGTGGGCGCGAGTTCGCTAGAAGTGACCAAGTACGGGGTGGGGAACGTACGGCTCTTCGAGGCGCTTCAACTCCTCGTCATCGAGCTCGAGCTCTTCCGCCGCGAGGGCATCGGTGACATGGTGAGGCTTCGTGGCGCCGACGATGGGTGCCGTGACGGCGGGCTTGGCCAGAAGCCACGCGAGGGCGACCTGGGCCGGGGGCACCGAACGTTCCGCCGCAACCTCGGCGACGCGCTCGACCACATCGAAGTCGGTGGGCTGGCTGTAGAGATAGTCGGTGAACCCGTCCGTCTCCGATCGCGTGGTGCGCTTGTCACCATCGCGGCCGCGGTTTCCTGCCAGGACCCCCCTCGCCAGGGGACTCCACGGGATCACTCCCACACCCTGGTCGACGCAGAGCGGAATCATCTCCCGCTCCTCCTCACGGTAGATGAGGTTGTAGTGGTTCTGCATCGCGACGAACCGCGTCCATCCATTTTGTTCCGCGACGTGCTGTGCCTTCGCAAACTGCCACGCGAACATGCTGCTGGCGCCGATATATCTCGCCTTGCCCGCGCGCACGACATCGTGGAGCGCTTCCATGGTCTCCTCGATAGGAGTGTGGTCGTCCCACCGATGGATCTGATACAGGTCCACGTAGTCCATCTCGAGGCGGCGCAGCGACGCGTCGATTGCCGAGAGAATGTGCTTGCGAGACAGGCCCTTGCCGTTCTCGCCGGGCGTCATCGGCATGAAGACCTTGGTGGCGATCACGACCTCGTCGCGGCTCAGCAGCTTGCCGACGAGGCGGCCCGTGGCGACCTCGCTGGCACCGCTCGAGTACGTATCGGCAGTGTCGAAGAACGTGACGCCACCGTCGACAGCCGCCTTCACGATCGGCTCCGCAGCACCCTCGTCCAACACCCACGGCCGCTCGCTGTCGTTCCCGAAGCTCATCATGCCGAGACACATCCGTGACACCCGGAGGCCGGTCCCGCCGAGGTTCGTGTGCTTCATCGCAACCTCACTTCACGCTCGAGACACGAGGGACCCTAGAGGACGCGGCGGCCCAGGCCCACGCCGGTCCTCCCCGGGGTGGTGGAAGCGTACGATTGGCGCGTGGCCTGCGCGCGACCGTCGACAACCCCAAATCCCAACGCCATGAAATTCACCCTTGACCAAACGCTGTCCGAGCGGATCGACACGGCACGTGGTCAGGGCAACGACTCACCGTTTGTGCAGGCGGTGCTGGCCGTTGCGGGGGTTGTGTCGGTGTTTGGCGTCAATGACTTCGTCACCGTGCTGCGAGAGCCGGGCGCAGACTGGGATGGAATCGTCTGCGCGGTACAAGACGCGGCCGCCGCGCACCTCGAAGACGATCCGGACTCGCAGCCGGACGGAGACCCCGTCGCGAGCGCTCGCGAGCTGTTACGGGACGCAGTGGTCACCCCGAAGCCGACCGTGGTCGAGATTCGCCGAGCTCAACGGGATGTTCGCGGGCTGGAGGCGTAGAGCGAACGGCGGCGCCGCTCGCCTGCCTGGCCTCACGGTCTTGCGCCGTCTGTCGGGGCTCGGGCTACGGCGTTGATGTGCTCCGAGGGCGGGCGACGCCTGGTTCGACCCGAATGATCTGCTGTCCGGCCCGGGCGGCGTGATGCGGTATCCGGTGGACGGTCTCGCGGTCGAGGTCACGGATCTTCTCGCTGAGCTCGTCCCACGGGACCAGGTACGGGCTGCGACGCGTGCGGACGTCTCGTTCGGTGCCGAACTGCCAGCCCGATCGCAGTCGTTCGTCCATCCAGCGGTCGTGCTCCATGCGCGCCAGGACCTCGATCTCGTCGTCGGTGAATTCGAACCGTCTGGCCGCCTCGCCGTGGAGCGGAACCAGAGCGCAGCCGATGGCATGCAGCTTGGTCTCAATGTGCTCGGCCTGGCTGCGGTTGGATGCCTTTAGCGTTTCCGGGAGTGTGTCCCAGGCACCGAGCGAGGGATCGTCGAGGGCGTGACCACCCTCGGCCAGGCGGGACTGCACGTACTCCTCGTGCACGGCGCGGGCGAGGCGCTCGAGTCGCATCGCCGAATTCAACGCGGCCCAGACGGCGAGCGTGACGAGGATGTCGAGCACGCCTGCCAGTTGTCGGTCGGCGAAGAGAAAGACCTGGGTGACGAAGATGGAGATCAGAACGCTCGCCTCGAACCACCGGAACGCCGTGAGGCGCGCTCGGGGAAGCAGCGCCGCCCCGACGGCGACGAACAGCAGCGAGGCGAGTGATGAGACCACAGTGGCCCACTGCGTGAAGGACTTGATCCCGGGCCCGGTCAGGAACAGCGTGAGGACCTCTGCGACGTTGAAGACTGCGAGAGCCCCGAAGATCAGTGCCACGGTCGGTGTGAAGCCTCGGTGCTCAGTCCACCGGGCGTAGGCGGCCTGAAGCTGTCGCAGGATTCGAGCCGCGTGCCCGGGTCGCCGCGGTGGGAGCGTTGTGGCTTCGTCGAGGACCTCCCGGACCTTGCCCGCAATGCCCTCGTCCGGGCACGTCTGCTCGAGCAGGGCGAGCGCCCCACGACGGGTCGGTTCGTCGAGCCGTCCGATCACCGCGGCCTTCACGGCCTCGAGCGCGTTCAGCAGACCCTCGTCCGCGTCGAATTGGCGACGCCGGAGGACCCGCGACGCGAGGTAGAAGCCGACGAACACGACGTAGATCAGAGCCAGGGTGGGGCGGAAGAAGTAGTTGACATCCTTGGTGATGAACTTGCCCAGCTCGTCCACGAACCAGCCGAGGCCAGCCCCACCCACGATGGCGACAAAGGTCCGCACGCCCGGCGCGATGTACGACAGGGCGGCGCCGATCGCGACCACCATCATGAGCCCGCCCCAGATGGCGTGGGAGATGTGCAGCGTCCCGTTGCCGACTTGGGGGTAGCCCGTGGCGACGAGGAAGAACCGGTTGCCGAGGACCCCGGCGATGCCGCACGCAAGGAAGATGTCGATGTTGCGGGACAACCCAGTCGTCCGAACCGTGAAGGACCGCATCTTTCCTCGCGACCTGACGGGCCCGTTGCTCCTGTCGGTCTCGGTCGTCATGCTCGATCCTCGTTCGAACCGTGTGCCAACGCGAAGCGTACTGCCGCGTGTGGTCAAAGATTGCGGACGCGCCCGCGATTTTGGCGTGTCGTGCTGCGGGTGAGCGTCCGATCGCGACGTCCCGACGGGTGCGTCGAGACCTCCGAACGTGAAAGCGCTGCCAGGTAATCTTGATGATCGCTTCAAACGGCCCGAGACACGTGCGGACGATCGCCACCGAGTCGATCCGGCCCGAGCTGTGCACGGGATGGCGTCAGACGTCGGGGGTGACAGGTCGGGTTTCGAAGAGGAAGGTGCCGGGGTCCCGTCCGTGGTCCGAGGAGCCCACCCGACCCGCTGCGGGGTTAGCGGACAGACCATTCGCCTTTGCTGGCACGCCGGGTTCGACCGGGTCGTGACGCCGCGGTAGATCGGCCCGCAGCGCCCGACTTGGAACGGCTGCACCGTCATGGCTGACGTCTTCATCTCCTATTCGAGGGTTGACCAGAGTTTCGTCCGTCGCCTCCACGCGGCGTTGGACTCACTCGGCATCGAGTCGTGGGTCGACTGGGAAGGCATTCCACCGACGGCGGAGTGGGTCCGTGAGATCGAGGGTGCGATCGAGGCATCCGATTCGTTTCTCTTCGTGATCAGTCCCGATTCGACGCGTTCCGCGGTGTGCGCCCGAGAGATTGGCGACGCCGCGGCACTCGGGAAGCGTCTCGTTCCGATCGTGTACCGGCCCGTCGTCCCCGAGCTCGTTCCCGACCTCGTCCGGCTCCACAACTGGATCATGTTCGGAGAGGACAACGACTTCGACGCCGCGGTGTCGACGCTGAACGAGGCGCTGCATGTGGATCTGGAGTGGGTCCACGAGCACACCCGCCTGCTGGTCCGAGCGATCGAATGGGACCGGCAGGGCCGCGACAGCAGCTTCGTGCTCCGGGGTCGAGATCTGCAGGAAGCCGACCGACAGCTCTCTCTCCGAGCCGACCAACAGACACCCAAACCCACGCCGTTGCAAACCGAGTATCTCGGCGCCAGTCACCATGCCGCGACGCGCAGCACGCGCCTCAAGATCGCGGCTCTGACCACGGCGCTGCTCGTGGCTATCGGGCTTGGAATCGTGGCGTTCGTGCAGCGCCAGAATGCGCAACACGCGGCGACCGTGGCGCAGTCTCGGAGCCTCATCTCGGGGGCGACGGCCGCGCTCCCGACCGACCCTGAACTGAGCTTGCTGCTCGCCCGCGAGGCCATGAATCAGTCTCCCGGGACGCAAGCCGAGCACGTGCTGCGTGAGGCCCTCGATAGCTCGTATGTCCGCCAGACCATTGCGGGATCCGGTCCGGCGCTCGGGGCGTCATTCAGCCCCGATGGTCGAGAGTTGATCGTCGCGTATCGGGACGGCGCAGCCCTCGTCTTGGACCGGCGCCACCCCGCCAAAGCCGTGGCGGTCCTCAAGCGCGCGAAGACCGTGGTGACCAGCGCCGTCTTCAGCCCCGACGCGACCCACGCCGTCATCGGGAGCGACGACGGGACGGCCAGCATCTGGAACCTAAGAGATCAATCGCAACCACCCGTCGTGCTCGAGGGCCACACCGGCAGCGTCGTGAGCGCGGCATTCAGCCCCGATGGCACGCGGGTCGCCACCGCGGGCACCGACGGGACAGCACGCGTCTGGGATGCGCAACGAGGCGGGGCTGCGCTGGTCGTGTTGACCGGACACGCCGGAACCGTCAACCAGGCGACATTCAGTCCCGACGGCAGCGGGGTCGTGACCGCCGGGGCTGACGGGACCGCCCGAGTCTGGGACGCCCGCCAGGGCGGTGCGGCGCTGACCGTGCTGCACGTGAACGGAGCGACGGGCAGTGTCTCGGGCGCCCGCTACAGCCCCGACGGATCCCGGATCGTCACCGCGAGCTCCTCGCACGCCGGCTCCGACGCGCCCGCGGAGGTCTGGTCCGCGACCGCGGGTCAGCTCCTCTTCGCGTTGCAAGGCGAGGCCGCGAACGTCAACGACGCCGAGTACAGCCCCGACGGCACCCAGATCGTCACCGCCAGCCCCGACAGCACGGTCCGGGTCTGGGACGCGAACCAGACGGCAGAAGCGATCCTCACACTCAACGGTCACAAGGGACCGGTCGCGTCGGCCCGGTTCAGCCCCGACGGTGGAAGCGTCGTCAGCGCCGGCCAAGATGGCGCCGTTCGGATCTGGGACGTGCAGCCCAACGGTGAACGTGAGCTCCTGCGCGTGGCAGCCACCGAGCACGCCATCCTGCAAGCCGTCGTCAGCGGCGATGGAAGCCGTGTCGCGGTCGCGACCAGTGACGGGATCGCACGGCTGTGGAATCCCCGACACCCGGGAGAGCCGCCCGTTCTGCTCCGAGGCCACGACGGCCCCATTCTTCAGGTCGCATTCAGTGCGGATGGAACGCGTCTCGCGACCGCCGGCGCAGACAAGACCGCCCGGATCTGGGACACCACGACGGGCTCCTCCCTCCTCACCCTCGTTGGCCACGCCGACGCCGTGAACGCCGTGGACTTCAGTCCCAACGGCCGGCGGGTGGTCACGGCCAGCGCCGACGGAACGGCCCGGGTCTGGGACGCGTTCAACGGCACGCAGCTCTTCAGCCTGCCGATCGGCCAAGCCGGCGGGATGTTCGCGCTCTACGACGCCACCTTCAGCCCCGACGGCCGACGGTTCGCCGTTGTCGGACAGGGCGGTATCGCGGGGATCTGGTCCGCGACCCGGAAGACGGATCTCCCGTCGGTGTCCTTCGACGCGTCCGACGAGAGCGGAACGATCAACAGTGTCGTGTTCACCCGGGACGGAACCCGAGTCATCTTTGCTCTGGACAACGGAACCGCGGAAGTGTGGAAACCCCGGCAACGCAGCCGACCGACCGTGGTCCTCACCGGCCACACGGGATACGTCAACGACGCCGAATCGAGCCCGGATGGCCGCCGGATCGTCACCTCCGGCGGCGACGGCACCACCCGGGTGTGGGATGCGAGGACGGGCCAGGCGCTCTCCGTCTTCCACGGCCAGCCCGGCGCGATTCTCAGCGCCACGTTCACGCCCACCGGCGGCCACATCATCACGGCCAGCCATGCAGGAACCGTGAAGGAATGGACCTGCGACCTGTGCGTCTCGACCGATCGACTGCTGCGCTTGGCCAAGCAACGCTCGACGCGATCCCTCACCGGCATCGAACGGCGCCTCTACCTCGAGCCGTCGTAGCCGCCTCGGCCCGTCCCGCTGGGCGCGTCGCCCTGGTCAGGTGATCAGGGTGTGCAGCTCCCAGGTCGTGGGGGGACCCCAGATCGGGTTGGCCCCGTGGCGCTCCATGGCCGGACGGAGCATGTCCAGGAACTGCTTGGCCTGTTCCGCTCTGTCCCACAGACTGATGTCGCGCCATGTCGAGCCGTCGGGGCCCATGCCGGCGATGTGCGCCCGGCACCCCCCGACGTCGTCTGGCGAGCACTCACCGAACCGGAGGAACTGCGATCGTGGTTCCCTTACGACATCGTCACCGACGAATGGAAGGTCGGCGCGGTGCTCACCTTCCGGGACCGTGAAAATCGCACGCCTCCGTTCACCGGCGCGGTGCTCGAGCTCGACGCACCCCGCCTCCTCGTCTACACCTGGGCTGGCGACACCCTGTGTTTTGAGCTCACAGCCAGCCCGTCGGACGGAACCATCCTGGTCCTGACCGACGAGCTCCCGTCTGCGGCGGCCGCGCGCAACGCCGCCGGGTGGGAGGTCTGCCTCGAGCGTCTCGCCGGACAGACGCCCGCGGACAACGCCTGGAAAGCGCTGTTCGACCACTACGTCGCCGCGTTCGAGTCCACGCTGGGACCACAAGAGGGCCCGCCGCCGGGCTACGACGACGGGTCCACCTGACAGTCACGGCACGCAGAGCCGGTCGATATCCTCACGGGACATGACCGGCGTCGAGGTCTTCGTCGATCCGAGTTGTCCGTGGGCGTGGATCACCTCCCGATGGGTCCGGGAGGTGGCGCCCCAGCGTGATCTGAGCGTGACCTGGCGGTCATACTGCCTCGAGATTCGCGACGACTACGGGGTTGCGCCGACCGTGCCGGAGGAGTTCCGCGAGCGCGTCATCGCGGCCCATGCCATTGCGCACCGCATGCTCCGGATCTTCGAGGCGGCCCGGGCTCGGGCCGGCGAGGCCGCCGTCGACGCGCTCTACACCGAGTGGGGTCGCCGGTTCTTCGCCCATGGCGCGACGCACGACGAGACGCTGCTCTCAGCGTGCCTCGCGGCGTGTTCCCTCGATTCTGATCTCGTCGACGTGGCCGACGACGAGAAATGGGACGCGCCGATCGTCGAGGCCATGGAGGTCGCCTACACGTTCGGCGGGCCCAAGACCCAGACACCGGCCATCGTCGTCGACGGCGATCCACCGCACGGCTTCAAGGGCCCAGTGATGGCGCCGGCCCCAACCGGGGAGGCGGCCGTCCGCCTCTGGGACGCGATCCAGGTGATGTCCCAGGAGCCGGGATTCTTCGAGATCACCCGACCCCGGTCCAACACGCCGCGGCCGCCCGCGATCGCCTGAGCTTGTCGGCTCGGCCGACGCCGCGCGCTCGCTCCTTCGCCGCGACAACACTCAAGGGCGCCGGGGGAGCGTCGATGGCCTTGGCATGTCACACACCGTCACGCCGGGAGCCTGCGAAGGCCCGGGGAAGCCGTCTCGACCCCGGCCGAAGCGGCTCGTGACGATCGGGATCCTGACCGTCGCGGCATGCATCTTCGGCGCGGCCTCAGCCGCGGTGGGCGCGGCGACGAGCCCGGGGCGTGCTCTCCGATCGGCACCGGCGG
>JRHI01001518.1_pt1 | contig 19001 bp, 19 predicted proteins | sample 215371 | NCBI WGS metagenome assembly JRHI01 (sample SAMN02929681, study PRJNA255918) | sediment metagenome | biome: cave system; feature: Ice Cave; material: Sediment; isolation source: sediment from deep within a dark volcanic ice cave with no known source of... ...
ACCCGCAACCCCCAGACCGGACCCCAACTGCTCCCCAACCCGAGCAACCCATGAGACGCCGCCACAAGAAGCGCAGAGAGGGCATGACGAAGGCCAAGGCCGGAGTGATCGGGATCGTGCTGATCATCCTCTTCTCCTACCTGGCCTACACGAAGTTCGCCAACCCGTTCGCGACCAAATTCACCGTGCACGCTGTGTTCTCGTCGGCGACCGGGCTGCGCCCGGACTCGCAGGTGCGGATCGCCGGGATCAACGTGGGCCGGGTGGCCTCGGTCAGCCCGGTGGCCGACTGCAAGGCGACCAACACCGCGGCCAAGGGCTGCCAGGCCGCCAACGTCACGATGGAGATCCAGGACGTCGGCCTGCCGCTGCACAAGGACGCCACTTTCGCGATCCGCCCGCGCATCTTCCTCGAGGGCAACTTCTTCATCGACGTGCATCCGGGCACGCCGTCCTCGCCGACCGCATCCGGCGGCTACACCTTCCCGATCCAGTCGGGGACGGCGCCGGTCCAACTTGATCAGGTGCTCAGCTCGCTGCAGTCCGACACGCGGCACAACCTGCGACTGCTGCTCAAGGAGTACGGCACCGCGGTGAAGAAGGGCGGGCCCGCCTACAACCGCTCGATCCAGTTCTGGCTGCCGGCTTACGAGTACTCGGCGATCGTCGCCCACGACGCGCTCGGTGTCCAGCCGCACGACCTGTCGAACTGGATCGCCCAGATGGGCTCCGTCGCGGGCGCGCTGGACGCGCATCCGCAGAATCTCCAGAGCCTGATCACCGACTTCAACACCACCGCCGGAGCGTTCGCGCGCCAGAGCGCGGCCCTGCAGCGCGGGGTGGCCGAGCTTCCCCGGACGTTGGCGGTGGCAATTCCTACCTTCGCAGCGCTCAACCGCGCGTTCCCGCCGCTGCGAACGTTCGCTCGTACGCTTACCCCGGGCGTGGTCTCCACCGGCCCGACGATCGACAAGAGCCTGCCGTTCATCTCTCAGCTGCGTCAGCTCGTGCAGCCGGCTGAGCTGCGCGGACTAACCGCGGATCTGTCGGTCACCGTGCCGGCGCTCGCCCGGCTGACCCTGGCCACGATCCCGTTCATGCGCGATCAGATCCGGCCCGCCTCGAGCTGCATCGCCAATGTGGTGATCCCATGGTCTCATCTGACCCTGAACGATCCGAACTTCAACGGCTCCAACGGCTTCCCGCCGCGTCCGGCCTACGTCGAGGCGGTCGACTTCCTGCCGGGCCTCGCCGGCGAGTCGCGTAGCTTTGACCCCAACGGCCCGTACATCCGGATCCTCGGTACCGGCGGCACCTTTACCTACTCCCTGCAGCCGGGGCTGCTGGGCCAGGCGCTGACGAAGATCGTCGGTGTCCAGCCGGGTCTGCCGCCGGGCGGTAAGCGGCCGCCGCTGATGCCGAACACCCCGTGCGAGACCCAGGCTCCGATCACGGACCTGTCGGCGCCGGTGGCCACGCCGCCGACGCAGGTCGCGAGCGATCTGTCCGCCCCCGGAGCCTCCACGCGCTGGCGCTCGGCCGGCCAGCTCGCCGCCGGCTTTGTCAAGGACATCGGTAAGCAGCAGGGCCTGACGGTCAATATCCCGAGCAGCCTCGTCGGGAGCGCGAAGAAGTGAAACGCGCGATCACCACCCACGCCACCGACTTCGCCGCGATCCTCGTGCTGCTGGTGCTGTCGGTGGCCATGGCCGGCTACATCCTCAGCCACGAGCGCCTGCGCTTCCCCTTCATCCAATCATCCCCGACGATCATGAAGGCTGAGTTCTCGACCGGCCAGGCCGTGACTCCGGGTCAGGGTCAGACGGTGCGCGTCTCCGGGGTGGAGATCGGCCAGATCGGCAAGGTCACGCTGAAGAACGGCTTCGCCGTCGTCGAAATGGACATCAACGACAAGTACAAGCACGTGATGCACACCGACGCGACCGCGCTGCTGCGGCCGCGGACCGGTCTGAAAGACATGTTCATCGAGCTCAGCCCCGGCTCGCGCAGCGCCCCGGTGGCCAAGCCCGGCTTCACGATCCCGGTCTCCAACACGCTGCCCGACATCAACGTCGACGAGATCCTCGCCTCGCTCGATGCGGACACGCGTGCCTATCTGGGTCTGCTGGTCAACGGCGCGGGGCAGGGCTTGAACGGCCACGGCAACCAGCTGGCGCAGGTTTTGCAGCGCTTCGAGCCCACCCACCGTGACCTGGCGCGGCTCAACCGGGCCATGGCCGCGCGCGGCACCAACCTCACCCGCCTGGTCAACTCCCTGCAGCGGCTGAACACCGCACTCGCGGCCAAGCAGTCCCAGATCGTCCACCTCGTCGATTCGAGCTCGACGGTGTTCCGCGCCTTCGCCTCTCAGGATCAGCACATCAGCAAGGCGATCGCCGACCTTCCGGGCACCCTCGTCCAGACGACGTCCACGCTGGCCAAGGTGCAGACGTTCGCCAACCAGCTCGGGCCCGCCGCGACCAACCTGCTGCCCGCCGCCCGCGCGCTGCCCGCCGCCAACCAGGCGCTGACCGCGCTCGCGGTCCCGAGCACCCCGATCATCAAGAACCAGATCCGGCCGTTCGTGGTCGCGGCGCGCCCGCTCGTGCGTCAGCTGAAGCCCGCGTCGGTGAACCTGGCCAAGGCAACGCCGAGCCTGTCGAAGGTGTTCAACGTGCTGAACCACTTCGTCAACCTGGTCGGCTACAACCCGGGCGGCGCGCAGCACGGTTACCTGTGGTGGCTGGCCTGGCTCGACCACAGCGCCCGCACGCTGTTCTCGGTGCAGGATGCCAACGGCGTGTTCCGGCCGTTGTTCCTCCAGGCCAGCTGCGCGACGTTGGCGCAGATCGCCAACTCGGTAAAGGGCGGGGAGACGCTTTTCAACTTGACGCCGATCCTGACCAGCCTCAATCTCTGCCCGAAGCAGGCCTCGGCCGACATCAAGGCCTTCCACGCTTATCAGGCCGGCAAGTCATCCACGGGCACGCTCGCGCCGCGGGCCGCGGGCGCCTCGTCGGGTAGCGGCGGCTCGAACGGCCTGTTCCTCCCCAAGCTCCCGACTAACTAGCAGTGAACTAGATGGAAACCGGCACTCCCTCACTATCCAAGGTCATCACGATGGTGCTGTTCGCGCTCTCGTGCGCCGGCCTGCTGCTGTTCCTGTGGCTGTCCTTCGGGGGCACGATCCCGTTCAACGCCCAGGGTTACCGGATCAGGGTGTCCTTCCAGAGCGCCAGTCAGCTCGCCACCCAGGCGGACGTGCGGATCGCCGGCGTGACCGTCGGGAAGGTGATCGAGAAGTCGGCCGATCCGCAGGGCAACCGCACCTTCGCGACGCTGCAGCTCGAGAACAAGTACGCCCCCATCCGCAGCGACGCGCGCGCGATCCTGCGAGCCAAGACGATCCTCGGCGAAACTTACGTCGAACTTTCCCAGGGCTCGCCCAACGCCAAGCCGGTTCCCGACGGTGGTCTGCTCCGCCGCGGCGAGGTCCAGCCCGCCGTCCAACTCGACGAGGTCTTCAACGCCCTGGATCCGGCCACCCGCAGCGCGTTCCAGATCTGGCAGCAGCAGCTGGCCGTGTCGGTCAAGGGGAACGACCAGAACCTCAACAGCGTGCTCGGCAACCTACCGCAGTTCGCCGCCGACGCGACCGACATCCTGCGCGTGCTTGACATCCAGCACACCGCGGTGGTGCGGCTCCTACAGAACGGCGGCACCGTCTTCTCAGCCCTGACCCAGGACCAGTCGGCGCTGCGGAACCTGATCACCAGCGCCGCCACCACGTTCCATACGACCGCGTCGGTCAACAACTCGCTGGCGCAGACCTTCCACGTGTTCCCGACCTTCCTCGACGAGACCAAGGCGACGATGACGCGGCTGAAGGCATTCGCGCTCGACACTGATCCGCTGACCAAGCAGCTGCTCCCGGTCGCCGCCGACCTCGGCCCGACACTGCGCTCGGTCCAACGCCTCTCGCCCGACCTGCGCCGGCTGTTCGTCAACCTCGGTCCGCTGATCACGGTGGCGAAGACCGGGCTGCCCGGGATCCGCGACGTGCTGCTCGGAGCCAAGCCGCTACTTGGGGCGCTCGGCCCGTTCCTCGGGCAGCTCAACCCGATCCTTCACTGGCTCGCGCTGCACCAGCAGCTGATCTCGGACTTCATCTCCAACGGTGCTTCCGGGCTGGCCGCAAAGACGCTCTCGGTGAGCGGAAACGGCGTCGGTCACTACCTGCGCCAGTTCTCCCCGACCGGCCCCGAGACGCTTTCGTTCGCTCCGACCCGTGACCGGAACAACCGCGGCAACACCTACCCGCCGCCGCTGTGGCTGGCCGACCCGAACGTGCTCAAGCAGAACAACCTGCCCTCGTGGGACTGCAAGAACACCGGTTCAGGACCCGTGTCCGCGATCAACGCGCCCGGACCCCTCGGGCGTCCGGCCTGCTGGATCGCGCCGCCGCTCCCTGGCGCTGCCGGTCCGTACCAGATCCCGCACATCACGGCATCGCACTACTCGAGTAAGTAGGTGCCGTCCGGGCACGAGACGCTGGCCGAGCCGGCCGCACCCGCCGCGAGGCTCGGCGAGCGCTCAGGCCGCGACGGTGCGGGCGCCGGCTCTCGCCGACACTGCGGCGAGGCCGTCGAGCAGCCGTTCCGCCAGCGCCCGGTCGCCCGTGAAAGTCAGTCCGCTGCGGTCGTGCTGTGGGGAGAACGCCGACACCCACGCGGTCTGATCGCCGCTGACGCGAGCGTCGGGGTTGTCCGCTTTGCGCTGTTCGATCGTCACCCGGTGCGGTGAAGCGCTCAAGGAATAGGAGGCGGCTGCGCCGCCTTCGTGGGTGGCGTCCGTCGATAGCTCGATCGTGCCCTGCGTTCCGGCCTCGGGGGCCAGCAGGCCGGGGGCGAGGCGGAAGATCGCACCGATGTCGATCGCCTCGGCGGAGCGCGGGGGACCCCACGCCCATTCGAAGCCCCAACGAGCGAGCTCACCGAGGATCGGCATCAGCTCGCGGGCGCGGTCGGTCAGCTCGTAGTCGACGCGCGGGGGCACCTCGCGGTAGCGCTTGCGAGTGAGCATGCCGTCGGCGACCATCCGGTTTAGCCGCGAGCGCAACTGTTCGGTGGAGATTCCCGGGAGCACCCGCTGAAGCTCGACGAACCGGCGAGGTCCGGCGGCCAGGTCGCGCACGATCAACAGGGTCCACTTGTCGCCGACGAGGTCAAGTGCGCGTGCATCCGGGGACCACTGGTCGTACGGATGCCGTTTGGGCGGTGGTACCTGGGGGATAGCTGCCTCCGGTTCAGTCCTACGTACCAGGTTCGAGTCTAACGGACACAATCGGCGCCGCAAGCCGGTTGCTGAATCGATCGCGAATGTATTCGCGCAAGTTTCGCCGATGCGGGTCGTTACAGACTGTGTGGGAGAGCTCATCGTCCTAGCCGAGCGCCTCGCCGACCGTTGCCGGCCCCGGTCTGGCCGCCCCGCTTCTGCACGCGGGGGTTCTGCACTCACCGCCTCTGAGCGCCCCGCGTTCTTCTTTGACCTCGCCTGCCCGTTCTCTTACCTGGCGGCGGAGCGAGTCGAGCGGGTCGTCGGCGAGGTCGAGTGGGTACCGGTGGCCAGCGCGATGCTCCCGCAGGGAGGCACCTCACTGCAAACGCCGAAGCCCCGCCACCGGTCCGAGCTCCGCCACCGGGCCGAGCTCCGCGCCACCGAGCTGCGTCTGCCGCTCGTCTGGCCCGATCGCCGTCCCGGCGGGGCGCCGTCCGCGCTGCGTGCCGCGGCCTACGCCGCCGATGTCGGAGCCGGAGCGCTGTTCGCTCTGGCCGCGAGCCGCCTGGCGTTCTGCGGAGGGTTCGATCTGGAGGATCCGGAGATCCTCGCCGAGGCGGCCGCGGCGGCGGGCATCCCGCTCGAGGATTGCCTGGCCGCGGCCGGTAACCCTCGCTGGGACGACGCGCTGGGGGCGACGGCCTACGGCCTCGCCTCACGCGGGATCACCGAACTGCCGGCGATTCGCGTCGACCGGCGCTTGGTGCGGGGCGAGCGCGGGCTGGCCGAGGCCGCTGCGTTGCTTCGCTCGGGAGCGGCTGAAGGCCGTCCGCTCGCACCCGTGGGCTGAGCGGTTGCTCGCCGCGCCGGCGCGCGGGTCGTAATCTCCTCATCATGGTCGATCCGATCGATCGTGCCGTACGCGCGATCGCGCGCCGCAGCTCCTTCGCTCTGGTCTGGGCCCAGTTCGGGATCACGCACGTCGTCGCGTTCGGCGGGATCATCCTGCTCGAGCTCTATCAGCCGCTGAGTACGTCCGACTTCTGGGTGCTGGTGGGGATCTCGCAGACCCTGATGGCGATCGACAACCTGATGGCGATCAAGCTCACGCGGCGGATGTGGCGCCCGGTCACCGCGTGGGAGCGTGGCGCCCGCGACGAGCCGGTGACGATCGCGGCCTGGACCGCCCTGGCCACCCTGCCGCTGGAGTATTTGCGGCGCGTACGGACGTACCCGTTCGTGTTCAGCTATCTGCCGTTCATCGCCTTCGTCGTGTGGAAGCTCGAACTGCGCTGGTACGCATTCTTCATCCTCGTGCCGGTGGGCACGGTCGTGCTGCTCTCCACCGTGATCGTCCGCTACTTCACGATGGAGGTGCTCACACGACCGGTGCTCGAGCAGATTGCCGAGGGCCTCCCGAGTGACTTTGCCATCGACGCGCCCGGGCTTCCGCTGCGCTGGCGGCTCCTCGCCGCCGGTCCGGCCATCAACGTGATCACCGCTGTTGTCGTAGCCGGGCTGACGCAGCGCGGACACCACGCCACGCTGCGTGATCTCGGAACCGCGTGGCTGATCGCCGTGGTCGTCTCGTTCACGATCTCGCTGGAGCTCGTGATCCTCGTGGTCCGGGCGCTGGGAAGCGCGCTCAGGGATCTGCGCGCCGCTACCGAGCGGGTACGCGCGGGCGACTATTCAGCGCGCGTTCCAGTGGTGGCCACAGATGAGACCGGGAAGCTGGCCCAGTCGTTCAACACCATGGTTGAGGGCCTCGACGAGCGCGAGCGGCTGCGCGATGCGTTCGGTGCCTACGTGGACCCCGGCGTGGCCGAGCGCGTCTTGCGCGAGGGCTCAGATCTCGAAGGGGAGGAAGTCGAGGTCAGCGTCCTGTTCCTGGACATCCGGAGTTTCACCGCGTTTGCCGAGCAGGCCCGCCCGCACGAGGTCGTGTCGATGCTCAACCAGTTCTGGGAGCTGGTCGTGCCGGTGCTGCTCCGCCATGGTGGCCACGCCAACAAGTTCATCGGCGATGGCGTGATGGCCGTGTTCGGGGCGCCGGAGCGCTGGCCTGACCATGCCGACCGCGCCGTGGCGGCGGCGGTGGAGATCACCGGACTGGTGCACCGGCGCTACCGGGGCGAGTTCTCCGCCGGCATCGGCGTCAACAGCGGGCGCGTCGTCGTCGGTACGGTCGGCGGCGGGGGCCGGGTCGAGTTCACCGTGATCGGCGACACGGTCAACACCGCGTCGCGGGTCGAGGCGGCGACGCGTGAAACCGGCGATGACATCCTCATCACCGACGCCACCCGCGCGCTGATCGGCGATGGTGACCTGCGCTTCGAGCGGCGGCCGCCGGTGTCGCTGAAGGGCAAGCAGGTCCACGTCGACCTGTGGGCACCGGTGACACCGGCGCCGGCGACCGACGAACCGCCGCCCCGTGATGGACGGGAGACAACCTCGGTTGCGGACTGACGCTACGGCGAGACGAGCGCGGCCAGGATCTGCTCGTTCAGACGCTCGCTGCGGCCGTCCTCGTCGTGCTCACGGACTGGCTCAGGCCGCTCCTGGCGCAGGGACGGAAGTGCGTCGTACTCGTCGAGCCCTTCACACAGAGCGTCGAACTGAACGTGTTCGGCCATCGGGGGTCGGGCTGCGGTCATGTCGTCCTCTCGTTTATCGCCTGACTACGATCCTACGCCTCGGGCTAAAGCCCGTGTTAGCGTCCCGCCCGTGGCCACCGATACCAGCACCGGGCTGCACGGCGGACGGCTGATCGCCAGGTGCCTCAAGGCCCAGGGCGTGTCGAAGCTGTTCACGCTTTCCGGCGGTCACCTGTTCTCGATCTACGACGGCTGCCGGGCCGAGGGAATCGATCTCATCGATGTCCGCCACGAGCAGACCGCGGGCTTCGCCGCCGAGGGTTGGGCGAAGGTGACGCGGACCTTGGGTGTGTGCGCGCTGACCGCCGGTCCAGGTGTGACCAACGGCATGAGCGCGATCGCCTCGGCGGCCCAGAACAACTCGCCGATGCTCGTCCTCGCCGGACGTGCCCCGCAGTTTCGCTGGGGGCAGGGATCGCTGCAGGAGATCGACCACGTCCCGTTCGTGCGACCGCTGGTCAAGTTCGCGGCCACACCCGAGAGCACGCCGGAGATCCCCGCGCTCCTCGACGAGGCGATGCGAGCTGCCGTGATCCCGCATTCAGGCCCGAGCTTTGTCGACTTCCCGCTCGATCACGTGTTCATGGAAGCGCCCGAGCGCGAGCCCTTCCCGCCGCTGCCCGAGCCCTGGCGGGGCCCCGGGGCGGATGCTCGCGAGGTGGAGCGCGTAGCCGCGCTGCTGCGGGAGGCCGAGCGGCCGGTGATCATGGCCGGCACCGGGTGTTACTGGGGTAGAGCGGAGACCCAGCTGCTCGCCCTCGCCGAAGGGCTCCAGATCCCCGTGTTCCTGAACGGGCTCGGCCGGGGCTGCGTGCCCGCCGACCACGAGCTGTTCTTCTCCCGGGCCCGCGGCCAGGCCCTCGCCGAAGCCGACCTGGCCCTCCTCATCGGCGTCCCGCTCGACTTCCGCCTCGGCTTCGGCGCGGCCTTCGCACCCGACGCCGACGTGGTGGTGATCGACGTCGCCGAGCCCCAGCGTGATCATCCCCGGCCGGTGAGCGCCGAGCTCTACGGAGCGCTGCCGGCGACGCTCGAGGCGCTGCTGAGCGCCAGCGGCGCCCGGTCGGCCGACCCAGGCGGCGCTCAGCCCTTCGAACGGGAGGCGTGGGTCTGCGCCCTGCGGGCGATCGAGGACGAGAAGCGCGCCGGTGAGGCAGCGGAGCGGGCCGATCCCCGGGTGCCGCTGCACCCGATGCGGATCTATGGCGAACTCGCCGCGCTGCTCGACCGGGATGCGATCGTGATCGGTGACGGAGGCGATTTCGTCTCCTACGCCGGTCGCGTGGTCGATTCCTACTCGCCCGGATGCTGGCTCGATCCGGGGCCGTTCGGCTGCCTGGGCAGCGGTCCCGGCTACGCGCTGGCGGCCAAGCTCGCTCACCCGGACCGCCAGGTCGTGCTGCTGCTCGGCGACGGCGCTTTCGGCTTCTCGGGGATGGAGTTCGACACGCTCGCGCGCCACGGAGTCGCCGCGGTGGGCGTCGTCGGCAACAACGGCATCTGGGCGCTCGAGAAGCACCCGATGGAACTCCTCTACGGCTACTCGGTGGCGGCCGAGCTGCGACCCGGCACGCGCTACGACAAGGTGGCGGAGGCGCTCGGCTGCCACGGCGAGCTGGTCCGCGAACCGAGCGAGCTGCGGCCGGCCCTCGAGCGCGCGCTGGGCTGCGGTCAGCCGGCGCTGGTCAATGTGCTGACCGATCCGTCAGTGGCCTACCCCCGGCGGGCAAATCTGGCTTAGCGGCCCTCGAGCGGTCCGGAACGAAAACCGCCCACATCACTGCGGGCGGCTTCCGATCCAGGTTTGGCCCCATCAGGACGGGCAGGGGTACGTGCCAGAAGGGGCCGGTTAGAGTGGCTCGGACGGCGGGAGGCGCCGATGTCTGCGGCTATCGCCCAAGCCTATGTTGGGTTGGGAGTCGCTGAGCGACCCTCGCCCGCCGGGAATGATGCGGCCTGGGCCGGTGCAGGGCAATCGAACATTCGTCCAGAAACGACCCTGTGGTGCCTGGACGAACGGCGGCCGGGTCCTACGCGTGGCGAAGTGGGCCGCCGCGCTTGTTTCTTCCTGGTCTGGCTCAGAGGCCGAGCGCGGCGCCCCGGAGGATGTCGTGCTCGGAGATCTCGACCTCGACCAGGCCGAACAGGTCCATTACCTGCTCGAGGATCAGGACGCCCGGGATGATCGTCGGTGCCCGGTCGGGATGAAGGCCCGGGACCGCGCGCCGCTGCTCGAGCGTTACCGCGGTGAGTTCGTCGCGGATCCGGTCGCGCTCGGCCCTGCCGAGCCGATAGCCGTGCACTCGCCGCGGATCGTAAGGGTCAAGGCGCTGGGCGATCGCGGCCAGCGAGGTCGCGGTTCCGGCCACCGCAATGGCCTGCTGAACGGCGGCCCGCTGCGCCGCGGGGACGGCGGCCTCGAGAATGCCGCGGACGTCGCGGGTCAGCTCCTGCAGCTCATCCGCGCTCGGCGGATCACGGTGGATGTGCCGCTCTGATTGTCGCACGACCCCGGCCTGGGTGGAGACGTGGAACCGGGCGCGCCGGCCGGAGCCGATCACCAGCTCGGTCGAGCCGCCGCCGATGTCGATCACCAGCGTCGGGGTGTCCTGGTCGGGGTCGCGCTCGCCCGTCGCGCCGAGAAACGTCAGTCGTGCCTCCTCCTCGCCCTTGAGCACGTGGGGCTCGAGGCCGAACCGGCTCGCTACCGCATGCGCGAACTGCTCGCCGTTGGCCGCGTCGCGCACGGCGCTGGTCAGCACCGCCACGGCGCGCCCGGCGCGGGGGCGCTCGATCACCTCGCGGAAGCCCTCGAGTGTCGTATAGACGCGTTCCATCGCCTCGTCCTGGAGGCGTCCGGCGGAGTCGACCCCGGCACCGAGGCGGGTGACCTCTGAGCGGCGCTCGAGCTCATCGGTGACCCGGCCATCCTCGACCTCGGCGATCAGCAGCCGCGTCGAGTTGGTGCCGATATCCACGACCGCCACGCGCATTTAGGAACCGATCGGGTGCGGCATCGGGAGCCCGGCGAGCGCCGCCAGCAGGTTCTCGACCGCCAGCTCGGCCATCCGCTCGCGGGCGGCCCGCGTGGCTGAGCCGATGTGGGGGACGACGATCAGCCTGGGGGCGAAGAGCAATGGATCGTCCTGGGCCGGAGGTTCAGGGTCGGTGACGTCGAGTGCGGCCCCGGCGATGGTGCCATCGATCAGGGCCTGACGCAGCGCCCCCTGGTCGACGATCGGGCCGCGCGCGGTGTTGATGAGGATCGCGCTCGGGCGCATCTGGGCCAGGGCATGAGCGTCGATCAGATGGTGGGTCTGCGGGGTCAGCGGACAGTGCAGGGAGACGAAGTCGGCTTGTCCGAGCAGCTCTGAGAGCGGGATGCCGCCGTCACGGCCGGTGTGGATCACCGACATCTCGAAGCCCCCCGCCCGGCGGGCCACGGCGCGGCCGATCCGGCCCATTCCGATGATCCCGAGCGTCGCACCATGAACCTCGGCGCCCAGACAACGGGCTGGTTCCCAGGTCAGCCAGTCGCCAGACTTGGCCGCGTCGATGGCCTCGGGGAGCTTGCGAGCGGCCGCCAGCAGCAACGCGAAGGTCAAATCCGCCGTCGCTTCGGTGAGCACCTCTGGGGTGTTGCCGACCTGGATGCCCCGAGCCTTGGCGGCGGCAAGGTCGATGTTGTCATAACCAACGGCATAGTTGGCAATGGCCTTCAGCTTTGGGCTGTGCTCGATCAGCGAAGCGTCGACGCGGTCGGTCAGGAGGGTCAGGAGGCCGTCCGCTTGTGCGGCGTGGGCACGCAGCTGTGCCGGTGGTGGAGGGAGCCGGTCTGGCCACACCTCGACCTCGTGCGCGGCCCCGAGGCGATCGAGCGCGGAGCCCGGGAGTTGGCGGGTGACGAATACGCGGGCCACGGACGGGATTGTCTCAGTGGCCGCTGAGGCTCCGCACCGGGTACAGGTCGACGAAGCTGTAAACGAGCGCGAGCGCCCAGCCCAGCGTGGCGGCGCGGGGGACGCGGCCCGGTGAGAACAGTCGCACCGTCACCAGGTAGATCCCCGGTAGCACGAGCAGCATGTAGTACAGGTAGGAGATCCGGTCGAACAGGTCGGCCTGGATCACGAACACCGCGAACGTCCCGAGGCACCAGGCGGCTCCGAGTGCGGCGATCTCGTCGCGCTCATACCACGCCGCAGCGATCGCGGCGAACAGGGCCGGAATCGCGGCCAGGAGGATGAATGGGTTGATCTCCCCGCGCGCCGCGAACACGGCCCGGCTGGCGACGATCTTGCCGGCGGAGAGCGCGTTGACGGCCACGCGAGAATAGTCGATCGGCTTCTGATCGAGCAGCCACTGCCACGGCGTCGAGCTGATGCCGGTGGCGTTCGGGACCGCTTTCAGCTTGGCGGCGTAGGACAGCATGTGGCTGATGTGGGTGAACGGGCTCCCGGCGTAGGTGACGTGCGTCCCCGGGTCATACGCCGGCATCAGCACATCCAACAGCCACACGCCGAGCACCAGCATGGCGAACGTCGCCACGAGCATCACCAGCAATGGGCGCGCGCGGGATCGCGCCGTCCGCCAGATTCCGGGCTGCCGCTTGCGGGCCCAGGCCACCCTGAACACCTCGAGCAGCACGAAGGCCGGGATCACCCCGAGGCCGACGAGCTTCATGGCCCCGGCGATGCCCAGCGCCAGGCCGGCGGCCAGCGCCCAGCCGCGCAGGTAGAAGCTCGCGGCAATCAGCACCAGCGCGATCGTGTAGATGTCGAGCGTGGCGATCCGGCCGTGGATCAGCATCAGGTTGTCGAGCGCCATCACACCGGCGGCGCCCACGGCCAGCCAGGGACTGCCGCGGGCCGAGCGGACCAGCGCGTACATGCCCACGATCGCGATCAGCCCGAACAGCACGCTGCCCAGCCGCCACCCCCACGGGTTGTCGCCGAACAGCTCGATCCCGCCGGCCATGATCAGCTTCCCCAGCTGGGGATGTTCCGCGTTGGGGTCTTTGTGCAGGGGAGCGTCGGCATAGGGAACGCCCGCCGGCGGATGGATTCCCGCGATCACCCGGGCCGCGTTCACGTAGTAGGCCTCGTCGAAGATCAGGGCATGGCTGCGGCCCGTGTTGCATGGCGAGGAGCACGGCTGCCCGAGGTAGAACAGACGGGTCCCGAGCGAGAAGGCGAGGAGCAACAGAAGCGCGATCACCGGGGCGCGCGGTTGGACAACCAGCCGCCTGGCTTGGGCACGGACGCGCCGGATCACGCCGCGAGTATGGCCGCAGCGACGGATCTAAGCGCTGTCGAGCGAGACGCCATGGACTGCGGGCTGCCGGCGGCTCGTCACCTTCGGTAGTCCGAACGCCGCCACCAGGCCGCCGACCAGGGCAAATCCCGCCGCCACCGCAAACGCGAGCTGGAAGCCGTCGGTCAGGGCGACGTGCGCCGCGTGGACCCCGGTCGCCCCGTGATGAAGGTCGGAGTTGGTGCGCGCGGCGGCGAGTGCGGCCAGGATGGCCAGCCCGATCGCGCCGCCGACCAGCCGCGAGGTGTTGACGAGTCCCGACGCCAGGCCGGCTTCCTCAGGGGCCACCCCCGCCACGGCACAGATCGTCGCCGGTACGAACGACAGCCCGATTCCGATGGCGACGAGCAGCGACGGCGCGATCATGTCGCTCATGTAGCCGCCGTTGACGGAGATCTGGGTGAACAGCAGCAGCCCGAGCGTAAGTATCGTCATGCCCGCGACCAGCAGGGACTTCGCCCCGACTCGGATCACCGCGCGCGAGGCCAGCGTCGAGCCGACGACGATGCACAGCGTCATCGGCAGGAACGCGAGTCCGGCCTTGATCGGCGAGTAGCCGAGGACCTGCTGCAGGTACAGCGAGACGAAGAACCACATCCCGAACGTGGCGCCGCCAACCAGCAGCACGACGATGTTCGACGCGCTCAACGTGCGCGAGGTGTAGATCCGCAGCGGCATCAGCGGCGACTTGGCAAAGCGTCCCTCGATGCCCAGGAACACGAGCAGCAGCACCAAACCGCCGCCGATCAGCGCCAGCGTGGAAGCGGCACCCCAGCCGGTCACGTCGGTGCGCACGATCCCCAGGACCAGGATCGAAAGGCCAACCGTGGCGGCAAGCGCGCCGGGCAGATCGAAGTCACGGCTGCCTACCGCGTTGCGCCCCTCGGCGATGAAGCGCTGGGTGAGGAGCGCCGCGAGCAGCCCGATCGGGACGTTGATGAACAGGATCCAGCGCCAGCCGAGGAGATCGGTCAGGACGCCGCCGAGCAGCACCCCGGCGGCCCCGCCGGCACCTCCCATTGCGCCCCAGATGCCGACCGCGCGGTTGCGCGCTGCGGGCTCGGTGAAAGTGGTGGTGAGGATCGACAGCGACGCGGGCGCGATCACCGCGCCGCCGAGGCCCTGGACGGCGCGGGCGGCGATCAGCACGCCCTGGCTGTCGGCCAGGCCACCCGCAAACGAGGCCATGCTGAACAGCGCCAGTCCGGCCACGAACACCCGTCGGCGACCCAGCAGGTCTGCGGCGCGGCCGCCCAGCAAGAGAAATCCCGCGAACGTGACCGTGTAGGCGTTCACGACCCACTGCAGGTTCTGCTCAGAGAAGTGCAAGCCTCCGCGGATCGCCGGCAACGCCACGTTCACGACCGAGACGTCGAGGATCACCATGAACTGGGCCAGGCAGGCCAGCAACAGGGTCGCGCGGAGATGAGGGCGCTGCTCGGAACCGGGTGCGTCTGCCACGTGCCTCCTGGGACGTCGGCGGTACGATGGTCGTCGAACACCGTAGCAAATGTTCGATGACCGTCGTACAATGAGGGGAATGGGAATGCTGACTCCTGAAGTGGCGGCCCCGCCGCCGCTGCACCCACAGCGCGACGAGCTCGAGTTGCCGGCGGTACTCCACGCCCTGAGCGACCCGGTACGGCTGCGGATCATCGCCGACCTCGCCTCCGGCGAGGAGCGCTCGTGCAAGAGCTTCGACCTACCGGTGGTCAAGTCGACCTGCACCTATCACTTCCGTGTGCTCCGCGAGTCCGGGGTGATCCGGCAGCGGCTCGAGGGCACGACGCGCCTGAACTCGCTCCGGCGCGAGGACCTCGACGCCCGCTTCCCCGGGCTGCTCGACGCCGTGCTCGGCTGCCCCGTCAGCTAGCGGGTTGCTGGTCAGCGGGTGAGGATCGCGGCGCTGCCCGCGGGGATGCGAACGAGATAGCCGCCGCTCGATGTTCTCCTCGCGTGCAGGCTCTTTGCGTCGCCGGTCAGGGCACCGGTGCTGGTGTTCGCGGCAAACGCTCGGCCGCCGAGCGTGACGCCGGTCTTGGCCGCGAGGCTCGGGGCGATCAGACGCTGCACGGTGGCACGCTGGTCATTTCCACCGGGGAGCTTGATCTCGACCTGGCTCGAGCGCCGGCCTGAGGTGTTGATCAATACAACCCGGGTGTGCTCATCGGGGGCCTTCGTGGCCCACACGCGCAGGGTCGGGTCAGACGGAGCGTTCACGTCCAGCAGCCTTGACCCGGACGGCGCCGCCAGCACAAAGGCCAACATCCCGTAGTACATGGGGGCGACGTTCGCGCGCCAGTGTCCGTGCACGTGGCTGAAGCGGAACGGCCGGTAGTAGGCCTTGACGAGCGTGTGGAAATTGACACCGTCGACGCCGTCCTGGGCAAAGTGAAAGAGGACGTCCAGTGCCCACAGCGCCGAGGCGAAAGTGTCACTGACGCCGGGCGCCCCCGAGCAGGACACGCTGTTCATCTCGCCGACGCGCAGGCTCGCGCCGCGCGCGTGTATGGGCGCGACGTAGGGGGCGAGGGCGGCGGCAAGCCCCGCGGAAGCGGACGTGGAGAGCAGGTTGTGGATCGATGGCCCGGTCGGCCCGTGCTGATTGACGTAGCAGCGGTGCAGGGGGTATAGATGAACCGTGGCCAGCCGAGCCCTCGGCTCGGCGGCCAAGAAATTCGCCGTCTGCGGGATCCATCGCGGGCCCCCCGTGGCGGGCCCCGCGAGCGGCACCGACGTCGGCAGGACCTTGCTGAAGCGCGTGAAGTCGCGGATGTAGTCGCCGGGCGCGTAACCATGCCGGCGGCCGAACACGGGATGGCCGTGGTTCACGTACCACCGGATCGCTCCAAAGAGCTCGGGCTCGTTGCCCAGTTCGAACGCGCCCAGGGCGTGCCGTCCGATGCCGCTGAACGCCTTCGCCTGGGCGGCCATCAACCGAGGGCTGTTGGCCTCGAGGTTCAGACCTAGGATCAGCTTTGCGTCGGTCTCCGCCGCCAACGCCTTGGTCACCTGCACCCACCGCCGCCCCAGCGCGTAACGGATGCCGGCCGGCCGCCTGAGGCCCGGCGCCGGCACCCAGCCCCAGTCGGAGCTGTCGCCCCCGATCCTCAGCACCGGTCGTGCGTCCGGGGATAGGTTGCCGATCAGCCTGACCAGCACCGGGTTGATCGCGCTCGGGTCGGTCCCGGCGTAGGCCTCCACCGTCGTGTATTCGAGTGAGAGCCCGACGAATCCGGGGGCCACCGGCCGACCGATGGGGCGCTCGGCGACGGTGATGCGTACGGCATTGGCCGGGACCTGAGCCAGGGAGGTACTGCTGCTGCGGAACCCGAGCACGGCGACGACCGCGGCGGCGGCCAGCACGACCGCGACAACGACCAACGTGGCTCGGGCGCCTGGGCTGATGCGCCTCGACACGAGGGAGACGATGGTAGCCCCAACTGATCGGGGCTGAAGCGAGCCGCGGCACCAGGCGAGAGGGCCGCGGCTCGCAAAGCGCACCTACCCGCTGGGCACGAACGCGAATACCCGGCTGGCTTCTCGTTCCACCGACCAACGCCAGCGGGGAGACCACGACCGGCGACCCGGTGGGCGGGGGCCGACCGAGGGTGGCCCGCTGGGTCCACTTCGTGGTCGGGAATCCGGCCACGCTCTTACTCCCAGGCCGCGGTGATCGATCATGGCCGGCTGATCGCCGAGGGAACGTCGGATCAGCTCAATGACCGAGTCGGCGGCTAGCGCCTCGAGGTCACGCTCGAGGAGGGCGCGGATCTTCGCGGTGTTCGCGCCGCTGGCCGTAGCGCGCTACCGAAGGGCGACCGGGAACTGATCAAGATCCCCGGGGCCAGCCCGCTCGACGGTGGCCGGGCCGCCCCGGGAGATCGCCTGCGGCTAGATCCCGCGGTCGGCGCTGGTCCTCGCGCCGTGATCGCCGGTGGCGGTCGACGCTCCGCCGTCGCCTGTCGCCCCGCGGTCATCCGCGGCAGCCTCGCCGTCTGTGGTCTCGACCGCCGAGGTCCCGGCGAACCGGTCACGCTCGTCACTGCGGATCAGTTCGTGGTCGGCCAGGCCCTGCTCGTGGACGTTGGCGCGGGTCTCGTGGAGATCCGCCTCCGCACGTTGGCGCTGAGCTTCAGCCTGGGCCAACTGCGCCTGCTTCTCAGCCTCTTGGGCACGCAGGTCACGCTCCTCCGCCTGCTCGCGGTGTTCTCCGACGACGCGCTCGCGGCGCTGGCCGAGTTCACGCTCACGACGCTTGACCCGCGCCTTGGGCGATGCGACCGTCGCGATGACCGCGACGACCAGGACAACTACGACGATGGCGATGATTACGCCTGTGGACATTGGTTTTCTCCTCCTTGGTTAGTACTGCGCTTCCCGTTGCCGGGTGGCGTCAATCGTCAGAGCCCCCGCCGAGTTTGTCGCTGCGCAGCGCCTTATAGGTGAGCGCGGCGGTGGCGGCGCCGGTGATCGTCGCCGCCACCGCCGCCCTGATCGGACCCGGTCCCAGACCGAGAGCACGCTCTCCGGCCGCCTTGCCGACCACGCGGATCGCTTTCATCGCCATCAGGCGGCCCTCTGGAGGGCTTCGGCGCGCCGCGCCACGACCGCTGCCAGCGCCATCATCCGCTGAGCGCGGTTGAGTAGCTGGTGGCTCGGGTACCACGCCTCATCGATCTTCTCAAGCAGCATGTCGACATAGGCGACGACCTGCTCGGACGTCCACAGCGAATTCTCGATCCGGTCCAGCAGCTGATGGCTCGGGTAACGGTCGCTGCTCACCCGCTCCATCAGCATTTCGAATAGTTGTTCCTGTGATGTGGAGGCCACAAGTTCTCCTTTCGGTTACAACAGGTCCCCGAGGGGCCCGAGGTTCATGTTCAGCTCTTCGCCCTCGAGTCCGAAGGCGACTTTCAGCTCTTCCATGCGTTTCTCCAGCGCCATGAACGTCCGCCCGAGGCGCTCGACCTCATCCGCGGTCAGGCTCCCACCCTCGATCCGATGCAGGGCCTGGCGCTCCATCAACTGGCGCAGCAGTTCGATGATCGTCAGCACGAGGTGGGCCAGCCCCTTCTCGAGCTGCTCGGGATCGGTGTTGACGCGCGTGCTCATGCCGTGGTGGTGAAGCTGTAGGGGGGCCAGGGCCCGGTGAGCCTCAGTCCTCGTTCGCGCGCGCGTGCGACGAACTCGTCGGCGTCAGCGCGGTCGACCAAGCAAGCGGTGCCATGGGCGGTGCGCTGCTTGGCGCGGATCAAACAGCTGGCGACGGTGTCGAGGTCACGGATGGTTCGTTCCTGGGCAAGCAAGCGCAGCATGTAGGCGGTGCCGGCTCGGGCGGGCTCATCGCTGGTCGGGTCCGGCTCACTTGTCCGCGCCGGTGCGCTGACCGCGAACTCGACCGCGTTGCGCACGCGCGCGAGTGTCTCGGTCAGCTCCGCTTGACGCTCGGCGAGCATCGCCGTGATCTCGTCGTCGTCCGCCACGGTGGTTCCGAACCGCGCGGGGAGGACGGTCGCGTCGGCCATCAGCCGCTCGAGTACCCACTCATAGGTCCACAGGCTCAGCTCATCTGTGGCCGGAACGTCGTCGAAATCGCTGACCACGGCGCATAGGTTCTCGTGGGTCACTGAGCGCAGGGGTTGGTCGCGCAGGCCCGCACCTTCGATGTGCGGCGCGTCCACGTCGGTGATTCCGTACAGCAACACGCTCATAGGTCAACCTTTCGGTTGTTGCGACCCGGATAGGGTCGTGCAG
>JRHI01001519.1_pt1 | contig 18990 bp, 14 predicted proteins | sample 215371 | NCBI WGS metagenome assembly JRHI01 (sample SAMN02929681, study PRJNA255918) | sediment metagenome | biome: cave system; feature: Ice Cave; material: Sediment; isolation source: sediment from deep within a dark volcanic ice cave with no known source of... ...
GCGCATGGGCGATGCCGTGCAACACGCAGAAAACGAGAAACAAGTTTTTCCCATACTTCATCGGCAGCCTCGCAGTTGACCAAGTCCGCGGCATGCTTTTTACATTAACCATGGTAAACATAAAATATAAACTACGCTTAATTAGGCTGGTAGTCAACTGCAATTGGTTTTGTGGCAGCTCCGACTATCAAAAGCGCCTTTGAAATGTTGGGGTTGGGCAGTCAACTGTCACAGAGGGACTCTAACGAGGGAGCGGTTTTGATGCGGGCCGGCGGTCTATCTTGGCAAGCTCCTCGGCAAACAAATGGTTCTCAGGAAACTCACTAACCAATTCGGCCAGCAATGCTCGAGCTTCGGATTCATTCTTCTCACGCAAAGCAGCAAGCGCCAGCATGATTTTGGCGTATGGCCGCAGATAATGCCCCTTCTCAGCGGCTTTTCGCAACTGCAGCATCCCGACGTTTTTGTCACCGTGGATCCCGCCGAACCAAAGCACGAACCGCTTGCCGGAGGGTAAGCAGCCGATAATATAGTTAGCAGCTCCAAGTGCCAGATACGCATCCGCGGACTCCGGACGAACCGCGATCAATTGTTTCGCTAGACCTTCGGATTCTTTAATGAAACGTAACCCCTCGAGTTGATGTTTTTCGAGGATGGCTGAGTAATCGGCATGCATTCCCGCCGCGAGCGTCATTGCAAATAAAGCCTCTGGGTCGCGATTATTTACTTTCAAGCGCTTCTTTGCGAGACCGCGAGCAAACTCATTCGCCGCATTGAATGCAGCCTTGCGTTTTGGGTCAGGCTTGCCCTCGATGCCCCCAAGGAACCTTTTGTCATCCAGGAAAAATTCCGAACTGAGCACATGCTGGTGATAAAACTCTTCGAAAAGATAAGCAGCGGCAATCGAAACAGCACCGAGGGGGTCTTCTGGGTAAAGGTCTTTCCACGCGGTAAACTGCTCCCGCGCTTCTTGGAATTTCAGTTGATAAAGAAGGCGAAAGCCGGCGTCAATTCCCGGTGCTGAAACAAGCGAACTCGCCTGATCCGCCTTAAGGATATCGACAGGCGATAGTCGTGGTACAGCACTGTGGGGAACGAGAAGCAAAAAAAACAAAAAGAGAATAGGTAATTGCATTATGGATTCGTTGCGCTTGCCACCATCGTGAAACTTACTTTAAGTCTGTCTTTCACCTTTACGGCTCCTCCACCGACTTTAATAGGTGTGATGCCGTATTCGGTCTGCAGCAATGATACTTCGCCTCGGGCCTGAAGCTGATTGCCTTCCGTGGAGAGGTGTATCGGGAGACTAACCTGCTTTTCGACACCATGAAGTTGCAGCATTCCAATAAGAGCCAGGTTCCAGCCAGTGGAAGTCTTCTTTACTAAAGAAACGCTCGCCGATTTAAATAAAATCGTCGGAAATCGCGCCACGTCGAGAACTTTGTCGCCCATCATTGTCGCCTGTACGCTCTGGCGATCCTCCTGAGTTTCACCAGGGTCAATCACCCTTAGCGATTTCGCATCGACTTTCAGCCGTACCGTCGAATTTTCTATGTTCTCCCCATCAAATTGCACTCGCCCGGAGATTTCTTTAGCCATGATCAGATGGTCGTGACCAAATACCTGAAAAAAGCCTCCTTTGTAAACATGTACTTCCATTTGGCTTTTGTCCGGGGCGACGGAATACACCGCTTTCTGTGGTGCTGCAAAAACAGACGCCGCTGTTACCAGCGCTAACGGAATTATTCTCATGCCCACTGATTTCATTATGAGTCCGCTCGATTCTGAAGAAGGTGGCCAACTGATGCATATTGAGGAGACTCAACATCCTCTTGCAATCCATGCTCTCCGCCCCACAGCCGACAGACCCCGGAAGAAACACCCACAAGGTGCGAAAACAGCGCAGGGGAAAGACGCAGGCCTCGCATGATCGCCGCCATCCACCGCGGGTGGGCCGTGAGCGTAACCATGATTCGCGTCAGCATTCGGAAGTCGCGCAGCAACGCTCGCCGTTTCCGATCAAATTCGGCAAGCCAGGCTTCGCTTTTGCCAAAATGTTGCTCAGCATATTTCGCGAGAAGCTCGGCAGCTAGCAGCGCATGCGTCATGCCGCCACCAGTGATCGGGTCAGTGAATCCGGCGGCATCCCCCAACAAAATAAAACCGGGCAGGAAAGACCGCCGTGCGCCTCCGGAAAGCGGCGAAATCGCCATTAGCTCGCTAACCTGCCGCGATCCCTCGAGGCGCTCCCTTAATTTTGGTTCCGCAGTGCACCACGTACGAAACTGATCCTCGATCCGCCCATGAATTGCCGCGGTTCGCGCTAGCGCGGCAACAAGCAACTCCCCCGCAGGCAAGGGTGTCGCATACAACTCGTAACCTGGCCCGTGATATACGTCCACCCACTTGGCCTGTGGCTGGCTATCCGCCAGACGGAAATGGGCCCGCATCCCAACCCATTTTTCTTGTGATGGTACATCCAGCGACAGGGCGTGGCGCAGTCTCGAATGTGGGCCGTCTGCACCCACCACAAGGCTCGCACGGCGCTCACTGCCTTCGACTATCAAGCCTGCAATGCGCCCATGCTCAACCAAAGGCCTCTCGACTCGTGCCCCAACATATGCGGTCACTCCAGGTGTGCGTGTGGCTTCCTCGAACAAGATCTGATCGAGATGCCTTCTTCGGATTCCACGGCCTGTTAAGGGCACCGCAAGGCTCGACGGAAAGCGGCCTGCGGCCACCTGTTGCCGAAAATGAAAGCGAACTCCACTGAACGGTTCCCCGCCAAGAGTGCCCGCAACACCCAAACGTAGGAGCGCGGCCAAGCCGCCCGGCATCATTCCTTCGCCACAGGGTTTTTCTCGGGGGAAGCGGGAGCGCTCGAACAACTCAACACCAAATCCCATATGCCCAAGCCGAATCGCAAGCGCGGAACCCGCTAAACCTCCACCGGCGATGAGAACATCGGTCATCGAGTGCTGTGGTGCCCAATCCAGAGAATCAGCTTCTGCGAGTGTATTGGGGATTAAAAAATTCCTGGCACAAAGCGACATTTCTGCGCCATCGCCGAGCGGTAAGCCGGATCTGCCAAAAGAACAGCCTCTTCGACGGCCAACCTTCGAGAAATAACCCACGCGTGTGCGGCAGAACCGAATAGAGCGGTAAGCCACGCCGCGTGAATCAATGGCAAAGCGGCAAGCTCGACGATCACAGCGGTGTAGTTAGGATGGCGAATAAAACGAAAAGGACCGCTGCTAACTACGCCGAGCCGAGCTGACTCCATCACCTCTACATTCCAATGTCGGCCGAGCGTCCGGATCACCCACCAGCGCGCCGCATTGGCCAATAAAAAAAGAATTCCCATTGACAAGCAGAGCGCCGGGATAAACGGGCGATGTAAAAAAACTACCTCCGCCGCCGCGCCGATTAAAATACCTGTATGCAGGAGAACCATCCATTTGAAGTGCGGCTCGACTATTTTTCGTACGCCTTTGCCGGTAAGCACACGCTGGTTTCGCCGCGAGATCGACAATTCAACGACGCGGAGCAGGGCTACTCCGCCCAGCAACCCGAGAAATATAATAATGCTTAGGTCCATTGCAACAGCAGCAGCTCCGCACTGAACCCGGGACCAAACGCGGCAGCCAGGCCGTAATCCCCAGGATTCATCTGTTTCTTCGTAAGCCATTCATGGAAAATGAAAAGAATCGTCGCGCTCGAAAGGTTGCCGTACTCGCCAAGCACGTCCCAGGAAAATTGCGTGTCGCACTTGCAGAGTCCCAGCTCTTCTTCGACATAAGAGAGCAGCTTCTGCCCTCCGGGGTGCAGAATAAAGGCCGCTATTTCCTTTCGCGTCAATTTGTGGGAACCCAGAAAATTGTCCACGAGACTCTTGATCTTCTCTCGAATCATCTGCGGTACATCTTTCGAGAGCAGAATGTGAAAGCCTGAATCCCGCAGATCGAATCCCATCGCGTCAATCGAATCAGGAAACGTATAAGTTTCTGCATCCAGAATCTTGGGCCCGGTGCAAGGCCGGTTTGTCACGATTGCCGCGGCGGCACCGTCGCCAAAAAGAATCGCCGATATCAGATTGGCTTGCGAGAGATCTTTCCGCTGAAAAGTCAGGGAAGGCAGCTCCACGGCTACGATCAATACAGTCTTCTCCGGAGACCCCCGCAGAAATTCCCATGCCCGCGCGAGCGACATCGCGCCAGCGGCGCAGCCCAGTTCGGTAATCGGCAGCCGCCGCACATTCGAGCGAAAACCCATCATATTGATCAAATGGGCGTCGAGCGATGGAATCATAAATCCTGTGCATGACACCGTGATAATCAGATCAATGTCCGTGGGCTTCAGTCCTGCCTTTGCCAGGCAGTCTTCAGCCGCCCGGCGCCCTAACAGGATGGCGTGTTCCTGGTATTCCTGATTGGTTTTCTCCAGAGGGCGTGGCTCGATCGTGTAATCAATTGGAAAAATCGAGTGACGCTTATGAACCTGGGCATTGTCTACCACCGTCATCATCGCTTCCACTCGCCGTTCATTGATGTTGAAGACCCGACCCATGTAATACTTCACGTCTTCGCGCGTAATCGTATGCGGTGGCACAGCCGTGGCCGTGGCCGCTATCCTTGCGCCATTCGCATTCTCAGTGTCGTGATTCGATGGAGCGGACGATTCCTGCATGGCGTAAACCCCCGGCCGGAATTTGCACTTCCCGGATTCAGCCCCGAATCAGGCCTAATAAGGAACTCTGCAACTCTTGACCCGCTGTCAGAAGGTGGTGGGTACCTGACCGAATGGCGAGGCGATGCGGGCAGTAACGAGCATACATCATAAATACTTTTTTACTGTTTAATTTGTGCCTTGTTTTTGTTTGCGAAATGACTTTTCAGCTCGGCGTCAATTCCTGGCTGGCCCGAATTTGCTGCCAGCGTCGCGGACGCTTTTTAATGTCCAGAACTTTTTTGCGCAAGCGAATAATTTTCGGAGTTACTTCCACAAACTCATCGTCGGCAATGAACTCGATGGCCTGTTCTAGGTTCAGCGCCCGATGCGGGATCAGTCTTATCGCTTCATCCGCTGACGAAGCACGCATATTCGTCTGTTTCTTTTCCTTTGTGACGTTCACGTCCATATCCGCTTCGCGGGAGTTCTCTCCAACAATCATCCCTTCGTAAACCTCGATGCCCGGCCCGATAAACAATTCACCTCGTTCCTGCAAGCCCCAAAGCGCAAAAGCCGTGGAGGGTCCGGGCCGGTCCGCTACCAGCGCGCCGGTAGGTCGCAGCGCCATTTCTCCCCCGTACGGGATCCAGCCGTCGAAAATGGAATGAATCAGCGCCGTGCCGCGTGTATCGGTGAGCAATTGCCCGCGCAAGCCGATCAATCCGCGCGAAGGAATGCGAAACTCCATCCGCACACGCCCAGACCCGTGATTGACCATCTTCGCCAGCTCACCCCGGCGGCTCCCGATGCTCTCCATCACAATGCCGATAAATGCTTCGGGGCAGTCGATCACCAGCAATTCCTGGGGCTCAAGCTTCTTCCCGTGTTCTGTGCGCACGACGATTTCCGGCTTTCCCACCAGCAGTTCGTAACCTTCCCGCCGCATCGTTTCGATTAAAATTGCGAGCTGAAGTTCGCCTCTCCCCAGCACCCGAAACGAATCAACCGATTCCGCATCCTCGATGCGAATCGAAACATTGGTCAGCAGTTCCTTTTGCAGCCGGCTGCGCAAGTCCCGGGTAGTCACGAAATTTCCATCGCGCCCGGACAGCGGCCCGTTGTTGATCGTGAAAACCATCGCCAGTGTTGGCTCGTCAATCGTCAGGGGTTCGAGCGGCGCGGGGTTTTCAATACTGGTGATGCTCTCCCCGATCTGGATGCCTTCCACTCCCGCTATCGCCACCATATCGCCGCAGATCACGGTTTCTGCTTCGTCCCGTTCCAAACCGCGAAACGTAAAGAGTTTGGTCAGGTGCGTCGGCTGGATCACCCCGGAAAGTTTCGCGATTCCCACCTCCGACCCGCGGTGCAGCGTCCCGTTGAAAACTCGCCCGATCGCAATCCGCCCAAGAAAATCGCTGTAATCAAGATTCGTCACCTGCACTTGCAGCACGCCGTCAGGGTCGCCGGCAGGCGCCGGGATCCCGGAAACAATCGCCTCGAATAGAGGCCGCAGATCGCCGGAATCATCCCCCAGTTTGCGATGCGCCACTCCAGTTTTCGCATTCGTGTACAGCACTGGAAAATCTAATTGATCCTCGGTTGCATCGAGATCGATAAACAAGCCGTAGATTTCGTCTAGCACTGCGGCGGTCCGGGCATCGCTGCGATCAATTTTGTTCAGCACCACAATCTGCGGCAGCTTGGCAGCCAGGGCTTTTTGCAAAACATAGCGCGTCTGCGGCAGTGGGCCTTCGCTCGCATCCACCAGCAGCAAAACGCCGTCCACCATGCGCAGCGCGCGCTCCACCTCTCCGCCGAAATCGCTGTGTCCCGGCGTATCCACGATATTGATTTTTGTGTCGTGAAAAAATAGCGCCGTGTTCTTCGCTAGGATCGTGATTCCGCGCTCGCGCTCCAAGTCGTTCGAGTCCATCACGCGGTCCACCATGGCTTGATTGGCACGGAAAATTCCGCTCTGCCGCAGCATGGCGTCCACCAGCGTGGTCTTACCGTGGTCCACGTGCGCAATAATCGCGATATTTCTTATACTCTGACTCATAAAGTTAATTTAAACGAATTCACTCCAATTCTTTGTAAGCAAGCCCGCAGTTAATTGAAATCCGATCACTGCAAATAAAAAAGGGCTGCAACGCGTATTTGCAGCCCCGCAAATGCTGGGAACACAAGACTATAAGAGCAACAAACGCACTCCCTATTTTAGCAAAGTTTCCCCTAACAGGCCATGAACCTGACACGCAAGTTGCAATGCATCAAGCGTCAAGTTGATTCCCATTGCGAATATTGAATGAAGCCAGCTTCAGAAAGTAAGCTTCAGTCCGAACTGAATCTGCCTCGATGTAGTAACCGTACTGGAGATCGCTCCAGCACTATCATTCGGTTTCCCGCACGTTTCGCGTTTAGGGCAAGCCTTGCCTTCGGGATCAGTAATCGGATCATTTAAGAAGGGGACCAAGGCAGTGCGATTAGCTTGGTTAGGCACCCCGAAGTTTGGATGATTGAAAATATTGAACATCTCGGCGCGGAAGGTAAGAGTTTTACTTTCGGCCAGCCTGAACTGTTTGAACAGCGACAAGTCAAAGTTCACCAGTTTTGGACCGATGAGCGTGTTCCTGCCGAGATTCCCAATGGTGTTGACCGACTGCAGCGTAAAAGCGTTTGGGTCAAACCAGCGCTTGGGGTCGCCGGTTACTGGATTGTTGGATCTGCCAGCGATGACATTCGGTCGTTCATGAATTGAGAAGTCAATGGTATTCAGATTTCCTGAACGATTGAAACCGAGCCTTGCTTCAAATGGAGTCCCCGATTGTGCTGTCACGATGCCGTTCAGCTGCCAGCCTTTCAGCAAGGCGCCGGTAACTCCCGTACTGGTGCGCGCCAGCGGCAGCTCATAGCCCCAGTTAGCCACCAACACGTGCTTAACGGAGAAACTTGAAAGACCGCGATCGGCCTTCCGGTTGAAAAAATCAATCGAATATTGTGTGGAATTGTCAAAGTCCTGCGAATTGATTCCACTGGACTCATCGATGGCGCGCGAAAACGTATAGGACATCTGCGCGCGAAAGCCGCGCGACAACCTTTTAGATACGCCCGCCTGCAACGCATTGTAAAACGATTGTGCATCCGTCGCCCGCTGCGTTACGCCTCCAAAATTGGGGTTACGGCGACCCTTCTGTGGCAGGTAGGTCTTTACCCCGTTTATTTCGGTAGAATTCGCCAGGTTAGCATCGGCAATGCGTATTAGGTGCACGCCATGGGATCCGGCGTAACCGAGCGTCACATCCCAAGCCCCGGGTAAAGCGCGCTGCAGACTCAAGTTGTACTGCATAATGTAAGAAGGCTGCAGATCAAAGTTAATTGTCTGAAGATTGGGGGTAAGTTTCCCATTGGGGTCGAAACAGTTCGGCGGGTTCTTCGGATTCGTACTCGTGCAGGTCGGTACCCCGTTCGGAAACGGAGGGTTTCTGATGGAAGTGCGTGTTGTGAATGGCGGGTTAAGGCTGCCCGAAAACACGTAATATTTGGGCAGAAGTTGGTCGTAGAACATCCCGAATCCGGCGCGTACCGCAGTCTTTCCATTCTTGAATGGATCCCATGCCACTCCGACGCGCGGAGCAAAATCCTTCAGGGAAGGATTGGTATACCACGGATTGCCGACGATGATCGCCGGGTCCGCGATGCTGCGGAGATTCGAGATTTTTCCATTCACTTCTGTGGGAACGGTCGCGAACTCATACCGCAGACCGAGGTTAAATGTCACATTCGGTCTCCAGCGATAATCGTCCTGCACGAAAAACCCATAGTAGGATTGCCGGAACCCTCTGTTCGGATCGACCCTTTTTGGAACGGCGAAGTTCAGTTGCTGAGGCTCACCCGTCAAAAACTTTTCCAGGCTTGTAAATGTCTCAATCCCGCCTAATTGGCTGGTAGTTTGTTGATTGAACTGCATGCGCTGGCCCTCGCCTCCGAAGCGTAATCCATGTGCCCCTTTGGTCCAGAACAGCGTGTCGTGCCATTGATAATTATTGAGGTGGTCATTACGAGGAAGCCGGTAGTCCCCGGCCATCTCTGTAACTACCCCTTGGATGGTGAGAAATCCAAATTGCACTCCACCGGCTGACGGGGGTATCCACCAAAGATCAGGCGGGATATTCACAGTGCGCTGGTTATCCACCTCAGACGTAGATCGAGCGAAGCTAACCCTCAGGGTGTTTAACAGCGACTGCGAAAACGTGTGCACATGTTCCAGCGTCACGTATTGATTGCGGGAACGTTCTTTAAAGAATACGACAGGCGGCTTATTCGTTACTTGCCTGTCCACGTGGCCGTTGTCAAATGTGTAGCGTCCAAACAGCGTATCCTTCTCGGAAAAGCGATGATCAATTCGGCCTTGTGCGAAGTATTCATCGGTGGGTTGGCTTCTCGTGAACGAATACTCCGACACGCCGCCACCGAGCACGCGATCGGTCGCCGAAGGCAATGGAAATAGAAGGCTGAGGTAGCGTGGAATCGCGGGATGCAGCGTGATCCTATTTGTGATATTTCCATTTTTGTCCTTGATGATCCCGTTGCGCGCGTCTCTGTCCGGAACATTGGTCAACCCCGTTACCCCGAGGCGCTCCCTGATAGCCTCAAACGCGCCAAAGAAAAAGGTTTTGTCTCGACGAATAGGTCCGCCTAGCGTTCCGCCGAATTGGTTGCGTTTAAAGGGCGGGATGCGCTCTGTCGCCTTATCAAAATAATTCTTTGCGTCGAGCGCCGAGTTGCGCAAATACTCAAACAAGTTACCGTGTAACTGATTGGCTCCGGACCGAGTGATCGCGTTGATGATCCCGCCCGATGACCGGCCGAATTCCGCCGAATACGCGTTCGTCAACACTTGAAACTCTTGTACCGCTTCAACCCCCAGCAGCACGCCGCCCACCGAGCCCGGCGTCTTGTTGTAAACATTGTTGATGTCTGTCCCATCCAGCAGGAAACTGTTTTGTTCCGGTCGAGCCCCATTAATCGTAATTTTCTTTCCACGTCCGCCCACCGCATCACTGCCTGCTGCGACCGCGGCGGTCACGCCCGGCTGCAAAAGCGCCAGCTCCTGAAATGAGCGCCCATTCAACGGGAGATCATTCATCTCCGCTCGGTTAACTGTTCCGCTGAGGGCCGCCGAACCCAGATCTATCGCGCTACCACCTGCGGACACGTTTATATGCTCCGCCGCCCCGGTGATCTCCAGTTTAACGTCCACCACCGCGTCCTGACCCACCGTTAATTGAATCCCTTTGAGCACCGCTGGTTGAAACCCGGAAGCTGTCACCCGCGCTTCGTAGCTGCCAGGTTGCAGCAGCGGGTCGCGGTAGCGCCCGTGGTCGTCAGTCGTAATCGTGCGCACTGCGCCCTTTTCCAGGTTGCGTATTTCCACCGTCGCACCCGCGACGAACGCGCCTGAGGGGTCGTATACCGTTCCCTGCAAACTCGCTCCGACGGTTTGCGCCGCGGAGTACTGCGCGCATAGAGTCACTGCAAGAAACAAGACAATCCAAGTAGCTTTCATAGGCGATCACACTTTCGTCTACATTTCGGTTGTCGCTCGCATCCTGATAGGGTCTCCTAATCAAATTGCGCGAACAATACCGCTCGGGACTGCCGTTTTCAACATATTTCCGCAGTACATACCCAAATTTGGTGAGCGACAACTTGCCGCTTCCTTCTTTAACGTGCACAGGCGCCACGTCGAATAAACCGGGGAACATTTGACTCAAAAGATTTTGTTTTAAATAGGGGAATCAAGATTTTGCTGATGGGGCTCGGGGCGAATCAATCCGGCAATTTTGATTATGGATTACCAGTCACGAAGCGATCCCGCCGTCCGCGGTTTCGCTTCCGCTGCTGATTGCGTGAAATGAGTCCTAGAAGTTCCTTTATTCTAATCGCGCTCGAACAGCTGATTGGCTTCGTTAAACGAAATAGCACCGTCGAGCATGGCTGCATACGTACCACTACGTTTCAATTCCAACGCCGCACGTCGCGTGGCCCCCATCGCCGTCCGCATGATTCCTGATCCTGCACTCACGCGCTTGACCCCTAGGTTCTGCAGGCGTGGAATTGGCGGCGACCCTGCCCCCGCCAAAACATTCAATGGAAAATTCAGTGCCTGCACCAGCCTCCCAATCGTCTCTTCATCCGTGACGCCAGGAACAAAAACACAATCGGCGCCCGCCTCAATATATGCACGCAGCCGTTCGCAGGTGCTCTCAAATCGCCCTGCAGGCTCGCCGATCTCCGCTAGATATTGGTCGGTCCGCGCATTGATTACAATTCTTACGCCGCTTTCTTGACTCACTCGCCTCACAATTCCTATGTTTTTGACTTGCTGTCTGATGTCAATCAGACTTCGAGAATCGCCGTGATGTAAATCTTCGATATTCAGACCCACCGCGCCCGATCGAACCAGCGCCATCGCCGTTTTCGCCATGTCCTGGTAACCGCCCTCCAAATCCGCGGTCACAGGAATCCCCACGCACTTCGCAATCCTTTTAACCCATGCAAGCATTTCATCACCGGGAATGCGCTGGCCGTCGGAATAGCCGTGTGCAAAGGCCACTCCCGCGCTCGTGGTAGCAATCGCAGGGAAGCCCGCTTCTTCAAAGATTCGCGCGCTGGCGCAGTCCCACGCATTAGGGAGCACCAGAATTTCAGAGGAGTGATGAAGTTTTCGTAGGGCTTCGGCCTTGTTGGATAGGTCCTTCATGGCCATAGTATAACTCGCAGCACGCACGCCAATAGTACCGCGATGAATCGCGTGGGCCCCTTCCAAAAACCTGTCCAGACTCCGTATCGTAAGAAATTCAGCTCGCTGGAAGAGGGCCTAAGCCCTAAAGATAATGTTACGTTCATTAGACTGAACAGCCCGGACCTTTTTGCCATGAGGATTGCGATTTGCAGATCACAACGTATAATCGGAGGCTGTGGCCACTCCCCGTGTCACAGTACTGTCTGAAGCTCAGTTATTGGCAGGTAAATACCTCAAAGACATTCGTCATCGGCTAGGGCTTGGTCTTCGTGATGTCCAAGAGGCCAGCGCCAAAATCGCCGCTGAGGAAAATAACCAGGAAATGTACATCTCGGCCGCTCGACTCGTCCAGATCGAAAACGAATCTTCTACGCCGAGCGTCTTCAAAACTCTGAGCCTTTGTATCATCTACGACATCGATTTTCTCGATTTGCTCGCGAAATATGGCGTTAGACCTGATCGCATCCATTCCTATCGCCGAATCCTCGGCCAAAAAGCAACTCACCCGATCTCTACTGCCATTCACGAACGTGATACCACCGTAACCATTCCCGTTCGCCTGGACCCGCGGTTCCGCTGGGAAACAACCCAACTGTTAAACCGCATGGTTGCCGTTTGGGGCCAAATTCCCGCTGCCTTTCTGGTAGGTTTCAATCCCCGCAAGCATATCTGCGGCTTTGTGGGCCTCGAGGATTACACCATGTTCCCGCTGCTCAGACCTGGCGCCCTAGTTACCGTGGACGGCGATCGACGCCGCATCGTTCACAAACAATGGGAAAACGAACAGGAAAGGCCCATTTATTTCATAGAGTTGCGCGATGGCTACCGATGCGCCTGGTGCCAGCTTACCGGAACCAGGCTGACGTTGATTCCTTATCCTACGTCGCCGGTTCTTTCCCAATCCTTTAATTATCCTGATGACGCTGAAATTGTGGGACAAGTGGTGGGTGTTGCCATGGGGCTCGTGCCGATACCCGAACCCAGTCTGGAGCGCTGACCAACACGGCGAGGGCCGTCTTCATCTGCGACGCAAAAAACTCGCGAGCCACCGCAGGCACCCCTTGCGGCGTCATTTCGCGATACGATTCCAGCTCCAGCCATAGTCGCGCGGTCTCTTCCCTTGATTCGGAAAGCGATTCCAGGTGCCTCTTCAACTCGCTGCACAGCAACGCCAACGGCAATCGCAGCGCAAGGTCAAAAACCTCCTGATGAAGTCTCCGAAGAACCTCATGGACCTCATCCGGCGAGGCCAGCGAGACCCATCCTTCGTGTAGATATCTTCCGTTATAAGGATCCCGGACCGACGTTAGGAATGCCAACTGCGAAAAAGCCGTCGGCAGGCAATTCAACGTTAGATCGAGATGTTCTTACAGCTTCTTCGGAAGCATAACCGCCTCTTATACTTCGGATTCCGATTTACTGCAAGAGTACTTCTCTTACTCTATCGTAAAGTTCACTGCACTGAACAAAAATAGTTTCTTCTCCCCTCACGCACCTGTCCGTTATTAGCTCACGCCATCGCAGTTCATTACAAAGGAGGAACTATGAGAAGAATCGGCCGGTACCTCGCTTTTCTGGTTATTGCGTTCGCTCCGCTCCTTGATAGTGGCTGGCCCCCGCCCCCTATGCCTTGGTAGAAGGGGAGAAGGGTGGTGCTGTGAGGGGTGCCCTCTTAAATGGCCCTCCGGTTTCAGGTTTCCCGTCAGTTCCAGGGGGAGACGGACGGAAACGGCTCCCCCTTCATTGCCCTGCGGACACGCGATTACGGTATAATCCGGCCCACCTATGGAGTTCGCGGGTTACACGATCTTGGGTTTTACTCTAGCCCTACAATTGTTGCTATTCTGGCGGTGTATCAAGGTAAAGATCTGGAAGAACTATCCGTTTTTATTCTCGTACTTTGGGTATACGCTTTTTTGCGGGCTTTTCCCCTTTGTGCATTCCTTTTGGAAAAGTCAGCGATACGCGCAGGCTTATTGGTTGACTTATTTAATCGCTTCTGTCTTCCGCTTTGCGGTGGCTTGGGAAGTCTTCCGCCAGGCGTTCCCCGGAGGATCGCCTCTTCGGCGTTACGCCATATCGATTCTAACTGCTACTCTCTGTGGCGTAACTGTCGTGTTCTATCTGAGCGGCCCGCAACCCGGTGTGTACTTTATTGCTGACTTTATTCGCAAAATCAGTCTGTCCGTTGTGGTCTGGTTGCTAATCGTTCTCGGGCTCGCGCGCTATTACGCAATTCCGCTCGGCAGGAACGTTTGGGGAATGGCAGTTGGTCTCCTTATTTTTGTGTCTTCACAGATCCTGTCTTTCGCTGCGGTTGACATTTCGCCCGCCTTCCGCCCTTTGTGGACTTTGGTCGTCCCGTTCGGTTTTGTCGTAATGATTTTCATTTGGACATGCACACTTTGGTCTTACGCTCCGAATCCGAAGCGCGTTGTGCCTAACGAGTCCATGCAGCGGGAAGCCCTCTTGTATTGGAGACACCACTGGGCCAACCTTGACACCGCCGTTCAAAAGGTCCTCAAGCCATGAACCAACTAATAATCATGTTGGCGATTGGCAGCGTTTTGTTGGTTGTCGGGTTACTCGCTTTAGTTCGGATGCCCAAAGGAAATGCTGCTCAGCAAGAGCCTGCCACACTCATCAATATCGTTGCGTTGCCCAGTCTGGAATTCAAGCATCCTTCTCTCATTTTTTCAGACGCCGACTATCGCACGCTCTCCTCCGAACCGCGCCTCCTTCAGATCGCGCGCACGCTGAAGAGCGACCGCAGAAGAATGGCTTTGCAATGGCTGCGCTTATTGCAGGCCGACGTTTTATCTCTTTGGCGGCTTCGCCGGCTGCTGGCGAGCTACGGCGTTTCGCAAGGGATGCGCGCGGAATTGGGGGCCGCGATCCAGGCTTTCTTCATGGTTGTTTTTCTTTACGCCTTGCGCTCTTTTGTCTTTTTCTTTGGTCCATTTGCCTGTGCGGGAATCGTTGCGACGGTACGGCGGCACGCCGAAGGCCTGTTTCGCGCGTGCGGAGCAGCTCTCGGACACCTGCCGGAAAACCGATGGAATCAATTTTCCGACGAATGGCGTGCTTTTCAAACCCATATTGCTTAAGCACGATGTGTTGCTAATATCCAACTCAGCGAAGACGAGGCCTTCAAGTAGACACGACCTTAGAAAAGACTACGGCTGATGAAGTGCACGCCCTATGCGGAAACCGCGAATCCTGAGGTTAAAGATGCACTATAAGACAAGAACCCTCATCCTGAGAACGTTTGCCAGTTTGCTGTTGCTGACGACCTCGCTCGCCGCTCAACAGATCGCTCCGCAACCGGGGAAGCCATTCTCGCCGGCGGAAGGCGATTACATCGCGCACAGCTTTCATTTCAAGTCCGGTGAAACCTTGCCTGAGCTGAAGCTCCACTACGTGACCCTGGGCAAGCAATCGCGAGACGCGAAGGGCCGCGTAAACAATGCGATTCTGATTCTTCATGGCACCGGTGGCAGCGGCCAGCAATTTCTGCAGCCGCAATTCGCCGGCGTGCTTTTCGGGCCCGGACAGCTCCTCGATATCAGCCGCTACTTCATTATTCTTCCCGACGGAATTGGTCATGGAAAATCCAGCAAGCCGAGCGACGGCTTGCACGCGCGTTTTCCCCAATATGACTACGATGATATGGTTGCGGCCCATCACGAGCTCCTCGAAAGAGGCCTCAACGTTAATCATCTACGACTGGTGATGGGCACGTCGATGGGTTGCATGCATTCCTTCGTCTGGGGCGAGACGTTTCCCGATTTTATGGATGCGTTGATGCCCCTGGCCTGCCAGCCCGTGCAAATTGCCGGACGCAACCGCATCTGGCGCAAAATGGCAATGGACGCGATTCGCAATGCTCCTGAATGGAAAGCAGGCGAATATTCCGCGCAACCTCAGCAAGCACTACGCACCGCACTCGATCTTCTTCTGATCGCCGGGAGTGCTCCGCTATATATGCAACAAACTCTGCCCACGCGTGACAGCGCGGACAAATATTTGGATGACTACTTCAAGCAACGTTTTGCGGCGCTGGATGCAAATGACCTTTTGTACCAACTCAATGCCGCCCGTAATTATGATCCTTCATCGCAGCTCGAACAAATCAGCGCCTCGGTCATGTACATCAATTCCGCCGACGATTTTATTAATCCGCCGGAGTTGGGCATTGCCCAACGCGAAATCAGCCGCGTGAAAAATGGACGCTTCGTTTTGCTGCCCATTTCCGGCCAGACGCGTGGCCATGGCACGCACACCTGGGCCGCTGTCTGGCAGCAATATTTGAAAGAATTGCTCGACAAGTCACAACACTAAATGAAGGATGAAAAAGATTTCGCTGCACAATTTTATCCCACGCGCAGCGCAACCATCGGACTCACGCGGGAGCTACCATCGGCTTGCTCGGGGCTTTGGGATTAGCGGGGGCTTAAATAAACAAACCCGGATTCGCAATTTACGGATTAGTGCGGAGGCTTTGACCGCTTCTGAACTGCGTCCATGGGCCGGCTTTCATGTCGCGTAAAAGCGGAGCTTGCCAGTTGTACTCAGGATGAGCCTCTAGAAACGACTTCGCCAAGAAATTGCCGCCGCAGGGATGCCCCATGCGCGCAACAAAGCTCAGGGACTCGGCCATTTTGCTGCTCGCCGCTTTGCCCTGGACGGCGCCGCCTGGAAAATATGGATCCCATTCCCACTCCGGAATGCCGCGCGAGGAAGTGTCGCTGTGCCCGCAGAGGACGCGCTCGTCGGCATCTTCTCTTTTCTCCACGGTGTCCTGATGGTCGGAGAGCATTTGCTGCGCCAGCGGTACATCCAGATTACCCTTATTTTCCTTTATCAATTGTTCCCAGCGGACGCGGCGCGCATTAGGAGAGGATTGCAGATTGTTGGGATCAAATTTTGTGTCGAGCTGGATGACTTCGGGATCGCGCGCCCAATTCGAACCGGCAAAGTAACCATCTTTCGTGCGCCAAAGCTTAGTCTTCTTCAAACCTAATTCGAACTGCGCGATTTCCCCGGTCTTGCGATCCCCAAGCAGCCAATCGTTTGCGTAGCCGCCGTTGTTTCCATCAAGCATGATTTTCACGTATTCGTCGATCGAACCGGCATACTGCAGCGCTTTGCGGGCGCGGACAAACTCAGCTTTGCCGTTGGGATCCCAGCCTTCGAATTGCGTGATGGTGGTTTCGGTGACCATCAGCCCATCGGAATTGATGCCGAAATCGTCGTCGCTGGCGATGACGCCGGGGAAACCATCCATCAGCATGTGGTAACCATGCGCGGGCGCAATGTCAAAAATAATCCGCCAGCGCTCGCCATTCATGTAGCTGGTCCAGTTGTTGTGGGCGATAACGATTTGATGATCTTTCGTCCAGCTTCCGGTGGCCACAAACGCGCTGCAATTTCTGGGGCTCGCGAGCTTGGGCGCGTGCGCGACCTGATGAGTTTTGTTGTACCAGGGCACGTAGTAGTCCGGCAGCTCTTCGAAGGCGTTGAGCGCCACAACGTCGTCGATATCGAGTTTGCTGCCGCGTGCGTGCAAGCCGTCGACGATGCCCTGAATTTCTTGCTGATACTCAGCGTCGATTTTTGGCCAGAGCATGTCGCGCGCGGCGCTGCGGAAAAAGTTCCAGTCGCGCTTGGTGGAATGCGTGGCGCCAAGCTTCACGGCAGAAAAGGCGTCTTCAATTTCCGGCTGTAGCAGGTAGCCATGTGCGAAACCAATGTTTGCAGGTGCGCCTTCGAGATGCACGTAGATCCAGCCGTTCTGCTCGAAGCGATAGGCTCCGGCCAAGCGGGGATCGCTCGCCGCCTTCGTTGTGTACGCAGTTTTCTGCGCTGCTGCAGCTATATTTGAAGCTGAAAGATTCGAGCTTCCGTTACGAGCGAGAACGAGAAGAGCACCCGCACCAGCTAACAAAACAAAAAACGCGATGACGCGGCGCAAAAAATTGCGTGACTCAGTCATTTTATTTTTCTCCGCGATCCTTCTGACTTCGCTGAGTGTATCCTCTTCGACAAGACTGTTCAACGTTGAGAAATTCCGGGTGCTGTCCTTGAATTTCTAATCGCACGGAGAACAACGCTATACTTGAAACCGATTCGCTTGTAGATATTGAGGAAATGTAGCCTACTGGAATTGAAGAACGATGAAAAGGCCGCATAAAAACTCTGAGGCCAGCCTTTCGGCTGGCCTCGCACCCGAATCCCGAAGGATGCGGGGGGATAAAATCTTAAAATTAGATTATGGCCTATATAATTTGCTTAGCCGAAAACCAACGACAATTTTGTCCAATTTACAAACGTCTGTAAGTGTTGAAAACCATGGCAAAAGTTAACGTTTATATCGACGGATTCAACTTGTACTACGGCGCTTTGAAGGGTTCTCCGTATAAATGGCTCGATTTGGCTGCGCTGTGTCATCGAATGCTCCCGAATGACACCGTCCAAACTATCGAGTATTTTACCGCGAATGTCAGTGCACGTTTATATGATCTTGGCTTACCCGTTCGGCAGCAAATGTACTTGAGAGCGCTCAAGACGATTGGGAATCTTAGAATCAGCTACGGGCACTTTTTGACGCACACCTGTCGTATGGTCTTGACGGGAAGCAACCCTCCACAAAAGGTTTGGGTAGACAAAACAGAAGAAAAAGGTTCGGATGTAAATATCGCATCTCATTTGCTGCGGGATGGTTATAACCGCGTGTTTGAACTGGCAGTTGTGGTCACGAACGATTCTGATCTATGCGAACCGGTGCGAATAGTAAGGCATGAGCTAAATTTTCCAGTTGGTATTCTGAATATGTGGCATGCTTCTTCAGTTCGGCACTGTGATGTTGGTGTGGATTTCGGCAGCCAGACATAGCTGCCTGTCAATTTCCAACAATTTTGACTGACGCAAAGGGTCAATTTCATAAGCCAAAGTCCTGGTGATTCTGCAACTGACCACTTCCTTCAGTTTCTTACACGTACCAAATAAAAAGGCCGCTCATTTCAGAGCGGCCTCTCTTTAAAATTTAATCCTGGCGGCGACCTACGTTCCCACACAGTTACCCGTGCAGTATCATCGGCCCTGCGGGGCTTAACTTCCGTGTTCGGGATGGGAACGGGTGTGGCCCCCGCGGTTTGGCCACCAGGAAATTGGTAAAAGCTCTACGAAAATTGTAAAAGCTCGATGCATTGAGCTTTGATCTGAATAAGGCTGACGGACCGCAAATTCCACAAAAGTTTTCGCAAATGTGATCGTGAACTCAAATATGAGTTACGACGATTTGGGAAAGTTTTATGGTCAAGCCGAACGGGCGATTAGTACGGGTCAGCTTCACGCATTACTGCGCTTCCACCCCCCGCCTATCAAGGTCGTAGTCTTCGACCGCCCTTCATAGATGGCCGCAGCCATCTTGGGAGACCTTATCTCGAGGCGAGCTTCATGCTTAGATGCATTCAGCATTTATCTCTTCCAGACTTCGCTACCGAGCGATGCCC
>JRHI01001520.1_pt1 | contig 18988 bp, 17 predicted proteins | sample 215371 | NCBI WGS metagenome assembly JRHI01 (sample SAMN02929681, study PRJNA255918) | sediment metagenome | biome: cave system; feature: Ice Cave; material: Sediment; isolation source: sediment from deep within a dark volcanic ice cave with no known source of... ...
AGCGACAGTGGCGCTCGGCAGCGACACCGGCGGATCCATCCGCGAACCCGCGGCGTTCTGCGGCGTCGTCGGCTTTAAGCCGACGTACGGCCGCGTTTCACGCTACGGTCTCATCGCATTCGCGTCGAGCCTCGATCAGATCGGCCCGATCGCCAAGACCGTCACCGACGCCGCTGTCGTTTACGATGTCATGGCCGGGAAAGATCCGCTGGATTCGACGACCGTCGAGCGCGCCGTCGAGCCGGCGGCGACGGGGCTGCGCGAGGATTTGCGCGGCGTGCGCGTCGGCATCGTGGACGAGTTCGCGCTCGAGCGACTCGAACCCGACGTTCGCGCGGTGTACGAAGCCGCGTACGCCGACCTCGAAAAGCTCGGCGCGACGCTCGTGCGCGTCACCTTACCGACGGCCGACTACGGCGTCGCGACGTATTATCTCATCGCACCGGCGGAATGTTCGTCCAACCTCGCGCGCTTCGACGGCATGCGCTACGGACTGCGCGTCGAGGCGGCAGACGTCGGCGCGACGTACGAAGCGACGCGGGCCGCGGGCTTCGGCGACGAGGTCAAACGGCGCATTCTCATCGGCACGTATGCGCTCTCGAGCGGTTATTACGACGCGTACTACGTCCGCGCGCAGAAGGCGCGCACCCTCATCGCCGCGGATTTTGCGACGGCATTTGCCGCCTGTGACGTCATCGCGTGCCCGGCTGCAGCTTCAACCGCCTTCGAGTTCGAGGCGAAGTCGGATCCCGTCAGCATGTATTTGATGGATTACTATACGATTCCGATGTCGCTTGCCGGTTTACCGTCGCTCTCCGTGCCGTGCGGCTACGTGACCCCGGCCGGTAGCGAGCGACCGTTGCCGCTCGGTTTGGAACTCTCGGGACCGCTCTTCGCCGAACGTGCGTTGCTCGGCATCGCGCACGCGTACGAACGCGGGACGCAGCACGCCGCCAAGCGTGAAATTCCACCGATCTCGCGCGCCGCCGTCGCAGGGAACGTGCGATGAGCGCGACGCTGGAAACGCCGAACGCCGCGCTCGTTATCGACGGCACGCAGTATGAAGTCGTCATGGGCATCGAGTGCCACGTCGAACTGAAAACCGAAACCAAGATGTTTTGCGGTTGCCGCAACGTCTTCGGCGACGAGCCCAACACCAACGTATGTCCGGTCTGCCTCGGTATGCCGGGGGCGCTGCCCGTTCCCAATCGTCTTGCGATCGAATTGCTCGTAAAGGCCGGGCTCGCATTCGGTGCGGAGATTCCCGCGTACTCGAAGTTCGACCGCAAGAACTACTTTTATCCCGACATGCCCAAGGATTACCAGATATCGCAGTTCGATACACCGCTCACGCAAGGCGGCATCGTTTCATTCTGGCTCCCGGACGGCACGCAAGGCTCGTGCCGCCTGACGCGCATCCATCTCGAAGAAGACACGGGAAAATCGACGCATGCATCGCGCGACGGCCGCATTGCGGGCAGCACGCATTCGCTCGTCGATTTCAATCGCGCCGGCGTGCCGCTCATGGAGTGCGTCTCGGAACCCGATATTCGCAGTGCCGCCGGGGCCGTCGCTTTTCTCGAGGCGCTCAAGCGTACGTTCGTGGCGCTCGGGGTGAGCGACGTGAAGATGGAAGAAGGCTCGCTGCGCTGCGACGTCAATCTGTCGCTGCGTCCCGTCGGGGCGACCGAATATGGTACGAAGGCCGAGATCAAGAATATGAATTCGTTCAACTCGGTCGGGCGTGCGATCGAGAGCGAGATCGCGCGACAGGCTGCGCTCATTGCGGGCGGGGGCCGCGTCGTGCAAGAGACGCGCGGCTGGGACGAAGCCGCAGGCACCACGCACGCGATGCGCAGCAAAGAGCAAGCGCACGATTATCGCTATTTCCCCGACCCCGATCTGCCTCCGATCGCATTCGCACCGGCCGACGTCGCGCGCCTACGCGACGAACTCGGCGCGCTACCGCAATCACTTCTCGACCGGCTCATCTTGCACGACAAACTCTCCGTGACTCAGGCGCATCAGATCGTCGACAAGCCGGGCCTCGCGGCGTACTACGAAGCGGCTACAGCGGCGTCGGGCAAGCCGCAGGCGACCGTGAACTTCATTCTTGGCGATCTCTCGCGGCTTGCGAATGAAACCGGAACGCCCGTTGGGGAATCGCAGCTCTCGCCGGCGCGGCTCGCGGAGATCGTCGCGACGGTCGAAACGGGTGCGATCAACTCGAAGACCGCGAAGATGCTGGTCGAACGGTTTTGGCTTTCCGACGAGCCGGCCCGGCACGATGCAGCACCGTCCGATACCCCTTCCGCACGCGATTCGCTCGAGGCGATCATCCAAAGCGAAAGTCTCGGACAGGTCAGTGACAGCGGGGCGATCGATGCCATCGTCGCCGAGATCGTCGCAGCGAACGAGAAGAGCATCGCGGACTACCGTGGCGGCAAGACCAAAGTGATGGGTTTTCTCGTCGGGCAAGTAATGAAGAAAAGTCGCGGCAAAGCGAATCCGACGCTCGCCGAAGAGCGGCTGCGCGCGATGCTCGGCGAGCCCGGGGGCGCGGCGTAGGCGGATCGTGCAGGGCGTGATCGTTATGGCGCGCGGAGTCGCRAACGAGCCGGTCACGTCTCCCGGCGCCGCCGGCCGTAAGGCGCGAGAAATCGTGCAATGAGCGCGCGACTCGCGGACGACCGCACCCTTGAGGTTCTGGATTGGCCCGCGGTGCGCGGGCTCGTCGCGAAGCAGACGATGACGGATCGTGCGGCGGCGCGCGCGTACGCCCTCGTGCCGCACGTCGATGTGGCACGCGTGCGCCTCGAACAGCAAGCGACGGCCGAAATGCGCGCTATCGCAAACGATGCGGCGTTCAATCTGCCCCGGACACGCGAGGTTGGCGAGGCCGTCGCGCGAGCCGCGCGCGGAGGAACGCTCGGACCCGAAGAGTTGCGCGATATCGGCATGGCGCTCGCATCGGCGGATGCCGCCGTGCGGCGCATACGCGTCAGCGACGCTCCCGTGCTGCGAACTTGCTGCGCAGCCTCGCAGCCATTGCCCGAGGTTGCGGCGGCCATCGATCGCGCGATCGGCGAGCACGGCGAAGTCCTCGATCGCGCGTCGCCTGCGCTCGCGCGCCTACGGCGCAACGCCATTCACGCCCAAGATGAAGCGCGCGACCGATGCGCCGCGATCTTGCGCTCGCCCAAGTATGCGAAGGCGATCCAAGATGCGATCGTCACGATGCGCGACAATCGGTTCGTGATTCCCATCAAGGCCGAATTCGCCGGGAGCGTACCGGGCGTGGTGCACGATACGTCTTCGAGCGGGCACACACTCTTCATCGAACCGCTCGATGCCCTCGACGTCAACAACCGCTTGCGGACGTTGCGTATCGAAGAGGAACGTGAAGTGGCGCGCATTCTCGGCGAGCTTTCGAGGCTCGTCGGCGGGCGCGCCGAGCGCGCCGAAGTTAGTCTCGACGTGCTGGCCGACATCGACCTCGTGCTCGCCCGGGTGCGCGTCGCGCGAGACATGGATGCCACGGCCCCGATCGTCGTGGAAGAAGCGCGCGTCGATATCCGGGCCGGACGTCATCCGTTGCTCGGCTCGCGGGCGGTTCCGCAGTCGCTCGTGCTCGACGACGAGGTGCGCTTCATCATCATCAGCGGCCCGAACATGGGCGGAAAAACGGTCGCGCTCAAATTGCTCGGACTCTTCGTTGCGATGACGTATTGCGGAATGCAACTGCCCGTCGCGCAAGGCACGACCATTGGGAACTTCACGTATTTGGGCTGCGATATCGGCGACGAACAGTCGATCGCCGAAAACACCTCCACCTTCTCCGCGCACGTGCGGCGATTGCGCACGATCGTCGAAGCAGCGCAGGCGGCTTCGCTCGTGCTCGTCGATGAGATAGCAAGCGGTACGGAACCGGCGTCGGGCGCGTCGCTCGCGATCGCCCTCGTCGAGCATTTGCTCGCGAGCGGTGCGCGCGGCATCGTGACCACGCATAGTACGGAACTAAAGCTGTTTGCGCACGGCACGTCTCACGTACGGAATGCGAGCGTTCGTTTCGATCCGCACACCTATGCGCCGACGTACGAACTCGATCTGGGGTCGCCGGGTCAGTCGCTGGCATTTCCGCTCGCCCGCACTCTCGGGCTCGATTCTGCGATCGTCGCGCGTGCCGAGACGCTGCTTTCGACGAACGAACGCGACTACGATCGCGCGCTCGCCGAACTGGCCGACATTCGTTCGCAAGCGGCAGCCGAACGCGACGCGCTCGGACGCGACCGCGTGCGCATCGCGAAGCTCGAAGCGACGGCGCGCGAACGGGCCGATGCGCTCGAGCGCGAACGCCGGACGTTCGCGAGCGCAGCGGACGAACGTCTGGGCCGCGCGTTGCGTGATTTCAGCGCCGAACTCGAACGCCGCACGAGCGACGGCGCGCGGCGTGTCAAAGTGACGTCGGGACAAGCGGCGCTACTCGGAAAGGTGCTCGACGACGTGCATCGCGATCTCGGTATTCAGGCACCTACGCCGGCCGGCGTCCCCGCCGCCAGCGCGGCGAAACCCGGCGTGGCGGTCGGCGATCGCGTGCACGTTGAATCGCTGCAGAGCGATGGCGAGGTCGTCGACGATTTCGGAGACGGCGTGCTGGTGGCGATCGGATCCATGAAGACCGTCGTCCCGAAGAGCGGCCTCCGCGTCACGCGCCCTGCCGCAAACGCGCCTACGCGACCGCGAGCGCGCGCGCAATCGGGCGAAGCCACCCTCGATGCTGCTACCACGGCGCGAGCCGAACTCGATGTGCGCGGCAAACGTTTCGTTGAGGCGGAGCCGCTAGTCGACAAATGGATCGACGAATCGGCGCTGCTCGGCCTTTCTCCGCTGCGGCTCATTCACGGCAAAGGCACGGGATTGCTCGGCCGCGGTTTGCAGCAGTGGCTCAAAGAGCGCTCTGGGATCACGGCCGTTCGCTACGGCAATCCGAACGAAGGCGGCGGCGGCGTAACGATGTTCGAATTGGCCCCAGACGTATTCGTTCGAGCCTCGGCGCCGGCCGCTCCGTAACGAGCGGAGTCGCCGGCCGCTCCCCGATCGCTATGCGGAATGCTCGATATCGAAGGTGTCTTTGAGGTAGTCCGACCACGCGTCGTCGATCTGGCCCGGCGTGAGCAGCACCGTGACATCGGGCCCGGCGGCCGGTTTTTTGGACGTCGTATCCTTAAGATTACCGACGAGGGCGACGGTCGCGGAGCCCGGCTGCGGTGCGGGCGGCGTTGTGGCGGAAGCCATGCCGGGTGCGGCGATGCCGGCTGCGAAAGCGAGCGTGCCGAGAAGTACTTTCATTTTCAGTGTTTCTACTTTCGTTCGACGTGAAGTCGGTCGTGCCGACAAATAGATCGTACGCGTTGCCCGTACGCAAAACGTCCAGTTTACGTCGAAGAGCGAGCCGGAGAAGCTCCGCTTCGCCGGGGAGGCTCCGCGCGCAGCACTCGGGAACAGCGCCCGAGCTTTTATGAAAACGGCGAGCGTATGAACCCGCGCGAACAAACGCGCCTGCTGGTGACCGGCTGCGATCACGTCGAAACGGCAATCGAACTCGAAGAACGCATTGCCAAGAAGGGACGCTTGACGGTGAAGCTCGGGATCGATCCCACGGGATCGTTCTTACATTTGGGGCACGCCGTCGTGCTTCACAAGATGCAACAGTTCGTCGAGCTCGGCCACCGCGTGATCTTGCTCATCGGCGATTTTACTGCGAAGATCGGCGACCCGACCGGCCGCAACGATACCCGGCCTCCACTCACGGACGAGATGATCGCGCAGAATATGCGCGATTACCGCCATCAAGCGGGCAAAGTGCTCGATCTCGAGCGCATCGAAGTGATGCAGAATTCGAGCTGGCTCGCGCCGCTTTCGATGTCGGAACTCATCGGACTCATGGCGCAGACGACGGTCGCGCAGATGCTCTCGCGCAACGATTTTTCCGATCGCTATGGAAGCGGCACGCCGATTGCGCTGCACGAATTTCTCTATCCGATCGTCCAAGCGTACGATAGCGTCGCAATGGAGTGCGACGTCGAACTCGGTGGATCCGATCAACTTTTCAATTTGTTGCTCGCGCGCGAATATCAGGAGCATGCCGCTCAGCAAAAGCAAATTTGCATGACGACGCCGATACTCGAGGGAACCGACGGAATCGTGCGCATGGGTAAGTCTAGAGATAATTACATCGGCCTTACCGAGCCCGCAAGCGAACAGTTCGGGAAAATGATGAGCCTCCCGGATGAAATGATTTCGCGCTACGCGGAACTGGCTGCTTTCCGTACGATCGACGCCGTAGCGAGCTTACGCGCTGGGCTTGCAGACGGGTCGCTCCATCCGATGGTTGCGAAAAAGGAGCTGGCCGAAGAGATCGTCGCCCGCTATCATGGAGCGGCGCAAGCCCATTCGGCACGCGAACGATTTGAGGCAACGGTTCAGCGTGGAGAACTGCCACCGGCCGAAGAAATTGCCCAGATCGTGCCGGACCGCACGTGGCGCACGATCGCGGACGCCTTGGTCGCATGTGGGTTCGCGACCAGCAAACGCGAGGCGGAACGGCTCGTCGCGGGTAATGGAGTGAGGCTCGACGGAATCGTTATCGGCGATCCTCGGCATCCCTGGTCCGCGACGTCGCCGGCCGTACTCTCGGTCGGGACCCGCCGTTTCGTCCGGGTTTTGCCGAGCCCGGGACAATAGTAAAAACGAAGGAAATTACGTGAGTCAGCATTCTACGAGCAAATCGCCGCCGCCCAGGACGTACACCGCGCGCCGGCCGCTCGGCAAAGCGCATTTTACGTGCGGGCGTTGCAAACGCGTTCATCCCTTTCCGGACTCCGGCGGCGCTGCCGTCCGCTGCGAATGCGGCTGGCGCTACACGAACGTCGACGGGAAGATCACCGAAGAGTTCACCCCGCGCCTGGGCGTGTAGAGCGCTCGGTACACTAACTTCGCGCTTCGAGTGCCGCGATCAGGCCGCGCACGTCGTCGCGGCTGAGCACGTAAGCGGTCTTGCAGAATTCGCAGATGGCTTCCGTCTGTGCTTGTTCGCTCGCAATTTTATGGAGTTCGTCGCGTCCGAGACCCAGTAACGCGCGCTCGACGCGTTCGAGCGAGCACGTGCACGAGAACTCGAGCGCATACTCGCGTGTGTAACGCATTTCGAGCCCGTCGCCAAGAGCGTTGACGAGATCTTCGACCGTCGCGCCCGCATCGATCTGCGCCGTTACGGCAACCATCGCGCGGGCGCGTCTTTCGAGCGCAGCGATCGTACTCTCCTCGACGCCCGGAAGAAGCTGTGCGATGATGCCACCGGATGCCTTGACTCCAGTAGGATTCGCGAGCACGCCGAGTGCGACGACGCTTGGAATTTGTTCGGAAGTCATCAGGTATGAGGCGATATCGTCGCCGATCTCGCCGCTCGTTAGTTCGGTGATGCCAACGTAAGGTTGGCCGACTTCGAAGGAACGCGTGACTTGAAGATAGCCTTTGCCCACGGCTGCGCCGACGTCGAATTTTCCCGCGGCGTTGAGTGGAATGTCCACATCGGGCCGTCGCGAGTAACCGCGAGCCCCGATGACGCCCGGGCCGCCCAATTGCACGTCGGCAACGAGTCCGCGCAGCGGGCCATCGCTCGCCACTTGCAGCGTTAGTTTTTCCCGTCCTTTGAGGCTCGCGCCGAGTAAAGTGGCTCCGGTGAGGAGGCGGCCAACGGCAGCGCTCGCCGTCGGCGCGAGTTCGTGGCGCCGTTGTACGTCGCGTACGAGCTCCGTCGTAATGCCCGCAACGATCGAAAAGCTGCCATCTACGGCGGTTGCAGTAACGATCCGATCGGGCATCGTGTCGCCTTTCCGAGGGCGCGCGCATTTCCTCCACGAACGCCGCGCGCGTGAACGTGCTCGTGATCCATGGCCCAAATTTGAACTTGCTCGGTACGCGCGAACCCGCGACATACGGTGCGCGTTCCCTTACCGACATCGATGCGTGCATCGCGCGCGAAGCGGATGCGCTCGCACTTCACGTACGCTGCGTACAGCACAATTCCGAGGGCGCGATCGTCGACGAACTACACGCGGCGCGTGGTTCCTACGATGCGGTAGTCATCAATCCCGGCGCCTACACGCACTATGCCTACGCGATTCGCGACGCGATCGCCGCGGTCGGCTTGCCAACGATCGAGGTACACCTCACAAATACGCACGCGCGGGAGGAGTTTCGTGCTACGAGCGTCGTCTCCGCCGTGTGCCGCGGGATCATTGCCGGCTTTGGTACGGACTCGTATACGCTCGCGTTGCGCGCGCTCGCAGGAGCACAGCCAGCGGCTGCCAATTAGCCAGCCGAAGCGGGTGCTCTTTCGATTATGTGCGATGCGTGTTTCCGTATCGTTTCGCGGTCGCAAGTTTGTAGCTTGGAGATGCGACGTTGACAAAAGCCGAACTCGTCGACAATGTGGCCGGTGAAATCGATCTCTCGAAACGTCAAGTCGGCGAGATCGTCGATCTGATCCTAAATGAGGTCCGCAACGCGCTCGCCAAGGGCGAAAAAGTGCAGCTCATCCCCTTCGGCAGCTTCGTCGTTCGCGAGCGCAAGAAGCGCGAAGGGCGCAACCCGAAGACGGGAGCCACATTGATGATTCCGGCACGGCGCGTACCCGCTTTCACGGCGGGGAAAGGCTTACGCGAAGCCGTGGCGGGCGTCAAAAAGCGCAGCGCTGCCAAGAAGCGTTAGCGCCGGAAGCGGGGGCGAATAGCGGACGTCCCGAAGGCGAGATCCCAGCGGGTAGTGGCGCAGCTTGGTAGCGCACTAGTCTGGGGGACTAGGGGTCGCAGGTTCAAATCCTGTCTACCCGACCACTTAAAACCTAGCTTGGGTTTTGCGGCGGACTTTGCGGCTCGCCGTTTTTTCTTAGCCCCACCCGTTCTCCCGCCTTGCTAACCGCCGATTGGATGAGAGTCTTGCCGCGGCGTCAGGACCATCCAGAGCGAGGAGAGTACGAGCGACTCCCGTGACCGTGGACGCTTAAGTCGTTGTGCGGGCGGACCGATAGAAACGATACGATGCGCAAAGCAATCGCGCTGCTTTTGGGTGTTGCCGGGTTCGGCGGATGTTCCATTTCGCTTGCCGGCACGCTTCCCGACTCCCACGCTCACCTCGTTCGCTATGCCGTCCACGCGCATGTGGCCCGGGACAACCCCGGCCTCGTTGCGCTCGCGCCCACGGCGGCGGCCACGTCCGGGACGCCGTTTCAGATCGTGCCCGGCATCGATCTCAGCGCGGCGTTACACGCGGCATTGCAGGTGCCGAGTCAGATCGCCGAAGTCGAACGAATCGTTATCCTGTGCACGGCGGTGCTGGTGATCGTCGGCTTGCTCAACGCGGGACTTCTTATAACTCTCTTGCTCGCAAAGCGGCGCGAAACGATGCCCGAAGCTGCGCTCGTGAAAACGGCTGGGGCCGACAGCGCCTTTTCGCACGCGGCGGCACGCGACGCGATTCGGGCGGTAAGCGAGCCTCTTGCGGCAAGTAGCCATGTGGCGAGCCACCAACTCGTGCCGCGGGACCATCATTTGACGCCGCCGAGCGACGTTGTTGTTCGAGTGAATAACTCCGTTGAAGTTTCGGAGCCCGAGTCCGTCACCCGGGCGTGTCTGTGCGGAATGACGATCTCCGCGCGTTCGCGCAGCGGACGCTGTCGTCGTTGCGCACAAGCGGTCCGCGCCGCTGCCGTCTCGGCGCGCACGCAACGCAACGACGATATCGCCAATCGCCAGCGCCACGACCCCGCACCCCGATTTGGATTCGCGGCGGGTACGGAGACCGCTACGATATAAGCGGGCGCGAGTCCGGCTCGAGTCGATAACGCAAGGAATCCGCGCTCTGCGGTTTTGGCAACGAGGCCCGCACCCGAGAGTACGCGCAAGCGCTACTGCTTGGTGGGAGATAGGCACAAATCCCGCGAATAAGGGTCGTCCCTTTCTCTGCTCGTGCCGGAGGTTCGGCGTGCGGCAATCCGCCCGACAATCCGTCCATCATTTCGCAAACCAAGACCCGTTCGAGGCGGTTTGGAGCGCCGATTACGATCGTGCGCTTGCGGTGCTGCACGGCGCAACGATGCCGGGTGCAAGTGCGATGCGCGTGCGCGCATATCACCGCATGGACCTTCTCGAGCGAGTCTTCGAAGAGTTTCGAAGCGAGCGCTTCGAGCGACTTCAGCCCCGGGAGGCAGCGGAGGTCGCGTCGACCGCAGCCGTCGCTTACGCGCGCGCGGCGCGAAATCCGGAGTCGGCGCATGCTGCAACCGTCGCGCGAGAACTCGCTCGGGCGGCATGCGATCCATTGCTCGACGTACAACTTGCGAACGACGATGCCATTTGCGAAATCCTTCACGGGCGGCTCGATCATTCGGAAGCTAAAACGGCCGAAGCGTTCGAGCTTCTCAAATCGCGATCGCACGTAAAAGCGCTGGTCCCATATGGATATGAGGTAAACCACCTACGCGCTCGAATCCTAGACTTTCGGCGTCTGCATGCGGTGTGGCACGACGATCCAGTCCAGCAGGAACGTTTTGTCACCGAAGCGATCGCGTGCGCTACCCGGGTTCTGCGGCGCGACTATTGGATCGAGGCCGGCCTGCTGCTCAATCTTTCCGTAATCGTCTACCGGTACGATTCCGCCGCAGCGCGAGCTTTACTTCGCAACCGATCCGCAATGATTCGTTGGCAGCCGCATCTCGATAGTCGCAGCATTCCGATCCAAGGCGCTCTGCGTACGAGCGATTTACTGTACGCGCCAGCTCCGCGCGTAGCGCGTCCGGATTCTCCGAAATCCGCAACGCTCGCCTGGCGCGTCACGCTGTGCGTTAAGGACCTTCTCTACGGAGATTGGGATGACCGTGAACGGTACGAGCGCGAATTAAGTTTTGCAATCGAGATCGCGCAAGTGGCGGATTGGAACGTGGGAATCGCCGGAGAATTTCTCAGCCTGGTAGAGCTGACCACCATCGTCGCGTCGTTCGATTTCAAACTCGCCGAGAAATTTCGCAGTTGCTATCGCTTGCTGCTGAAAAGCGTGGAGCGCGAAATTTGCCCGCTTTCACCCGGTTTTCGCATTGCCGATGAAGAATTCATGGACGGTTGCATTGCAAAGGCCCGCGGCGATACAGCAGGCGCGGTAGCGTGCCTTGGTGCTGCATCGGCGTACTTCAACGAACAACAAGTACCGCATCGGGCCGCGATCGTCGGACTCGAACGCTACACCCTCACGTGCTCGGTAAGTGACCTCGTCGCGGCGGAAGCGTTCCTGCAGTGTTATGCCGACACACCCTTCGCTCATCGCCTATGCGGCGCGCTCGAACGTGCGAAAAGCGGCGCGTCCTACTTTCCGTATTTCGATATGTTCCCGGACGCGCAAGTAGGGGCGCTCGGCACCGTCCCGTAAATTCGTCCAATCGTGCAGACCGAACCGCAGGCCGTCGACCTTCCAAAGACATACGAACCCGCAACTATCGAGGCGCCGCGGTACGCGCGGTGGCTTGCGGCCGGCGTTTTTCACGAAGAACCCGATCCCGCGCGACCGCCGTTCATCATTTCGATGCCGCCGCCCAATATCACCGGGCGCGCGCACCTCGGCCACGGCTCGACGTACACGCCGATGGATATTCTGACGCGGTACCATCGCATGCTCGGCGAAAACGCGAACTGGATTCCCGGACAAGATCACGCCGCGATCGCGACCGAAGCCGTGCTCGTACGCGAGCTTGCGAAAGAAGGTCTGACGCGCGACGGCCTCGGTCGCGATGCATATCTCGTGCGCGCTTGGCAGTGGCGCGAACAGTACGGCGAAGAATTGTACGAATCGTTCCGTACGCTCGGCTTCGGCCCCGACTGGGCGCGCGATCGTTTCACGCTGGATCCCGGCCTTTCTGCAGCCGTCACGAAAGTGTTCGTCGCGCTGCACCGCGAGGGTCTGGTCTATCGCGGCACGCGCCTCGTGAGTTGGGATCCAAAAGCCTTATCGACGCTCTCCGATGCGGAAGTGGAGAGCGAAGAGCGCGATACGTTTCTCTGGCATCTGCGGTACCTTGCGCAGGACGGTGGTGCGGGTGTAGTGATCGCGACGACGCGGCCGGAGACGTTCCTCGGCGACGTCGCCGTGGCCGTACATCCCGCTGACGAACGCTATCGCGATCTCATCGGAAAGAACGTCGTGCTACCGATCGTCGGCCGGCCAATCCCCGTTATCGCCGATTCCGCCGTCGACGCGGCGTTCGGGACCGGTGCCGTGAAGGTCACGCCCGCGCACGACCCGACGGACTATGAAATCGGTTTGCGCCACGGCTTGCCGATGCCCACCGTGATCGACTTTGACGGCACGATTTGCCGGCCGGTCTGGCGCGACCCGAAGCACGATCTCCGTGACGCGCCGGCGCGCGCGCTATGGGCGACGGCGAGCGGGCGGATGAAGCCGTACTGCGGATTGGATCGCTTCGTCGCCCGCAAGAGACTCATCGGCGACCTCCGCGCATGTGATGCGCTCGTGAGCGAGGAGCCGTATCGCACGAAGGTGCCGATCTCATCGCGTTCGGGAGAAATCATCGAACCGTTGCTTTCGCTGCAATGGTTCTGTGAAATGCGAACGCTCGCCGCACCCGCACTCGAGGCGTACCGCAGCGGCCACCCGCGTTTCGTACCCGAACGTTTTGGCCGCACGTACGAGCATTGGCTCGAGAATATTAAAGACTGGAATGTCTCGCGCCAAGTTTGGTGGGGCCATCAGCTTCCCGTGTGGTACACGCCGAATCAAGACGCGATCGTTGCCGAAACCGCAGAAGATGCGCTCACAATCGCGCGCGACCGATACGGGACGACCGACCTCCGTCGCGATCCGGATACGCTCGACACTTGGTTTTCGAGCGGCTTGTGGCCATTTTCTATCCTGGGTTGGCCCGAAGAAACTGCGGAACTCGCGCACTGGTATCCGAACTCCGTGCTCGTTACCGGACGTGAAATTATTTTTTTGTGGGTCGCGCGAATGGTGATGCTCGGCCTGCATTTTGCGGGCGATATTCCATTTCGAGACGTGTTCATCTCGCCGCTCGTCTTCGACGATAAGGGTCGCAAGATGTCCAAGAGCCTCGGCAACGTGATCGACCCGATGGATCTTGCGGCCAAATACGGCGCGGACGCCGTTCGCCTCGGTGTGGTCTTGCAGATGCGGCTCGAATCGCAAGAATTGCGCTTCGACGAGCGTTTCGTCGTCAAAGCGCGCGACTTCAACAATAAGATGTGGAATGCGCTCCGTTACATTCGCTCGTTGCCCGAAGGCTTGCCGCCCGCAAGCAATCTGCCCGCGCTCGCAGATTTGTCGCTGGCGGACAAGTGGATGCTTTCGGGTTTACGTGCGACGATCGTGCGTGTGTCGCAAGCGTTGGACGAGTACGAATTCGGAATCGCTGCGGACGTACTTCTCGATTTCGTTTGGTATCAATATTGCGATTGGTACATCGAAGCAACCAAGGTAGAAACGGCAACGCGCGCCCGCGTACTTTCCTACGGGCTCAACGTCCTCGTGCGTTTGTTGCATCCGATCGTTCCGTTCGTTACCGAGGAAATCTGGCAAGCATTGCCGCACGACGGAAAAACCATCGTCACGGCAATGTGGCCCGATCCCGAGGAAATTTCCGTCGATAGTGCGGCGGCCTCGCGCTACGAAACGCTCAAAAGCGTGGTCGGTAAAGTCCGCGATCTTCGCTCGGAACTCGGGCTTTCGCCGCGCGAGAAGATAACGATCGATGTCCCGCCGGAACTCGACGCGAACGTGCGGGCCTTGCTCGCATTGCACGCCCATGCCACACTCGTCGACGCACAGTCCCTCGCGCGGATCGCAGGCGAGCCATTGCTAGCTGCAACGCCGCGAGCTCCCGTGGCTTTGCTGCGCGAACGTTACCGCAAGGAAATCGTGCGACTCGATAACGAGATCGAGCGTTTGCAGACGAAGCTCGGCAACGAACGGTTCGTCGCTAACGCAGCGCCTGATGTGGTAGCGAAGGAGCGAGCGAAGCTCGATGAATACATAACCGAGCGCACGCGAGTCTTCGATCGGGTAGCGGCGCTCGAAGTCGACGATGAGCGGCGATCGCCATAAGGTGCGGGCAGGCGGCGATCGAACTCTTCGAGCGTTCCAGCAAGATCGCAACGGATGACGAAGCCGCTTCCGGCTTCCGTCGGGTCCCCGGCTTCTCGATCGCCGTCCGGGTTTATACCCAATCCGGTGGGTATGACAGCGATATCCCATCGAGCCGCCTGTACGGCTTTAGCACTTTCTCCACAGCCGCGCGACGCAGTTCCGCCGATGTCGGGAGCTGGGGAAATGCAGCAGGGCCGAGCCGGTAGGCACCTTCCGCGTGCAGACCGGCCTACACGCGGGTCGCTACCCTGCGGTCGAGCAATGCACGTCACGAAGTTGCCACATTTCAGGCTTCAGTCCCGCCGCTATCCAACATGGAGTAACGATGTCAGCCACAACACCGACCATTAATACTTACGTGAGCGACATGCTCGCGCTCGAGCGGCACATGTTGCCGCCGCTTCAAACTCAGAACGATGATAACCACGTTCAGGCGGACTCGCGCGCGTCGCGTCTGCTGAAGGAGGCTCTTGCCACCGTCAAGGCACACGTCGCCGCGCTCGATTCCCGACTTACGGCGCTTGGCGGACACGCCGGTTCACCGCTCAAGAGCGGTGTCTCATCCGCGCTCGGAGCGGTCGCCTCGGCCATCGATAAAGCGCGAAAAACTGAAGTTTCCAAAGATCTTCGCGACGACTACGCGGCGATGTGCCTCGCATCTGCCAGCTACACGATGTTGCATGCGACGGCGCTCGGGTTCGGGGATCAGCAGACGGCGCAACTGGCCAAGCAACATCTTGCCGATTATGCCGCGCTCATTATGAAAGTTAGCGCGACTATTCCGTTCGTGGTTTTGGCTGAGCTGCGCGATGCCGGCGTGGCGATCGATCCGTCCGTAGCGGCGGAGGCCGAACAGGCTACAGAACAAGCTTGGCGTGAAGGCGCGGCGCGTTCGTAGCCGCGAACCACGATAGTACTGTGCGTGCACGGGGCGCCGAGCGGCGGCGCGTCGACGGTTTTGTTCGGAGCGTACGCTACTCTGTGAATACGATAGTCGCGCGATACGAGCCGGCGACTTTCACGCAGTTTTGCGTTTCCGCAACGAAGCGTGCCTGTCGTGCGAGAGAGAGTGCGGTATTGTCGAGAATCGGGAATCCGCTGCTGGTGAGCAGCGCCGCCTTTTCTAGACGCCCGGTTTCGTCCAGGTCGATGCGAAGCACGGATACGCCGGTGAGGTGTTCGGCCTCGGCGATTTGCGGCCGGTCGGCGTAGAGCGTGTCGGTTATCGCGGCGCCTGTGGCCGCCACGCGACACGAAGCGTGCAGTGAGCCGTTAAGGCTCACTGCCGCTGGGGCTGCGCTTGCGCTCCGGCTAACTGCGGCGAAGCCGAGCAAAACAAATGGGGCGACGCGAGCAAGGTGCATGTTCATTGCGATCTCCATCGGTCAAACTGCCACGTTTCGCTGCGCGGTTAAAGCGGCGCAGCCACGAGATGCCCCAAGCATAAGGATCCAGCGTCCGCGATTCGTCCGATTTGCGTCGGGTCCGTCGCTGGAGGCATGGTCCGGCCCACCGGATACCAAAGACCCGCGTATGGAGTCACCCGAGTGAGAACCGCGCTCGAGGCGCTGCGCGAGCGGACGCTGATGTCGGCGCAGCAGATCGATCGCATCGTCGGCCGGATCGCCCACCAAATTCTCGAGCCGGAGGATGCGCAACACGGTATCGTCTTGATCGGGATACGCCGCGGCGGCGAACAACTCGCGCGGCGCCTGGCGCTCAAAGCGGAAGAGATCGGCGGCGTTCGACCCGGTCTTGGATTCCTGAACATCAACTTGTACCGCGACGACGATGTGGCGAAGTCTCTGCCCGAATCGGAGATCCACGAAGACCTCGCCGGCAAGGTCGTCATCATCGTCGACGACGTGCTCTTTACCGGCCGCACGGTCCGCTCAGCCCTCGATGCGGTGACCGATCTTGGTCGTCCCCGCATCATACGTCTGGCGGTGCTCATCGACCGCGGACTACGCGAACTGCCGGTGCAGGGCGACTACGTCGGGCGCGTCATCCCCACGAGCCGCCGCGAACATATCGTGGTAAACCTTTCGAAGACGTTCTCCGAAGAGGACCGCGTCAGCATCCGAAGCGAGGCCGATGGCGGGGCGTAGTCTGCTCGATCTCGACGATTTCTCGAGCGCGGAAATAACGTACGTCCTCGAGCGGGCGCGCGAATTTCACGCGGATCCGCCGCCGCGCGACTTGCTCCGCGACGTGTGCGTAGTGAATCTGTTTTTCGAAGCCAGTACGCGAACGTTCACCTCTTTTGCCATTGCGGAGCAGCGCGTAGGCGCCGATGTCGTAGCATTGCCGCCCGGTTCATCGAGCCTGGGGAAAGGCGAGACGATCGCCGATACCGCAATCACGCTCGCGGCGATGGGCGTGCGCGTGATCGTGACGCGTCATCCCGAATCCGGCTTTCCGTACCGGCTGGCAGAATCGTTCGAAGGCCACGTCATCAACGCGGGCGACGGCCGTCACGCGCATCCCACCCAAGCGCTACTCGATCTGCTGACTCTGCAGACGGAGTTCGGGAAGATTGCGGGTTTGCGCGTTGCGCTCGTGGGCGATATCTTGCACAGCCGCGTCGCCCGGTCGAATATCCTCGGCCTGCGTGCGCTCGGTGCCGAGGTGACGCTCGTCGGTCCATACACGCTTCTGCCGGACGCAATGGCACGCGAACGCGTTCGCATCGAACGCGATCTCGACGCGGTCTTGCCGCACGTCGACGCGCTGATGTTGTTGCGTATCCAGAAAGAACGCATCGCATCCGCAGTGCTGCCGTCGCTGGACGACTACGCGCGCAACTATCGTTTGGATGCGCGCCGCCTTCGCGCGTTGCCGCCGAAGGCGATCGTCATGCATCCGGGTCCCTACAACCGCGGTGTCGAGTTGACCGAAGACGTCTTCGCTTTCGCGGGCTGGCGCTACGCGCAACAGGTCTCGCACGGCGTCTACGTGCGCATGGCCGTTCTCGATTTTCTCGTGAACGGCGCTAGGGCGGCGCTACTTGCCTAAGGTGCTCTGCCCGCCCTCGCGGCACGGGCGGCAAATTCCGGCAAAGGTGACGGTGCCCGCTTCCACCGCAAATCCCGTCGCCTCGGCAACGGATTTGAGGACGCGGGTCGGAAGCGTGTAGGAGACATCTCCGATCGTTCCGCACGCGGTGCAGCGGACGTGTGCGTGTGACGGCCCGACGGGTTCGTACGTTGCCGAATCGGCACCGGGAACCACGATTTCCGCAACGAGTCCGAGTTCGCGCAAGCGCACGAGACCCCGATAAACGGTCGAAAACCCAATTCCGGGGCGTCGCTCGGCGGCCAGCGCAAAGACGTCAGTCATCGTCAAGTGCCGGCCGAGACCGCTATCTTGGACCACATCGTAAACGAGCTGGTAGTTTCTCGGAAGCCGGGCGCCCACCGGAGGCTGGGTAGTCATCGGATTCGAGTGTAGCACACCGGGTTAAATAGTGAAAGTGTAGTTCACTTTGGATTAACTGATCTTGCCTGCGTGGAGTTGTCGCGGTTAGAGCGAACCCGTATTCGTAGCTTCCCGCGTGGCCGAAGAGTGCGGCCTATGAGATGGTAAAACAGAAGAAGACGGTTTTGGCGGCTGCGACCGACGCGCTCGTGAACGCCTCAGTCGCGACGCGCACCGAGAAGCGGGGCTATACGATCGTTCGGACGCCGCAGCGTCCCGACTACTGGTTCGGTAACTGTTTAGTTCTCGGCGCACTTGCTGAGCCGGAAAATTACTCAGCGTGGTCGCAATTGCACGCACGAATATTCGAAGCGACGCCAGTCAAACGGCATGTCGTCGTCTGGGAGGTGCGCGGCCCGCGGGGCGAGACGCGAGGAAATGAAAGCGCGCCTACCCCTGAACGGCGCACGGTCTTTGCGATAAAGTCACTGCTCCGACGCCAAGCAAACTTCGCGCAGATTCGCCCGTTGTCAACGGCTGCCGATTGGGATGCCGCCACGGAAATGGAAGAACGAGAGCTGATGCTTGACTCGTGGGAAAACGCGGATTTTGCGCGGTGGCGATTCGGTGTCCTGCGCAACGATGCGGGCGCCGGCCGTTGTCGTTTGTGGGGCGCATGGTGCGACGGCAGCCTGGTCGCATACGCCGGTTTGTACGCGAATGAAGAATACGGACGCTTCACTACGCCGGTGACGCTGCCCGAGTATCGTCGTCGTGGCCTTTTTGGTGCGCTGTGTTCCGTCGCTCTGCGCGAAACGTTGCAAACCTTTCCAAGGGCGACCATCGTCATCGTCGCCGAGGCGGCGTCAGAACCTGAAGCGATCTACAAACACCTCGGTTTCGACGTTGTTGGCGAACAGTACGCGCTAATCACGCCTGTAGGATGAACGTATCGGTAGCGGGCGTAAGAGGTTCCCTTCGCGCGGGGCAGGTTACGAACTCGCTTGCGCTCGCGCTGTTGGGAATCCTCGTTCGCAGGGTGCGCTGGAGGCGTCAGCGTCGAGATTGTTCACGACACAGCGAGGTCCGCGAAAAGCGAAACTCGTCGTAGGATCATACGCAGAGGTACTAACGGAGTCGTCGATGTCGAATCATGCGGCCGCCGCTGCCGCAGCGGGGTACTACTTATTCTGACGCGAACCTCGAATCGCTCCGCCATGCCAGCGCCCGCACATGTACCGACGGCCTCCGAGGTAGCTATGAACCGCCAACTTTTGATCGGCTTGACGTTACTGTCAGCGATTGGCTTGAGCTCTTGCAGCGGTGGCGGGGGAGGCGGGGG
>JRHI01001521.1_pt1 | contig 18987 bp, 16 predicted proteins | sample 215371 | NCBI WGS metagenome assembly JRHI01 (sample SAMN02929681, study PRJNA255918) | sediment metagenome | biome: cave system; feature: Ice Cave; material: Sediment; isolation source: sediment from deep within a dark volcanic ice cave with no known source of... ...
TCCGCGTACATCATGGGTGCGGTGTGAGGGTGCACAAGGAGTTCCGGACCAACATGCAGGCTCGATGGCGCACGAGGCCCTGCGGGTGTATACTCGGAGGCCCCGTTTCATTGACGATTCCCTTGGCCGCGTCAGGTCCTCCCATGAAGAGTCGTACGCTACTGGCGATTGGATGTCTCGTTTTTTCGGCGCGCCCGGTGCAGGCGCAACCCGCTCAACCCACCTCGACCGTCGTACCGTTCAGCGGAACGATCTCCGGGCAACCCGACGGACCGGTCGCGCTCCGGTTGCGCCTGTTCCCGACGAGTACTGGTGGTGTGTTCTGCTTTGAAGAGTCGCAGACCGTTACGGTGACGACCACCACCTTCGCAGCACCATTGGGAGACGGAACGGTCGGCGGAATTCCCACTACCTGTTTTTCTGCCAACACGTCGCTCTGGATCGCGGTCGCGCTCGATACCGCACCAACGGTTGAGCTCAGCGCGCGCATCCCCCTTACGTCGGCCGGCTATGCACATTTCGCATTGACGCCCACGGGGCCCGCCGGACCGCCGGGCGATCCGGGCGTGCCTGGTGCAGCGGGACCACCGGGAGCTCCTGGACCGGCAGGACCACCGGGACCGAACGATATCACCGGCAACTTGACGATGGTGAGCTCGACGGCTACCACGGGCAACATCGTGAAGGACGGCGTTCCCTTCATTCATGACTACGGTCCCTTCAATACTTCCGTCGGCCGCTTCGCGGGCAATCTCACGTCGAGCGGCTCAGTCAACACCGCGATGGGGTACGGTGCGCTCTCCGGCAACACGACGGGCTTCGCCAATACCGCCCAAGGCGTCAACGCTCTCTCCAGCAACACAACCGGCCAGGAAAACACCGCCGTTGGGTACCACGCGCTCATCGCCAACACCACCGGCTACGCGAACAGCGTCATCGGGGATTCTGCCCTCGTGCGCAACACGACCGGCGGTGCCAACGCTGCCGCCGGGACGAACGCGCTCGAGCGAAACACTACCGGACAATACAACAGCGCCGTTGGAACGTTTGCGCTCGGCCGCAATACCACCGGGGGATCTAATACCGCCATTGGGCAAGAGGCACTCAGGACGAACACCGTCAGCAGTAACAATACGGCAGTCGGGTACCAGGCCGATGTGTCGGCGATCGGGTGGACGAATGCCACGGCTCTCGGCGCGGAAGCCAAAGCGACCGCCAGCAACATGGTTCGGTTGGGCAATACGTTCGTCACCACGATACAAGGCCAGGTGGCCTATACGTTCACCTCCGACTCTACGACGAAGGAGAACTTCACGCCGGTCGACGGCGCACTGGTGCTGCAGAAGATCAGCGCCTTTCGACCGCGCAGCTGGAACTACACCGGTCACGACCCGAAACAGTTCCGCCACTACGGGCCCATGGCACAGGAGTTCTACGCCGCCTTCGGTCAGGACGGCGTGGGTTCGATCGGCAGCCCGACGACCATCAACTCCGGCGACATCGCGGGCATTCTGATGGTCGGCGTGCAAGCGCTAGCGAAAGAGAATACAGAGTTGAGGGCGGCACTCGTCAGGCGGACGGCCGAATTGACCGCTGCTCTGGCGAGCCAGGGTGCCGAACTGAAGGCCCGGCTCGAGGCGCTGGAACGCACGATGGCCGGCGCGAATCGCTACTGACGCGTGCCGCGAGTTTGTACGACCCCTTGGTGAGCTAGTCGTTGAGCGGCCAGCCGGCTACTCGTTCTTCGAATCGTCCGGCAGGATCCAGCCGATGTACGCAATCCGCCAGCTCCCGTCCATACGCTTGTCGCCGGTGTCGAGTCCGTACTGCTCAAAGGCGGCCCACGCCAGCAACTGTGAAAGGTTGCCGGCCGGCATAGCGTGCACACCCGGAAACGTGCATACTCTCCATCCCGATCCGATCACGATCCCCCTGCCCTCCCGGGAGACCCCGATGAAATCGCGGCTACAGTTGGCATTGCTGTGCATGCTCGCCACAGTTGGGTCAGTGGGCCTGTTCTCGTCTTGTGCACCCAACAACGACATGGACGCGACAGCGAAGGCGCTGATTAAGCTCGATGATGATTGGTCGAAAGCCGCGGCGACGAAGAACGCGGACAGCGTCGCGTCGTTCTACGCCGCCGACGCGATCGCGTACCCGCCGAACGAGCGCGTCGCCACCGGCCAGGCCGCCGCGAAGAAAGTGTGGGCTGCGTATTTCGCTAATTCGACTTTCAAAATCTCCTGGAAGACGGATCATTCCGGAGTGTCGAAGAGCGGCGACCTCGGCTTCACTGCCGGCACTTACGAAGATTCGTTCAAGGGACCGGGCGGCGCACTCGTCTCCGAGAAGGGCAAGTACGTGTGCGTCTGGGCGAAGCAGGCAGACGGGAGCTGGAAGGCCGTGCACGACATCTGGAATGCGGACTCGAAGTAGCAGGCTGAGGGCGGGAGCGCCTTTGCGTTTCTTATGTCTCGTCTTGCTGATCCCGGCGACGAGCGTGGCCCAGATCCCGAAACGCCTGATAGGCACCTGGGAGCTTCTCGCACACTACGATCAGGACTCCCTCGGCGCGCGCCTGCCTGAGCCCAGTCTCGGCGACCACCCGACGGGCTACCTGATCTATGATGGCACCGGCCATGTTTCGGCCCAGATCATGGCCAGCAATCGGACCCCAGGCGATTGCAGCGTGACAGCCGCGGCCGGGGCCAACAGTCTGGCTCGTGTAAGCGGGTACGCTTCCTACTTCGGGCGGTACGACGTCGACACCGCCCGAAGCATCGTGCGCCACCATCTCGATGGAGCGCTCCCGCAGGCGGCCGTCGGACAGACACTGGAGCGTAACTTCCGCCTCGCGGGCGATACCCTCACGATCACGTTCTATCCTGGCGGGCCTGGTGCGACCAACCGGCGTCGGACACTCGTCTGGCACAGGATTGGCTGACGCCGGCGCTAGCAGCTCGTCACTCCCAGCACCGGGACCGGTGGCGGTGGCTCACTTCTTCGAGCGCACCGCCGTCATCGTGAGTTCAATCCGCGCGCTGCGCGCCAGTTCCTTCACCGCAACCGTGGAACGCGTCGGCAGCGGGTCGGCCTTGAAGTATTCGCGGTAGATTTCGTTGAAGCGGTTGTAGTCGGACATGTCGGCCAGATACGCCGTCACGGCGACGACATTCGTCAGTTCCATGTCCGCGGCCTTGAGCACGGTCTGGAGGTTCGACATGACCTGGCGCATCTCCGCGTCGAATCCGCCATTCACGAGCTTCCCCGTCTTCGGATCTCCACCGGTGGCGCCAGACATATAAAGCGTGTTGCCGACAAGAATTGCCGGCGATAACGGCGACGGCGTTGGCTTGTAATCCGGCGGCTGGATCACACGTTTGGTCGGCAGGCGCGCCGATTGACCTTCGAGCCGCGCTCCGCCAATGGCAAGCGCCGCAGCGACCAGCAGGAGCGAACGTGTCATTTGAGGTCTTCCGGTTTGAGGTGAAACATCAAACTCTGGTCGCTCGGCTAGAGCGACGCGAGGAGAAGGCCTCACGATGCGAGAGGCCAAGCAGCCCGGCTCGAGTGTCAGTAAGGAGGGGTGTGTCGGCGGCTACCCGACGCGCCGGAACCGCAACGTCCGGGTCACCGGCTCCCCATTGGCGGCGCGAGTGTCGTAGTCGAGAACGAGCTGTTCTCCTTCGAAGCGAAAGCGTCGCGTCACTTCCCGACCGACATCGGCTGGATTCAGAGCGGCAATGAAGTGGTGAGTGACGGTGTGATTGCGAGCGTCCACGACATAGGTGCCAAAATAGGCATCGTAGCCTCCGATTGCGGCGCTGTTGTTGGATAGCGCTGCCGCAGGAGATTGTGGCGGCGGCGGGGGACTGGCCTGCTGCGAGCGGCCAGAACGAAGCATGAGCTGCGCCGAGACATGTCCTGCAGCATCGTAGATGAGTAGCGCGATCGGGTCGGAACCAAGCGATGGTTCGACGAGTGTTCGTCCATCGGCGGTCCGATCGAGGCGCGAGACAACTTCCCAGCTTCCAGCGAGCGCGATGCCCGCGCTGTTCGCTACCGTTCCTTGCCGGGGCTGCGGATGCACGACACAGGATACGAGCGCGACTGTAGCGGCAAAGAGAGTGAAATTTCGCATGCTCATGTCCGAGGGATCGATTCGCCTGCCTTGCTGGCTGCCTCGAGCGCTCGACTACCCGACGACCAGTGAGGTGAACGTTAAGTAAACCGCTGGCCGCGCTCTATGCAGCTCCGTAGCTTACAGACTTCCTCTACGCGGACGGCTCGTTGGACCTGCGGGACCAACTCCAGTCGACGCTCGGCACGGCCTACACCCTCGAGCGCGAACTCGGCGGCGGCGGGATGTCGCGCGTGTTCGTGGCCACCGAGACCGCGCTCGGGCGACAGGTCGTGGTCAAAGTGCTGCCGTCCGAAATGACCGGCGCCGTCTCGATCGACCGTTTCAAGCGCGAAATCAGTCTCGCGGCGCAGCTCCAGCACCCGCACATCGTGCCGCTGCTGACCGCGGGCGACGCGGCCGGGCTGCCGTACTTCACGATGCCCTTCATTAAAGGGGAGTCGCTCCGCGCGCGAATCACTCAGCATGGCGAGCTGCCGGTGAGCGAGGCCGTTCGCATTCTACGAGAGGTGGCGAGCGCGCTAGCCTTTGCTCATGAAGCGGGCGTGGTTCACCGAGACATCAAGCCGGACAATGTGCTGCTCTCTGCCGGCTCGGCGATGGTCACCGACTTTGGCGTCGCGAAAGCGCTCTCGGCGTCCACGAGTTCCGGCGCGTCGGGACTCACCTCGCTGGGCGTGGCACTCGGAACGCCGGCGTACATGTCACCGGAGCAGGCGACCGCTGATCCGCTGATCGATCACAGGGCGGACGTCTACGCGTTCGGCGCCATGGCCTACGAAATGCTGTCAGGACAGCCCCCGTTCGCGGGCCGTCCACCGCAGGCGATGCTGGCCGCGCACGTGAACGAGATGCCGGAGCCGCTGGTGAAGCGTCGAGCAAACGTTCCGCCCGCGCTCTCCGCGCTGGTCATGCGCTGTCTGGAGAAGCGCGCGGCGGATCGCCCGCAGAGCGCGGCGGAAATCGTGCAGGCACTCGACGCGATCATCACGCCGAGCGGCGGGCTGACGCCGACGGGTTCGCGGATTCCGGCCGTGGGTGTGCCATGGCGTTCACGCCGGTTCCTCGCGGTGGCCGCGATCGTCGTCGCGGTGGGCGCCGCCGCGTATCTGCTTCTGCGCCTGCCGGCGCCGTACGCCGCTGGCAACGCGACGCAGGTCACGTCCGGACCGGAGCTCGAAGTGGACGCGGCGATCTCGCCCGATGGCAAGTTCGTGGCGTATGCGGCCGGACCGCTCAGTCACATGCGGATCTATGTACGGCAGGTGGGTGGAGGGCGCACTGTGCTGCTCACGGGGGAGGTGCCAGGCGATCACCGGTGGCCGCGCTGGGCGCCCGACGGAAGCCAGATCGTGTTCAGCACGATTGACGCCGTGTATGTCATACCCGCGCTTGGCGGGACGTCCAGACGACTCTTCGACGCCGGCCCCCACGCCACGCCCTCGTGGTCGCCGGACGGGCGACGCATCGCGTACGCGAACTCCACCGGCATCTGGGTCCGCTCGCTCGAAGGCGGCGCCGCCCGCGAGGTCGTGCGGGGCCCAACGCTACATTCCCCCGTGTGGTCACCCGATGGGCGACGGCTCGCATATGTGAGCGGGAACACCTTCTACGTCGAGAGCCAGGGCCTCGGCAACATCGCATTCAGCTCGGTCTGGAGCGTGTCCGAGAGCGGCGGCGCACCGACGTCGGTCACCGACGCCTTTCGCCTGCACACGAGCCCGGCCTGGTCGCCGGACGGACGCAGCATTCTCTACGTCTCGAACCAGGCCGGAACGCGCGATGTGTACCAACAGCGCCTCGGGCTCCGCGGGCGGCCGGCGGGGGAGCCTGTTCGACTGACCACGGGACTCAACGCGTACACCATCACCCTCTCGGCCGACGGGAAACATCTTGCGTACAGTGTGCTCGTGGTTCGCGCCAACATCTGGTGGGCGCCAATCAGCGCGGGTGGGCCCACGCCTGTTTCTGCGGCGCGACCAGTCACGAGCGGCAACCAGGTCATTGAAGCACCCGCGCTGTCGCACGACGGAAAGTGGCTCGCCTACGACTCGAACCTCAACGGCAGCCAGGACATCTACAAGTTGTCGCTCGCGGGAGGCGAGCCGATCCGGCTGACGCGCGATCCGGCCGACGAATTCCAGCCAGCGTGGTCACCCAGTGACCGCGAGATCGCGTTTCACGGGACGTCGACCGGCAGCCGCGACATTTTTGTCGTGAGCGCAGACGGAGGGAATCCGGAACAGGTGACGAATCTGCCGAGCCAGGAACGCGGTCCTGGGTGGTCGCCTGATGGCACATCGCTGTGCTTCGCGTCTGACGCCACAGGGTATCCGGAGCTCTACGTCGTCACGCGAGCAGAGGGTGGCGGCTGGTCCCGACCGCGGCAGATTACGTCTGAACGCAAACCGAACGGCAACAACCGATGCCAGTGGTCGCCGGATGGACAACGGACGGTCTTCGACAACGATGGCTCGCTGAAGCTCGTGGATATTGCGGAGGCGCGAGTGCGCGTGCTGGTGAATCCTCGCGCGAGTGGGGGCTTCGTTCTCAACGCGCAATGGGGGCGCGACCCGGAAATCGTCTTCTTCAACATGATCTCCGCGAGCGGGGTGCGCGAAGTCTGGTCGATTCCGGTGAGCGGTGGTGCGCCGCGGCTGATAATACGGCTCGACAGTCCCGCGTGGAGAGGTCGCAGCAATGGTTTCTGCACCGACGGGAGCCGGCTCTTCTTCAGTGCTTCCACGAATGAGGCGGAGGTGTGGGTGATGGAGCTGAAGCGATGACTGCATATCCGTCGCGGTCGAATCATGTTCGCCATTCCGCCGCGCAAAATTGCGCGCTGGCCGCGCCCAGCTCCCGACCGTAACGGAGCCCATTCGCTCTCCCACGAAACGCTGATGGAACTGCGCGACCAGCTGCAGTCCACGCTCGGCACCGCCTACACCCTCGAGCGCGAACTCGGCGGGGGCGGGATGTCGCGCGTGTTCGTGGCGCAGGAAACCGCGCACGGGCGACAGGTCGTGGTCAAAGTGCTGCCGTCCGAAATGACCGGCGCCGTCTCGATCGACCGCTTCAAGCGCGAAATCAATCTCGCCGCGCAACTCCAGCATCCGCACATCGTGCCGCTGCTGACCTCGGGTGACGCGGGCGGGCTGCCGTACTTCACCATGCCCTTCATCAAAGGCGAGTCGCTCCGCGCGAGAATCGCGCAACATGGCGAGCTGCCGGTGAGCGAGGCCGTGCGAATTCTACGAGAGGTGGCAAGCGCGTTGGCTTTTGCGCACGACGCGGGCGTGGTGCACCGCGACATCAAGCCGGACAATGTGCTGCTGTCCGCCGGGTCGGCGATGGTCACGGACTTCGGCGTCGCGAAGGCGCTCTCGGCATCCACCAGCCCGGGTGCGTCCGGGCTCACCTCGGTCGGTGTGGCGCTTGGCACGCCGGCGTACATGTCACCGGAGCAGGCGACGGCGGATCCGTTGATCGATCACCGTGCTGACGTCTATGCGTTCGGCGCGATGGCCTACGAAATGCTTTCAGGACAGCCGCCGTTTTCGGGCCGCCCGCCGCAGGCCATGCTCGCCGCGTGCGTAAACGAAGCGCCGGAGTCACTCGCGAAGCGTCGGCCGAGCGTGCCGCCGTCTCTCGCCGCGCTCATCATGCGCTGCCTGGAGAAGCGCGCGGCAGATCGCCCACAGAGTGCTGCCGAGATCGTGCAGTCGCTCGATGCGATCGCCACGTCGAGCGGCGGGATGCAGCCGGCCTTGGGGGCTCCTGAGTCACGTGCCGGTGGAGTCTTCTGGACCCGTCGCACGAGCGTGGCGATCGCGGCCGTGACGGCCTTCGTGGTTGCGGCGACCGTCGCCGTCTGGCGGGCAGCACCGCTCCCGACGTCGTCAGCGCCGAAGTCGATTGCCGTGCTGCCCTTCGCGAGCCTCGGCGGCGCGAAGGAGAACGACGCGTTCGGCGAAGGCATCACCGAAGAAATCACCGATGCGCTCGGCAAGCTGCCCGGCCTGACCGTCCCGGCGCCGAGCACCGTCAAAGCCGCCATGGCGAAGGGGTTCGACGCGCGCCGCGTTGGCGCCGAGCTCGGCGTGGCGTCGCTGCTGCAGGGGAGCATTCAGCGCGCAGGTGACCAGGTGCGCATTTCGGCGCGGCTCGTGGATGCCGCCACCGGCGTCGAGTCGTGGTCGGGGCAGTACAACCATCAGCTCAAGGATGTGTTCGCGGTGGAGGACTCGATTGCGAGAGCCATCGTGAGTGCGCTGCGGCTCACGCTCGTCGGCGGCACCGCGACGCCGATCGTGCGCGTGGCCACCACCAATCCCGAAGCCCACGCGCTCTACCTGCAAGGACTCTACCTGTGGAACCGGCGGACCGCCCGAAATCTCCAGGAGGCCATTGCGCTGTTTCAGCAGGCGACGGAGAAGGACCCTCGTTACGCCAAGGCCTGGGCCGGCATCGCACTCGCCTACACGCTACTTCCCCATTTCACGGACGGCAGCACCGCCGAGTTCGCTGCGAAAGCAAACGCCGCCGCATCTCGCGCGCTCGCGCTCGACAGCACGGTCGCCGAGGCGTATGCGGCCATTGGATACACCGAGACACGGCTCTGGCACAACGCAGCCGCCGAACGCGCGTTCGGGAGAGCGTTCGCGATCGACTCGACATTCGCGACGGCGCATCAATGGTATGCCCTGCACCTGGCACACCTTGGCCGGCTGGATGAGGCGTTGAAGGAGATGCAGCGCGCCCACGCCTTGGACCCGCAGTCGCCCATCATCAACATGCAGATGGGGACGCTCTTGTATTACACTCTTGACTACGGGCAGGCAGAGGCTACCCTCCGCGCGCTCCTCGAAACCGACCCGGGCTTTCAGCTAGCGTATCGAGACCTGGGCAATGTGTTCATGGCACAGCACAGGTACGATGAAGCAGCAACGGCGTTTGCGCGCCATCTGGAGTTGGCGGGGAATCGACCGTCGTTCGGAGTTTCCCGTCTGGCGTGGGCGGATGTTTTGGGCGGGCATACGGCAGACGCGCGCGCACTGCTGAAGGAGTTGCTCGAGCGATCGAAGAGCCGGCTTGGATCACCTTGGGGAATAGCGCTCATCTACGATGCCCAAGGCGATCGCGAGAACGCGCAGCGCTGGCTGGCCAAGGCCGTCACGGAATTCGATCCATACCTGCACTACGGGAGCCGCGGGCCCGAACTGGATCACCTGCGCGCCGACCCGCGCGGCGCGGCGCTGCTCGCCAAGACGGAGACGCCGAACGACACGCCGGAGCGCCGCGAGTGAACTCCCACTTCCTCGATTGGGCGTAACATGCTTGCAATGAACTAAGCCGTCAGCCGGGTCACCAGCGCGTTGACATGAATACGACTGAAATCGATCATCTTGTCTTTGCCACGCCGAACTTGGCTCAGGGTGTTGGCGAGATCGAAGCGCTCACCGGCGTGCGTCCCTCGTTCGGAGGGCAACACACGGCGTGGGGTACGCACAACCGGCTTCTCGCGCTCGGGAGAGACGCCTACCTCGAAATCATCGCCCCTGACCCTTCTCAACCTCCGCCGACGAAGCCGCGGCCTTTCGGTATCGACGATCTCACCCACTCCCGACTTGTCACGTGGGCGGCTCGTGGCTCCCGTCTCGAACAATTCGCGCATTCAGCCGCCGAGCGCGGCGTGCTCCTCGGCGACGTGTTCTCGGGCAGCCGCATTCGGTCAGATGGCGTGGTCCTTTCCTGGCAATTGACGAGCCCGTGGGCGCTACCTGAGGGCGGTCTTATCCCGTTCTTTATCGACTGGGGATCGTCTCCCCATCCTGCTGCCTCAGCTGCTCCCGGTCTGTCCCTCGTCGAACTACACGCCGAGCATCCCAGCCCTCATGTGTTAACGCGAACTCTTCGTACGCTGGGGTTAGGGCTCCCGGTTCAGCAGGCATCCAACGCAGCCCTCGTCGCCACCGTCGACGGCCCGAACGGCCGCATTGAGCTTCGATAGCAACTTCACCGATACGGGGGCGCAATGACGTCAGCCGATAGAGAGAAGACCGTGCACGTCGCCGTGGTTCAGGCGGGCTCGGTGCCATTCGATAGCAGTGCGTGCGTGGACAAAGCCGTGCGACTGATCGAAGAAGCCTCGTCCCTCGGCGCGAAGGTGATCGTGTTCCCCGAAGCTTTCATTACAGGATATCCGAAGGGACTCAACTTCGGCCTCGTCGTCGGCGCGCGCGACCCGGTCGGGCGAGAGGAATACCGACTGTACCTCGACGCAGCGATCGAGGTGCCCGGACCGGAGACGCGACGGCTCGGCAGCGCCGCAGCGGCGCACGGTGCATACGTAGTGATCGGCATCATCGAGCGTGAACATGGCACGTGCTACTGTACCGTGCTCTTCTTCGCGCCGGACGGCCAGTTGCTCGGGAAGCGCCGTAAGCTCATGCCGACCGCCATGGAGCGAATGATCTGGGGCTTCGGTGATGGCTCGACGTTGACCGTCGTGGACAGTCCCTTCGGCCGGATCGGCGCGGTCATCTGTTGGGAGAACTACATGCCGATGGTGCGGATGGCCATGTACGCCAAGGACATCGCGCTCTACTGTGCCCCCACCGCTGATGATCGGGACACCTGGCTGTCGTCCATGCAGCACGTCGCCCTCGAAGGGCGCTGCTTCGTTCTCTCGGCGTGCCAGTTCGTCCGCAAACGGGATTTCCCGGACACCGTGCGTGTCTCGCTTGGCGATTCGCCGGATGCCGTGCTGATGCGCGGCGGAAGCGCCATTATCAGTCCGATGGGCAAGGTGCTGGCAGGACCCCAGTTCGATGGGGAAACGATATTGACGGCGACTCTCGACCTCGAAGATATCGGGCGTGGCAAGTTCGACTTCGATGTCGTCGGCCACTACAGCCGGCCCGACGTCTTCAGGCTCATCGTGAATGAAAAGCCGACGCCCGTCGTGGCACTGGAATGAGCGGACCCGTACATCGATGGAAAGCGTGGCATACCGTCGTGCTCCTCTGCTGCGCCGCGGTCTTCATCTCGTACATCGACCGCACCAACATCTCGGTCGCGGCCATCCCGATGAAGGAGCAGTTCAAATGGACCGAGACGACCAAAGGCATCGTCCTCTCGTCGTTCTTCGTCGGCTACCTCCTCCTCCAGGTGGTGAGCGGGTCGCTCGCCAACAGGTATGGCGGCAAGATCGTCCTCGGCGTCGCGGTGCTATGGTGGTCGCTGTTCACCGTGCTCACGCCGCCCGCGGCAATGCTCTCGCTTTCGGCGCTCATTGGAGCGCGCATCGCATTGGGACTCGGCGAGGCGGCCGTGTTTCCCGCGTCCATCAATATGGTCGGGCGCTGGGTACCGGTTGCGAGCCGCTCTCGTGCCGTCGCCATGTTCTCGAGTGGACTTTCACTCGGCACGATGGCGTCGCTTCCGATCACGGGGTGGCTCGTACGCGCATGGGGGTGGCCGATGCCCTTCTATATCTTCGGCGTCATCGGTCTCGCGTGGGTCGCCCTCTGGTTCATGGCCGTGGGCAGGGGTCGCGGCGTCGATGCGGAACCGGAATCCGAGGAGCTCCGCAGCATTCCATGGCGCCGCATTGCGAGCACGCCGGCCGTGTGGGCGATTTTCGTCAGCCACTTCAGCCACAACTGGTCGCTCTACGTGCTGCTCGCGTGGTTGCCGAGCTACTTCAAGGCGACGTTCGGCGTGACGCTGGCGAATGCCGGCTTCCTGTCGGCGGCGCCATGGTTGACCAGCTTCGTGATGGCCAACGTGGCCGGCCATCTCGCGGACCACCTGATCAACGGCGGGCACTCGCCCACGTTCGTCCGAAAGCTGATGCAGGGGATCAGCCTCTTCGGCTGCGCGATGTTCTTGCTCCTCGTCCAGATGGCGGGTTCACCGACGGTTGGCGTATTGCTCATGTGCGGCGCGACTGGCATGCTGGCATTTTCCCTCGCGGGCTTCAGCCCGAACACATTCGACATCTCGCCCCGCTATGCGGACGTGATCTGGAGCATCAGCAACACCTTCGCGACGGTGCCCGGCATCATCGGCGTGGCGGCGACCGGCTGGCTGGTTGAACGTACGGGGAGCTACAACGCACCCTTCATCGTCACCGCAGCGATCGCGGCGGCGGGAGCGCTGGTGTTTCTGAAGTTCGGCTCCGGCAAGCGACAAATCGACTGAACCGACTAGTGCGAAAGAGTGCGGTTGGCCCAGGAGTCACGCCGCGTCTCGCGCGCCGCTCGCCACTCCGCCATCTTAGGGCACGATGTCTGACCTCTCGCGCCTGACCGAATCGCTCGCCGATCGCTACACCATCGACCGCGAGGTCGGCGCCGGCGGCATGGCCACCGTCTATCTTGCCCGCGACCTCAAGCACGACCGCCAGGTCGCGCTCAAGGTGCTCAAGCCGGAACTCGGGGCCATACTCGGCGTCGATTGGTTCCTGGCCGAGATCAAGACGACGGCGAATCTCCAGCACCCCAACCTGCTCCCGCTGTTCGACTCGGGCGAGGCGAACGGGCTGCTCTTCTATGTCATGCCGTTCGTGGAGGGCGAGTCGCTTCGGGCGCGGCTCGATCGCGAGAAACAGCTGCCGGTGGACGAAGCGGTTCGCATCGCGGTCGCCATCGCGAATGCGCTCGACTATGCGCACAGCCACCAGGTGATCCACCGCGACCTGAAACCCGAGAACATCCTGCTGCAGCACGGGCAGCCGGTGATCGCCGACTTCGGGATCGCGCTCGCGGTGAGCAAGGCGGGTGGCGCACGCATCACGCAGACGGGACTCTCACTCGGCACGCCGCAGTACATGAGCCCGGAGCAGGCGGCGGGGGATCGTGCCGTGGACGGCCGGAGCGACATCTACTCGCTCGCGGCCATGACGTACGAAATGCTGGCCGGCGATCCTCCGCACCTGGGGAGTACCGCGCAGGCGATCATCGCGAAGGTGCTCACCGAGCGGCCACCCGATGTGCGTCTGGCGCGCCCGTCCGTGCCGGAGCAGGTGGCGGCGACGCTCGCCCGGGCGTTGGAGAAACTGGCCGCGGACCGGTTCGCGACGGCGCACGAGTTCGCGGACGCGCTGGAGGGACGGAGCTTCACGCCTGCTTCCCGAGGAGGGACCACGTCGGGCCGAGCGGCGCGTGCTGGCGCGCGCTCGTATCTCTTCCATCCGCTCGTGCTCGCGGGCGTGACGACCGCCGCGCTCGCGCTCGCGGCATTCGAGTGGAGCGCTGCGCACCGCGAGGCGCCCGCGGTGACGGTGCGATTTCCGATAGCACTGCCCCGATCCGTGAACGTCAACGGGGTCGTCACGGGCTCGGACGTCGTAGTCTCGCCGGACGGGCGCAACATCGCATTCATCGCCACCAGCGCCGAAGGACTCTCGCGGCTGTACCTCCGGCCCCTCGACGACGTCCAGGCGCGTGTTGTTCCCGGCACCGACAACGCCTCGGAACTCTTCTTCGCGCCCGACGGAAGGTCGCTCGGCTTCTTCGCGAATGGCAAGGTGTACAGGGTGTCGATCGAGGGCGGCTCACCGCTCCCGATTGCCGACATGACAGCCCCGTTCGGTATCGCGTGGAGTTCCAGTGGCGTGATTGTGGCTTCGACTGGCGGAGGACTGGTGACGGTCGCCGCCAGTGGCGGAACCCCGCGCGTGCTGACGAAAGTGGATTCGGCCAATGGCGAGGTTACTCAGGCGTGGCCAATCGCGCTCCCCGACGGCGAGAACGTGTTGTTCGTGAGCCATGCTGACGTCGGGCGCAGCAACGGCAAGATCGGCGTGGCATCGCTCAAGACGGGTAAGACCACGCTTCTCGCGGTGGGCGGCCTGTTCCCGCTCGGCATCGTAGACGGCTTCCTGGTATACGTGAACAACGCGAATGCCTTGCTCGCGGTGCCATTCGATATCGGCTCCAGGCGAGTCACTGGCACCCCGATGACGGTGGCCACCGACATCGTGACCGGAGGCCGAGGGACCGCCGCCAAGGCGGCGCTCTCGCCCACCGGCACGCTCGTCTTCCAGAGTGGATCGCAAGCCGCCCAGGTTGTCCTGGTCGACACGCGCGGCGGCCTCAAGCCACTGCTCGCGGAGCCTCGGGCTTACATGTATCCGCGCTTCTCTCCCGATGGCAAGCGCGTCGCGATGGCGATCGTCTCGGGAGCGCGCAGCGACATCTGGATTTACGACGTGGCGTCGGCGACGAGCACGCGGCTGACGACCGAGGGAACGATCAATGAGCGGCCGGAGTGGAGCCCCGATGGCAAGCGCGTGGTCTTCCGCTCCTTACGCAGCAAGAGGTCGTCGCTCTGGTGGCAACCCGCCGACCTGAGTGGTCCGGCGACCCCGCTGCTCAGCAACGACCGCAACGATTTTTTCGAGGGCGTCTTGACGCCCGACGGGCGTGCCCTGGTCTATCAGGTGGACAACGCTTTCGGCGCGAACGGGTCCGACGTCTGGTACCGGATGCTCGCGGGCGACAGCACGCCGAAGCCGATCGCGGCAACGCCGTTCGTCGAGGCCCAAGCGCGGGTGTCGCCCGACGGTAAATGGGTCGCCTTCATGACGACAGCGTCGGGTGCGAACCAGGTGGTGGTCCAGCCATTTCCTGGGCCCGGTGCGCAGGTGCAACTGTCCACGGCCGGCGGCAACGAGCCCGTGTGGGCTCCCGACGGGAAGCGCCTGTTCTACCGCGACGGCCAGCGCCTGATCGCCGCCACGTTCACCACGGCACCCACGTTCACCGTGACGTCACGCACGCCGCTGTTCGAGGACGTGTTCGCCGTCGCACCGTCGCCGCACGCCAACTACGATGTCTCGGCTGACGGCTCGCAATTCCTGATGGTCAAGAGCACTGAGAGCAACCAGCTCATCGTAGCGCACAACTGGATCGCCGAAGTGCGAGCGCGGCTCGCAGCAAAGAAGTAGGAGCGGGCGCGGCGGCGGGCTGTCGCGGTTGGGACGGATACGTGGGCGCTAGAGCTCGGGCGTTGGGAGCTGCAGGAATTCCTCACTTCGAATTGACATCGATCGAGATCCGTATGCCGATGCTGCTGTTGGCTCGCCCCGCTTTTCCAAAAATCGGGGAGGGCCAGGTGATGGCGACGATGCCGTCCCTGAGCTGGAACACGGATGTCTTCAGGCGCGACCGCGGGACACGTCGTCGCGACGGCGAAAGCGGTGCTCGCGCGAACATGATTGTCAGGGGGCGCGATGACTGATCCGGTATTCTGGCACCGCATTCAGTTCGGCTTCACGATCACGTTCCACTACATCTTTCCCCAGCTCACGATGGGGCTCGCGCTGCTCATCGTGATCATGAAGGGCATTGCGCTGCGGTCCGGCGAGGCAGCGTGGAACGACGCGGCGCGGTTCTGGATTCGTATTTTTGGATTGTCGTTTGCGATGGGCGTCGTCACCGGCGTGCCAATGGAGTTCCAGTTCGGCACCAACTGGGCCGCGTTCGCCGCCCGGACTGGCGGCGTCATCGGCCAGACGCTCGCGATGGAGGGCATCTTCGCGTTCTTCCTTGAATCGAGTTTTCTTGCCGTGCTTCTCTGGGGCGAGCAGAAACTCGGACCACGCCGCCACTTCGCCGTGGCCGTCGCGCTCTTCATTGGGAGCTGGCTCTCGGGCTACTTCATCATCGCGACGAACGCGTTCATGCAATTTCCCGCGGGGTATGCGGTCGCCAGCGACGGCGCGCTGCAGATCAAGGACCTCGCCGAGTTTGTGTTCAGTCCGTGGGCCATTACGCAGTACTTGCATAACCAGGTGGCAGCGACCGTCACCGGCGCGTTTGTGATGGCCGCCGTGGGGGCGTATTGGTCATTGCGGGGGCAGTACGCGGAGGCAGCGCGCGTCTCGCTGCGCGCTGCGGTGACGGCCGGCGCAGTCGCCAGCATGCTCGTCGCCTTCCCAACGGGGCACATTCAGGGGCGGATGGTCGCGGCGCACCAGCCCGTGACGCTGGCCGCGATGGAAGGCCGCTTTGAAAGTGGCGCGCGCATGCCGCTCGCGCTCATCGGCCAGCCCAACCTTGCCGAGCGCAAACTCGACAACCCGATCGAGATTCCGGCGATCCTGTCCTGGATTGCGTACGGGGATTTCTCCGCGAATGTTCGCGGTCTGTCTGCCTATCCCGAGAGAGATTGGCCGTCCAGCGTGGAACTGCTGTATTACGCGTTTCACGTCATGGTGGGGCTCGGCACACTCTTCATTCCATTGATGGCGTTCGCGGCGCTGCTCGACTGGCGGGGCAGTCTGGTGCGCACCCGCTGGATGCTCTGGTTGCTCGCGCTGGCCTTCCCGTTCCCGTTCATTGCGAACACCGCGGGCTGGATCGCGGCGGAGGCCGGGCGCCAGCCGTGGCTCGTTTACGGAGTGATGCGTACCGCCGACGGCGCGTCACCCACGGTGCACGCCGGTACGACGCTGTTCACGCTGCTCGGATTCGCCGGACTGTATTTCGTTCTCGGCGTTCTGTTCCTGGGACTGGTTGCGAAGGAAGTGGCAGCCGGGCCGCATACCGTGCCTGCGGAGCGGACCGGGTAAGGCGGGAGCCAATGCAAACACTCTGGTTCGCCCTCAGCGCCATCGTGTTCGCGATGTACATCGTGCTGGACGGCTTCGACTTCGGGGCGGGCATCGTGCATCTGTTCGTCGCGCGGCCTGGGGCAGAGCGCCGGCAAGTCCTCGGCGCCATCGGTCCGTTCTGGGAAGGCAACGAAGTGTGGCTCGTTGCCGGCGGTGGCGTGTTGTTTCTCGCGTTCCCCAAAGTCCTCGCGTCCGCGCTCTCGGGATTCTATCTCGCGATCATGATGGTGCTGTGGGTGTTGATTCTGCGCGGCATCGCCATTGCATTCCGTTCGCACCTCGACGACGTCATCTGGCGTCAATTCTGGGATGGTGTGCTGGTGTTTGCGTCGACGCTGGCGCCCGTGTTGTTTGGCGCGGCGCTGGGCAATCTCATTCGCGGCGTCCCGCTGCGACCCGACGGCTGGTTTACGCTCCCGCTCTTCGATTCGTTCTCGCCACGCGGCGCGCTTGGCATTATCGACTGGTACACGGGACTCGCCGGCCTTCTCGCGCTGGCGGCGCTCGCGCACCACGGTGTGCTCTTTCTCGCGTGGAAGACCGATGGTCCGGTGCGTGAGCGCAGCATCTCGGCCGCTAGCCAGTTGTGGCCGGTGGTCGTGGCCCTCTGGATCGTCACGACGGCGGCAACGGCGTGGCTCGTGCCCGGAATGTTCGTTGCGCTGTCGACGCGCGCTGTGGCGTGGTTCGCATCGGCGCTTCTACTCGCCGGTCTCGGCGTCAGCCGCGCTGCGCGACGAGCCGGACGCGACCAGCTCGCGTTTCTCGCGTCAGCGGCGTTTCTGCTCGGTACACTCGGTGCGACGGCGGCGTGCGTGTTTCCCGTGATGATCCGCTCAGCAGTTGATCCCGCCCTCTCGCTCACGGCCATCAATTCATCGTCGGCCGCCGGCTCGCTCGCGGCTGGCCTCTGGTGGTGGCCGGCGGGGTTCGTCCTCGCAATCGGATATCTCGCCGTGCTGTTTCGAATGCATCGGGCGCGAGTACAAGCGACCGACGGCGATGGTTACTGAGGTTTCGTCTAGACCGAGCAAGATCCTGAGCGCGTGCACATTCCGGCAGGCAGGGCGATCGTAGGAGTTGGCGCGACATATCTCGAACAAACACCCGATTCGCGACCGAGCAGATCATCGCGATTCTACAGGAGCACGCCCGCGGCGGACAGCCGGCCGCGCATCGGTCGAGGTGCGCGAGTTTCTCGCAAGGCCAACAGAATAGAAACTCCACCCCAGATCACGCAGACTCACATGCGAAAGGTTAAAATCATGGAACACATCTCGTTGGACGGCGTGATCCAGCACTCCGCCGACGACGACGATTTCTCCTACAGCGGCTGGGCCGCGCCGTACCGAACCCCCGCTGGCTTGGATGCAGTCCTCGCCGCGTACGGCGAGAAGTTCGATCTGCTGCTTGGCCATCGCACGTACGATATCTGGTCGGCCTTCTGGCCAACGGCACCGAGCAGTCCAATGGCGGACCGCCTCAATGCGGCAACGAAATTTATCGCTACCCACCGTCCGGAAAGTCTTGAATGGGGCCCGTTCGAAGGCGTTGGACCGGACATCGTCGCGGGCGTCCGCCGCATCAAGTCGCAGGACGGCCCGGACCTTGTCCTTTCGGGTAGCTCCACGCTGACATCAACGCTTCTCGAACATGGGCTTGCGGATGAAGTCCTGTTGGTCGTCTATCCGGTCCTGTTGGGCACGGGGAAGCGTTTCTTTGCGGAGGGAACCCCGGCACGCTCGTTCGAGCTCCTCAGCTCGAAGGCATTCCCGTCGGGCGTCATCTTCAATACTTACAAGGTCGCCGGGCCTTTGAAGACCGGATAGCCCACGTCCTCTTTGAAACGCCGTCCGGACACGACCTGCACCGCAGCGTAGAAGCGGTGCTTCTGAGCTGCTTCTCGCCAGCGCTGACCGCTGCGCGAAGCTAACAGGGTCCGTGGGCTCCATGGCGCGGCGAGGCCTGCTGGTGCATACTCGGAGACCCCGTTTCGTCGACGATTCCCTTGGCCGCGTCAGGTCCTCCCATGAACAGTCGTATGCTGCTGGCGATCGGATGTCTCGTTTTTTCGGCACGCCCGGTGCAGGCGCAACCCACGCAACCCACCTCGACCGTTGTACCGTTCAACGGCACGATCGCCGGACAACCGGACGGACCCGTTGCGCTGCGGTTCTGGCTCTTCCCCGTGAGCAGCGGCGGAGCGTTCTGCTTTGAAGAGACG
>JRHI01001522.1_pt1 | contig 18951 bp, 17 predicted proteins | sample 215371 | NCBI WGS metagenome assembly JRHI01 (sample SAMN02929681, study PRJNA255918) | sediment metagenome | biome: cave system; feature: Ice Cave; material: Sediment; isolation source: sediment from deep within a dark volcanic ice cave with no known source of... ...
TTTTTGATTCACTTGTTCATGCGAGCTGCCTAAGGCGACCGGATAGACACGCCTCCTGCCGTGCACGGCGAGGCGCCCGCACGCACCCAGGAGAAACTCCCCATGAAACTCGTTCGTTTTGGCGCGCCCGGCGCCGAGAAGCCAGGCCTCGTCGACGCGCAAGGCGCCGTTCGCGATCTATCGGCACACGTCAAGGACATCACCGGCGACATGCTCTCGCCCGCCAGCCTCGACAAGCTGTGCAAGATCGACCCCAAATCGCTGCCAGCGGCCCCGCAAGGCGCGCGCCTCGGCGCGCCGATCACCGCCGTGACCAACTTCATCGCCGTCGGCCTCAACTACGAAGACCACGCCAAGGAGACGGGCGCCGCCATCCCCAAAGAGCCGATCCTGTTCAACAAGCTGACCAACTGCATCGTCGGCCCGACCGACAACGTGATGGTGCCCAAGGCCTCGACCAAGCTCGACTACGAGGTCGAGATCGCCTTCGTGATCGGCACGCGTGCGCGCTACGTGGAGGAGAAGAACGCGCTCTCGCACATCGCCGGCTACTGCATCTGCAACGACGTCTCCGAGCGCGTGTTCCAGGCCGAGCGGGGCGGGCAGTGGATGAAAGGCAAGTGCGCGGAATCGTTCGGGCCGCTGGGCCCCTGGCTCGTGACACGCGACGAGATCGAGGACGTGCAGAATTTGCCCATGTCGCTCGACGTCAACGGCGAGCGCCGGCAGACCGGCAATACGCGCACCATGATCTTCGGCATCCAACACCTTCTGCACTACATCTCGCAGTTCATGGTGCTGGAGGCCGGAGACATCGTGACGACCGGCACGCCGCCCGGCGTGGCGCTCGGCATGAAACCGCCCAAGTGGCTCGTCCCCGGCGATGTGATGACCCTGAAGATCGCCGGGCTCGGCGAGCAGAAGAGCAAGATCGTGCCGTTCAAGGAGTGACGGGGCGCACCATGAAAAAACCCGCGCTGGCCAGTGGCCGGCGCGGGTTTTGATTTTCGCAGCGAGGTCGATCCGTGGATCAGTGCAGCTTGCCGCCGCTCTGGGCCGCCGCCACCGAAACCTGCGGCCCGGCCTCGTTGAGGTGCTCGATCTGGCGATGCACGCGGTTCCACGCCACCTGATCATTCCAGTCCATGGTGTCGAGATCGCCCTTGAGCTTGCGCAGACGCTTCAGGAGCAGGTCCTCGTCCCCGCGCAGCCCGCCGTCCGACTGGGCTTCCTCGAGCGCGCCGACGAGGCGGTCGAACAGTCCGCCCTCCGGCAGCAGGATCAGCGCCGGCAGCAACTTGCCGATCTCGGCGACCGTCTCCTCCAGCAGCGCGAGCGCGCGCGGATCGTCGGCATAATGGGTGGCAACCGCGTTCTGCACCTGCTCCAGCGCCCGGTTGTTCTCGCTCTCGACCAGCTTCAATTGCTCGTTGAGCCCGTGATGCGTGGGGGCCTGGCGCTTGAGGGAGGCGGCGGCGCTCACCGCCTGACTGGCGATCGCCGGCTCCGAGATCTTCCGCAGCGCGTCCAACGTCAGCCCGAGCGCTCCCATCAGCGTCTCCTGCAGCTGCGCGCGCAGCTCATCGTCGGCCGGGACAGGTGCGGGGTCGTAAGGCCTGGCATTGCCGCTGGTGAGCAGGCGCTCGGCGCGGCCGTCGGCGATGGCCGCCTGGCCGAGCTGCCCGCCCCATAGCGCAGGCCGGCGCGCCCGCTGGTCCATCGCCAGCTCGCGCGCCCGGATGCGGGCAAGCGTCGCATAGAGGTCGGCGTGCACGAAGAAGCGAGAGGTGTCGCCCTTGACGCGCTGAACGACGCGCAGACCGGAGCCGGCCGTCAGCAGGTTGCGGACCGGGCGCAGGTGCTGCGGCTCGACCTCATCGAGCGAGATCTCAGAAGTGAAGCCGTGCACCGCATCGATCGGATGCAGATGCTGGAGCACAACCTCTGACGTTTCCAGCGTATGCGGCATCAGCGCTTCCCTGATGCGCTTCTCCAGCCGGTCGAGGTCGAGCCCCTTTTCCGTTTCCTCCGGCTTGCGCTTGAGCTCCCGCTTGATCACGTCGGACAGGAACGTGTGCAGCTCCGAGCGCACCAGATATTGGCCGGGCGTGTCGGTCTCGCGCACCGCGCCGATGGTCGCCCCGGCGTTCAGCACGTCCCTGACCTGGAATGCGCTCTCGGGATCGAGCTCATCGAGCCTGACCTCGTTGGTGAAGCCGTCCACCGGCTGACGCGGATGCATGGCGCGCAGCGCCAGCCGGGCGTTCTTGAAGATGTCGGGCAGCAGCGCCGCCTCGATAATCGCTTCCAGCTGATGGGCACTCCTCGCCTTCGGGCTCGGCACATCGGACAAGGGCGAGCGCAGCGCCTGCGCGCCGAACAGGCCCGACATGAACACCAGCGCGTCCACCCCAATCGCCAGCACCAGGGACAGGTAGGCCAGCCGGTTGCCGTCGAGGAATGCGTTCCAGGTGACGACGAAGCGGTGGGCCTTGTCGTCGCGGTTCATGTCGATGCCGGAGAGCCTGGCGCCGATGTCGGCGGAATCCGTGCTGATGAGGCCCGAATCCTGCAGGCACTTGCGGCCGAAGCCCAGCAACGCATCGGTGGTCGTCAGCTTCGCCAGCTTGTCGCCGCCGGCGCAGTTGCTCTGGAAGGCCACGAGGCCGGCGTTGAGCGCGAACACGCGCGCTGCGGCTTCCGCCGCCTGCTTGGGATCGCAGTCGATGGCGCGCACGCGGTCCTTGGTGGCCGGCGTGCTCGCCATGGCGGTGACGAGGTGCGCGCACTGCATCTGCAGGGAGCCCAGCCGCTCGGTGTCAGGCTGCTGGCGGAAGGCGGCGCGCGCACGCTCGAAGGACGGCAGCACGCGGGCGGGGTCGAGCTTGGAACCCTCGTCGTCCGCATTCGTCGCCTGGGCGTTCTTGATGCGCTGCTCGGCTGTCTCGGCCTCGCCCTTCAGCTTGGCCAGATCGCCGTCGACGGTGGAAAGCTCGCGCTCGATCTGGGCGATGCGCGTCTCGACGGTAACGAGCCGCTTCTGCGCGTCCTTGGTGCGCTCCTGCTTGATCTTGTACTGGTCCTGCAGCGTGGCGAGCTCGGCCAAGCGCTGGCGATAGACGGGCCCCTTGCCCACCTTGAGCGTGCCTTCGACGCCGCGATCCTCTGCCAGCCCCTCCACGCGCTTGCCGTCGATCTCCTTGGCCTTGCCGTCGAGCTCGGACTTGTGCTGGCCGTATTCGGCGGCGAGTCCCGGCCGTTCGGTCTTCAGCCGCGACAGCTCCTCCACCAGCGAGATCTTCTTGACCGAGAGGCCCGCCTGGCCGCTTTGCGACGTGGCGATGCGCTCCTGCTGCTGGGCGATGGCGCTGCGGCGCGCCTCCATCAGCTGCACGTAATATTTCTCGATCTCGCCCTGCGCGCCCTGCGCGGCCTGCGAGAGGCTCGCCAGCTGCTTGTCGTAGGCCTTCCAGCCATCGGTGTCGAACAGCCGCTCGGCTTCCTCGATCTGCCGCTTCTGCGTCTGCGCGCCGATGTCGGCGACGACGCCGCCGATCTGATTGGTGGTGCGGATCTCGGCGGCCCGCTTGCGCGCCTCGGCCGGGAAGATGGCGTTGAAATGCGAGTCGAAGGAGAAGAACACCGAGGCCGCCATGGAAGCGAGGAACATCACCCACAGCACGGCATTTTTGACGATCAGGCGCGCACTTTGCACGTAGGGGGTCGAGAGATCGCCGCCGCGCCGGAAGCCGAACGCCAGCATGCCGAACAGGACCAGCGCGAGGAGGAAATAGACCGATACGTCGGCGAACCTGACCATATCAGCCCTGAGACCGGTGTTCGTCAGGTTCACGGCGTCGTACTGGTGCAGGACCCAATAGAAAATGAGCCCGACGAACGCCACGCCGAGCAGCGCACCGACGCTGGCGTCGACCAGCCGGATGCGGCGGCCGTCGGATGCGCGCTGGTTCATGCCCACGGCAAAGCTCTCGCCGATGAGCCAGGCGACGATCAGCATCACGCCCTGGACGCCGAAGGAGATGAATACCGACAGCAGTGGTGCGCTGGTGAAATTTCTGAGGCCGTCGAAGGTCGTATAGGCGGAGGCCAGCGACAGCGCGATGCCGGTGGAGGCGAGCAGCGTGAGCTGCCAGTTGTCGGTCAGCGCCTTGTGGATGCTGTCGCGGACGCGGTTGCTGCCGAACAGCAGCAGCAGCACCAGGCCGGCAAGCAGAAATGGATAGTACTGGCTTACGACCGCAGCGATGCCGTCCACCGCCGCCTTGATATCGAAGCCCATCGCCTACTCTCCCAGCCCGCTCTCGCCTGCCACACGCTGCCCACGCTCACCGTAACGCACGCTACATGAACGCAGGCTACACGCACGCTGCCCTCGGCGCCGCGCCCGTATGCCGGGAGATGCCGGAGCATCTACCTCCCCGACTCCACGATCGCTCGGCATGCGGGCGCTTTGTCGGCGCCATTGGGGCTTTCTGTGGCTTGTGAGCATAATCCCGCGATGCCGGGCCGTCCGGGCCGCTTGTGCCGCCGCGCGGCGGTCATCGACGCGAGCTGCAGGGGGTGGAAAAGCGAAAGGCACCCGGTCATTTATGCACAGGAGAAGCCCAATCTGAAACGGTGTTCGGATGAATTATCGTTAATCTTTCGTGCTGGAGCAGCTCGCTCCCTGGGCTTCACACCCCCAGCGCGCGCAGCGCCTGCTCATGATGGACTGCGGACTGCCTAGCGAAGCAGCAGAAGACAACGCGCGCGAAGTGAGCATCATCTCCGCGCAAGGCTCCGACCACCGTGCCGACGGCAACTTCGGCGGCCCGGTCCGCGGGGTAGCCGTAGACCCCCGTAGAGATCGCCGGGAAGGCGATCGAGACCAGCCCATGCTTCCGGGCCAGCGCCAGCGAGTTGGCATAGGCATTGGCCAGCAGCTCGGCCTCGCCGACCCCCCCGCCCTGCCAGACCGGGCCGACCGTGTGGATCACATGCCGGGCCTTCAGGCGATAGCCGCGCGTGATCTTGGCCGCGCCCGTCTCGCAACCTCCGAGTGTGCGGCACTCGGCCAACAGCTGCGGCCCCGCCGCGCGATGGATGGCACCGTCCACCCCGCCACCCCCCAGCAGCGTGCCGTTGGCCGCGTTGACGATGGCGTCCACATCCAGCGTCGTGATGTCGGCCTCGATGATCTCGATGCGATGGGGCATGGGGCGCTCTCTCATCTCGAGGGCGAGCCAGTCTAAAGCGGCGCGCCGACGCAAGCCCGCTCACACCACCTCGAACAGCGCCGCCACCCCCAGCCCGCCGATCGCGCCCTGGGTAACGGCGCCGTAGCGCGCCTGCCCCTTCTGCGGCGCCCGCACCAGCCGCGTGAACAGCCGCACCACGCTGACGGCGCTCGCAGCCCCCAGCGGATAGCCGCGCACCAACGCGCCGCCGTCGGGGCTGAGCTCGTCCTCGTCGAGACCGAAAGCGTCGCGCACGGCCAGCGCCTGCGCGGCTGACGTCTCCGACATCTCGACCAGCGCCAGCTGGTCGCGCGTGAAGCCGCTGTTGGTGCGCAGCAGCTTCTCGAGCGCCACGACAGGGGCGCGCGCCTCCTCGTCCGCCCCGACGCCCTGCGTCACGCTCGCCGCCAGCCGCAAGGCGCGCGGGCGGCCGAGCTCGGCGTAAACCTCCCCCGACACGATCACGACGACGGCGGCGCCTTCCTGCAGCGCGCTGATGTTGCCGCTCGTGTGGGTGCCGTCGGGCAGCATGATCGGCGCCAGCCCCACGAGGTCGTCGATACCCCCCACGTCGGTGCTCTCGTCGCGCGTCTCGTCGGCGGCCATGCGCAGCGGCACGATCTCGTGCACGAAACGCCGCTCGCTCATGGCCTGCTCCGCCCTCAGATGCGAGTGCAGAGCGTAGGCGTCCTGCCGGTGCCGGGTGATGCCGAGCCGCCGGGCCAGCTCCTCAGACGCCGTGACCGAGTGGGGCGTATCGGCGGTCTCCCCGTCCTCGGGCTCCAGGCCGATGAACCGCGGCGTCTGGAACAAGCTCTTGGGCCGCGCCACCCGCCACGGCGCCGTGGACAGAGATTCCGCACCCCCCGCGACGACCACCCTGGCCTCGCCCAGCGCGACGGCGCGCATGCCCAGCAGGATCGCATCGAGGCCGGATGCGCACTGGCGATCCACGGTGAGCGCGGGAACGCTGTCCCTCAGTCCCGCGGCGAGGCCGACGATGCGGGCGGGATTGCCGCCCGCAGTGGTATTGCCGAAGATGATCTCCTCGACGGCTGAGGCCTCTAGCTTCGCGTCCTCGAGCGCGGCCTGCACCACTGGCGCCGCCAGGCTCTCGATGCGCCGGCTCCTGTGCAGGCCGCCGGGCCGGCCGAGTGCGGTCCGGCGCGCAGCGACGATGTATGCAGGTCCCAGCGCCGTGGCCGAGGTCATGGGGAACGCATCCGCACTGGAGCACTTCGTCGGAAGCCCTGCGGCCCGCTTGCCGCTGGGAGTGGCTCATGCCCGTGACACCACAGGAACATGGCGAAATCCCGCCCGCGGCGGTCTTCGCAGGTGGCGCGGCCATGCGCGAGTGCTATAAGTGCAACAATGACGCAAGCCGTCGCCAGCAAGGCCTTTCCGGCACCAGGGCACGATCACGACCTTTGCCTCGAGGAGGCGATGGAGCGGGCGCGCCAGGCGTTCCAGAACAAGGGTCTGAAGCTCACGCCGCTGCGGCAATCGGTGTTTCGCGAGATCGCCGCCTCGCACAAAGCGATCGGCGCCTACGAGGTGCTCGACAGGCTGGCCATCAGGGGCGAGCGGCTGGCGCCGATCTCCGTCTACCGGGCAATCGAGGCCCTCGTGGCAGCCGGCATCGTGCACCGCTTCGAGAGCCGCAATGCCTTCTTTGCCTGCCATGCCGGTCACGAGATGCGCCAGCTGGTGCTGGCCTGCGAGGCCTGCGGGCGCGTGGCGGAGGTCGACGCCGACAAGGTGTTCGCCGCCATCGACAAGTCCGCGGGCTCGGCGGGGTTCTCCACCAAGGGTGCGGTCGTGGAGGTGTGGGGCTTGTGCGCCAATTGCGTGGGCGAAGGCCGGGAGCCGGCGCATGGACACCCATAACGTGCAAGACGATCTGCCTCAGTTGGCGCCCGCTCGGCACACTCACGATCACCATCACTCCGAGACCGAGACAGGCCCCCCGCTCGCGCACGATGCCGACGCTCTGATCGGCGCGCGCTCCCTTTGGCTCACGCGCTCAGGGCGCGCCATCCTGCAAGGCGTCGACATCGACATTTCCAGGGGCGAGATCCTGACGCTGATCGGTCCCAACGGCGCCGGCAAGACCACCCTGGTGCGCGTGCTGCTGGGTCTCGAGCCGCCCGACCAGGGGACGATCCAGCGCAAGGCGGGGCTGATCGTCGGCTACGTGCCGCAGCGCTTCGAGGTCGATCGCGCGATCCCGCTCACGGTTGCGCGCTTCGTCGAGCTCGGGCGCCGTGCCGAGCCCGAGGAGATCGAGCGCGTGCTGGCCGACGTCGGCGCCGGCAAGCTCGGCGATCGGCAGCTCTCGGAGCTCTCCGGCGGCGAGCTGCAGCGCGTGGTGCTGGCGCGCGCCCTCGTCGGGTCGCCCGGCGTCCTGGTGCTCGACGAGCCCGTGCGCGGCATCGACTATGCGGGCGAGGCCGAGCTTTACACGCTGATCGGCCGGCTGCGCTCCGAGCGCGGCTTCGGCGTCCTGCTCGTCTCGCACGATCTGCATGTCGTCATGGCGCAAAGCGACCGCGTCATCTGTCTCAACCGTCATGTGTGCTGCTCGGGCGTCCCGGAATCGGTGGCGCAGCATCCCGAGTATACGCGCCTCTTCGGAGCGCAGGCGGCCCGCGCCTTCGCCCTCTACCACCACCACCACGACCACCGGCACGATCTGGCGGGCGAGCCGCAATCGCCGGCCGCCGGGGATCGCTCGACGGGCGAGAGGGCCTGACGTGTCTGAGCCTTTCCTGATGCGCGCCCTGCTCGCAGGCCTGGGGCTCGCGGTGGTCGCCGCCCCGCTCGGGTGCTTCGTCGTGTGGCGCCGCATGGCCTACTACGGCGAGGCTGTCGCCCAGGCGGGCCTCATCGGCATCGCCGCCGGCCTCGCCCTGTCGCTCAACCTGACGGCCAGCGTCCTCGTCGTTACGCTGGCGGTTTCCGTGCTGCTCGTGGTGCTGAGCCGCCAGCAGCTCGTTCCCTTCGATTCGATGCTGGGCCTGCTGGCGCACGCGGCGCTCGCCATCGGCGTGATCCTGGCTTCGCTGGTACGCGGCCCGCAGCTCGACCTGATGGCCTTCCTGTTCGGCGACATCTTCGCCATCAGCGCCACCGATCTCAAATGGATCTATCTGGGCGGCGCGCTGGCGTTGGCGGCCCTGGTCTACGTGTGGCGGCCGCTGCTGTCGCTCTCAGTACACGAGGACCTGGCGGCGGCGGAAGGGACGCCTGTCGAGCGCGTCAAGTTCATCTTCGTGCTGGTGCTGGCGCTCGTGGTGGCCATCGCCATCAAGATCGTCGGCGTGCTGTTGACCATTGCCTTCCTCATCATGCCCGCCGCCGCCGCCCGGCCGCTGTCGGAGACGCCCGAGCAGATGGCCCTGTTCGCGGCGATCTTCGGCTCCCTCTCGGTGGCGCTCGGACTGTTCCTGTCGGTGTCGCTGGATACGCCCGGCGGCCCCTCCATCGTGCTGATGCTGGCCCTGTTCTTCGTCGCCGCCATCTTCCCCACCGTCCTCCGCGGCCGGCGATAGATGGCATTCCCTCTCCCCGCATTTCGCGGGGAGAGGGAGACGCTCGAGCGTCACACTGCCGTGCTAGAATGCGTCATGCCAATGGACACGCAATATGCCCATGACCAGCTCCCTCCTCCCGCGCCGGACCTCCATCCCCGTTAGCGTCGGCGGAGTCGTCATTGGCGGCGACGCCCCGATCGTCGTGCAGTCGATGACCAACACCGACACCGCCGACATCGAGGGCACCGCACGCCAGTGCGCCGATCTCGCCCGAGCCGGCTCCGAGATCGTGCGCGTCACGGTCGACCGCGACGAGGCCGCCAAGGCCGTCCCCCACATCCGCGACCGGCTGGCGCAGATGGGCGCGGTCGTGCCGCTGGTCGGCGACTTCCACTACAACGGCCACACGCTGCTCGCCGATAACCCCGCCTGCGCCGAGGCGCTCGACAAGTATCGCATCAATCCCGGCAACGTCGGCTTCAAGGCCAAACGCGACCGGCAGTTCTCGGCCATCGTCGAGCTGGCGCTCGAGCACGGCAAGCCCGTGCGCATCGGCGTCAACTGGGGCAGCCTCGATCAGGAGCTGCTGACGCGCCTGATGGACGAGAACGCGGCTTCCGCGACGCCGAAAGACGCGCGCGCCGTGCTGCACGAGGCCATCGTGCAGTCTGGATTGCTGTCGGCCAACCGCGCCGAAGAGCTGGGGATGAGGCCCGAGCAGATCGTCATCTCGGCCAAGGTCAGCGCCGTGCAGGACCTCGTCAGCGTCTACACCATGCTCGCCGAGCGTTGCCGCTACGCCCTGCACCTGGGCCTCACCGAGGCCGGCATGGGCTCGAAGGGCATCGTCGCCTCCACCGCCGCCATGGGCATCCTGCTGCAGCAGGGCATCGGCGACACCATCCGCGTCTCGCTCACGCCCGAGCCCGGCGGCGACCGCACGCAGGAGGTGCGCGTTGCCCAGGAGATCCTTCAGACCATGGGGCTGCGCTCGTTCGTGCCGATCGTGGCGGCCTGTCCCGGCTGCGGCCGCACCACCTCCACCGTGTTCCAGGAGTTGGCGAGCGAGATCCAATCCTACGTGCGCGAGCGCATGGCCGTCTGGCGCGGGCAATACCCTGGCGTGGAGAGCCTCAACCTCGCGGTGATGGGCTGCATTGTCAACGGCCCCGGCGAATCCAAGCACGCCGACATCGGCATCTCTCTGCCCGGCACCGGCGAGGCGCCCACCGCCCCCGTCTTCATCGACGGCAAGAAGGCCATGACGCTGCGCGGCGCCAACATCGCCACCGAGTTCAAGGCGATCGTGGAGGACTATGTGGCGCGGCGCTACGGGCAGGGCCAGGACGCCAAGCAGAAAGTGCCCGCGGCGTGAGAGACGCGTCTCGGCGTTTTGTCCCTGCGCTTTCGTAGACCAGCGCGAGGGCACCATCGAGTTGCTCGCGGGGCGTTCTCGGCGTCGAGCTGAGCTCGAACGGCCGGGCATGAAATCCTGACTGTCCAGGGGTCTGTCGTCGATTGGGGTTCCGCAGGCAGCACGCGAGGCTTGCAATGGAGCCCTCGCCTTACCGCTGACTGATTCGCCCGTACAGCCAGCGGCGATATCGAGTGCTCAGCGTCGGCAGTAGCAACCTGGTCAACGCGCAGACTGCCCGCTCGCCAAGGCAAGGAAGGAGCCGGTGAAGCTCCTCGTGGAAGAGCGTATCGATCAGGCTCTCACGATTGCGAGCGTGCATGGCGTGATTGATGCGGATGATGCGCCGTTCGTAGTCGATGTCGCCATAGTCGCGCATACGGTCATCAACGACCCAGCGCCACCGGTTGCCCCGGTTGTCAACAAAGATTGACCGGATGTCGACCGAGACCGTTGCTGGCGACCATGCCTTGGAGGAGCGTGACGCCCTGGACTTGGTTCTCTTCTTCACGGAACTCTCCCGATGCACTTCCGCTTCCCAAGGTTCGCAATCGGTGAGGCGTCCATAAGGCAGTTGTGGTACCTGCAATCCGCGCCACCTCGAACAACCGAAATACACCCGAGCGGGCTCGTCGAGGGGCGCGCGGCGACTGCCTTGCCGTGGTTCGACAGGCCCACGGCAGGGGAGGAATATGCTAAGGGGGCCGCTTCAAATCGCCGGTTCGCCGAGGAGAGACGCAGTCATGGATCTCGATCTGACAGGCAAGGTGGCACTCGTCACTGGCTCGACCAGGGGCATCGGGCTCGCGACCGCGCTCGGGCTCGCCCGCATGGGCGCCCAAGTGATCGTCAACGGGCGCACCGAGCCGGCGGTCGCCGAGGCCATCGCCAAGATCAAGGGCGCGGTGCCGGCGGCCAAGACGCAAGCGGCAGCGTTCGATCTCGGCACCGCCGAAGGCTGCGCCGCGCTCATTGCCCGCTTCCCCGCCGTCGATATTCTCGTGAACAGCCTCGGCATCTACGAGCCCAAGCCCTTCTTCGACATCCCGGACGAGGATTGGCGCAAGATGTTCGAGGTCAACGTGATGAGCGGCGTGCGCCTGACGCGCCGCTATCTGAAGGGCATGCTCGACGCGAAGAAATGGGGCCGGGTGGTGTTCGTCTCCAGCGAGTCGGCCATCTTCGTGCCCAAGGAGATGGTGCACTACGGCTTCTCGAAAGCGGCGCAGCTCGTCATCGCCCGCGGCGCGGCCGAGATGACCAAGGGCACCAACGTCACCGTCAATTCCGTGCTGCCGGGACCGACGTGGGTCGAGATGGCGCCCGTGCGCCTGGCGGCCAGGGCCAAGGGCCTCGGCACGACGGCGGAGGACCTCGCCGCGCGCACCTTCACCGAGCGCCGGCCGCAGTCGCTATTGCAGCGCTACGCGGCCCCCGAGGAGATCGCCAACCTCATCTGCTACGTCTGCTCGAAAGCCTCCAGCGCCACCAACGGCGCCGCCCTCCGCGCCGACGGCGGCATCGTCACCAACCCGTTTTAGGATGGCCCTCATGTGGGCGCTTGCCGTCGCGGTCATCTACTTCGGATCGTTCCTCGCCATCGGGATCATCGCGAGGATCGCCCTGCGGAAGCTGATGGAGCGAACGGGCGCCGATCTAGCCGACGTTCAGGCGCAAGCGGGCCCCAATCGCAGGAAGCGCACGGTTTTCCTCTTGGGCGCCTGGCGCGAAGAAGGTTGATCCTCCTACCGACAAGCGGCGCAATATGGCTTCGCCTATTGCGCCTCACGCCGGCTCTTTCTCCCGCGTCGCCATCATCGACTTGAACGCGGGGCGCGCGTGGCAGGCGGCGAGCCAGGACTTCACGCGCGGGGCGGCCTCGAACAGCTCCGGCGCTGGCATGGCGTAGCGGAAGACTTCCGCTGCATTGATGTCCGCCACCGTGAAGCGCCCACCGACGATATGGCCCGACGCGGCCAACGTCTTGTCCAGCACGGCAAAGGGTGCGCGCAGCGCCTCGATGGCGGCCGCGGCAATCTTGGGGTCGCGCTCCTCCGGCTTGTTGCCGAGGCGATGGTAGAGCACTTGGATCGAATGCGGCTCCACCTCGATCGCCGCCCACAGCGCCCACATGGTCATCAGTCCGTCCTCGGCCAGATTGGCCGGGGCGAGCGGGCCGCCGTGCTTCTTGGCGAGATAGAGGTTGATTGCCAGCGACTCGTTCAGCACCAGCCCGTCGTCGTCGATCGCCGGGATGTGCCCGTTCGGGTTCACCTTCAGGAATTCGGGCGAGCGCGTGTGCAGCGTCGTCTTGGCGGCCTCGGGCGACAGCCGGTAGAGCTGCATGACAGGCACGTGCTTGAAGGCAATGCCCAGCTCGTTGGCGAGCCAGATCGTGCGCGAGGCGCGCGAGCGATAGACGCCGTAGATCGTCAGCATGGCGGCGAGGTCCCCGTGAGATTGGTGCGACCTCGATTTCGCACAGCGACAGGCTGCACGGAAGCCCAATTCGAGTCCCCTCTCCCCATGCTCCTTCAGCGTGGGGAGAGGGCTAGGGTGAGGGGCGGCCGCTTGCTCCGGGCCCATGCCCGCCTGCATGTGGTGGCGGCGCATGTAGGGCACGCAGCACGGCGGATTAGCCCTACCGTGGTCGCGATATCCGCGCAAAGCTTGTCTCGCGCGGCGTATCCACTTACACTTGCAATACTGGTTTCACGGCTCACCAACAAATCTACATGGGAGGATGCAGCATGGCTCGTGTCACGCGCCGTAAATTTTTGAAGGTATCGGGCGCCGGAGCGCTGGCGGCGAAGACCGGCGGCATGGCCGCCATCCTGGCCACCGGAAGGGCGCCCGCCTATGCTCAGGGCACGACCCTGAATTGGCTGCGCTGGAACGACTTCGTCCCCGCGTCCGATCAGCTCTTGCGCAAGGAGCTGATTCCCGAGGGCGAGAAGGCGCTCGGCATCAAGATCAACTTGGAAACGGTCAACGGCAACGACCTGCAGCCGCGCATCACGGCGGGCATCCAGTCAGGGGCCGGTCCCGACCTCGTCATGCTCTTCAACAACCACCCGCAGCTTTATGCCGCGAGCCTCGTGGACGTCAGCGATGTCGCGGAAGCGATTGGCAATGCCGACGGCGGCTACTATCCGCTCGTCAAGTCGAACTCGAACGACGGCAAGAATTGGATTTCCATGCCTTGGACTATCGTCGGCGGCATGATCGCCTATCGCAAGTCGTGGTTCGAGGAGGTCGGCTCTCCGGAGTTTCCCGACACTTGGGAGAAGTATCACGAGGTCGGCAAGAAGCTCAAAGCCAAGGGCCGACCGCTCGGCCAGACGCTCGGCCACACCTTCGGCGACGCTCCGACGTTCACCTATCCCTACCTTTGGTCGTGGGGGGGCAAGGAGGTCGAGGCCGACGGCAAGGTGGTCATCAACAGCAAGGAGACCATCGAGTCCGTCAAGTTCATGACCGGCTTCTGGAAGGATGCGCATGACGAAGGCGGTCTTGCCTGGGACGACTCCAACAACAATCGCGCGTTCCTGTCGCAGACCATCTCGGCCACGCTCAACGGCGCCTCGATCTACATCGAGTCGCTGCGCAACCCCGACAAGTACGTCACCGAGAAGGGCGCAAAGCTGCATACGGACATTCTGCATGCGGCACTGCCCAAGGGCCCGGCCGGCCAGTTCTCCATGCACACCTACTTCTCGCACGCGCTACCCAAGTACTCCAAGAACGAGAAGGCGGCCAAGGACATGCTGAAATGGGTGCACTCCAAGGCCGTGTACGAGAGGTGGTTCGTCTCGCAGAAGGGCTTCGCCACCCCGCCGGCCGCGGACTGGGAGAAGCACAAGGTGTGGGACGAGGACAAGGTCATGCTCCCCTACAAGGTGGCGGGCCGCCTGGGTCGCACGCCCGGCTACGCCGGTCCCGCGAACGCAAAGTCGGCCGAGGTGCTGTCCAAGTACATCATCACCGACATGTACGCGAAGGCCGTCCAGGGCATGCCCGCCGAAGAGGCCGTGAAGTGGGCCGAGGGCGAGCTCAAGAAGGTCTACGGCTGAGGACTCTCGCCAAGTCCCTCTCCCCACTTGCGGGGAGAGGGAGAGCGGCCATCGCACCGGGAACAAGGATCACGCATGGCGGTCCAGGCAATCACAACCGCTTACGGCGAGGCACCCCCGCCGCGGCGGCAGCGCCTGCTCGAGGACGAGCGCTGGCTCGCGTTCGTCCTGATTGTGCCGACCATGATCCTGCTCGGCATGTTCATCGCCTACCCGTTCGTGCGCGGCATCATGTTGTCGGTGACCAGCTCGCGCGTCGGTGTGCCCGGCGACTTCGTGGGGCTCGCCAACTACTACAAGATCTGGAACGACAACATCTTCCGCACTGCGGTCTACAACACGTTCCTCTATACGGGCGTCACCACCGTCTTCAAGCTGAGCCTCGGGCTGTGGCTCGCCATGCTCCTCAACCGCAATTTCAAGGGCAAGGCGTTCACGCGCGCGTTCATCCTGCTGCCCTTCATCATTCCGACCGTGCTGTCGACCTTCGCCTGGAAGTGGATGTTCGACCCGACGTTCAGCGTTCTGAACTGGCTGCTCTTCCATCTCGGCCTGATCACCGGCCGCATCAACTGGCTGGGCGATCCCGACCTCGCCATGGCCTCGATCATGGTCGTGAACGTGTGGCGCGGTGTGCCATTCTTCGCCATCAGCCTGCTGGCCGGGCTGCAGACCATCAGCCCCGAGCTCAACGAGGCTGCCGCCATCGACGGCGCCAAGCCCTGGCAACGGTTCTGGTACATCACTTGGCCGCTGCTGCTGCCCGTCACCATGGTCGTGATGCTGTTCTCGATCATTCAGACGTTTGCGGACTTCCAGATCGTCTATGTCATGACCGGCGGTGGACCGGCCAACGCCACCCACCTGTTTGCCACCTACGCCTACCAGATCGGCGTCGGCACCGGCCTCTTGAGCGAGGGTGCCGCCATCTCGCTCGCCATTTTTCCGGTCCTGTTCCTGGTGGTCATCGTCCAGCTTCTATACATCCGCCGCGTCGAGGTCCGCTGAGCCATGATCGAAGGCGCCCGCTGGAGACGATGGGTCTTCTTCTACCTCCCCATGGGTCTGTTCCTGCTCTTCCTGCTGTTCCCGTTCTACTGGATGGTCATCACTAGCTTCCGGCCCGATGGCGAGCTGTACCGGCCCTGGAATGCCGTGAACTACAACCCGTTCTGGACCACGAAGCCGACCTGGGAGCACTTCAAGTATCTGTTCGAGGAGACGCTGTTCGCGGACTGGCTCTGGAACACTATGTTCATCGCGCTCGCATCCACGGCCATCTCGCTCGTGTGCGGCGTGTTCGCCGGCTACGCCCTGTCGCGCCTCAACTTCCCGTTCGCCGGCAGCCTCGGCACCGGCATCTTCATCACCTACCTCGTGCCGCAGACGCTGCTGTTCATCCCGCTGGCGGAGATCATCCGCAACTACCGGCTGGGTGACACGCCCTGGTCGCTGATCCTGACCTACCCGACGTTCCTGATCCCGTTCTGCACCTGGCTGATGATGGGCTACTTCAAGGCCGTGCCGAAGGAGCTCGAGGAATGCGCACGCATCGACGGTGCGTCGCGCTGGCAGGCCATGCTCTACATCATCATCCCGGTGGCGATCCCCGGCATCCTGTCGGCCGGCATCTTCGCCTTCACGCTGTCGTGGAACGAGTTCATCTACGCGCTGGTGTTTCTGTCCTCGCCCGAGCAGAAGACGGTGCCGGTCGGGGTGACATCGGAGCTCATCCGCGGCGACGTCTTCTACTGGGGTCCGCTGATGGCCGGGGCGCTGCTGGGCTCTATCCCCGTGGCGATCGCCTATTCCTTCTTCGTCGAGCACTACGTGGCGGGATTGACGGGGAGCGTGAAAGGGTGAGTAGGGGTGGCCAATGGTGATGGGGCGATGGGCCGAGAATCCTGATGGCTCGCCGATCTAGGCGTCAGCCTTGGGATTGAGCTGTTTCCAAAGACGAGCGGGTGAGAGTCGCATGGCGCAGGTAGTCCTGAAAGACATCAACAAGTTCTACGACGCCGTGCACGCCGTCATAGATGTGAACTTGCAGATCCACGACAAGGAGTTCGTGGTGTTCGTCGGGCCCTCGGGGTGCGGCAAGACCACGACGCTGCGGATGATCGCCGGGCTCGAGGCGATCAGCTCCGGCGACATCTCCATCGACGGCCACGTGGTCAACAACCTGGCGCCCATGGACCGCGACATCGCCATGGTGTTCCAGAACTACGCGCTCTACCCGCACATGACCGTGTTCCAGAACATGTCGTTCGGGCTGCGGCTCAAGCGCTTTCCCAAGGCCGAGATCAAGAAGCGCGTGGACGAGGCGGCCCGCATTCTCGACATCACGGAGCTGCTCGACCGCAAGCCCAAGCAGCTCTCCGGCGGCCAGCGCCAGCGCGTCGCCATGGGCCGCGCCATCGTGCGCAATCCCAAGGTGTTCCTGTTCGACGAGCCGCTGTCGAACCTCGACGCCAAGCTCAGGGTGCAGATGCGCACCGAGATCAAGAAGGTGCACCAGCAGGTGCGCACCACCACCGTCTACGTCACCCACGACCAGGTCGAGGCCATGACGCTGGCCGATCGGGTGGTGGTCATGAACGGCGGCAACATCGAGCAGGTCGGCACGCCGCACCAGCTCTATCACAACCCCAGGACGCGTTTCGTCGCCGGCTTCATCGGCTCGCCGGCCATGAACTTCATCCCCTGCCGCATGGAGGAGGCGAACGGCGGCTTGAGCATCCGGCTTACCAACGAGCTGACGTTCCCGGTGCCGCCCGCCCGTGCCGCGCAGTATCAGGCCAGCAGGCAGAACGGCAAGCTGCTGCTTGGCCTGCGCCCCGAGCACATCACCGAGGCCGGCCAGCATCTGGAACCCGGTGAGGTGCCGTTCGACGCCAAGCTCGACGTGACCGAACCGATGGGCATGGAGACGCTCGTCTATTTTCCCGTGAACGGCACGCAGGTGTGCGGCCGGGTGAACCCCAACGCGGGCGCCCGTGACGGCGCGCCGCTGCGGCTCGCCGCCGATCTCAACAACATGCACCTGATCGACGAGACGAGCGGCCAGGTCATCTGACCGTCGGTTTGGCGGTCAGGTGCGGAAGGCCGGGTGGGTGCGCCGGAGGTTTTCGAGGTCCTGAATGGCCGAGGCGGGCAGCGGACCCATTTCGGCAGCTCCCAGCGCCTGATCGAAGTGCCACGTCTCGCCGATGCCGACGACGATAGTGGAGAGCAGCGGGCAGGCGAGGCCGAACCGCAATGCGGCTTGCGCGGGCGTTCCGTACTGCGTTCCCAGAACGGCGAGAGCGGCCTTGGCGCGGGCCTCCTCCGCTGCATTCTCGGCGTTTGCCGTGATCGGCGCCTCCCGCCCGTGGCGCTCCGTGCTGGCCAGGTGCCCGGCAGCGAAGACGCGAATGCCCATGACCCCCATGTCCTTGGCGACGCACCGGTGCAGGAGACCATCGAAGTCGGTCGAGTTCCACCCCTTCCCCGCGCTCGCCATGGCGGTCGGATTGAGCAAGTTGTAATAGATCTGCACCACGTCGAAGCGCCCGCTGTCGATCACCTGATGCAGGGCGGGCGGATCACCCAAGCCGGTCAAGCCGATCCAGTCGCACAAGCCCTTCGCGCGCAGCTTGTCCAAGATGTCGGCGATGCCGCCCGCGCCCAGCACCTCCTGCGGGCTGAGGCTGCGGTTGTCGCGGCCGGGACTCGTCTCGCCGACAATGCGGCTGTGCAGGATGAGGACCGGCACGGATGCGAGGCCGAGCTGCTGCAGGCTGTCGGCGACGGAGCGCTCGATTTGGCCCGCGAAGTCCCCTGCGGACGTATCGATGTTGAACTTGGTGGAGATGCGGGGACGCTTGGCTTGGGGGACCGTGCGCAGCCACTGCCCGATCACCGTCTCGGAGACGCCGTTGCCGTAGAGCGAAGCCGTATCGACCCAGTCGATTCCGACCGCGAGCGCCTTGTCGAGCACGCCCTCGCGCACCTGCTGGGAGCCGCGGATCAGCAGCCCGCCGACCCAGCCCCCACCGAAGGTCAGGGCGGGGACCTCCAGCCCGGTTCTGCCGAAGCGTCGCTTTTGCATGTCCTGCCTCGCGTTTGCCTGCTGCTTTACCTATCTATCGTCAGCCTCGCATATGGGCAGGCCGTCTTCCAGCCCGGCCGGCTGGATTCGTGAAGTCGTGAAATCGCCAATTCGTGAAATTGAGGTCACGACCTCACGATTTCACGGTCTCACGAAGGGGTGACCGCGCCGGGGTGGATGAGCTAGCTTCGAGCAACGCCAACACGTCGAGCCGTCACCGTTGCCGGCAAGGAGCCGCCATGGACCTAATGAAGATGATGAAGCAGGCCCAGGAGATCCAGGGCCGCATGCAGAAGATGCAGGAGGAGCTGACCGGGCTGGAGGTCGAAGGGCAGTCGGGCGCGGGTCTCGTGAAGGTCAAGCTCAACGGCAAGCTCGATGTCCGCGGGTTGAAAATCGATCCGAGCCTGATCAAACCGGAGGACGCCGAGATGCTGGAGGACCTGATCGTCGCCGCGTTCCAGGATGCCAAGACGAAAGCCGAAGCGGCCGTGCAGGCGAAGATGCAGGAGGTCACCGGCGGCCTCGCCCTGCCGCCCGGCCTCAAGCTTTTTTGAGCGCCTCCCTCTCCCCGTTTTTCACGGGGAGAGGGTCGGGGTGAGGG
>JRHI01001523.1_pt1 | contig 18932 bp, 13 predicted proteins | sample 215371 | NCBI WGS metagenome assembly JRHI01 (sample SAMN02929681, study PRJNA255918) | sediment metagenome | biome: cave system; feature: Ice Cave; material: Sediment; isolation source: sediment from deep within a dark volcanic ice cave with no known source of... ...
TCTCTGGGTGTGGAAGGAAGATCCGTCTGACGCGCTCGGAGATCCCAGCGCGGATCCCGAAAATTTCGGCAACCGCTGAAATTTCCGCGAAGAGGTTGGCACCGGAGATGTGATCCGGTCAAATATCCGGATACATATCAAAAAACGCCTCGACAGACTGATTCAGCGTGGCCTCAATTTCTTCCTTGCTGCCTTCAATCAGATGCATGGTGACTCGCGCAGTTCGGCCGTTCTTCAATTGGATGACAGCTTCGCCAACCTCGCCGAGGTCCTCCGCGGGTAACAGCCGCATTCCATAGATAAGCGCGAGTTTCGCCATTAGATCTCCTGTGAATCAATTTTGCCGGCGTAAGCGTTGTTCCTGCGCCGCGTTCCCGTGATACCGCACAGTCCTCATTTTTGCTTTTGCTTCATCAATTTCATCGCGTCCTTCCCGGTAGGTGCAAGCGGTTGCTACTCCCGGAGTAACAGTATAACCTTGGCGTCCATACGTTCTTTCCATGCACGCGAAATTTATTGCAGGAGGTGCGAACATGGGCCAATTTCGAACCATCCAGGCTTTGGCTTTGGTGAGTGCTTTCGTCCTTTTTGCGGGATTTGCCATCGCGCAGGAGCAGCCAGGACCGCAAACGATTCCGCCTGCGGCGCTTGCGACTACTGACCCAGGCGCCGTCACACGTGTGCCGCCGAAGAGCGGGTCCAGCGGCGCGAGGCTTGTCGTTCCGCAAGGAACGCGGCTGCCGCTAATCTTGCATAATGCCATCACCACGCGCAACGCCAGACCCGGCGATGCCATCTATCTGGAAACCACATTTCCGGTTACACAAAACAACCGCATTCTGATTCCCGCGGGCTCGTACGTTCAAGGAGAAATCCTGGAGGCCAAGCGACCTGGAAAAATAAAAGGCCGCGGTGAAGTGCGCATTCGCATGACGTCGCTGATTTTTCCGAATGGCTACACCGTAAACCTAAATGCGGTGCCGAACAATGCAGGCACGGGCGGCAACGAGTCCGTGGATGACGAAGGGAAAATCCAGGGAGATTCGGACAAGGCTCATGACGTTGGAACGGTAATGACGACCACAAGCATCGGCGCTGGAATCGGCAGTATTGCCGGCCGCTCCGCCAGCGGCGCGGGAATGGGCGCCGGAATAGGCGCTGCTGTGGGACTCGCGACAGTTCTGCTGACACGCGGACCCGAGCTTGAGCTTCCTCGCGGCACTGCCGTAGATATCGTTCTCGACCATCCACTCTATCTCGATGCCGACAAAGTTCAGTTCAGCGATGTGGGGCACTCGACCCCATTGTCAGGACCAGCCAATCGCGAGCCGATGCGTACCCGGCCGTTCTGACAACCCTGCCGGTTCTCAACTTACGCTCGCTCTCCCCTTCGCCGTGAAACGCAACGGACTAAAACTCTCCCACGGCACCGAAACGTTCCGCTCAGTAATCCATTCACGAATAAGTCTCGCTGTGATTGGCGCGAGTAAAATACCGCTGCGGAAGTGGCCGGTAGCGACAAGCAGTCCGTCGATATCGGTGGGACCGATAATCGGCAGGTGATCCGGCGAGTCCGGACGTAACCCAGACCAGGTTTCTTCGATAACCGCGTCACGGAGCGACGGCACGATCTCGAGCGCCGCATTCAAAATGCTCTCGAGACCTCCAGCGGTTACACCTTTTTGGAAACCCACATATTCCACCGTGCTGCCGGCCACCAGTCGTCCGTCGTCGCGAGGCACGACGTAAACGCGCTCCGACCATAGCACGCGATCAATTTTGACGTGGGGCGAGCGCAGCGCGATCATTTGTCCCCGGGCAGGGTTCACGGGCGCGTATGGCTCAGCACCTTGGATCCCATTGGAGTAGCAGCCTGCCGCCAGAATTACGGTGCCTGCAGCAATTCGGTTTCTTCCGCCGATCAGGCCCGTGCAACGGTTTCTTTCCCGTATAAGAGATGTAACTTCGATTCCACCGCGAAACTGCGCCCCCGCGCGCTCGGCCGCCAGCACAACGGCGGATGTCAAAAGACGGTTATCTACCGAGGCTTCGTCCGGCCGCAGCGCAGCTGCGCGTACTTCATCGCTCAGTCCTGGCTCAAGCTCGAGTGCTTCGTCTACGCGCAGGGGTTCGGCAGCCAAGCCGAGGCCGTGGTGAAGCGCGATGATCGTGCTGAGCTCGCGAGCGGCATCTCGCGCAAAGAAAGCCTGGAGCGTCCCCTTGCAGCGGAAGCCGACCGATTGATTGGAGGCTTCTTCAATACGCTCGACAAACTGTGGATAGGCGCCGAGACTGGCGCGACCGAGCGGCACCATTGAAATCCCCGCAGTATTCTCTGGCGCGGGAGAAAGAATGCCGGCCGCGGCCCACGAGGCTTCATGCCCTGGCTCGTGGCGATCAAACACGCAAACGCGAAGCTTCTGTTGTGCCAACTCCCAGGCAATGGAGCTGCCTATAATTCCCGCTCCAATAATCGCGACGTCGAAAGCCGGCATATCTTTTAGGAGGAGCTTAACAATTCAGCGGAAAGGACCTGAGCTTTTTTCGCCAGGTTGAGCGCACGAAGCCAGTCACCGTCGCGAATTGCTTCCCGGGCCTGACCCAGAAAGGTTTTGATCTTGCCGACGAGATCGGACTGGGTTGGATTTAATTGCTTTCCAAGAGCAGCTTGCAGGTTGCGCTCGGCCGCCTGGATGCTTTCGTTGGTCTGATGCTCGGCGGCCGCTTGCTGTTCCGCGGATAAGCGCGGTTGAATCTGCGGCGGTGCCGGGCGGGGAGGCTCGGGCTCGAGCTCCGCATCTGTTGGCGGTGGCGTCGCCGAAGTGCGCGGGCGCGATGGCGCGCTCTTTGCAATGGGGATGGTGACCGGCTCGGGGGCAGCCATTTCCAGTTCCGGAGGAGAATCGTCGTTCGAATCGAGGGGAGTATTCGGGCGAGGCGGAATTATCGGCGGCAAATCGGCATTAAAAGACGGTTGCGCGCGCACTTTCTTTTCCACACATCCGGACGACGCGAGAGCGACGGCAGCGCAAAGAAAAAGCAGGAGGACTTTTTCGGCATGCCGGCCATTTTGACCTGGCATGCGAAAACGGCCTGCTGGCAAGCTGATGGATGGGCTGGACATTTCGATCAGTGCGCGAGAGGCAACTCAATGCGGAAAGTCGTGCCCCGTCCGACCTCCGAGTTAAAGTCTATCGAACCATTATGCAGTTGTACAAACCGAAAGGTGTCGGCGAGCCCGATACCGCTGCCGCCGGGCCGCGTCGTAAAGAAAAGTTGAAAAACACGGATGCGATGCTCCGGTGAAATCCCACGACCCGTGTCCGTAACCGAAAGTTCGGCCATATCGCCGCGGCGGCTGAGAACGATGGAAAGCTTTCCGCCTCCGGGCATGGCCTCGACCGCGTTGAGCACGAGATTTTGAATGGCTTGTTTGATGAGCGGCCGGTCGACGTTCACGGGTGGAACGTCACTGGGCAGCAGCGTGGCTACTTCGATCCTGGCTCGCTCGAGCTGGGGTTCGGCAACGCTCAAAACCTCCTGAAGTAAATCGGCAAGCGGCGTTTCTTCGAGATGCAGCTCGACGGGCCGCGTGAAGTTCAGAAAGCGTTTGACGACAGTATCAAGTCGGTCAATTTCACTGTCAAGTATTTTAAGCGCCTGCTTGGGCGTCTCCTGATCCTGTGGCAGCGACTCTTTCAAATTTTCGAGCCATAAGCGCATTGAATTGAGGGGGTTTTTTACTTCATGAGCGACGCCCGCCGTGACGCGGCCGAGAGCCGCCAGCCGCTCGGAAACCTGGAGTTGCGTGCTGATGGTCTCAATGGAATCGAGATCGCGAAGGGTCACCAGCGCCATTCGCGTCCCTTTTTCGGAGATGGCCTGCACGCTCACGCCAACACGCTTGGGACCGTCAGGAGTGGTAATTTCCGCCTCCGCGGCGGCTACGGGGCGAAGCGTGTCGCCATCGAGACGCAATGCGCGCCGCAGGGGATGGCCGGGAGGAAAAATTTCCGCGACGCGAAGTCCCAGGAATTGTTCCGATGGCGCCCCGAGGAATTTTTGCGCTGATGGGCTGACCATCACAGCGCGCGCGTCACTGGTAAACAGCAACAATCCGTCTTCGAGCCCGGCCATTACCTGGTTCATGTTTTCTCGAAGCGAACTGAAGATTTCATGGACTCCGCGCAATTGCAGGCCGACTTGCGAAATTTTCTGGCTGACTTTACCAAGCTCATCGCCGCGTTCGGCTAGTACTTTCACGGGGCCTGGTCCGGGGTCGTATTGACCCGCGGAGATGCGATCGAGCTGCGCAGAGATGGTTTCCAGAGGCGCGAGAATAATTCCGCTAATGAGCGCGGCGAGCAGCGTCGAACCGACAAGGGCAATCAGCACGACGACCCCTGCAGACCGCAAGGCTACCGATATGTCATTGCGGAGCAACGCTGAATTGATGCCCACGCGAACTTCGCCGTAAGGCTCACGGTTCAAATTAAACGGGTACGAAACTTGGTAAACGCGAGCCGGTCCGTACAGGACCGTGAGCTGACGAAGTAGACCGCTGTGCGTCAAGCTATCGAGGCGCGGCCTTCGCAGGACGGGCCGGCCGGGAAGGGAGGAATCGCTAGAAACCATCGCGAGCCCATCGCGATCTACGATCGTGACTTCGTAGATGTAAGGAGAGTATCCAAGCACCGCGTCAATTAATGAAGCAAGCCCTTTGTTCTGGTCGAAGGCCTTCAAAACATAGGCATGGGTATCTTCCGCATTATTCGATTCAGGGCCCAAACCTTTCGCAGCGGCGTCGGCAAGCGCATGCTGGGCCTCGAGAAATATTTGCTGCGTGACGAATGACGAACGCTCATTGCTCTCACGGATGACCTGGGTGGTCCGCCGGGCCACGTCGAGCGCTGACAAGACGGCCACAACAGCCAGCACCAATAAGGCGGTGGTTAAGGCTAACTTGGTTCTGAGGCGGAGCTGCATAAAATGGGGCCGTTTATTCCGTGTCCGCGCGTTCCCCGCCGTATTCTTTGAGCTTGTTGTGGAGAGTCTTCAGGCTGATTCTAAGTAGTTCGGCGGCACGCGTTTTATTGTTACCGGTGGCCGCCAGGGTCTGCACAATCAACGCGCGCTCGACGGCATCGACAGTGGTGCCAACGGGGAAACGGATGCTCGATAGTTCCGATGTTGAGTTGGCCGGTGCGCGGCCAAAATCGGTGGGCAGGTGCGGACGGCCGATCAGCTCACGGTCACACACGATAGAGGCACGCTCAAGAACATTGCGGAGTTCGCGAACGTTGCCGGGCCACGTATAGCTCAGGAATACGTCCATCACCTCTGCGCCCACCCCACGAACGTGTTTGTTGTGCTTGATGTTTATGTCTCGCAACATGTGATCGACCAGCAGTTGCAAATCCTCTTTGTGCTCGCGAAGCGGCGGGAGATGTATGTGGAAAACATTCAGGCGGAAATATAGATCCTGCCGAAGGGAGCCCTTGGACACTGCCTGCTCCGGATCTTTGTTCGTCGCTGCAAGAACCCGGACGTCCACGGGCGTTTCCATCTTGCTTCCCAGGCGGCGCACCTTGCGATCCTCGAGGACCCGCAGGAGTTTGGCCTGAGTGGGCGCGGGCATTTCTCCGATTTCATCGAGCAACAGCGTTCCAGCATCGGCTAACTCGAAGCACCCGATGCGGCGTTCCGCAGCTCCGGTAAACGCGCCGCGCTCATGCCCGAATATTTCGCTTTCCATGAGCGTCTCTGGAATGGCTGAACAATTTATTGCCACGAAAGGGCGGGCATTTCGCGGCGAAAGCTTGTGTATCGTGCGCGCGAGAATTTCTTTTCCAGAGCCGGTTTCGCCGGTAATCAACACAGACGCCGAAGAAGGCGCGGCCAGCTCAACCATGCGCATTACTTCCTGCATCGGTTTGGAGGCTCCTACCAATTCCCCCAGGCGGCCCACCTCACGCAATTGCCGCGTAAGGTTATCCAGTTGACGGGCATCGCGCGCCTTTCCGAGCGCGCGGTCGAGCAGCGCGCGCAGCACGGGGCCCTTCAAGGGTTTCTCGATATACCAGAACGCGCCGGACTGAATGGCCGCGACGGCGCGCTCCTCGCTCCCTTTACCCGTGATGATGATTGCGGGAACGTTGCGCAGCTCGGGCTCGAGGCGGCGGAGCAACTCCAGGCCATCCATTCCCGGCAATTCCACATCAGCGATTAGAGTGGCGGGTTGAAACTCCGCGAAGCGCGCCAAAGCATCTTCGGCATTGGCAACGCCAAGAACCTCGCATCCCCATTTCTGCAACAATGCTTCGTAACCGCGACGAGCGTTTTCCTCATCCTCGACAATCAGCACGCGATCGCGATGTTCATTTACCGGTGCGGGCCGCGGGGCGGATTTATTTTCGTCTATCATCTAATTTAATTGATCGAGTGAGTCGCGCATTCCACGACTACACGAATCTATCAGTAGCGCCCTAGAATGCCAAGCTGACGAGGCTAGAGCTGAGCTGAGTGTAAAGGGCTGCCAGGGCTATTCGCACAAAATTAATTGGTGAATGGACCGGGCCGGGGTTGCAAATCTGGTGTCAAAATAATTTGCGATAATGTATTATCCCCGTCGTACTAACAGTACTGTCAGTCGGTCGGAAATAGACATTTTCAGGGCCGCTTACCGCAAGTAATGAAATTGACGCCCTTTACTGACAACTCACGTCCGTTTGTTTGGAGGATAAGAATGAGATTTGTTCCACGCGTAGTTGTCTTGTTTTGCCTCACCGTTGTTTTACTGGGATCCGGCGCCTTTGCTGCGGACGATACAGATAAACCGGTGAAGGCAAAGGCTGAAGCGTCGAAAAGCATGGCTAATGGTCAAGAGCCTGTGACCCAGGATAAGCCTATGACCCAGGATAAGCCGGCGCCACGCGCTTCTGCAGCAACACCTGCTAACTCGAAGACATACGCGCAAGATCCGGAATGGAAACCAATGCCGGCCCTCTCTGGAGCGCCCGGTCTTTTCACCATGGAGACTGGCGAAACGCTTCCACAGAAAGGCTTCTCGATTTCAGCGTTTGCCAATAAGTTTGGCCGCGCGCCCGGCAGCACCACGGTATTGGACCTGGGCTTGAACATCGGCTATGGAGCTACCGACTGGTTGATGGTGTTTGTAGGTTTTGATCCCTACCGCCACGTGCGCTCGACGAACCGCGGAGAGCTGAGCACCAATCTGCCCACTTTTCTTCCGCCATTCCCGGCGTTAGCAGGGTTTTCTCCCGTTTACCGTTTCGCTTGTCCCACGTGTAATTTGTCGTATGTGGAAGACTTTCCGTTTGCATCCACAAGGGGCGGCCGTGCAGGGGAGGTAACTCTGGGCTATCGTTTAGGAATTCTATCGGAGAGGCGAGGCAATCCATTTACCCTTTCCGCGGGAAATGATTTTGTATTTCCGGCCACGCGGAATGTAACCCAGCTTCAGCATTGGCAGAATCAATTGGGCGGCTTCAATGTGAACTGGGTTGTGGCTGCCAGTAAAAACCTCGGAAACGTGGTAACCGTCGCCACCAACTTCGCCTATCGCACCACGCGCGACCCGCGATTTTCGAACGGTGTACATGTGATCAAGCTCGCCGACCAGATGCGCTTTTCCGGAGGGCTTCTTTTCTTTCCGGATAAACGCGTAAATTTGATGACCGAATATAACGGCTTGGTCTTCTACGGCGCGCACACCCCGAACAACACTTTTGGCGCCCGCGACCCGGTGGATAGCGTGACCGGTATCCGCCTGTATCCGGGCCGCAATGTAGCGCTCGATCTCGGTTATCGTTATATGCTGAACCTGCGCGATAACTTTGACCGCCACGGTTTCGTTTTCAAGCTCGGCTACACCAGTTGGCCGAGCCACCCGGCCCCATCACAGCCCACCAATCGCCCTCCAACGGTTTCCTGCTCGGTGGATAAGAACTCGGTATACAACGATTCCGGCGATACGGTGGCGGTACGGGCGCAAGCCAGCGACCCCGACAACGATACCCTCAACTACGTCTGGAATACGAACGGGGGCAGTATCGAAGGCAGCGGGCCGGAAGTGCGTTGGAAGTCCGCGGGAGTCCAAAACGGCTCTTACACGGTCACGGTAAATGTGGAAGACACGCATGGCGGCACGGCAACGTGCTCGACGAATATCGCTGTCGAGACTCGGCCGAATCGTCCGCCAACCCTGTCGTGTTCCGTCGAACGCTCCCCAATTCAGCCTGGCGAACACAGTAAGATCACCGCGACTGCCAGCGATCCGGACAACGATACGTTGACTTACTCGTGGAAAGCCTCCGGCGGGCAGATCGTGGGAACCGGCGCCAATGTCGAGTTCGATTCGACTGGAGTTGCCGCCGGCAACTATACGATTAGCGGCCATGTGGACGATGGACGCGGCGGGGCCGCGGATTGCAGCGCTTCCGTTGACGTGCAAGCGCCTCCTCCGCCACCGCAAGCCAGCAAGATTAACCAGTGCGAGTATCGGGCGGCGGCCGGCGCGCGTACCGATAACGAGTGCAAGCGCATTTTGGACGACGTGGCGCTTCGCCTCAATAATGAACCTAAAGCCACAGTGGTTATTGTAGGCTTCGCCGATCCCAAGGAGCCACGTGCGGCTAAGCTCGCTCAATCGCGCGCCGATAATGCCAAAAAGTTCCTGGGAGAGAAGGGCATTGACGCGTCGCGCATCCAAACCCGCGTTGGCACAGGCCAAAAAGGAGCGGGCAAGGAAAACCGCCGAATCGATATCATTCTGGTTCCGGAAGGCGCTACGTACTAATCGTTAACTAAATCGTTCGCTGGCTTCCGGGCGTTGAACACCATCGCCCGGAAGCTGGTGAACTCCTCTTGCACACAGCATAGAATTCCATGTAACGTTCTAGGCATCACTCCACGTCTTCTGCAGGCCCCGTTTAAACTCCGTGCCCTATCATAGAAGTATTCGCGTAACTCGATCGCTTTCCTGGAGGTGCACGTGTATCGACCAAAGATTTATCGGCAACTTGGATCGACGGCCATGGTCCCGGCGCTTTTTGCTGCCGCAATTTTAACGGGAGGATGCGCAACGCAACCCTCCACCAAGGAGGGCTCCACCGGCCAGGGCGCGGATTCCGCGCAACAGGAACAGCCCTCGAAATCGGGGGGATTACTCAGCAAAGTGTTCCAGACGCAAGTAACGGTGCCGCAGGGCACGCCCATCCGCGTCACGATCGATCAAACCCTCACCAGCGACAGGAATCGCGCCGGTGATTCCTTTGCCGCTTCTCTTTCAGCGCCCGTCGAGGTCGATGGAAAAATCGTGATGCCGCGGGGCGCTCGTGTGGTTGGACGTGTGGTGGGCGCCAAGGAGTCTGGCCGTTTGCACGCGCCGGCACAATTGAGCATTAACCTCGCATCGGTGGAAATCGCGGGAAAAACCTACCAGCTCGAAACGCGCTCCATCTCCCAATCCGGGAAAGGTCATGGCAAACGCAATGCTGAGTTCATTGGTGGTGGGGGTGCCGCCGGCGCATTAATCGGCGGTCTAGCCGGAGGGGGAAAGGGTGCTCTAATCGGGGCAGCAGCAGGAGCGGGTGCCGGTACTGTGGGTGCCGCAGCGACCGGCAAAAAAGAGATATCCATACCCGCGGAAAGTCATCTGACCTTCCGACTCCTCGCGCCGGTCACAATAACGGTCAAAGGATAGCAAAACGGAACGTTAGGCATGGGATCTGCGAGGTCAGCGCGGTCCCAGCGTGGGCTCTATTCCATTTTGGTCCGCTGACAATTCCATTCCTGCATCTCCATATACCCAAAAGGCTATTCTTAGAATGTATTAAGAATCGGATAAGATATCACTTGACGTAGTTACCAATTAGGTATCATATCGGCTTGCACGCATCGTGCCCCTTTCCTCGAAAAGGCCTGTCTTGAATGTGTTGCGCCCGCTCTCCTGATTTGGCACCAGCCTTGCTTTCGTTTCGGTATAGGAGCCCATGATGGAAACCCAGATTGCACCTGAAGCGCCTCTGCGTCACCCTTCTCCAGTCTCCGTGCTCATCGTGGATGATGAGCCTGGCACGCGAGAAATTTGCAGCCGCGTTGCTCTCGATGCAGGCTTGCACGTTTTTTCGGCGGAAACCACCGAGGGCGCCCTCGAAGTACTGGACCAGCATCCCGTCGATATCGTGATCTCAGACCTGAAGGTACCCGAAACGGGCGGCCTGGAGCTGCTGAAGCGCATTCGCTCGAACTTTCAGCATATCGCCGTATTGATGCTGACGCAGTACGGGACCATTGAATCCGCAGTGGAGGCCACGCGGCTAGGCGCCCGCGACTACATCACAAAACCGTTTCACGTCGCGGAGCTGCAGACGAAGCTTCAGCGCGTTGTCCACGACCTCGAGCAGGATCAGGAAAACCGGCTGCTTCGCGAACAGATGCGCACCCGCCCAGGTTTCGCAGGCCTTATCGGCGTTTCGGCAAAAATGCAACGCGTCTATAAGATGATTGAGCGAGTGAGCCAGCACACCTACCCGGTGCTCATTCTGGGTGAGAGCGGTACCGGCAAAGAATTAGTCGCGCGCTCGATTCATTTCAGTGGCCCACGGAAGCAAAAACCCTTTATCCCGGTAGACTGTTCCTCGCTCGTTCCCACGCTGATTGAATCCGAGCTATTCGGTTATGTAAAAGGAGCATTTACCGGCGCCACACATACGAAAATGGGGCTAATGGAGGCGGCGCAGGAAGGCACCCTCTTCCTCGATGAGGTTGGAGATATGCCCGTGGATTTGCAGGCCAAGCTCTTGCGGGCCCTGCAGGAACGCGAGGTCAAGCCGGTCGGCTCAACCGGCCGCATCCCCATCAATGTCCGGATAATGGCGGCTACCAATCGCGACCTTGACATCGCCATTCGGGATGGACATTTCCGCCAGGATCTTTATTTTCGTTTGAATGTGGTGCAAGTCAAATTGCCGCCACTGCGCGAACGCAAGACGGACATCCCCCTGCTCGTCAATTCTTTTCTTGAAAAATTTTGCGATCCGCAGCGGCCGATGCGTACGATTTCCGAAGATGCCATGCGCCGCCTGCTGGCCTATGACTGGCCGGGAAATGTTCGCGAACTTGAAAATGCGGTGGAGCGCGCCGTCGCACTGGGCTCCGGCCCCATCGTTCATGTGGGGGATTTGCCGTCGAACCTTCAGTACGCCCACGCCGAACGCTCCACGGAGCCTGAAGAACTTCTTCTTTCGCTCGAAGGGCTCGAGCGTCGCGCGATCGGCAGAGCACTCCGCCAAACGAGCGGAGATAAGCTCGCCGCCGCGCGCCTGCTAGGTATCGGGAAAACTACGCTGTACCGCAAATTGAAGCAGTACAACTCCGACCACAAGCTAGCGTCCTGAGTCCGAGCGTAAGAAGACCGATTTTCCGCGATGAAGTCCCCTTAAATCCATCCTGCATTTAACCTAGAATCAATTCCTCCGTATCACTTCGGGAAAACGCCCCAGGCTTTGGTCGATTTGGAAATCGCAATCGAACTCACGACTCTGCGGCGAGTAGCTATCTGACTGAAGCCGGACTGTTTACGCCTGCTGCCTACAATGGCGCTCCTGATGCACAGCAAAATGAAGTAGCTCAAGAAGTGCTGATGCGCTGGAGCTGTCGAAAGCTTTGCGAGTGGCTCTCCTTTAGTTACTTTCTCGCGCGTATGAATTCATAGGGGCATCGTGCACGTAACACGTTGGCTTAAGTTGCGGACCACTGCCGATAACGAAACACAGATCGCACCAGATGTTTCCAGTGCGGCCGCACGTGGCGCATCGCTCGAGAAATTATCGAAGGTAGCGGTTCGAGCGTTGCTGGCTGCAGGCCACGCCGACCGTGCCGGGGTCTGGATCGCCGGGCCGGATCGGGCCGCTGATTGGTGCGGCTACATCGAGGAAAAATCAGGGGATGCCACACCGGCCCTATGGACGCGAGTGAGTCCCACAGCGCCGTTCATCGGCAGAATGATCGAGAAGGGCGAACCTTTTTTTCAAAATTTCTCGGATAAACTTGAAGTCGTAACCTTCGGTCCGATGATTGGAATCGGCGCCGCGCTATGGTTGCCATTGCGCGCCGGCAGCCGCCTTCTGGGCTTGGCATTCGCGGCTTGGAAACGCACCAGGTCTTCTCCGGTTTTTACTCCTTTCCTGCGAATTGCCGATCAGCTTTCCGTCGCTGCCGCCGGGATTGCAGACGCTTATGTCGCTCACCTGCGGCAATCCGAGCTCATCTCTTTGGATCAAATTCAGAAAGCTATAGCAGAAGGGATATCAGCGGACGAAAGTCTTCAGCTTATTTTATGCCACACCAAGCGATTTACGGGTTGCTGTTTTGTGGCGCTCGGCGTGGAGCACGATGGCAAAATCTCGTGCCAGTTGGTGGCAGGCTCCTCGAAACAACCCGTATCCTTTCATCTAGATCCTCTCAAAGAGGCTTGGATCAGATCGCTCGCCCAAAATAGGGCCGTGGATATCCGAGATTTTGCCGGACCCGGGAGTCTGAGTTCCCTATCCTTTTTACCCGCAACGAGCATCTTGGCTGTTCCACTGCGCACTTCAATGGGGATGGGCCTTTCGACTTTGCCGGGTAACTTGTGCGGAGCGACACAAGCAAGGCTGGGAGTGCTCTTGGCCGCTTTTGTACCCGGCACCGAAACCCCTCAGGATCGTCAACGCCTGGAAGCTTGCGCCAGCTTGGCCGCGCTCTCCTTACAGGTCCACTCGCAACGCCAATGGGAAGACGAAAATAAGCTTTCCTACGCCTCTTTCTTAGCTAAGACTTCGGAATGGATTCTGCTGGTAAACGACTTGGGCATAATTTGCGGCGGCAGCAAGGCTGCCTTCCAAAAACTTGCCGGTACCGGTTTCTTTACTGTGCCACGACGTCTTCATGACCTGTTCATGGAAGACGCATGCCAGCCGTTGACGGAATGGTGCAAAGCGGGACTTTCCGGTACGCCAGGAACCCTCGAAGCCACACTTGTCAGCGGAGCTATGGTTCAAATTCGGGTGCGCTCCGCGCCCTTTTCATCGCAGCCGGGGCCGCGTTGGGAAATTTTGCTCGAAGCGCGCAGCCAGGACGAAGATTTCAGCAGGCCCGCGGGATCCGTGATACGCGAATTTGAGACTCTGCTTGATTCCCTCGATACCGGCGTTCTCCTGTTCGACGCGGCGCAGCAACTGCGCATGGTTAACCATCGCTTCAGCCAATTTTTTGGCATGGATTTGGGTCACGTCCGCGCCATCGAGAATCGAGAAGCACTCGCTGCGCGTTTAGCGGAGCACTCGCAAAATCCGGAGGCGTTTCGCGCCCGCTGGCGCGAAATTGCGCGCTCCGGCGACGTAGCCAGTTGGGACGAATTCGAGTTGGTGCGCCCCATTCGTCGTGTGATCGAGCGGTTTGCGCGGCCTGTACTGGATGCCAACGCCACGCCCGCTGGATGGCTCGAAGTATGGCGCGACGTAACCGCTCCGCGATTGCACCAGGCCAAACTCCAACAGACCGAGAAAATGGCTGCGCTCGGGCAGCTTGTTTCCAGCATTGCCCACGAACTGAACAACCCCCTGACCAGCATCATGGGTTACGCGCAGCTTCTTTTTGTACGCACTCGCGGCTCGGAGTTGAACGCCGATCTTGCCAAGATTCAAGACGAGGCGGAGCGCGCCTCGCGCATCATTAAGAACCTGCTCCTGCGCGCTCGCGAGCACAGCTCGCAGCGCGAACTGGTGGACTTGAACCAGGTCGTACAGCGGACGCTGGCCCCCCGCACGGACGAATTGAAATTGAAAAGAATTGCCGTCGAATATGACCTCCATCCCAATCTCCTTCTGGTGCTTGCCGACGCTGGGCAAATGCAGCAGGTGGTTTTGAACTTGGTCCTGAACGCGGAACAGGCCATCAGCCTGTCTCGCGACCAAGGACGCATCTCTATCCGGACGCGCAACGCGGCCGACAATCGAGTGACGCTGGAAGTGGCCGATGACGGCCCGGGAGTCCCGGCAGCCATTAACGCGCGCGTCTTCGATCCTTTTTTCACTACCAAGGCGGCCGGAACAGGCACTGGACTGGGGCTATCGATCGTGACGGGAATTGTTCAAGCTCACGGCGGCTCCATCCATTTGGCAAGCACGCCAGGTTCCGGCGCGACCTTCGAGGTGCAGCTCCCTCCGGCACCGCCACGGCGCGCGGAGGGGCCGAATCTTCCCACGCCACCCATGGAAGAGGTCCGCCGCGAAACCTTGTCGCGCAGTGCCGCGCGCGCATCGCACGTTCGCGGCCGCGCAAAGTATCTTTTGGTCGTCGAGGACGAGCCTACCGTAGCTCAACTGATCGCCGATGTCCTTCGTGCGCAAGGTCACCGCGTAACGGTTGTTCTTGATAGCCGCGAGGGGCTTAACCTTACGGAGCGCGAAAAGTTTGACCTGGTGATCTGTGATTTAAAGATGCCGCATCTCGATGGCCGCGCTTTCTATCACTCCCTGATGCGCGCCGGAAGCCCATTGCAAAATCGAATTATTTTCGTTACCGGAGATACCATGGCCCCGCAAACGATGGAATTTCTTGAAGCCTACCGGCTCCCCTACCTCGCCAAACCGTTTCTGGTTGACGAACTCAAGAATGCAGTTGAACACGTCTTCCGGCCCGCACCGCAGAGAGCGCGGGCAGCTTCGAGTTCCAGTTCCGGTTCCGTTGGAAACGACAACCCTCGGGGAACAGTGGGGAAAAATTGAAAAGCCTACCGAAAGCGGTTTATATTTTGAGCGCGGATGTGAACCTCACCCGTTGTTATTTCGAGGGTCTGGCTCCGGTATGTTCGGGGTATGTGGTCACTCACGTCCAAAGCGTCAAAGAAGCGCTCGAAGAATTTCCGCGCCTACCGCCTGCCGCGATTTTATTCGATGAATCCGCGGCTCCGAAGCAAAAAAAACATTCCAGCCGCAACGGTGGTGGCTCGGGACTAGCGCCTTCTGTCGCGTTGCTGGCGCAATCCGCACCAGTGGTAGTGGTGGCTTCCTTCAGGTGCCGCTTTGAGTTGGTGGAGCTTATCAACACAGGCGCCGCCGATTTCGTTGCCCGCACCGGTGAATACTTTGCGCTTGCCGCTCGCCTTCTGGAACGCCACTTGCACCAGGTAAAGCACCCGGTCGCGTCTTCATTTCGATTTTTCGGTGAAAATGGCGATAATTTCGGCGAACTGCTTCGCCACGAAGTGAATAATCCGCTCACGGGAATTCTGGGCAACGCCGAGCTCCTACTCGCCGAAGTCAGGCGGCGCAATGATGGCCGCCTGCCCGAAGCTGCGCAACAGCGCCTGCAAACTATTGCCGAGCTTGCGGTGCGCTTGCGCGAAACCATTCGGCGTTTGAGCTGCGAATTGCAAAACCGCGAAAATCACGCGCGGTCCGCTTAGGCGTTTGCAGAATTTGTCCGTTGCCATCTTGCAGCTTGCGCACGTCATCGCGATGGCTCTCTTCCCACCAAAAGCATCTCCTGCTAGTCTTAGCCCTGCCTGACTTATCCTCAACCGTTTCAGCAAGAGAAGACGATGAGCGATTACCTAGCCGCCCAACATGCCCCGGTCGAGCCGCTTCGGCAGTTAAGCGACGTGCTCCATACGCTCGAAGGCAGAATCGAACCCGCCGAGCTCGCTCGCCGCGTGGTTCGCGCTGCTCTCTCACAGCCCGGCGTGATCGGCGCGCGGCTCTGGCGTATCGAAGAAGGGCAGTCGCGTGTTTGGGCGGAAGAGGGTAAGTTTCCGGATGCAACCGCAGCTCTCCAGCACCCGGCAAATCAAGTGATGAAGTCCCCCGCTTCTCCCGATGAAGATGCGTTGATCTGGGCCGCGGTGCTTGGCAGTGATGATTTTCGCATGCGCGTTCTGGAAGCCCGGGGATCTCAACCACTCGATGGTGTCGCGCGCAGCCGCCTCGATCTTCTCGCCAGTTTTGCCGCTGTAGCGCTGGCGCTGGCCGAACGCCGCGGCGCTGTCAAAGAGCTTTCCAGCATCGTCGAAGCCACCAAGCGGCTGAATTCCACGCTTGATCTCGCCGAGCTGATCAACATCATTCTGCAAATCGCCACGCGCCAGACCGGCGCTGAGCGGGGCACGGTATTCTTGGCGGACCACGAGCGTTCCGAGATCTGGTCGCTGGTTGGCTTAGGACTTGAGCAGCAGGAGATTCGGCTGCCTTCCACGAAAGGCATCGCCGGCTGGGTTGCCTGCAACGGCGAAATCGTGAATTTGGAAGACGCTTATGCCGACCCGCGCTTTGAACCTGAAATCGATCGGCGCCTTGGCTTTCGCACCGCAGGCCTGCTCTGCCTGCCGATCCGCAACAAAGACTCCGCGATTATTGGCGTACTTCAGCTTTTGAACAAACAATCGGGAGCGTTCACCGAGACCGACGAAAGATTTTTAGACGCTCTTTCCTCTCACGTCGCTCTGGCTCTTGAGAACGCTCAACTCCACCGCGAACGCCTGGCCAAGCAAAGGATGGAGCGTGATCTCGAGCTTGCTCGCACCATCCAGACGCGTTTTTTGCCCGAGCAGCCGCCGGCGATCGGCGGCTTCGAAATCGGAGTCTCGCATCATGCTTCACAAATGGTGGGTGGAGATTATTACGACTTCGTGCAGCTTAATCCCCATGTTCTGCTCGCGGTGGTAGCCGATGTTGAGGGTAAGGGCGTGGCCTCGGCGCTGGTAATGGCCAACCTTCAAGCTACGCTGCGCGCCCTGGTTGGCCATGTGCACGCGCTCGAAAAGCTGGTCGCCAGCATCAACCAGATGATTCTCTCCGACGCGCGGGCGTCGAAGTACATGAGTATGTTCGTCGCACTGCTCGACCAGAAACGCCGCACTCTGCATTACATCAATGCCGGCCACGTGCCGCCGGCTTTGCTGCGGGCCAATGGCGAGGTCACGTTCCTGGAAAGAGGCGGAACTTTGGTGGGATTATTCCCGGATATGACGTACGAGCGCGGCACACTGCAGCTCCATCCGGGCGATATCCTAGTTGCGTGTACCGACGGAATCACCGAAGCGATGGACGCGCGCGAGCTCGAATATGGCCGCGCGCGTCTCGTCGAATCCGTCGAGCGCCTTCGCAATCGCCACGCCCAGGAAATCGTCGACGAAATTCTTGACGACGTGCAGCGCTACTCCCGGGCCAGCTCCTACGAGGACGACCGCATTCTCTTGGTAATGAAAGTTCTTTAGCTGAACCCTATTTCTTTTCGTCTGGGCTGGGTCGCGGTGGAGCGGTTGGGGCGCCCTCAGAAGGCCCGAAATATTGCTCGTTAATCACAACTTGAGCGCCATTGCGAATTTCTTCCATGGCCTTCTGTATCATCTGCGGCTTCATCTGCTGCTCGATCTGCGGCCGCACTTCTTCCAAGGTCTTGGTGGAGTGCTCGTCGACTTTGATAATGTGGTAGCCGAATTGTGTTTTCACCGGCTCGCTCAATTCGCCCGGCTTCAGGGCGAAGGCCACTTGTTCAAAGGCCGGCACCATCCTGCCTTTCGTTATCGGTCCGAGCGATCCCCCATTCGCGCCCGTCCCGGCGTCATCGGACTCCGCTTTTGCAACCTTCGCGAAGTCCTCGCCTCCGAGCAGCCGTTTGCGAATATCCTTGGCCTTTGCCAACGCTTCCTCTTCGGTCAGCTCTTTTTGTCCTTGCTTTAGCGGCACGGTCGATCCTTTGAACCGGATCAGAACGTGGCTGGCCTTTACGTCCTCGTATTCTCCCTTATGCGCGTCATACCAGGACTTCACGCCTGCATCGTCGGTCTTGATGCTCGACTGCATTTGCTTCACCAGCGTGCTTGCCAGCACCTGTTCTTGCTGCAGCTCCATTAACTGCCGCACGGACACCGATTGGTCGAGCTTACGGCGCTTGGCTTCCTGCGACAATGCCTTAAGCTGAGCAAGGTCCTCAGCCATCTTCCGCCGGTTCGGGCCTATCGCGGTTCGGCGGGCCTGCTCGGGAAGGCCCTCGAGCAACGCCTCAAAATCAGCTTTCGTGACCTTCGCGTCTCCTACGGTGATGATCACGGTGTCGGGAGGCAAAGCGGCCGCGGCCGGTGGAAGGGTTGCCGCCGGAGCGGGTGTCGCGGGAGTAGGTGTCCCGGGCCTGGGCGTCGCGGGCTTGGGTGTAGCGGTTGGAGACACAGGCCTTGGCTTTTTATCGCCCGGCTTTGCCAGGGTGGGCGGGGCTGCGGGGGGGGGTGTCGTATTCTGCCCGTGTAAGAGCAACGCCAGCGGCGCGGTCATCAGAAATTTCGATAGAACTTGTAACATCATTTGGATTTTTCCTCACTCGAATGCTCTGGCGCCACGCACCGAACACCCGAATCTAGTGAATTGGGTTTAGCATCCAGAATAGCACTTCTTGCGGCTTCGTTTCTCTACTAGTTCACCATTCCGTTTGGATTCCAATATTTTTGCTTAGGCGCATTCCCGGGTAATTGCCGTAGCACCGTCCTGGTAACTTTACCGTGGCCGCAAGGCTTCCCGGCAATGCGAATATGAGATGATCGCTACCCGTCATGTTGATTTTCGCGATCACAATTTTTCTGAGTGCCTTCTTATTATTTCAGGTTCAACTCATCAGCGCAAAGACGGTGCTGCCGTGGTTTGGCGGCTCGCCCGCCGTTTGGACCACTTGCAATCTTTTCTTCCAGGGAATGCTGCTGGCCGGCTATACGTACGGCCATGCCGCGATTCGTCGCCTTTCGCAACGCGCGCAAACTTGGATTCACGCTTCTATTCTGCTCGCTTCGTTGGCCGTGGCGGCGACTCTTGCACTTGTCTGGCGTTCACCCATAACCCCACCCCTCTCTTGGAAACCACAAGGGAGTGGCGAGCCTGTCC